>Ga0187846_10001008_pt1 | contig 16114 bp, 11 predicted proteins | sample TC_taG_FD_161473 | JGI IMG/M metagenome (GOLD analysis project Ga0187846, IMG submission 161473) | Biofilm microbial communities from the roof of an iron ore cave, State of Minas Gerais, Brazil - TC_06 Biofilm (v2) | ecosystem: Environmental > Terrestrial > Deep subsurface > Cave > Wall biofilm...
TTGCTCAATCCATCCCTTTATGAAGGCGACTATTATTGTGCAATGACGGTGGATGGGTGGCTAAAAAAAGAAATTTCAATAATTGCCTGCCTGTGTCAGGAAAATCTTGATAAGGCCTCTGACGATAACGGCGATAATACCAACCTCAATAATGGCCATTACGATCCATATCCAGGTGAGTGGTATATGAAGCACGTTGGCCGCGGCATTCGGATCCACTGAATGTAGAAAAAGCGGGATCAAGATAATCAGGGGGAAAGCAAACAGTATTAAGCAGCAGGCCACTACGAACGCAGGCAGTAAGATGCGCCATAAACCTGAATCGCGTAGGTTCTCGGTTTTTGCAGTACCGTAGGCTTTTCTTTGTTCAGTAGCGGGCTTCTCCACCTCTACATTCTGGTTTGAAGTTGTGTTGTCCATGGTGCATCTCCTGAATTCGTTAGCCTGGGTCATCCATTGTGGTATGCTGATCTTACTCCCCAGTATATCACAGATGGGGCCCGAGTGTTCCTCACGAAACCATAACCAACTCTGGCTTTTTTGAATAAACTTCAACCAAACCTTAACCAGATCATAACCATCCTGCCCTTCCCCCGCCTCAGCATTTCTTCCATACTTGCGACAGCAAACATTTTGTGTAACGGGGCAGACCTGGCCAGCCTGCGCCCAGGTATATTCTAACACTGTTGAGGTGTATTTATGCGCTTCTCTTTCTGCTCACAGGGAGGAAGAATAGTGCGTGACGAACCCTCAGAGGGAAGAGAAGCCAGGCATCCCGGTACCCTTTAAACGTCGTTTTTTGTATTCTTTCAATGTAGGAAAGAAGGTATCTATGAAGAACCGAAAACTGCGAATCGTGATTCCGGTAGTGACCATTGCTATCCTGCTGGTAGGTGTCCTGGCGTACTATGGCTCAACTGCGGGCGCCGTCAGGGTAAGGGCGAATACCAGTGCCACCACCAGCATGACCGCGATCCAAAAGCGGCTCCTGGATGGCCTTGTGTCCTCCGAGCTGAATGTCCCGCGTAACGCGGCGACTACCAAATCGTCTGGCCTCAGCTACTTCCCCGACAAGGCCGACGACCAGTGCGCCTTGAGCCTGGGATCCAACACCAAGGTCAACCAGAACTGCCTGAATCTGAGCGACCCTGATCTGCAGGGGCGCGCGCAGGCGCAGAACGAGACCTCTATCGCCCAGGACCCTCTCAACTCCAACAACATCGTCGCCACTTACAATGATTACCGCAGGGGCGATGGAACCTGCGGAATTTCCTATACCCTTGATGGCGGCAAGCACTGGAACGACGCTACTACCCCCAACGGATTCGTTCGCGGAGGGGCTTTCGGCGGCGTGGCGCGCGAGTACTTTCAGGCGGGCGGCGATCCCTCGGTCGCCTGGGACAGCAGGGGCAACGCCTACTACAACTGCATGGTCTTCATGCGTGGCCAGCCAACAACGAATAACCCTGACGGGTCAAGCGGCATTTACATGTTCCGCTCGACACAGAACAATGGCGCCTCCTGGAACTTCACGGGACGCCCCGTCGCCCAGCAGTTCACTGAGGACCCTTCTGGGCTCCCTTTGCTGGACAAACCCTACATGACCATCGACAACAACGTGCGCAGCCCTTTCCGGGACCGCATCTACACGACCTACACGTTGTTCGGATTGGACGGCAGCGCCATCATCTATGAGGCCTTCTCGAGCGACTTCGGCGAGCACTTCAGCGCGCCCGTCCTCGTCAGCGCCAGCAGCCCCCTCTGCCCAAACTCGTTTGGGGTTCCAACTACTACTACTACCTGCAACGAGAACCAGTTCTCGGATCCCTTTACCGGCCGGGATGGAAATCTCTACGTGGTCTACCAAAACTTCAACAACTCGCTCTCAAGCACGACCGATAACCACAACCAGATCCTGCTCTCGAAGTCGACCGACGGCGGCGCGAGCTTCAGCCCTCCTGTGCTGGTGGCAAACTGGAACGATCTCCCCGACTGCTTCACCTACCAGGGCGGACAGGATGCCGGCCGCGCCTGCGTGCCGGAGAAGGGCACGGCTCAGCGCTCCGTCTTCCGCGCCACTAACTACCCATCTGGCGCGGTCAACCCAACGAATGCGTCGCAGGTGGTGGTCACGTTCGGCTCGTATATCAACGCGAACTCGAACCCATCAAACGGATGCGTACCAGCAGGTATACAGCCTGTCTTCGGCACAAATCTGTATACTGGCGTGAAGACTCCAGGAGCCTGTAACAACAAGATCCTCGAGAGTGTTTCCACGAACGCGGGGGCAAGCTTCAACGGGACCGTAACGGATCCGACAACCCTTCCCATTGTCAGCTCGGCTCCAGGCCAGACGTTTACCGATCAGTGGTGGCAGTGGGCGGCCTTCACAACGAGAGGGCAACTGGCGGTCTCCTACTACGACCGCCAGTACGGCAACAGTGAGTTCAATGGGTTCATGGACATCAGCCTTTCCGGCTCGACGAAGAAGGGTTTTGCAGTCGTGCGGGTTACGTCTGCGTCTATGCCGCCTCCGACACAGTTCCCTGACAGTCTCGGAAATAGTCTCTTCTTCGGTGATTACAGCGGCCTCACTGCCGGCAGCACCACCGCCTTTCCGCTGTGGATGGACACCCGCTCTAAGGACCTGTTCTACTGCACCCCAAATGGTGTGCCCGCGGTCTGTACTGGTGTTACAGCTAGTGGCCTGCGAGCTAACGACCAGGACATCTTCACACAGCAAGTGAAGCTGCCTTAGAACTGAGAGGATATTCATGTGAGTGAGGCGCATGTATAAGTCGCCTCACTCACAACGAAATGTCGTTCGAGCTCCTTGCAGCAAGAAAGAGGTTCTGCAAACGTGAGAGCCTCTTTCTTGTTCTGCCTGATACCAGATGTGATTTATTTTTGGGAGATGCCTTGACCTACGGGGAGTATTGCTCTGTGTGAATCTCCTTAGAGTACGGAGCATGAGTAAAAGAGTTATTCGCAGCTACTCCCGCATAGTGATGCAGCAATTGCTTGAAGTGCTGTTTCCTGTGCACTGCGCGGGTTGCCAGAGAAGTGGGCATGTGCTTTGCCCATCCTGCATAGCGCAGATTCAACCCCTTCCCTCACCATTCTGCCAGCGTTGCGGTATTCCACTATCTCCAGATGGCAAATGTAAAGATTGCCAGTATCATCTTCTCAAGCTCAGTGGGCAGCGCGCCGTAAGCGCCTATCAGGGACCCTTGCGCACCTGTATTCATGCGCTGAAGTATTACGGGAACACTCAACTCGCGGAGCCTTTAGGTGTGCTGCTGGCCCAGGCGTATAGCCGTTACAGCATCCAGGCTGACATAATGATTCCGGTTCCTCTCCATAGTGAGCGACAACGGCAGCGGGGCTATAACCACGCCTCTTTGTTGGCCAGGGCTTGCTCTGCGCGCTCCGATATTCCTCTACAGGAGGGTGTACTGGTGCGCCACCGGGCGACGGTTGCCCAGGTTGACCTGAATCCCAAAGATCGTTACCAAAACGTTGCAGGTGCATTTCTCTGTACAGCCGCATTTGCAACTGGCGCGCTCTACGGACGTAGAATAGTCATCATCGATGATGTATCGACGACAGGTGCAACATTAGAGGCCTGTGCCGCGCCGCTTTTTGCCGCCGGCGTAGAGGCGGTTTGGGGTCTTGTGCTGGCTCGCCCGCTAGTATAAGTTAGCGGTTATAAAAGATGTCCTCTGCGAGAGAGTTAGAAGAGTGTGTTATAATACCCCCGAAAGAGTAAAAAATCAGGTAGCCTGAACACGTGGTTTATCTGACAGGGGGCCTGGCTGGAGCAAGGTTTTTCTGCCTATCTGATGCTTTTGCTTGCCTGATATTAAGAGAGGAACTCCCATGTCAAATAGTGGGAAATGGTTGAGAACTAGCCTCATCTGGCTCATACTGGTGCTGGCCGTTGTTCTGATATTTGTGGTGTTTTTCCGCCCATCATCGGATACAACCTCGGTCAACGTGTCTACCATCTTGAATGACATTAAGACGGATATGAGCAAAAATCAGAAGGATACGCTGTCGGTTGCTAGCAATACTATTACACTCACTAGAGGCTCGAATTCGATTAAGGAAGTAGCCAACATCAATGATACGTTTGATGTTACGCAGGTACTTAAAGACAACAATATTGATTATACAAATAACCAGCTGCTGGTACTTCAGTATGAGCCTCCCAGTGCTTTCGGCGCCTGGCTCAATATCCTGGCAGGGCTGATACCTTTCATCCTTATCGGCGGCCTGCTTGTCTTTATGATGCGCCAGGCCCAGGGTACCAACAACCAGGCGTTATCGTTCGGCAAGAGCCGCGCGCGCATGTTTATGGGTAACAAACCTACAGTAACATTTACGGATGTTGCCGGAGTAGAGGAAGCAAAGCAGGAACTAGAAGAAATCGTCGAGTTTTTAAAATTTCCCGATAAATTTGCAGCCCTTGGCGCGCGCATACCTAAAGGGCTTTTGCTCGTTGGACCTCCTGGAACAGGGAAGACGCTGATTTCACGCGCTGTGGCTGGTGAAGCTGGTGTGCCGTTCTTCAGTATCAGTGGGTCCGAGTTTGTGGAGATGTTTGTTGGCGTCGGTGCCAGTCGCGTGCGCGACCTGTTTGAGCAAGCTAAACGCAACAGCCCCTGCATTGTCTTCGTTGATGAGATCGATGCAGTTGGTCGCCAGCGCGGTGCGGGCCTGGGCGGTTCACACGATGAACGCGAACAAACGCTGAATCAGATACTAGTAGAAATGGACGGTTTTGATACAAACACAAATGTGATTGTGATTGCTGCTACGAACCGCCCAGATGTGCTTGATCCCGCTTTGCTGCGCCCTGGGCGATTTGATCGACAGGTGGTGCTCGACCGTCCTGATATTCGCGGGCGTACTGCCATTCTGCAGGTGCATGCCAAAGGAAAGCCGCTGGAAGTGGGTGTTACACTGGAAACGCTGGCGAAACAGACCCCTGGCTTTTCCGGAGCTGATCTTGCTAACCTGCTCAATGAGGCAGCAATCCTGGCGGCGCGACGTAATAAGCGAAAGGTCGGTATGAGTGAGCTTGAAGAGGCGATTGATCGTGTAGTGGCCGGCCCTGCTCGTAAGAGCCGCATCATTAGCGAGCGCGAAAAAGCTATCACCGCCTATCACGAGGTAGGTCATGCTCTGGTGGCACGTATGCTTCCCAATACTGACCCTGTTCATAAAGTATCAATTGTGGCCCGTGGCCAGGCTGGTGGTTTCACGATGTTATTGCCTACCGAGGATCGCTACCTGTGGAGCAAACCGCAATTTGAGGATATGCTCGCCTATGCCCTGGGCGGTCACGTTGCAGAACTGATTATCTTTGGCGAGGTGACGACTGGCGCGTCGAATGACATTGAGCGTGTGACGAAGGTCGCTCGCTCGATGGTGACTGAGTATGGTATGAGCAGTCGTATTGGCCCGATGGCGTTAGGCCACAAGGAAGAGCTGGTGTTTCTGGGGCGCGATTTCGGCGAGCAGCGCAACTACAGCGAGCAGACTGCCCGCGAGGTAGATGAGGAAATCCGCCGTATCATCCAGGAAGCATTTGATAAGGCGTATCATGTTCTCCTACAGAACAAAACACGCCTGATTATGATAAGTGAGCGTTTGATTAAAGAGGAGACGTTGGAAGGCCCTATCTTCGAGGCACTCTTCAATCAGCCAATCGACAATGGCCAGTACGAGTCACCGTCTATTCTTGCTGGCATGCCCCGCCTGGATACCTCGGGAAATAGCGAACAGGCTCTCTTGCCTGAAGCAGGCGCTTCGTATCAGCTGCCACCGCAACTGCAACCACCATATAATAAAGAGTGAATTATATCAAATCCTTTGAAGCGGCGAGATCCTTCGCTGCGCTCAGGATGACAATACTCTCTGGTTGTCACGCCTCTACGCTCCACAGATCCTTCGCGGAGCGAGGGATGGCAGGGCTGGATTTTTCTGGTGGGGAGGAACTCTCAAGTTCATTTGACCCTTGCCTAAGCTTGCATGGCTTTTTGCATTCGCTGCAGCGCAGTCTCGATGAGTTCATCTGGTGCTGTTAGCGAAATGCGCACATAACCCTCGCCAGCGTCGCCAAAGTTAGTGCCTGGTGTCACAAATACTCCCGTCTTGTCGAAGAGCCAGGTCGCAAAGTCGCGAGACATGATACCTTTGGGGACTGCAGCCCATACGTATAGCCCAGCTTTAGGGCTTTGAGCATACATGCCAAGTGCGTTGCAGCCATCTACAAGCAGATCACGACGCCGGCGATAGATGGCGTTACGCTGTTTCAGCCATGAGTCTGATAATTGCAACGCTTCGATAGCAGCATATTGAATGGGCCTGAATATGCCACTATCGATATTACTCTTTAAGCGCCCAACAGCATTGACAATTTCAGGATTACCAGCCAGCATTCCTACGCGGAATCCTGCCATGTTATAGGTCTTGCTCAATGAGTGCAATTCAACAGCGACCTCGCTTGCACCAGGAACTTGCAGAATGCTCATTGGGCGATACTCGTCAAAATAGACTTCGGCATAGGCCATATCGTGGAGAATCAGCAGGTTGTGACGACGAGCGAACTCTACCGCATGCTCAAAAAAGGCAAGATCAGCGCATGCAGCCGTAGGGTTATTTGGGTAGTTGAGCAAGAGTAAGCGGGATTTCGCCAGTACATCCCCCGGAATACGCTCCAGGCCCGGCAGGTAGGCGTTCTGTTTCAGAAGTGGCAGCATATAAGGTACGGCTCCCACGGTCTTGCTTGCCATGACATATGCCGGGTAATATGGATCAGGAATCAGCGACAGGTCACCTGCATTCAGGACGGCCGTACTTACGTAGGCAATCCCCTCTTTTGACCCGAGGAGTGGCAGCATATCGCGTTCGGGTGTGAGATGAACATCAAAGCGCCGCTCAAACCAGGCTGCGAATGCTTCATGTAATGCACGCATGCCGAAATATTCGGGATAGCGATGGTTTTCAGGATTTTGTGTGGCTGAGCACAGGCGGTCAATTACTGCTTGTGGTGCGGGCAGGTCGGGGTCGCCCATCGAGAGGCTGATCACATCTACACCAGCGGCTTTGCGTTCAGCTAGCTTCTTCCTGGCATCGGCGAAATGGTAGGGTGGTAGGTTTGTCATTAAATTGGACAATTGCACAAGGTTACTCCTTACAAGTGATGATTCCCGAATCATAGAGAGTTCAATAATTTCAGACGTGTAAAAGCGATAAAATGTTACTCCATTGTCTCCGCCTCGTACCAGTTTTTCCCGACTTTCATCTCGACCTTAATGGGCACATCGAGCTTGGCTACTCCTTCCATCAATCTCTTCACCAGGTATTTTGTCCGCTCGAGTTCTTCAACAGGAACCTCAAAAACTAACTCGTCGTGCACCTGTAAGATCATGCGCGTCTTCAGTTGTCTATCTTCGATCTCGTGCTGGATACGAATCATCGCAATCTTAATCAGGTCAGCATTGCCGCCCTGGATGGGCATATTGATTGCTTCCCGTTCAAGCGCCTGCCTTTCATTAAAAGGCAATCCGTGCATTTCTGGGAAAAAGCGTTTCCTGCCGAAGAGCGTATTGACATATCCCTGTTTGCGTGCCTGAATGAGCGTGCTTTCAACGTAGCCTTTGATACGCGGAAACGTTTCGTGATAGCGTTTAATGAAATCTGCTGCCTCGCTGTTGCTCATGCCTGTAATTTGAGCCAGGCCAAAGGCCGATTGCCCGTAAAGTACAGCGTAGACCACGGTTTTGGAAAGTCGTCGCTGATCTTTTGTTACTTCCGCTGCAGGAATATTAAACAGCGAGGCTGCCGTGATCGTGTGAATATCTTCATCCTTGTTAAAAGCCTCGACTAAACGTGGCTCGTGTGTAATATGCGCCAGGATACGCAGCTCGAACTGCGAATAATCGGCGGTAAGCAGGACATAACTTGGGTCCGCGATGAACGCACGCCGAATCTGGCGCCCAACCTCAGTGCGCACAGGAATATTCTGGAGATTGGGATTGCTCGAAGACAATCGCCCACTGGATGCCGTTGTCTGGCTAAATGTTGTATGTACACGTCCCGTAACCGGGTCCATTAGCGCCAGCAAGCCGTCAACGTAGGTAGATTTCAGCTTGGTAAGCTGGCGATATTCCAGCAAATGATCAACTACCGGATGCTGACCACGCAGACTCTCGATCACATCCGCACTCACAGAAAAGCCTGTTTTCGTCTTCTTACCTGCTGGAAGTTGTAGTTCTCCGAAGAGGATATCACCTAATTGCCTGGTAGAATTGATGTTAAAGCGGTGTCCAACGGCGTCATAGATCTCTTTTTCAAGCGCACTGATCTGCTCGGCAAGTTTTTCACCCAGGTTGCGTAAAAAATCGCCATCCAGTGCCACTCCAAAGATTTCCATCTGCATCAATACAGGCAGGAGCGGCAACTCGATATTGTAATACAGGTCTAACAAACTATGGCGGCGCAGGGCTTCCATTATTGGCTTAACCAGGCGCAGCGTCATATCAGCATCTGCTCCAGCATAATCTGCGGCCAGGCGTACGGGTACCTGCGCCATGCTGATCATCTTGCTACCCGTACCGATCAGTTGAGCGATGGGTGTCATTACATGGCCCAGGCGTTGGAATACCTGGTCTTTCAGGCCAAGTCCACGCCTGCCCGGGTCCGTTAGATAGGCGCCCAGCATCGTATCAAAAGCCAGGCCGCGAACTTTAATACCGCTACCAGCACGCAACAAGATCAGCAAGTCGTATTTCGCATTATGCATGTACTTGCGTACCGTCTCATCTTCAAGGACAGGGCGCAGTTTCTCGAACACAAGTACAAGGGGCAACTGTGCTCCCGGTTCTTGACCATCTATGGTCTGGACATGCCCGACGGGAACATAGTAAGCCTCTCCGGGTGCCATTGAGAAGGAAATGCCAACCAGTTGAGCGTGCCACGGGTCTTCAGAGGTAGACTCCGTATCAAGCGCGAAGCGGCCAGCGTCGCGCAGGCTTTTTGCGAGTACCTGCAATGCTTCCCCGCTAGTGACGATCATCGTGTTGGTTTTAAAGGAATCTTTTTCATCTAGAAACAGTGGTTCGCTCTGCGCGGTGCTGGGCAGGCGCAATTTACGCACAACCTCAGTCGCAGGCTCTAATGCGCCGAAAAGAGTGGGTTGTGTTAGCTCGTCCTGGGTGTCAATACGATGTTTTGACTTCCCATCATGCGCCGGTTGTGTGCTGATTTGGGGACTGCTTGCGGCAGTGCCAGGGATCATGAGATTAGCCATGGAAGGCGGCGCCGGTGGTGACATGATAGATACAACCCCGACCGGTGGAGCTAGTAAGAGATCTTCAACCTCTCTATCTACTGGTACTGGCTCAGGTTTCTTCTCCTCCACCTCAACATTTGGGGATGTGGCGCCTGTTCCGCCTGGAATCTTATCAACCAGGGTACGAAATTCCAGTTCGCGAAAGAGAGCTACCACGTGGTCGCGTTTGAATTGACCTACGCGGCAGGCTTCCAGGTCAAGTTGGACTGGCGCGTCCAATACGATTGTAGAGAGGTATTTACTCTGGCGAGCTTGCTCGCTATTTTCGCGCAGCAAGCGCTGCTCTTTCGGAGTTAACTCGTCTAGATGCGCCAGAACACTTTCAAGATCACCGTAATCAGTCAGAAGTTTAGCAGCAGTTTTCTCCCCGATGCCAGGAACTCCAGGAATGTTATCAGATTTATCCCCGACCAATCCTTTGAAGTCGGTTAATTTATTGGGAGGTAAACCATAACGGCTCTTGACTGCTGCCTCGTCATACTCTGTAGCTTCGCTGATACCACGTTTCGCAACCAGCACCCGCACATGTTCGTTGACAAGTTGTAAAGTATCCATATCACCTGTGAAGATAATCGTATGGACTCCCTGTTGGGTGGCCTGAACGGAGAGGGTGCCCAGTACATCGTCAGCCTCAAAGCCATCTTTTTCATAGATGGGAATGCTAAACGCCTCGACTACTTCGCGAATGCGTCCAAATTGTGGTCGCATAATATCTGGTAGCGCAGGACGATGCGCCTTATACTCGACATATTGTTCATGGCGGAAAGTGGGCGTTGGCCGGTCAAAGGCAACTGCGATATAATCGGGTTTGATTTCCGTTAGCGCTTTAATAAGTATTGAGGTAAAGCCAAAGGTCGCGTTGACCGCTTCTCCTTTGCTCGTTGCCAGTCCCTCTGGTACTGCATGAAAGGCGCGATGGATTATCGCATGCCCATCGATTAGTACGAGTGTCTCGCGTTTTGTTTGCCCAGTCTGTTCTTCTGTCATGTTATACCCGGTCCATTCTTATATCATGTATGAGGCTAAAGCTTGCAGATTGGTGAAACTGTCAAAACGGCTGTAACTCTTAAGCAAGCGCTACTTGAACGTTTTTCGTACTATACGCTTGTCTTGTTCTGCTGATTGAATACTCATACTACTTTATTCTTTTTGAGGCTTCTTCTACCAGAAGTGCGCCTTGTCGCTCAAACGAGAGGGCTTGCAGCGCATATAATAATCTTTCAGTGAGCAGTCTAGCACGATGTGGTGTCTGTGTCTACATATTTGGAAGTCATAAAATAGCAGCCTCATTCTTGCTAGCGACTGCTTCGGTCAAGAAGACCTGGCAGAACGGCTATACCAGCAAGGCTCATATGATAATCGAAAGCGAAGATCGCATCAATATCTGGACGTGATTGGATTAATGCGAGAGAGAAAGCATCAACATAGGAGAGTTGCTGATCATGAAAGCGGCTAATGACCTTTCGAACCCCAGCTTCCATTTGATGGTCTGGGTATACCACTTGAAGAAAACCTTGATTTTCTAGTGAATCCTTCAAGGTAAGCCATCTTGAAGCTTCCCGATAGCCAATATGATAACGGATCCAGGTAAATGTTTCGGACACAATTCCCCAGCTCGTGATACGAAGAGTCATGGGAGACAGGCTTTTGTGAAATTTAACAGCAGCAGCGTGATGGCGCTCATTGCTATTCATCAAATCAATCCATGCGGAGGTATCAATGAACACACGCTTGATATCAGCGATAGATGTCGTCATGATCTACCTCGGAGGGCCCAGAGAACAAATCAATGAGGTCGTCAAAGGGATCCTCGTTTTCTGCGATGCCCTCCCTGGCAAGTAACAGATCTAGTGCTTTACGCAGTATCTCTGCTTCTGTGGTGCCCTGCTGTTGAGCGAGTCGCTTCACTGCTCTGTCTTGAGCGGGTGTAATATAGGTTTGCTTGCGAACCAATTCCATATTATATAACCTCCATGATGTTATTATATAACATCTTAGAGATTATTACTACCCCCCTTAGCAGTGTACTCTCGGTTGTAAATTACTCTCGGTCGGGAAGGCGTCGAGGAAAGTCTCTGCAAACTGCATGAAGCGATATACGTCAGCAAAGTTGCTGACAAGACCAAGAGAGACTCGCACCGCCCCTCCGCTCTGCATACCCAGGTTGGCGAGAAACTGATCCCAGCTCATACCCTCTTGACCCTGAAAGAGCTTGGGCGGCGCTTCCTTTGCCTCACCTTTGTAGAGGTGCTGTAGTTTTTCTTTCGACATGTGGAAAGCAGCTTCGCCAGCGCCGGGGTTACAAAAGCAGCCGGTGCGCAGGGAAAGACGGAATTTGCTTGCTCTTTGTTCAACTACGCGCTCGTCAACGATAGACCCGTTTGGGTTAAGGAAATTGAGCGCAATATTTCCCCCACGCATATGACAGTCGTGCGGGCCGTAGATCTCAACCAATGGCGTTCCGTTACTATGATGCAAAGAAAGCAAGCCGTCGAGTAACCAGCCTGCCAGGCACATGATGCGTTCGTGTATCGTCTCCATACCAATGCTCAGTAGGTGTTTGAGACCGATTTCTACCGCAGGAAGGTTGAGATAGTCCAGCGTCCCATCTTCAAAGGCTTCTCCGCCTTCGAGCATGACATATCCATCGCCTTGCACCGAAATGCCCCAGATCGTGCCACCGGCAAACCATGGGCGTTTCAGTTTTGCCATGGCAGCTTTGCGTGCCAGCAGGCAGCCTATACCTGTTGGGTAGCCAAACATCTTATAGAACGAGATGGGCACAAAATCGGGATGCCACTTACTGAGGTCCAGGCGATTCGAGGGGACAAAAGCTGCACAGTCCACGAGTACATCCCATCCCCTTGCATGAGCTTCATAGATCCATTCTAATGGATGCTGCACCCCTGTGAAATTTGACTGGGCCGGGTAGGCGAACAAATGATGACCGCCATCCCCAGGTGTCTCAAGGAAAGGGAAGAGATGGGATTCTTCCACGCGCAGTTCTGGAGGCATGACGGGAAGATAAGTAAGTGTGGCACCCTTTGCACGGGCAAACTCCCGGATTCCGTTGACAGAGTTGTGGTTATCGAAGAGTAGCAGGAGTTGCCCGCCAGGGGCAAAGGGATACGACTCACCGACCAGCCTGAGGGCGCCAGTAGCGTTGGGTGCAAAAATCACTGTGTATTCGCTGGGTGAAGCATTAAAAAATTCGAGCACAAAGGCACGAGCCCGTTCGTCTAGCTCAGTCATCGCTCGCGAAGTCGGATTAAGCGAGTGAGGATTGCCAAATACATTGCGGCGAAGCAACTCCATATGGTCACGGAGCTGGCTTTCGGCGTACAGGCCGCCTCCTGTGTAGTCGAGGTAGATGTGTGCTTGTTCGTCCAGGCGGGCGTACTCTATCGCCCGTAGTTCGTCCAGCCGTGAGGTACCGGCAAAGGTCGAGTAAGTCTTCCGAAACGCTGATTCTGCTGCATGCATTCCTGCTGAGCTGTAGCGAGTAAGGCTGCTGTTACTGCCTATTTTTTCCTGCATGAAAGAGGCCTCCTTCCATATAAAGGTTGTTCGGTTGGACGAACAATAAGTTTGATAGTACTTTAAGAGGCTCCTGGCGAACACGATGGTGCGATTGCCTCACCCACACCAGGGCGCGATAAATCGGGCCCCTACGCCCCGCGACATCACTTTGTTCTGCCAGGGCTGGCCAATCATGCGGGGTAAGACAGGGCATGAGAGCCTCAGGCCAGGACACAGTAAGTTCCTTTCACTCCGCCTTCCCAGGCACATAAGCTGGCGTTGGAAGGCGCTCCCTTCTCTGCGTGAATGAAAGCAAACACAAGCCGTGTCAAATCCCGGAATGGAATCGCGTTCCAGTCCGGTCGGCGTAACCATTCGATCACCTCAGGAGTTATCTCGCCCGGTCCCGGCAGCGCGAAGCGTGTTGTCCAGGAGCCTGTATTGAGGTAGACCTGCGACCCGTTATTAATTGGATCGATCCTGTCCATATGAGTATGGCCTGCGATGGCATAGCGAAGTGTAGAGTCGCTGTGTAGCACGTGCTGCATCCCTTTAGCTGTACTTTCCGCCATCTGGTAGACTCCCGGTGTAAAGATGGCTGTGATAGCTTCAACGAGTGGTAAGGACATGACTTCACTCACCTGGATAAATTCCATCATCGCATCAGCTTGTGTGGCCTCTTGACCTAATGGCTCAGTAAAATCGGGGGCATGTGCAACCATATCTTCTTGAAAGGCCGCGAAGTCTGCTATGGCGTGTACAAATAGCTTGACTGGGATGCGTTCTTCGCCAGGAGATAAACCAGCTAAAGGCTTACGTGAGTACGAGAGCATTGCCATAACATGCTGAACCGTTTCTACGACGCTCTCAGGGGTCAGGAGGCAGAGCAGCGCTACCTGGCGTGTAAAGCTTAGCCCCGGCTCGAAATGATCAAAATAGGAATACTGCGCGTTGATGTGATGGGCGCCCCGTTGAATATACTGGGTGCCAAGGGGGAGTGTGATGGCCTGGGGCTTAAGCGTGAGAGGCTGCCCCTGTTCATCCCAGATGTCACATATACGATTCCAGAAATCGTACTGGTTGCCATGCTCAATATAAACGTCCGGCAGTGGCCGATAAGAGCGCGTGTGGCAAAAGTCCACACATTCTCTCCGGCCTAGTTCCCCTAATATGAACTCGCAAATGCGAGCTTGCACCTCCTGAAAGATGAGCTCGACATCGTGATTACCCGTAATAAATGTGACGTGTCGTCCCGGAAAAGAGATGAAGCGTTGGAGCGCCTCAAAGAAAGGACGGTGGGCAGCGAATACTTTTTCCAGTTTTAGCAGGGCGGTAGCAGGGTTTGTCGTGCCGTGCTGCTCATAGGGCCGCATCATCAGAAAATCAAAGCAGTCACCATTAATGATCAGTTCAACATCTTCAGCATCGCCAAGCGATCCATTGCTAGAGGCAGCATTAAGCAGCCCCTCTAAAGCAGATTGCTGATGATCATTGAAGCTGTCGAGCAAGGGGTGGCCATCGGCCAGATGGAGATCACTGATCGCAAGTTTGATTTTCGGCATATGTACCTCTTTATTGTTGCAGTCCGCTCACGACACGAGCGTACTTTTCTGCGAGGGCCTGCGCCTGCTCACTCGACACGGATTCAGCCACTACGTGGAAGAGGGGCCGGTCTGCATCTGGCAGAACCAAAACCCATTCTTTGCCAAGTTCAATTTTAATTCCATCGATAGGCTTGGCGCGGCGATCCCGGTATTGTTCGCTGAGGATACGCATTACCCTCCCTTTGTGTTCCCAGGGGCAGTTCACCATGGTGCGGCTCATATAATATGCGGGCAGATCATCCACAACTTGAGAAAGGCGCATATCGAAGGTTGCCAGCAGTTCAAGCAGCTTTACGATGGCGAGCATACCATCAAAGGCCGGTTGGAGAGCAGGGAAAACGAAGCCACCAACCCCGTCACCTACCAGGACAACCCCTTCACGATTTGCAGCAGTCGTCAAGGCATGGGCTAGCACTTTCGTGAGCAGGATATTCCCATCATAGTGCTGCGCAATGTGTTGCAATGCGCTTGGGGCTGAAACAGGAGCAGCTACCGTCCCTTTAGGATGTTTCCGCAGGAAAAGGCTGGTCATTACTGCCAGCATCTTCATACCGTCCAGGATGCGACCACGATCATCTACCACCGAGATGCGTTCCCCAGCCGGGTCAATGCGTATGCCCATATCATTGTCTAGCGTGGCGGAAATCATTGCCAGGCGTTGTATTTCTTTCTCCAACACCTCAAGCGGGCGAGAAATGCGCGACTCATCCGTACTGGCATTCAGGACAATCATTTCACAACCCAGTTGGTTGAAGATGCTCGAAAGCATTTGCATGGTGCTCCCACTTGCGTAATCAATCACCAGACGGAATTTACGTTGTTGCACCAATTGAGTGTTAACCACCTTCATCAGTGCATTGAGGTATCGGCTAATTACATCGGAATTCTCCAGGACTTCAATTGACCCCAGGTCATCCAGGTACACGCGACGGAAATCTTCACGGAAGTACAGATTCTCGATCTTGCGTTCAGTGGTCTTATTAATATCCAGCCCATTCTGGTCAAAGAACTTGATATCTACCACGCGCGGATCATGTGGCGAGAGACGCACATGCACTCCACCTATTGCATCGGTGGTGCGAATAAAATAGCGTGCCACAGGTATCGGCACCTGGTTGATATCTTGGACGTTAATGCCAGCCGAAGGAAGACCCGCAATCACTGCACGCTTAATCATTCGTGACGTGCGATGTGACGAGTCGCGATTAATACACACAATCGAGCCTTTCGGCAAGATAGCGCCGTAGGTTGCGCCCAGCCTAGCGGCAAACTCCGGCGTGAGATCGACATTCACCAATCCTGTGACACCGAAGCGGCTGAACAGGCTGCGCTTGCCCTGCGATCCCCAGATAATGCTGCTATTGATGACTGCTCCGGCCTCGATCTCTTTATCCGGCCAGATTTTGACGTTGGGTTGAATAGTCGCGCCTTCCTGAATAATGGAATTATCGCCAATGACCGAGCCTTCAAACATGACCGCCTTGTTTTTGATGCTGGTTGAAGAGCCGACAATCGCTCCACGTAGCTCTGCGCGCTCGCCTATGAAGGAGTTATTCCATACAATACTGCGGTCCACCTGCGCTCGTTCATCGATAATGGTATATTGACCAATTGTGCTTGGCCCGTGAAT
>Ga0187846_10001009_pt1 | contig 16104 bp, 17 predicted proteins | sample TC_taG_FD_161473 | JGI IMG/M metagenome (GOLD analysis project Ga0187846, IMG submission 161473) | Biofilm microbial communities from the roof of an iron ore cave, State of Minas Gerais, Brazil - TC_06 Biofilm (v2) | ecosystem: Environmental > Terrestrial > Deep subsurface > Cave > Wall biofilm...
GCACGAACGGACAACCCCTTGCCGGTCTTTTCTATGGCTTCGACTTGCGTACGAGGGTGAACTTCGATGCCGACCTCGCGGAACTTCTGCATCAACCAGCCGACAAGATCCGGATCGAAATGCGGGAGCATCCGTTCGGCCCGCTGGAATATCGTCACCTGTGCCCCAGCGCGCGCCGCGATGTGCGAGAACTCTGCGGCGATGTAGCCGCCGCCCACCAGGACCATGCGCCGCGGGACCTGCTGCAGCTTGAGAAACTCCTCGCTGGTGGCCAGGTACTCTTCGCCGGGAATTCCCAATTTGACAGGTTCCGCGCCGGCGGCGATGAGGAAATGGCGAGCTTCCAGAGTTTCGCTTTCGACTCGTATCGTGCTCGGGTCGGTGAACCGCGCCCGCCCGCGGAAGGTTTCGATTCCCTTGTCCGCGTACATCTGCTCGTGTTTGCGCGGGACGGCATCGGTGAAGCTGCGCTTGAACGCGATCAATTCCGGCCAATCAACGTGCAGCTCTCCGGCGACGCCGTGCGTGCGCATGCGGAATGCGAAGTCGATGACTTCGGCACCGGAAACGAGCATCTTTTTCGGGTCGCACCCGCGCAGCGCACAAGTGCCACCGAACGGTCGGAAGTCGATCACAGCCACGCTCCAGCCGGCGGCGCGCACGCGCATCGCCGCTGTCATCGCAGCGGTTCCCGTTCCGACGATCACGAGGTCGTATCGCTTCGCCATGGCGTCACCCCTCCGCCGCGAGGGCGCGTACAAATATCTCCCCTAAGAACACTCAGCCCGCAAGTCGGCAAGCAAGATATTTCTGCTTCTACCCTGCGCAGCAGGACAGTTGCTTCACGTCCCTTGTGAAGGTCTGCGCTGCAAGCTTCAGGCCCTCGACTATCGTGAGATATGGGAACAACTGGTCGGCCAGTTCCTGCGCCGTCATCCTCGCCCGGACAGCGAGCGCCGCCGCCTGGATCAGTTCGCCCGCTTCCGGCGCCACCGCTTGCACGCCGATCAGCCGGCGGCTGCCTTTGTCGACAACCAGCTTGATGAAACCGCGCGTGTCGAAGTTGGCGAGCGCGCGCGGCACGTTGTCCAGCGTGAGCAGACGGCTGTCGGTCTCGATGCCCTCGAGATGCGCTTGCGCCTCGCTGTAGCCTACGGTGGCGACTTGCGGATCGGTGAACACCACCGCCGGCATGGTGGTCAGGTCCAGGGCCGCGCACCCGCCGGTCATGTTGATAGCGGCGCGAGTGCCGGCCGCTGCTGCGATATAGACGAATTGCGGCTGATCCGTGCAGTCGCCAGCGGCGTAGATGTGTGGGTTGCTGGTGCGCATGCCCTTGTCGATGACAATGGCCCCCTGCGCATTGACGGCGACCCCGGCTGTGGACAGCTGAAGGCTGCGGGTATTGGGCGTGCGGCCGGTGGCTAGCAGCAGTCTATCGGCGCGCAGCTCGCCATGCGCGGTCGTGAGCTCGAATTCACCATCCGAATGCGCCACCCGGCTCGCCTGCGTGTGTTCCAGCACATCGATCCCTTCGCCCCGAAACGCGGCGGCGAGCGCCTCGCCGACGGCAGGGTCCTCGCGGGAAAGCAACTTTCCGCGCGCCAGGATCGTCACGCGGCTGCCCAAGCGGGCGAAGGCTTGTGCCAACTCCACGGCCACGGCCGACGAGCCGATCACTGCCAGTCTTCTAGGAATCGTGTCGCTCGCCAGCGCTTCGGTTGAAGTCCAATACGGGGTATCTTTCAAACCGGGAATGGGTGGTATCGCCGCACTGGCGCCGCTGGCGACCAGACAGGCGTCGAACCCTACCTCGCGTTCGCCTCCCTCGGCGAGGCGCACGGCGAGGCTGCGGTTGCCTTTGAAGCGGGCTTCGCCGTGCAGCACGGTGATGGCTGGATTACTGTCCAGAATACTTTCGTACCTGGCATGGCGCAGCTCATCGACGCGCCTCTGCTGCTGGGCCAGCAGCTGCTTGCGCAGGATTGCCGGCGGGGCGGCCGCAATGCCGGCATCGAACGGGCTTTCCGTGCGTAGGTGCGCGATGTGGCCCGCACGGATCATGATCTTCGAAGGCACGCAGCCGACGTTCACACATGTGCCGCCGATGGAGCCACGCTCGATCAGCGTGACGCGCGCGCCTTCCTCGATGGCTTTCAGTGCCGCCGCCATCGCGGCACCGCCGCTGCCGACGACGGCTATATGCGACCCATCGCCGTTGCCGTTCGCCTTGTCAGGCACATCTTCCAGCGCCTTCTTGACGTGGCTCGCGCGCGAGTCGCAGGTCATGCCCGCGATCTTCAAGTGTGCCATCTCGTCGCCTCTCTCAGCGCGCTGTTGCCGGCTCAGCGTTTGACGGTGGATGGATAGCCCGCGTCCTCGGTTGCCTTGGTCAGTTTCTGAGTGTCAGCCTTTGCGTCGTCGAACGTCACGACCGCTTCCCGTTTCTCAAAGGTCACGTCGACCTGGCTGACGCCCTCGACCTTGGACAGCGCCTTCTTGACGGTGATCGGGCAGGCGGCACAGGTCATGCCCGGCACCGACAGCGTCACGGTTTGGGTGGCGGCCAACGCGGGGCCAACAATGGCGGCGAGGGAAAGCGCGGCAAGCAACTTCTTCATGGGAACCCCGGGTCAGTAGAAGAGAGGAACAACATAGGGAAAACTCAGCGCGACCAGCACCAGCGCGGCCACGATCCAGAAAATCAGCTTGTAGGTGGCACGAACCTGCGGAATCGCGCAGACCTCGCCCGGCTTGCAGGCTTCGACCGGGCGGAAGATCGTGCGTCCGGCGAAAAACAGAGCGACCAGTGCTACGCCGATAAAGATCGGGCGGTACGGCTCCAGCAAGCTCAGGTTTGCGATCCACGCGCCGGAAACGCCGATCGTGACCAGCACGAGCGGACCGAGGCAGCAAACCGAAGCCAGTATGGCGGCCAGGCCTCCGGCGACAAGGGCGCCTGGCCCATTTTGCGGTTGCGACATCAGGGTTGTCCTTTCGACTGCGCGCTGGAGGGGCTAACCTTACTTCCGTAGTCCAGTACGGAGTCAAGCCAAGTGAAGGAAGTAATCGAGAATCTGACCATCGGTGCCTTCGCAAGAGCCGCCGGGGTCAATGTCGAGACAGTCCGGTTCTATCAGCGCAAGGGCTTGCTGCTCGAACCGAACCGTCCCCACGGCAGCATTCGCCGCTATGGCGAGCCGGACGTTGCGCGGCTGAAATTCGTGAAGTGCGCTCAGCGCTTGGGCTTTAGCCTGGATCAGATTGGCGAGTTGCTGAAGCTCGAGGACGGCACCCATTGCGGCGAGGCGGCCCGACTCGCAACCTTGCGGCTGGCCGATGTTCGCGCCCGACTGGCGGACCTCACGCGGATGGAGGCGGCGCTTGCAAAGCTCGTGCGAGCATGCGACCGCCGTCGCGGCCAGGTTTCCTGTCCGCTGATAGCTGCTTTGCATGGCGGATGAATCGATGCCTGAGCAGTCGGGCTCGCTTCCGGAGCTCAGGCCGATCTGGAAGAGGCGCGGCGGCTTGACCCAAATGGCGCTTGGACGCTCAGGCTGAATGCGATATTGCTTGAAGCCCAGGACCGCTTGCCGGAGGCCCTGGAGGTTCCATCTCGGAAACACCGAGGTGCTTAGTGGTCGCGGCAACGAAGCCCTGGAGAGTTTCAACCGATTGACATACAGGCCGCCCCGTCTTATTGGCATCGCGCTGGCGGAGCAGGCGCTCGGCCATCGACGAGAGTCCCAGAAAGCGCTTGACGAACTCATCGCTAAGAACGCCGAGGGACTGGCCTACCAGATCGCGGAGATCTACGCTTTCAGAGGAGACAAGGACGAGGCTCTGAAATGGCTCGAGCGCGCCTATGCGCAGCACGACGGCGGCATGATCAGCATGAGGGGCGACCCGCTCTTGCGCACCCTGCGCGGTGACCCGAGGTTCAAGGCGCTGCTGGTAAAGATGCGATTCCCCAGTTCATAGAGGCGCTCAGTCGCGGCGCGATAGCGGTAGTCACCAACCCACCGTGTTTTCCGATTCGAGCACGCGAGCGCGCCGTGGTCGCATTTCGGGTTCCGGCGCGGGATCTCGTCTGGGTGACTGAATGTGATGTCGGCGGCAGACCGCTTCGGGGAGCAAGGAATGACAAATCGACGTGTCTTCGTCGCGGGCATTTTGTACCTGTGTTCGGCGCTGTGGCTCGCGGGTTGTCAGATGAATGCAGAGGAACCTGCCTCCGTGCACGGATCCTTGCCTGCGCCGCCCAGCGGGGAGCTGAAGTTCGCCGGCACCCCCAATCCGAAGCCCTTTGTCAGGCAGCCCGGCAACTACTTCTTGCGCACCGTGTTTGAAACCGATGGGCCGGGAAAATCACACATCGAAGTGCGCGAGCTACTGATTCCGCCACGAACCAAAGGCACCGTTGCGCCGTTACCGGGTCCGGCCGTCTACGAGTCCCTCATCGAGGTCATGACCGGCAGCGCGGGCGAGGCGCGCCAGCGGCTGGCTGCGCGCGAGATGCGCTCGCTCGAAGCAGGGCACGAACTTCAGATCGAGAACCCCGATTCACGTCCAGCAGATATCCGACTCTATCTGATTCGATCGAGGTAGCCATGCGGCATCGTTTCGTCCTCTGGATCGTGGTCGCAACATCCCTTGCGGCATGCACCAACAATTGGTTGAGCTACCGGAACAGTGCCGGCCGTTATGGCCAGCAGTTCCATGACAGCGAGCTGGCGGATGCGTCGAAGGTCCTGAACAACTTGCACGTGGGGTGGAAGTCGCCCGATGCAAGCTGGACCGCATCGACCATGCCGGGCCCATTCCGCGCCTCGCCGATCATGTTCCACAAGACGGTTTATATCGGCGACATGAACGGCGTCTTCTGGGCCCTGAATGCATCGGATGGATCTTTCCAATGGCGATATCCGGCCGCAGGTTCCGGACTGAACGGAACGTGCACTCTTGGCTTCAACGGATCGTGGGGCGCCTACGGGATCCAGTCCAGCGCCAGCTACGCGAAAATTGGTGGGCGGGCTGCGGTCATCTTCGGCGCGCCCGACCCGGACCCGGCGACCGATAGTGGCAACGGCACCGCGCGCCTGTGGGCGCTCGACGCCGCCACCGGTTCGCTTATCTGGAAGAGCGACGTCGTTGCCAGCGTGCCCACTTGCGGCGTTGGCAACATCCACGAGCGCATAACGTACTCCTCGCCGCTGGTCGCCTTCGATCGGGTCTACGTCGGTGTTCACGATGCCGCCGATAACCCGGTACAAAAGGGCCGGCTGGTCGCGGTCGACCTCAACACCGGGCATGTGATCACGTCGGGCTTTCCGTTCATCGTGGACGGAGCGCCCCTCGACATGACCTGTGGTGGCGTATGCGGCGGCGGCATCTGGGATTCGCCGGCCACCGACGGCAAGGGGATCATCTTTACGACCGGCAATGTCTGCGACTTCAATACCGCCGGATCTTCACCGTGCGAAACCGAGCCCAATCCGGACTACTCGCTCAGCATGGTCAGTGTCGATCCAACCAGCGGCGCGCTGCTTTGGAGTTTTCGCGCGGTTCCATTCCCGCTCGACAACGATCCGGACTGGTCCGCCGGCCCGACCAGCATGCTCACCAGTTGCGGCCGGCTGATGGCTTCGGTGCAGAAGAACGGATGGACGTACGCGATCGACTCCGCCAACGGCAGCTGCAAATGGCAGTTCCCGTCGACCGCGGGCCCGAGCTGCGTCTTTCCTTCCAACGCTGTGCTGGATCAAGGCGACGATGACTACAAGCAGCCCGGCGCCTCCTGGGGCGATTACCTTTACATTCAAGCCGCGGGCCAGGCGCTGACGACGAGTCTGGGCGATTACCCCAACGGCTACGGCATCATTCAATCGCTGGACGCCTGCCAGCCGGACGACAACCACCGCGTCCGCTGGGTTGCGCCTATTGCCCCGGGCATCGGCTACTCGATCGGCGCACCCACCGTGACCGGCGGAATGGTCTACGTGACGACGTCGAACGGCCATGTCATTGGTCTGGCGGACCCGTTGATCGCCCCGCTGAGTATCAAAGGCTGGACGTGCTCCAATCCCAATTTCAGCCCGCCATCGCCAACCTGGGTGGCGGATTGTCTGCTCAACAGCTTCGCCATCGTTCCGGTACCCGGTTCGGTCGATGTCACCCTCGATGACGGAGGCGACGCGGTCGGATTGCGCATGGAACCCGCGATCGCGCACGGCAAGCTGTTTGTGGCCACGGGTCAGGGGCACGTCTATGCCTTGTGGCCATGAAGGGGGGCTGTATTCCATGAATACGATGCTGAAGATGGCACGGACTGGCTTGGCGGTCCTCCTTTCGAGCAGCGCATTTGCCGCGCCCGGGGAAAAAGGTCCGGCCGAACCGGTAGGGAATGTGCTGCGTTTTTCGGGGACTGCCAATGTCCCGAGCCAGACCGGCACGAAGCCAGCCCAGTTCAAGCTCGAGATTCGGAACTTCAGCCTGGTGAGCTCGGCTGAAACGGTTCGGCTGGCCGCCGAGGGATTCACCGTCTTTCAACTGAGGTCAGGCAAGATCGACACGCTGATTTCCGGAAAGAAGGAGCGTCGGTCTGCCGGAAACTTCTGGACGGTGGCTGCAGGCGAATCGATGACCGTCACGTTCCCGCCACGCAGCGAGGCCGCACAGCTGCAGACGATTACGGTTGTCCCCGTCGGAGCGCCGTAGCGTCAAACTCCAGGGAACCGCCGGTATCGAGTGGTGTCATTCGATGACACGCCCGCATTGTTCGTCAAACAAGAAAAATCGCTTTGGCTTCAACGACAAACCGACCCATTTCTCTCGCACCCACCCGACTCCGAAGCCGGGCACGCTGCACACGTCCGTGTATCAGGCTGCGGGGGTAACCCACGCGGCCGTTAATCGTGCGAGAGAAGATCCGCCGACCCGATAGGGCAGAGGCCCGCTCTCCTCCGGAGCTTTTGGAACGGCTTGGATGCGGCTACGATCTGCCGAGGCCACACCGCTATGATGGGCTTCTGAGGCGGTGCATAGGGCTGCTGGTCCAACGGGAGGGGCCACTCGGTGTCGAAGAACGCGCCCAAGCGGGAGAGCCACACGGTGCCAAGGAGCGCGCCCAAAAGGGAGGGCCACACGGTATCGAGGGGCACGCCCACGCAGAAGCGGCAAACCGTGCCGGTGGCGCAACCGCCGGTGGCGCCCGTTCCAGCCCAGCCCAGTCTCTACGCAATTCCGCTGAAGCACCGCTTCTTCGGTGAACTTAACCGACGCAACGTCATTCGCGTCGCGATCCTTTACTTGATCGCTTGCTGGGTGATCCTGGAGCCGACACATGTGGTGTTCCACATGCTGGAGGTTCCGCAGTGGGCCAACCGCCTGGTCATTCTGCTGATGGCGATCGGCTTCCCGCTCGTACTGCTGTTTGCCTGGATCTACGAGGTAACACCGCACGGCCTGAAGCTGACCACCGAGGTCAACCGGTCCGAGTCGATCACGCCCCATACCGGGCGCAAGATAGATCGCGCCATCATCGCCGCGCTGTCGCTGGCACTTGCGTATCTCGTCGCCGACAGATTCTGGATCTCGAAACATCTGGCGGCATCCAAGCCGGTGATATCCGCCGTTAACGAGACCGCCTCCCGCGCCGGCGCGAGCCCGTCGACCGCCGCAGCATTCGCCCCACCGCCGCACTCGATCGCCGTACTTCCGTTTGCCAACATGAGCGGCGACAAGGAGCAGGAATACTTCTCGGATGGGCTGTCCGAGGAGGTGCTGAACTCTTTGGCGAGAATCGAGGGACTGCAGGTCGTGGCGCGCACCTCGGCTTTCTCGTTCAAGGGCAAGGATGCCGACATCGGTACGATCGCGCGCAAGCTGAACGTCGGCGCGGTGCTGGAAGGAAGCGTGCGGCGTTCGGGCCACACTGTGCGAGTGACAGCGCAGCTGATCAACGCGGTGACGGGATTTCACCTCTGGTCGCAGACCTTTGATCGAGATCTCGGCGACGTCTTGAAGCTGCAGACCGAAATCGCAGCCACCGTGGCAAGTGCACTTCAGTCCAGCCTGCTCGGCGACGTGGCCGCGAAGATCGAGCTGGGCGGGGCCCACAACGCGGGCGCGTTCGATGCCTATCTGCGTGCCTCAAAGGCGTTCCGCGGCGCCAACAGTGCAAAGAGCCTTCAAAGCGCGATCGCCGGATATACCGACGCAATTCGCCTCGACCCGAATTACGCGCTCGCGTTCGCCGGCCGATCGATCGCGCTCAGCGTGGTGGCGGGTGGGTATACGACGGGAAAGGATATTCGCGATAAGTTTGAGAGAGCACGGGCCGACGCGCTTGCCGCCATTGCGCTAGCGCCTGAGCTGGCGGAGGGGCACTGGGCGTTGGCTTATGTGTTCGAGCGGGAATCTGCCGATTTCGGGCGCGCCATGGAGGAGTACCAGCGCGCAGTAGCTCTCGCGCCAGGCAGTGCGCGCATATTGGAGGACTACGGCGCGTTTGCGGTCTGGATGGGCCGTACCGATGCCGGCCTCGGCGCAGTGCGGCGCGCGGTGCTGCTGGACCCGCTATATCCGGGCACTCACAACGCGCTCGGCGACGCGCTCTATTTCTCGCGGCGTTACGACGAGTCCATTGCCGCCCATCAGGACACCCTGTCCCTGGACCCGCAGCTGGCACAGGCACGTGGCCTCCTTGGCCTCGCCTACTACGCGCTCGGCAACTTCGAGCGCGCTCGAGCAACGTGCGAAGCCCAACCCGGGCACTGGCTCAGTCAGGAATGCCTGGCGGTGACCTACGACAAGCTCGGCAGACACGTCGACGCCGAGGCCGAGCTCAGCAAATTGCGGGCCTCGTGGGGCGATGATGCCGCCTTTCAGTACGCCGAGGTCTATGCGCAGTCGGGCAACACGACCAAGGCTCTCGATTCGTTGGAAACGGCTCTTCGGCTCCATGGTCAGGGTCTGGAGGCCGTGAAAACCGCCCCGCTGCTTGACCCACTGCGCAAGGAGCCGCGTTTTCTGGCGATCGAGCGGGAACTGAAGTTTCCGGACTGAAACGCGACGATGCGCGGATCCACCCAGCCGAGGCCTGGGCCAGCACGCGGCCCGGCGTCATTGGTTGTGGATGAACGGATCCTTTGACAAAGGGTTCGAGCTGCTGTCGATCAGGTTCACCGTGTACTTGTACGTACCGCCTGCTACGTGATTCAGCTTGACACATCGATACCTGCGGCCGTCGCTGCCGAACGGGTGGCATTCATGGGCGCCTTGCGATGCGACGTCGATGCCTTTGTTCTGGTCGAACTTGTAACCATCCGGCACAATGTTCCAGACGAGGCCACCTTCGCCCGCCGAGGTTGAGATGGGGTCCTCGCCGACACTGATCTGCCCATTGGTCACATTGACGCCGACCGGCGGGTGATCTGGCAGATCGTCGCCGCGCACGGCGGTAATCACAACTGCCGACGCAAGCACGAACACGACTTTTTTCATGGCTCCCCCCAGGTTGCCGGCTTTGCGTGCCGGCTTCTATGTCTCGACTACGAATCGCCTCGATGCCTTGCGTGTTCACATCAGCGCAGGGCGATCGCATGCGACGGCGCCGTAGCGTAGCGCATCTGCACTGCGGGTACACGGGTAAGCCGCAGCGTACCAAGGGGGTCACGCTGCAGTAGTTCGCGCGAGGCGCGCGCGAAGTCGAACGCGGGTTACTGCCCAGCTCACCTCGCTCGGTCAGTTACAACTAACCAGAACGGGCGGATACGCCGAGGCGTCGCTGTGGTTGGCGTCGACCACATTGCCGCTGCTCCCGCCGCTTACGGTGCACAGCATCCCCGATCCCGAGACCATCGTCAGGGTATATGTTGATGCCGTGCCGGCCTGGTAGGCCGCCGACATGATATCGATCGTCGAGCTTCGAACGCCGGATGTGTTGAAGCCGCTGCCTTCGGTGATGTACTTGGTCGACAAACCGACCTGCCCCTGCGGGCCGAAGACGTTCAGTTGCAATTGATAGGCGCTCGCCGACGCGGCCGTGTTGGCCCACGACGTATTCACACTGAGCTGCATCGCAACGCCTCCGGCACTGCCGATTCCACCTGCCCCGCTACTACAGGCGGCAACCAGCACGACGCATGCGGCTGGAACGAATGATGAACTGGCGCTCGCGAGTGGATTCTTCATGGCGGTTCCTTCCTGTGTCACTGGCCCTGACCGTCAGGGCGCGGCCACACCGTTTACGCTTACGCTTCGGATCAGCGCGTGTCAACAGGTACAGGTTCACGACGGGCCCAACCCGGGTAGCGGGCGGTGCTCGCGCCCATTTAGTTAACAGGACCCGGCAGATGGCGGCTCATCGACCCAAACGGGCAAGTCTCGACCTCGGAGAGCCCAGTCATACGCTGGCTGCTTGACTCTGACCCTTCGATCCGCTGGCAGGTGATGCGCGACTTGACTGGCGCACTGCCGGAGCAGGTTGCGGCCGAGCGTGCCAGGGTTGCGACCGAAGGCTTGGGGGCGCGGCTGCTCGCACTCCAGGCACCCGACGGGCGGTGGGGCGGCGCGGCGTGGAACCGCGGATGGGACTCCACGATGCACGTCCTGTTGCTGCTGCGCGAGATGGGCCTGGATCCCGAAAGCAGCCAGGCACGGCGCGCCGTGGGACTGGTCCGCGACCACGTGACGTGGCAAGGGATGCGGTCCACGGGAAGTGGAACGCAACTCTTTCTTCGCCGGCGAAGTCGAGCCCTGCATCAACGGTCAGGTCGGGACGGCTGGCGCCTACTTCGACCAGGACGTCCGGGGTATCGTCGACCGACTGCTCGCCGAGCAGCTGCCCGACGGCGGCTGGAACTGCGAGGCCGCCAATGGCTCGATGCGATCGTCTTTCAACACCACGATCTGCGTGCTCGAAGCGCTTCTCGAATACGAACGGGCCGCTGAGGACAGGCCGGAGGTGACCGGCGCCCGCCTCCGCGGCCAGGAGTACCTGCTCGAACGCCGACTGTTCCGCCGGAGGTCGACGGGCGAGGTGATCGAGCGGGATCGCAAGGGCGGCGCCGCGTGGACGCGCTTCGCCTTCCCGACGTGGTGGCACTACGACGTGCTACGGGGGCTCGAGTACCTGCGTTGCGCCGGTGTTGCGCCCGACGAGCGCATCGCCGAGGCGATTGACCTGTTGGCGTCCAAGCGCGACGACGACGGCCGGTGGCCGCTCGAAGCCCGGTACCCCGGCAAGATGCCGGTCGACACCGACGAGCCCGAGGGCAGGGCGAGCCGGTGGAACACCCTGCGCGCCTTGCGAGTGCTGGACTGGTGTTCCGCGCGAGACTAGTACGCGGGACTTCCTCAACAACTATCACCGCCGCCTGGACCAGCTGCTGGCCAGCGACGAAGACGCTTGAAGCCAGCCCGTTGAACGTCCGCTTGACCCGTCCATCCGCTGTCGGGTCATAATGAATCGCGCAATGGAGAGCCGGGGGAGCTTTCATGTTCATCTTCTGGGGACGCAAAATCACGAGAAAGCGTCTCGGATACGTGGCGGACTTCTGCCCGATCTGCCGATGCAAACAGGCTTTCAAGCTTGAAGCGGTGCGCAGCTCCGGACACGTCTACTACGTCAGCCTCGGTGGAGGGCAGCTGGTCGGCTACGAGCGCACCTGCGAACAGTGCGGCACCTCTTTTAGAGCGAACGCCGATTTGTACGCCAATGTGTCCAAGGAGCTGCTTCCGGTCGATGATCTGAAACTGCAGACCTATCCGGCGCTGGACGCGGCCATCAAGGATCAGATGGCGCTTGAAGCGCGGATCAAAGCCGGCGGCAAGGACTTGAAGCCGCAGGAGAGGTACACACTCATAAAGGCGCCGTTCCTGTATCTGTCTCCGAAGGTCGAAAGGCGCTTTGCATCGACCCATATCGACCTTCCGGCTTTTCTCGCCATCCTCGGTGCCATTGCTGTCCTTCCGATTGGAGCCTGGGTAGGGCATCTTCTGCGAATCACCAATCCTGGGCCTGTCCTCCTTTTCTCATTTCTGATCGGGGCGGGGCTCATCGTCTGGCAGATCAGCGCGGCCGGCACGCGGTTCATGAAAGCGCAGATCCTTCCGACGCTCGCAACGTCACTCAGGCCACTGAAGCCGACGCAAGAGGAGGTCGAACGCGTGCTGGAAGAGTTGCGACGCGTCAAGCAGAAAATTGGCAGGAAGGTCACCGCGTCGGAATTGCTCGGCAGGATCGAAGCGATGCCGCTTTAAGCCTTCGCTTGCAGGTGAAGCAGAACCAGGTCGGCGATTCCCGCAGCGAAGGCGACGATCAACACCCAGCGCCAGCGTGGCGTCAGAAGGGCCCATCCTGTCAGGCCGGAGATGTCTTCGCCGCGCTGCAGACGTTCCTCCTTGTACCCGGGAAACAGAATCAGGGCGACACCGAGCACCGCGAAGGCCGGGAAAATCATGCTCGCCTTCTGATACAGCAACCCCTTGTCGAGGGCGACACTCCAGCAATAGAAGGTTCCGCAGCCGCCCACGGCCGCGATCAGAGCCCCGCCGATCCGCTGCTTCAATCGGGACACCATGCCGTAGTTCCTGATCACCTGGACAAATAAAGGAGCGCAATCCCGACAACGGCCGTTACCAGCCCGACCTTCCAGATCCTGGAGCCCGCCTCTGCGTTGATGCTGCGGCCAAAGAAACGCAGCAGTTCGGCGGTCTCCTCCCAGAAGAGTGCCACAAGGATCGCGAGCGAGCCAGCGATCAACATTAGACCGCCGGTCAGGACCAGCGTGTTTTTCATCGAAACCATCTCATCGCTTCGGCATCGTCACGCGGCATCGACTTGCCGTCGCCGCTGTAATACATGTAACCCAGGCGGTCCTGGGCCGCCGGGTCACCTTGTTCGGCCTTGATCCGAAGTGAATCGACAACCGGGCGCCAACGAGGTGCCGGCGACCGCCGGCAAGCCGAGCGCAAGAGCCAGCGCCATGGTTGCCAAGCAGCGGCAGACGGGAATTGACATTTGCATGGTTTGCTGGCCATCGTTGTTGTCAGGATGCCCGCGTGGTAAACGGGTGCAAGCCTGGATTACAACAAGAAGTAAATGAGATATCGCGGTCTCGGCCGCGGTCAACGCTCTTGATCGTTTCGACCGGAGGGGTCGAGATGGCCATCTTTGATGCTTTTCGCATCTGCGATCGCATGTCATGCGAGCGGGCGATCCGGAGGGGCGCCATCGTGGCCTTTCTGATCGGCGCCGCGCACGTGCTCGTAGCTCGGAGTTTCACGCAATACGCGGACGAGGCTCTCGGGCCTCAGCCGGATCGCTGGATATCGCTCGATGCCGCGTTTGTCTTCCTGATGGGGATCCTTCTCCTGCTCAGGAGCCGGATCGCAGCCACCGTGTTGCTTATCTACTTCGTAGCGGCCAGAGCGCTGCACATCGCGGACCCGAATGTGCCCAAGCTGTCCTATTTCTTCGCCTTGTTGTTTCTCGTGATCTTCTTCAACGCCATGAGAGCCACCTACATCTGGCACGCGTCATACAAGAAGTAACTCGATCACGTAACTCCGACGGCTGCGACTCAGGCCGACCTCAGGCGGCGCTCGCCCTGCGGAGCTTGAGGACCACGCCCTCGGCCTGGCGCTCCGTCACCCAGTCGCGCAAGGCATCGGCCGGCATGGGTTTGGCAATCAGGTAGCCCTGCAGCTCATCGCATTTGAGCTCGGACAGGATCGCCTGCTGGCCGTCCGTTTCCACGCCTTCGGCCACGACGCGCAGGTCCAGGGCGTGGGCCAGGTCGATGACGGCGCGCACGACCGCGCGGGCGTCCGTGTTGGACTCCAGGTCGGTGACGAAGCTTCGGTCGATTTTCAGCTGCCGGGCCGGCAGCTGCCGCAGGTAGCTCAGGCTGGAATACCCCGTGCCGAAGTCGTCGATCGACAGGAATACGCCGATCCTGCGCATCTGCTCGAACACGCGCTGCGTTGCCTCGACGTCCGCCATCGCCGCAGATTCGGTGATCTCGCACAGCAGTTGCGACGGATCGACGCTGTAACGCTCGAGCGACTGCTGGATGTGAGGCAGCAGACCGGGATCGCGCAGCTGGTACGCCGACAGATTGATGGCCACGGGCATGGTCAGGCCCTGGTCGGCCCAGAGCCGGATCTGCTGGCAAGCCTGGTCGATCACCCAATTGCCCAGAGTCCTGATCAGTCCGATGCGCTCGGCGATCGGGATGAAAACGACGGGGCTGATCGCACCGTGCTTCGGGTGGTTCCAGCGCAGCAGAGCCTCAGCGCCGCTGATCTCGCCGCCACTGCCGATCAGTCGGCCGTAGATCTTGGGCTGGTAATGCAGCTGCAGCTCGCCGCGCTCCAAGGCGTGGCGCAGGTCGTTTTGCAGGCTCAGCCGGTCGCGCGCGCCCACGTCCATGTGCGACTCGAAAAACGAGTAACCGCCGCCACCGGCCCGCTTCGTCGCATACATGGCGGCGTCGGCGCGTCCCAGCAGCTCATCACGCTCGCCATGGTCGGGGTAGAGCGCGATGCCCACCGAGGCGGAAATCTCGATTTGCTGCTCGCCGATGTGCAACGGCTCCGACAGTGCTTCCAGCAGCCGGTTGACGGTGCAGATGCAGTCGCCGGTGTCGCTCACGCCCTCCATCAGCAGCACGAATTCATCGCCCCCCAGACGGGCCACGGTATCGCTGGCGCGCATCGTGCGGCACAGGCGCTGCGCGACCTCGATCAGCACCTTGTCGCCGACGGTGTGACCGAAGGAATCGTTGACCGGCTTGAAGCTGTCCAGATCGACAAACAGGACCGCAATCTTTTCATCGCCGCGCGCATCGACGCCGTCGCGGCTTCGATCGAGCCGCGCCACGGCATGGGCCAGGCGGTCTTCGAACAGCACCCGGTTGGGCATGCCGGTGAGCGAATCGATAAAGGCACGCTTTTGCAACTCCTCGTTGGCCGATTGCAATTGTGCGTTGGTGGCCTCCAGTGCGTGCTCGGTCCTGCGACGCACGTCGACCTCGTGCGCGAGCTTCCGGTTCGAATCGCGCAGGGCTCCGACCTTGGCTTCCAGGCTGGCTCGGGCCGCTCGCAGGGCCGTCTCGGCACGAACCGCCGCGGTCACGTCGCGCGCGATCGTGATCTCGCCGATCAGCCGGTCGTCGCAATCGAACAGCGGCGTCGTCTTGTTCAGCACGAGCACCAGCTCGCCGCTCTTCTTGCGACGCTTCACGGTCGCGGCGGACGCAACGCCGGCCCGAATACGCGCCAGCACCGCCTCGTACTCGGCCTCGGACAGGTCGGCCGCATGCAGTTCGCGCAGCGTACGGCCGATGGCCTCCTGCGCGGTGAATCCATACAGGGCAGTCGCCTCCCGGTTCCACACGGTGACGACCGCGTTCAGGTCCTTGACGACGATGGACTCGCCGGACTGCTCGATCACCTGTTCCAACTGCCACAGGTGCGACCCCGCCGCGGCGCCGGCCGGCGCAAGCTCAGGGGCCGGGGTGGGCCGATCCCGGTCCGCAGCGCGACGGGTCGATCCGGCCCGTTTTGGCTTCTGGCTCAAGGTGCGGGGTCTCATGATCGAAGATTTCGACCCCGCTTGAAGCGTCTTAAGAAAGGGGCTGGGATACCGGTGCTTTTCTCCTATTCGTTCAAGTCCGGCCGGCGATGCCGCACCGCAGCAGCTATTCGCTCTCGGATCCCAACGTTCTTGAAAGCCAATCGAGAATCGCCTCTCCCGTTTCAGGAGCGCTCAGGTGCAGCTGCAGGTCATGCCCGGTATTGGGAATGACCAGCACATCGAGTTGCGGCACGCCGGAGTAGTAAACCGATTCCTGTGCGGCGACATTGTTCGAGTTGCAAACCAGGCCATCCGGGTCGCCAGGGAAGGTGCACATGACCCGGTCGTGTTGACCCACAACGAGGAGCGTCGGGGCTTTGATCGCCTGGGATGGCGCGGTCGCGACCGGCGCAGAGTCGAACTCCGGCAGGGCGGCCCCGAACTCCGGTCCCGAAACCGTGTCTTTGAGCCGCTCGTCCAGCGCGATCGCGTCGGGCTCTGCTCCGGGGGTGTAATAGAAG
>Ga0187846_10001010_pt1 | contig 16096 bp, 11 predicted proteins | sample TC_taG_FD_161473 | JGI IMG/M metagenome (GOLD analysis project Ga0187846, IMG submission 161473) | Biofilm microbial communities from the roof of an iron ore cave, State of Minas Gerais, Brazil - TC_06 Biofilm (v2) | ecosystem: Environmental > Terrestrial > Deep subsurface > Cave > Wall biofilm...
GCTTTACACCCTCGCGATGGGCATAGCCGCTCTTCCCGGAGGGAGTTTCGATCGCAGCGGCCGCCGCCTGCATTGGTTTTCGCGAGTGTGGTCGCGCCTGATCATGAAGACCATCTTCTCGCCGGTCACCGTAACCGGTCTGGAGAAGATCGCCACCTCAAAGCCGCACGTCTATGCAGTGAACCACGCGTCGGCCATCGACATTCCCGTGATCTATGTTCACCTGCCGTTTCAGTTTCGCATCGCCTTCAAGAAGGAATTGTTGTCGTATCCGGTGGTGGGCTGGCAACTCAGACGCTCAGGGCAGATTTGCATCGACCAGCAGAATCCGGCAAACTCCATCGCCGCCATTCGCTCGGCATTGAAGGGACTGAAAGCGGGAATGCCGCTCGTGATCTTCCCCGAAGGCGGACGCACGCCCGATGGCGAGATCAAGCCTTTCCTGCCGGGAGCGTTTTTCCTCGCCATCAAGGCGCAGGTCGACATTGTGCCCGTGGCGCTGGTCGGCACTTTCGAACTGCTGCCCATGGACACCTATCACATCAAGTGCCGCCCGCTGGAAATGCGCGTGGGCGAGCCGATCTCGACCGCGGGGCTGACGACCCGCGATCTGGAGGCGCTCTCTGCCACGGTGCAGCAAGCTGTGGAAGACCTGTATTACGAAGACCAGCCGGATCGTCCACCCACACCTTCAAAACCATGAATCGCTTGCGGCTTTTGCCCCGCCTTTGCGACCTTTACGGTTCCTGCTGTTCCCCGTCGGCGGCAACATGAGCGACGGAAGAACCGGCAGAATGTGCGGGCACGTTTTTCGCGTAACCTTTTCTCCCCTTCAGCCGTTACCCTAGTGTCAGTCCACTCCGCGCGGAGAACTCGTTGAAGGCTCTGAAGAAAGAAGCGGACGAGCGGCTTCTCATCGAGGCGGCCCAGCAGGATCCTGCCCGCTTCGCGGAGCTCTATGAATGCCACTTCGAGCGCGTCTACGCCTACATCGTTCGCCGGGTGGGAGACCGTGCCGAAGCCGAGGACTTGACCTCGGAGGTTTTTCATCAGGCGCTGGCCAACCTGAAACGCTTTGAATGGCGCGGCATTCCCTTCGCCGCGTGGCTGTTCCGCATCGCGGCGAACCTGATTTCCGACCGCTGGCAGCGTTCCGGGCGCGAGACCACCGCCGACTCCGGGGTGATCGAGTCCGCTCAGGCCAGCCGGGCGGAGATCGATGAAGTCGAGCGGCGGGCGACGCTGTACCGGCTGGTCGATATGCTGCCCGCCGAGCAACGAAGAGTAGTCGTGCTGCGTTTTGTGGAGCAGAAAAGCATCAAGGAAGTAGCCCGCGCCATCCGCAAGACCGAGGGAGCCGTGAAGCAACTGCAGTTCCGCGCCCTCAGCAGCCTGCGCGCGCGCATGGAGGGTGCCGATGCCTAAGCGCTCTCTGAACCCGGGAAGCGGCGGCCAGAACCAGAAGAAGATCGAGCAGCTCAACCAGGCTCTCGACGCCATGCTCGCCCGCAATGACGGCAAGCTCGGAAGAGTGGAAGCCGGCGTCGAGCCACTCGTGCGCATCGCGGCTGAATTGCGCAATCTGCCGCGAGAGAGTTTCAAGGCACGATTGAAATCTGAATTGGGAGGAAAGAAGCGTATGCCCGCCGTTGCCGAGCCCGTAGCAGCTGTTCACACGACTGCAACACCAAGAATGACTTTCCGGGATCCCGCCAAAGCGATCGAGTTGTATCAGCGCGCTTTGGGAGCGAAAGAAACGTTCCGCTTTCAACTGGGAGATTCCATTCCGCACGCCGAGCTGAGGATCGGCGAGTCGGTCATCAATGTGACCAGCGAATGGCCCGAGGGAGCCCGCTTCAGCGCTGAGACTCTGGGATACTCCCCGATTTCCATCTCCGTCCAGGTCGCGGATGTGGATGCATTCACCAAACATGCCGTCGCCGAGGGGATGACGCTCGTGAGTAAGCCCCGGGATCAATTCTACGGAAGTCGCGACGCGACCCTCCAGGATCCCTTTGGCTATACGTGGCGCGTTTTCACCGTGAAGGAAGAAATGTCGGTCGAGGAAATGCACCGCCGCATGAAGGGGGAGACGCAAGGCCCCGAGGGCGGGAAGATGCCGGTGGAGAAAGCACCGAAGGTGAGTCCGATTCCGCGCGGCTTCCGCAGGGTCACGCCTTATCTCGTCGCCGCAGACGGCCCGGCGCTGATCGATTTCGTCAAGAATGCTTTCGGAGCCGAAGAAACGCTGCGCGCCGAAACCCCCTTGGGCGGCGTGCACGGCGAAGTGCGGATCGGCGATTCCATGATGATGGTGGGCGGCGGCATTCCGGGCAAGAAGTTCCCCGGCTCCCTGCAGCGCAACGCGCTGCACGTCTACGTCGAAGATGCCGACGCCGCAACCGCGAAGGCAGTCGCCGCCGGGGCAACCCTGATCGATCCGGTCCGCGATCAGGAATACGGCGAACGTTCCTCCACGGTGAAAGACGCGGCGGGCAACTTCTGGTACATCGCCACCGCCAAGGGCAAGACCCACAAGCCCGAGGGCCTGCACAGCGTGAATCCGTACCTGCATCCGCTGCGGGCTGAGCCGCTCATCAGCTTCCTCAAGCGCGCCTTCGATGGGCAGGAAGAGGCAAAGTACGCCTCGCCCGATGGGGTTGTGCATCACGCCGTGGTGCGCGTCGGCGATTCGGTGGTGGAGATGGGTGAGGCTCAGGGAAAGTACGAGCCCATGCCCGCGATGTTCTACCTCTACGTGCCCAACGTCGACGCGGTTTACCAGCAGGCGGTAGCCGCGGGCGCAAAGGCGTTCCAGGAGCCGGCCGACCAGTTCTACGGCGACCGCAGCGCGGGCGTGCGGGACAACTTCGGCAATACCTGGTACATCGCGACCCACATCAAAGACGTGGAGATGTAAGCAGCGTGTTCTGCATCCGGGCGGACCGGGCGTCCGCCCTTTTTCTTCCGTGAGCTGCCTTTCGGCCTCGGCTGCCGTAGAATCTGATTCCGATCAGGAGGGCTGCTCCGATGACGGCAATAGCGTCTGTGCTTGGACGGGGCGCCCTCGAAAGCAGGAACGACGGGCAGGATGGCCGTCCCCAACGGTTAGACAAATTCCCTCGGTCCACGCGGGTGTTATCCTGCTTCCGCTATGGAAGCCAAAGGCTTGACTCCGATATTGAACGTGTCCGACATCGCCGGCACGTTCGCCTGGTTTGAGAAGTGGGGATGGAAGAGATTGTGGGACTGGGGAACGCCTCCCACGTTTGGCGCGGTCGGATCGGGCGAGGAAGCCTGCATCTTTCTTTGTCAGGGGGCGCAGGGAGGCCGCGGCCGCGGCACCAACACCACCACCTTTCAGCAGGACGGAGACGAAGAGGGCGACAAGGGCGTCTGGATGTCGGTCTGGGTGGACGACGTGGACCAGATGCACAAGCATTGCGTCGCCGCCGGGCTGGAGATCACCCTTCCGCCCACCGACATGCCGTGGAACGTCCGCGAGATGCACCTCCGCCATCCCGATGGCCACGTGTTCCGCGTCGGCCGCGGATTCGACCCCAAAAAGTAGAAACCGGCGCTGGCCCACGCTTTCGGATTCCGGAATCAGGTTGGGCGGGCGCCCACCTTTTTGTTTGATTTACGAGCAGCGACCGACATCAAAGATGTGGCGATTTAAGGTTGTGGCGGCTCAATCATCGCTGCTCGCGAGGACTGGGCCGCCTTGGCTTATGACGATTCTCGGATTCTGGTAGACAATGGAGTCCTTGAATCGCTTGGCGGGGTTCTTTATCCCAAAAGTATGAGTGCGCCCTCCACGGCCCTCGGCGGCCTTGCTTCCTTCATACTTCCAATCTTCCTCGCGAAGAAAAGGAAGATCGACTCTCCAGATCGAGACCATCTTTCCCGGTTTCAAACGCCGGGTTTGGTCGACTGCATACCGCCAGACGATGTACCAACCGGAGTGATTGTAATGGGATTGTAAAGCCCACGGCCGAGTTGATCCTTTCGACTCCAGAGCGTTTTCCGCAGGAGGATTGAGACGGCCTCGAAGCGAGAGATCGGGAAATCGCTGCTGCGCGATGTCAGGATGTTTGTGCTTCTTGTATGGGCTCAAGGCGTGCAGCGCCTGAGCGCCTACGATGCTTACGATCCCGCTGAAAACGTTGGCCTGCTCGAAATAGATGTCAATCAGTTCGGCCGCTCGATCCTCCACATGCTCGATTGCTTCGCGAATGTGGCTGATATTCAGCTCGGGAGGCAGCGCCACTGAGCGGTCGAATCCCTTTGAATCAAAAGCCATTGCACCTGCAAACTCTCACGATTCATCGAGCAGGGCAAGGTTTTGTTGCTGGACAGCCTCTCGAGAAGTACCCCCGGAACTATTGGCTTTTCCGTTTCCATTCAAAGCCGCCAGCTTAGGTATTCCTGCCGCGGCCATCTGAAAGAACGCCGGGTCTTGTTCTAGCCCAATGCTTTCGTATCCAACCGAGACTGCCGCAGCGATCGTAGATCCACCGCCCATGAAAGGATCAAGCACGACCCCTTTGCCCAGCGGCAAAGAAGCACGCACGACCTGCCGCATGAAGGCTTGAGGTTTCAAGGAGGGATGAGGAGAAATTGAACGTTCTTCGGGCCGGGTCGGTGCCGAAGAGATTACGTCGGAAAAAGGAGCATCCCTCGACACCCGTCGGAGCCCGCCAGTATTCCACTTCCGCAGGTTGTCCTGTACCCTTCCATCGCAAGGTTTTCGGAAAAGGCCCCACGGCTCCCAAGCCGAACGTGGCATCACGGTGACTTCCGGAAAGACTTGATGCGCGTTCTTCGGCCGGTCGCCTCCACGGAGTGTCTGGACAAGGCGGATGATCTCACCTCGTTTCTCAAATCCGCTCTCCATGAGTGGCAGGTACACGAGGTGGGAAAGGAGGGGATTCGTCGCGACGAACAGGTGCCCTCCCGGCACCAAGACGCGCAGGGCATGCCGCGCAAAGTTGGCGAAGAAGTGCCTTAGGTTCGCGCGTTCCTCGTCCGAGAGAACCGTGAATCGTGGCAACGGGCTGCGCGTACAGCCGTCGAAGGAAGGTGGAATACGCCACACGCCACCTCTTCCTTTGCGTAGCTTCTCTTTCTCCTTGTGGGTATATTCTTTTAGTCCATAGGGCGGATCAGTAACGATGGCGTGGATGGTGTTAGCCGGGCGGGCGGTCATCCATTCAAGGCAGTCCACCAGATGGAGGCTGTACCTCACGCCGCAGACGTGAGAAGTGACCAGTGTTTGGGTAGTAGTGGCCGGAGCAGCCATACCCTTGATAAGTACCACGACTCGGGGCTAGCTGGGTATCCAAAACGTCGCCACTTGGATTGTTGTTTCCCGTCCCCATCGGGTTTCCCAATTCGACGATAGCCTGCAGAACCAGCCACCTCCCCGGTTTGACGGGTTAGGAGACAGAGGCCCGCAAAAGTGCACCCCCCACCCCCCAGGCTCCGCTCGCCCGCTCGCGAAAAGGGCGAGAGGTGTTCGCAGGAGAAAACCTGGAGCGCTCGCGAGCGATGAGTATTTCTAGTTGCGAAGAGTCGAATCAAGTCATTTCTTCAATTTCAATCGCTGACGGAGTTTGGCGATCTCGTTCTCCGCAGCTTCATACCGCTCCTTGAGTTGCGCGTTTTCATCGTCTAGACGGTGTACTTCCTGTCTCAACACAGTTTTGGCTTCCTCGTCTAGGCTGAGCAGCGCGAAGGGGCGTTCCAGTTCTTCGCCGGTTTGCAGTGAGTCCGAGTTTAAGCTACTGTTTACCAGCCGCCGAAAGCTCTCAACATTGTCGGCATAGGTACGTTCCGTCTCTCGAAGCAAAGGCGCGAAGAATCTGGAATATTTTCCTTTGTCGATAAAATAACTGGCTGATCTGAAGTAAGTTGCCAAAAGAAGGTCCTTCAAGGGAACGTTCAGATTGCCCGTTCCCTCGAATCGGCAGAGAAATTCGTAAAGAACCTCAGGGCGGACAGTTATGTTCCCATCTATCTTATGAGGTCCATAAGCGGCAACTTTGTTCAAGAATGTGCCCTGTGAAAGAAAGGAGCACTTCCACTGTTCCGACTTTTGATTTGCGGGCCTCATTTTTCCCCAAGAGTGAATTACAGCGTACACTTCGGCCTCGGCGCGCATCCTAGCTTCGCTCTTATGAATCTCTAGCAGCTCTGCGGCACTGGTATTAATGAACTCCTCGCTCTGATCGCGCACGATATAAAATTCCGCATTGTCGTAGGTTAAAGCTCCCATCGGAAGAAACTCGATGCCGACCTCGGCTGCTTTCTGCCTAATTGCATCAAAACTTAAGTCACCAATACAGAGTTTGACGTACTCTTCGAAAGTCCGATTGCGCCCATCGACGACATGCCTAATAAACCCATCCAGGAACTCGTTTCTGCGATAGTGGCCTCGTCCCATGGATGCGGCCAATACTTCGATGGACTGTTCTCCGTGTTGCTTGACTAGGTCCGAAGCCCATTGAAAGTGTTGTAGGGTCTCATCGATAAACCTAGGTGTTGCCCACACTTTGATGCCGACGCTCAGCGCCTTTTTCAAGACAGCACGCGACAACGCATTGTTGGCAGAATCTACCGTGAGTGTCGGAATAAGCACGTTGGAATCGATTACCAGTGAATGACCATCAATGAGGGTCTTGCGAATGAGTTCGCCGTCGGGGTCTAATCCCACGGCGTTGATCGCAAAATACGCTTTTGCCAGATACTCAAGAAAACGTTCCCGCACCCCCGCAGGAGCAGTCAATATTCGGGTTACGTACGATGTGAAAAAATAGCGGAAAGTGTCAGGCAACCGAAGCGCAATCACGTTGATTTCCTTGAGCAGAGTGACGTGCGGTATCTGCTCGCGCTTGTCGCCAAAAATCATATCGACAATCTCTGATCCCCTCTCTGCCATGCAAACAACAAGCGCATCCAACACCGCATCGGCAATAAGACTTGCGTCCGTAGCCAACCCTCGCGTAAAGAGATTCGAACGACAACGCACCGGCGGAGCCCAGCCGATCCAATTCATGGAGATTCGTGAGCAAGACTACTTGCCTTCCAGTCTCGTCGGTGATCCGCTGACCCCGAAATTGTTGGAGTGTCGAGTCGTCGCCCGTTTCCAGGTATCGTTGGACCGCTGCCCAGTAGGTTGCTAGCTCGCTGGCTTGACTTGAGTCACGCAGAGCAATTTCGCGCAACCCCTCGGGCGTGGGGAGCAGGAGAACGCGCAACAGTCGATCACTGGATTTCGCCACGTATTGTCCCTTGGTATTCTTCCGCAATGCTGGACCGGCCAATCGGACAACCGTATCAGTGTCCACACCAAATTCCCGCGAAGCCACTGGCAGCGAAACACCCTCGGCCCTCATCTTGGAAACGACGTGTGTTACCCGATTCCATGTGTCCCGAAAATGCTCAGATTCCGCGAAGTACTGATCGGCGGTTCGCGGCCCGCGTGGTTTATGTCTCATCTGTTTTTCAGTCCTCCAGGCAGGCCATTTGCGGCCTACATTTGCTCACGAACCGCTTGGGTCCCCCCCATGTTTTACCCTTGCTTGACGCCTAGGTTTATCCGATAATTATTGAGTATGTCAAGCCGATGAATTAGTTTTTGCCCTATAATTATGACTGCCGGTAGACCGAGATTGGTTGACCCAGGATGGCTGTACGCCCTTGCCCAAGAGTTCTATTGGGATTTCCGTCATCTTGCCGCGGGAAGTTCCCGGTGGGGCTTTGACGCGGATAAATACCAACGGTTGATCAAGGAATTGGAAAATACTCCCTTCGCTGCTGACAAGGAAGACCGAACACACTATGAACGAAGTGTCGACTATGAAATCGACGCGGGATATCTGGAGTCAACTCGAAGAAGAGAGCGATTGCAGGAAATGGAAAGAGTCGAACTCTCGGGCCGACGCGAAATGTTCCGCCAGCTTGCCAGAGGGGATGCGCGAAAAGAACTTAGGATTCCCGGCGAGCCTGATGTCCTTAAAGGATTGCTGTCCGCAAAAACACCTGAGCAGGTGTGCAAGATTTGCAAAGACGCCTTTGTCGTTACAGAGATCGAAGGCCAGCCGGAAGTTATCAAGAAATTGAGTATTCGAAATTGGCCCATCGCTTTCGGGAGCATGCTTCCATCGTCTTTATCGCAGTTTGCTGACGAATTTGTCGCAGCGACGCATGACCCGCGCTATCCGCGCTCGACGAGTCGTCCAACGAACCAGTTAAAACAATTTTGGTTCTTGTCTCGGGCCCTTGCTGGCGCAGTGTTCGGGGTCAAGACACGCACGGCTATCAATCTTGTCGGATCGATGAGACCCGAACAGGTTTTTGACGAGTCCCGAGCTGCAAAACCCAAACGCAGACGGAGAAGAGAAAGGAATAAGCCATGAATGTCGATGTTGAGACAGTTGTGCCCCGACACGGGGCTCAGATTTTTCGGGTCCCTCGGGCAGTGTCCTTGTCTTCTTCACGCCTCCGTCGAAAGAGATACGACTAATCGAGACATCCAGGAGATCACGAGGAACGTCAGTCTCCACCATTCGGATTGTTCCGTCTGCCTGTTGCGTTATCAACATCATCGGGTCGTCTGCAAACATCTCGCTCAATGCTTCAAGCGGCCCCCCAGCACTGTCCCGAGGGGGTTTTAGCTTCGGGTAGTCTGGTAGAGCTTTCCCAGCATCACAGCGACCCCAATATTCCAGAGAACCAGAGACATTGGCTTTGCGTAGGACGCTCATAATTAACGGCTCGGCCATGTCAGCCTCGCTTCCTCCCCTCCTCTGGGCTGCGCAAAAGCCAGTTAGGATAAACATCAGAGATGCCGTCAGAAAACGTCGCGCCATAGAAATCTACTCCTCGCTCTCTTCTTGCAGTCCGTTTAGGGTTTGCATCCCCGGACAAGGCGGTGGACCGCCTACTGTTATCGGTTGCGCCGTTGTTAGGACACCGTTCTCCATCGTCATCACTTGGAAATTGACGGGGCCAATGTTATTGTAGGTTGTGCCATCTACAGTCACACCAAAAATTTGAAGCGTTAGATATCCTGCATTCGTCGAGCTCGTTATGAAATTACCGGCATTAGCATCGCCCGCGACACCTCCCCGCCGCCCGCCTTTCCCACACTCGCACGCCGCGCAGCGCGCTCGCGTCGATGCGCACTCGCAATCTACCGCCCCGCCCGGCCCCCCGCATTCCCAACTCAATCGCTTGACACATTCGGGCGGGGTGGCCGGATTTTACCGGCCTCTATATCTATCCCCGTGCTCTCGTTGACGGGTAGTATGTGGCGACGGGAAAAACGGCTCCACCCCAACTTTACGTTTGCAAAGTGGGTGTTGAGAGGGGCGGGGACGGTCAGAAGCGCTCGCAATAATCTCTCTGGCGCTTATCGAGGGTCGACCCGTCGTCGCATACAGCTTGTTGAATCGACACTTCAACTGCTGCAATGCCTCATCCGTCATGGCTCGCAATGGACGAAGCGGATGGTCTTGGGAGAGATTTCTGATTCCCGTGGACTTAACCTCGGAAGGAATCTAATCCAGAATCTGAAACTGGCTTGAGGACACAGCCTGGGATGGCGTTTAGGTTCCAGTTCCGGTTAGAGGCACGGTCTGCGGGCTGCCGCCGCCGTTGTCGGTGATCGAGAGCTGCGCCTTGCGGGTGCCCGTCTTGGTCGGATCGAACGTGACCGTGATCGTGCACCCTCCTCCGGCATTCAGCGACGGCGGACAGCCGTTCGTCTCCGAGAAGTCTTTGGCGTTCGCGCCGCTGACCGCAATCTTCGTGATGCTCAACGCCGTCGTGCCCTGGTTGGTGAGCTGAATCTGCTGGGGAGCGCTCTTGGTCCCCACTTTCTGCGGGCCGAAGGTCAGGCTCGCCGGCGCCAGCTCCACCACCGTGCCCTGGCCCGAGAGTTCGATCACCTGCGGCTTGGTCGAGGCGCTGTCGATGATGGAGATGGTTCCTGCCTTGGGGCCTTTGCTCGTGGGCGAGAACGTCACGTTAAGGTCGCAGGTTGCGCCTGCGGCGACGCTCGATCCACAGGTGGAGCTCAGGCCGAACTGGCCGGTGGCCTTCATGGAAGAGATGGTCAGGGCGGAGGTGCCGGTGTTGGTGAGGGTGACGGTCTGGGGCGGACTGGTCGTGTTGAACAGCTGGAAGGGGAAGGAGACTGGCGTAGTAGGCGAGAAGCTGACCACGCCGGTGTTGAGCAGGGTAATCACTGCGTTGACGAGGGGATCGACAAGAACAATATCTGGTTGGTCGTCTCCATTGAAATCTCCTGCCGCCACAAAGTTGATCTCCTTGCCTGCGGGGTACAGCTTTCCGTTCTGAAAGGTGCCATCACCGTTGCCTCTTAGGACGCTGACTCCTGCCGGTGCGTCAAAACTGGATGCCACCAGGTCGATCTTGCCGTCACCGTCGACATCCTCCGCCATCACCCACGTCGGAAAAGAGGCGGTGTAGTCGACCGCTGGTCGGAACGTTCCATCGCCGTTGCCTAAAAGAACGCTTACGCTGCCGCCTTCAAAGTTTCCAACGGCAAGGTCAGCTTTCTTGTCTCCCCTGAAATCTGCCACTGCGACCGATAGAGGACTCAGTGAGACAGAGTAGAACCCATTAGGCTGGAAAGTTCCGTCACCATTGCCAAGCAGGATGTCCACTTGGTTTGCACTGCCCAATTGTCCCGTAACTGCCACATCAAGCTTGGCGTTGGAATTGAAATAGCCGCTTGCTAGCGCGTAACCGCCGATGTTGTAAGGCACTGGAGTGAGGATCGCCTCGGCAAACGTCCCATCGCCGTTGCCTGGCAGAACCTCAATGCAACTGCACGTTTGAGAGAGCTCGGTTAGAACGATGATGTCGAGCCCGCCGCGGCCAGTGAAGTCCCCGACGCTAACCACGGAGGGGTTGCCGACGGTTGGATATGGGACTGCAGATTGGAAGGTTCCGTCTCCATTCCCCAGCAATACGTAGACGTCTTGCGTCAGAGAGTCGCCCACCGCAAGGTCGAGGATTCCCACGTGCCGAAAGTCCGCCGCGGCCACGTAGAACGGCTGACTGCCCACTGGGTAGGTCGGCCCGGCACGAAACGTTCCGTCGCCCTTGCCGAAAAGGATAGTTACGCTGCCACTTGGCAGATAGTTCGAGACCGCTAAGTCGAGCCTGCCATCCCGGTTGAAGTCGCCCACTGCCACTGCAAATGGCGAATTCTTACCTGTTAAGTAACTCGCACGCGTCTCGAACTGGGCCAACGAGCATCCGACGAAGCAGAGGCTACTGGCCAGCCAAAGAGCAACACTTTCAATTCGACTGCGCGGAAACACAAACGAGTCCTTATTCGACCTGCGAACACGGGCACAAAGCGTATCACAGAACTACAGTGACGCCAAAGGCTTTGTTGCCAAGACGGCATTAACCCGGCGGGCTGCGAACTAATGAGTAGATTCTGCACAGGTTCTTGCGTCAATTAGCTTGACTGTTACGAATTTTGAGGTGCAATGTTGATCGAACGAGGGCGGGAAGCCAAAGGAGTATCCATATGAGGAAACTGGCCCTCGCTTCAGTCTGCACGTTCGGCCCGCTTCTGCTGACCGCGTTCGCACTTCTGTCCACGCATCTCGCTTCGGCTCAAAGCAGCTATATGAGCCTTGGTTCCGTAACCACGCCGACTCAGCTTCAGAACTGTCCGTCCAACACCGGTTTCGCGTCCAGCGCTACGTGCTACAGCGCAAAAGTGACCGGCTGCCCCAATGATGACGACATGCCCTTTGTGTATGGGGTGTCCAATGCTGGCGGAACGAAGGGAACAATCGTGCTTCTTGCCGGGCTGGGAGGAGGCCACGCCACGGAAGCGCCCGGAAGCGAGGTATCGTATACCAACCAATACACTGGCAAGGGCTACCAGGTCATTCAGCTTGCATGGGGCCATACGGGTGGGATTGATGGCCCAATAGACTGGGAACTGACGAACGTTCAAGGCGGCACCAACAACCCAAGCATCAGGAATGCCGCTTGCCGCCCCGCAACCTTTCTGCACTGGGTTCGCTACGGCGGCCTGTGGGCACAAGGCGGGATGTGCGCCCAGGGTTTCAGCGCAGGTGCTGGTGCCACTTCGTACTCGCTGGCTTGGTATGGTGCCGGCGACGCGACCATCGGTTATCTCGACAAGGTTGAACTGTTATCTGGTCCAGAACTGGCTGACCTCGAGCAGGGATGCGAGGTGCCAAGTGAAGACTCCACGCCGATCTGCCAGAGCAGCCAAAGCCAGTTCGGTTGCGTCGGTTGGACGACTCAGCCAAATTACTCAGAGGAGTTCACTGGCGCGAAGAATGATGTCGAGACGTGGTCGGGTGGAACCGCTGTCACGGGGCCGGCTTGCGCGAACAATTCCACAATCACCACATATGATTCGTCATGGCTGACGATGAGCTTAATGGATTTCACCGAGACCGAACAGCCCAGCTTCAACTATCCTAAGACGGCAATGGCGGCCTGGCTTTGCGAAACCACAGCCATGAATGTTACGCCGAACAACTCGGGAGCGCAGGGCGAACTGTTCTACCTCCAGTTTTCGAGTGCGTCTCAAGCCGGGGGTTCCTACTCACTGAACGCGGTTACAGGATGCCCAGACGACCCCGAGAACGTCAACGGGGGAACGGTGGCCAGTACAGGCGACAGCGGATTCACGGACATTTCCAACGACATGGTTGACCAGACGAAAGGTTGTGTAAAGAGGCACTGAGTTGGCGCCGGCTTCAGCCTTCGGCGGAGCGCTGGCCCGCTCCGCGTTTTTCATTTGCGGGCCTCTATTCCGCTTCGTGCCTTGTGCAATTGTGAGTTCCAATATGGCTTGAACTGAGTTTTTCCGCAACCTGCTAGACGAAGAGCCGAACTCCAAGCGCACCGAGTCCCGCGCGGAATTGCATTTCAGTGGGAGACGATGGTCTAAGGAACCGCACCGGGTCGAGTTGGCCGATACCCTGGCTGGCTGACGTGGCTTCGCGGGATCTGCTACAAATTTCCCACACGCCGCGCCCTGCCCCACGCGGTCGCTAGCACTCTCGCGCGCTCCAGCCCGCGCCCCGCTCTACCGCTCCCCGGCCCCGGCACTCCGCGCCTCCCCCGCGCCCCCAAGAAGCCGCCCGATTTTACTAGTTAGTTACTATGGAGGACGGACTTTTTTCGCTCTACCTCCTATCCCGTCAACGTGGGGAGGGGGTGCACTTTTGCGGGCCTCTGTCTCCTAACCCCTCCCCGGTTTGACCCTCCCATACGCCTTCAATAGACTAAAAGATTCAATCACCTGCACGACCCAAATTATGTCCGACAGCATTCATATCAAGTTCCCCGACGGGAGCGGCAAAGACGTCCCCCGGGGCACCACCGCGCTCGATATCGCCAAATCGATCAGCCCGCGGCTGGCCGATGCAGCGCTGGTCGCCAAAACCAACGGTGACCTCACCGACCTCACCCGTCCGCTCGAAAAAGACACCGACCTGCGCCTGCTCACCGAAAAAGATCCCGAGGCGCTCGAAGTCTACCGCCATTCCTCCGCCCATCTTCTGGCCGCGGCCGTTCTCGAACTTTTTCCCGAGACCAAGCTCGGCCACGGCCCGGCCACCGAAAGCGGATTCTTCTACGACTTCTACCGCCCCACTCCGTTCACTCCCGACGATCTGCAGAAGATCGAAAAGAAGATGCAGGAGCTGGTGCAGCAGAACATTCCCTACGCCCGCGAATTCCTGCCTCGCGACCAGGGCCTCGCCGAATTCAAGAAAGACGGCGACTTCATGAAGTGCCACTTCATCGAGCAGTTCACCAGGGCCGATGAAAAGATTTCCATCTACCGCACCGGCAAGTTCACCGACTTCTGCCCCGGGCCGCACATTCCCTCGACCGGCCGCATCAAGGCCTTCAAGCTGCTCAACATCGCCGGCGCCTACTGGCTGGGGGACGAAAAGAATCCGCAGCTGCAGCGCATCTACGGCACCTCGTTTTTCTCCAGAAAAGATCTCGAAGACCACCTCAAACAGGTCGAAGAAGCCAAGAAGCGCGACCATCGCGTCCTCGGTCAGCAGCTCGGCCTGTTTTCCATCCAGGAACTGGCCGGGCCCGGCCTCATCTTCTGGCATCCCAAGGGCGGCATCATCCGCAAGGAGATGGAAGACTGGATGCGCGGGCAGTACCTCAAGCGCGGTTATTCCATGGTTTACACCCCGCACGTCATGCGGCGGCAGTTGTGGCAGACCTCCGGCCACGAGGGCTACTACGCACAGAACATGTTCGACGCCATGGAGCTCGACGACGCCGAATACCGCCTCAAGCCCATGAACTGCCCCGGCCACATCCTCATCTACCAGGATTCGCTGAAGTCCTATCGCGACCTGCCCGTGCGCCTGGGCGAGTTGGGAACGGTCTACCGCTATGAGCGCTCGGGCGTGATGCACGGCCTGCTGCGCGTACGCGGTTTCACCCAGGACGACTCGCACATCTTCTGCACGCCGGAGCAGATCGAGGGCGAAATCGCGGGTTGCCTCGAATTTGCCTTCGACGTTCTCCGCCATTACGGGTTCGACCAGTTCCAGACCGATCTCTCCACCTGGAACCCCGAGGACCGCAAGAACTTCGTCGGCAGCGAGGAGCAGTGGCTGCTGGCCACCAGCTCGCTCGAGAAAGTTCTGAAGCAGCGCAACATCGAGTACAAGACGATCCCCGGCGAGGCCGCGTTCTACGGCCCCAAGATCGACATCAAGCTGGTCGATGCCATCGGGCGGCTGTGGCAGCTTTCGACCATCCAATTCGACTTCAACCTGCCGCAGCGCTTCGGGCTCGAGTATGTCGCCGAAGACGGCAGCCGCAAGCAGCCGCTTATGGTTCATCGCGCGCTGTACGGATCGATCGAGCGCTTTTTTGGCGTGCTGATCGAGCACTATGCGGGCGCGTTTCCGGTGTGGCTGTCGCCGGTGCAGGCGGTGATGATTCCCATCAGCGAGCGGCACGCGGAGTATGCCAACAAAGTTGCCGCCCAGCTCGAGGCCGCCGGCGTCCGCGTCGAAGTCGACGCCCGCAACGAGAAGATGAACGCCAAGATTCGCGAGCACGCGCTGCAGAAGGTGCCGTTCCTGCTGGTCGTCGGCGACAAGGAAGCGGAGGCGGGCCGGGTGAACGTTCGCACCCGCGGCAGAGAGAAAACGGAAGACATGCCGGCCGGGGATTTCGTCGAGAAAATCAGAAAGCTGATCGCGGACAAGAGCACCACGTTGTAGTTTTCGCGCGGTCATCCTCGCCGAGCGCCCGGCCGCGTTTGTCTTGTTACGAATCCCGAACAAACCTCACTATTCCCTTGCCGACGACCTTCGCCCGGTCTAAGGTGTTGTCCTTCCCCTCGTAGACAGCAGTTCCATTTCAACCAAAATTGACCGCGGCCTCCTTGGCCGCTCCCGCGAAGGGGTGCGAAATGAGCATTGGACACTATGGATGGGTTCCGGACCTGCCCGACCATCGAGACTTAAGCTATGCCGCTCCGGCGATGTTTCTCACCGCCCTGCCGACGGCGGTCGATCTTCGTTCGCAATGCCCGCCGGTTTACGACCAGGGGCAGCTGGGAAGCTGCACCGGCAACGCCATCGCCGGCGCGATTGAATTCGAGCGGCTCAAACAGAAGCTCAAGGACTTCGTTCCCTCCCGCCTGTTCATTTACTACAACGAGCGCGCGCTGGAAGGGACTGTGGCCTCGGACGCGGGAGCGCAGATTCGCGACGGGATGAAAGTGGTGGCCAAGCAGGGCGCTCCTCCGGAAAGCGACTGGCCCTACGACATCACCAAGTTCTCGGAAAAGCCGCCGGCCATCGCCTTCACCGACGGCGGCAAGAATCGCGTCACCTCCTATCAGCGCGTGAACCGGATCCTGAACCAGTTCAAGGGCTGCCTGGCTTCGGGCTATCCCTTCGTTCTCGGGTTCACCGTGTATGACGCATTCGAGAGCGCGCAAGTCGCGCAGACCGGACAGCTCCAGATGCCTCAGCCCGGAGAAGCCGTGCAGGGCGGCCATGCGGTGCTCGCC
>Ga0187846_10001011_pt1 | contig 16091 bp, 14 predicted proteins | sample TC_taG_FD_161473 | JGI IMG/M metagenome (GOLD analysis project Ga0187846, IMG submission 161473) | Biofilm microbial communities from the roof of an iron ore cave, State of Minas Gerais, Brazil - TC_06 Biofilm (v2) | ecosystem: Environmental > Terrestrial > Deep subsurface > Cave > Wall biofilm...
GGTGCTGAACGTATTCCATGAATGTATGAAGGGCCGGATAAATCTCGCCGGACTTGGTGGAACGTTCGCAGAGCCACAGGCCTAGTAACACTTTCAGGCATGAATCAAGCCTCTGTACCTCGTTGTTTGCAGTCGAGGCGGCGAGTTTTAGGAACCAATCTTTCGAGGACTGAAATATCACGAAATAAAAGCTCCAGACCTCACAGTCGATCAACATTCTGGGGTCAGATATGGGCAGACGGCGCCGACTAGGGCAGAGACGAGCGTTGTATGATAGCACGTGGAGAATAGGTACTCTTGAAGGTTTGTTCCATCGCGCGCGCTAGCCTGTTTGTAATCATAGTAGGGCCCAGGAACAGCACCACTCTCCAATTGGGCATTGGCTAGAGCCTGCCAGCCGAAGGCGTAGAAATCGGATGTGGTCTGTCGAAGGCAATGGCAGGCTAGCATGAGCTCCCCTACGAGGTCCCAATTACCTCTGATTATATACATGCCCAAGAGGTGCTGTACGTTGTCGGCTATACGCCTTATTTCCGAAGCAGAAATTGCCGTGATCGGCTGAAAACCGAAATCGCTCATAAAAAACAGCACATGGGTGATGCTATATGCATCATGGTCCGATGTTGAGATAAAATTGACTCGCTTCGAGGCGAAACTGGAGCGATACAGCTCACTATAGGACGGAAGACCGTGAGCAAATTGGCCTAAATCGAGGAGATGCCGTAGTTCAAGCATAGCGTACGGAGGTCGCTCCGAGGAGCAAACGTTTCCGCTGTCGATCAGTGTTTGAACTGCCTCCCATTCGTGATCTCCGGTGTCGAGTCCGGTCTCTCGTAAAATCACCCGAAGAAAGGCTTGCGGTATGAAGTCGCGCGTGACTCGGACAAGGCGCTCTTTGAACAATGGCATATTGTAAACGTGAGAAATAAACTGCAGGTAAAGTCGCAGCCTCGGGTTCGCAAAATCGGGGAGACGCTTGAGATACATGGAAAGCATAGCGAGCTCAACTAATGCTTGTTGTCTGGGTATGTTAGGCTCAGCTTCACCCTTAAAGGGCTCGAATGAAGTAAGGTTTCGCTCCACCCAATCCAAAGCGCGGTTGGCGAGAACCAAGGGGGGACGTAAAGCCGCCATGCGAGCTCACACGCGATGAAATTCTCTTCGTATGCAGATCTTCATCGGATTTGGCTCATCAAGTTCGCCTATACCGGACCCGCGGCTAGGCCCACGCTGCGCAGGATGCGTAAGCGGCCGCGCGGTGAGTCTGTTAAGACGAGTCCAACGTCCAGCGCCGATTAATCGCTATGGCAGGTAGCCTCGGCAAACCTCGGCCCGGCCTTCACTGTGCGCGTTCGCCCCCGCCGCGAAGCGACTCTCGATTTAAATGCGCGAGTGATGGCGGTCGCTCCTAGGCTCCGGCTGCTCTCTGCGCATACAGGCACCGCCCCCCAGGCGCTTGAGCTCATTACTTGAGCTATGCAGAATTGCCGGTCGCTGCGCTGCCCCTTCCCTCGCCTCCTTCCATGGCGGACCCGGACTAAATTGAAGAACGAGCACTTTCGCAGTCATCGCGTGTGCCCTAGCTTCGACGGCGACTTTGTTGTTCTCCCAAACCCTTCACCTCGCGAAGACAGGAAGCTGCCAAATCACTTAGGGCTGCCGCCCGCTGCACGAGGAAACACGCGATCACGAACATCGTATCGCTGTTATTCAGGCCTTATCCAGACAACGTAATTGTGGCCCCACCATACCACATTCGGCGAAATCTGGGCGGCTGATTCAGCCGTAGTAAGGTGGGCAGGATTTTTCTCGATAATTTTTCTAACCAGGTCGTCCAGATTCGTAATTCCCTGGTCTTTTAATTGCTGGAGGATGTCGCCGTGCCGTAGCGGTGCCTGTGGTCCTGCTGCCATCGAGAACCTCCTTCGATGAGCCAACTGTTATAGCTTTCATTTCGTTTTGCGCGTGCCGTCCGCATACTTAAGACAACAAGGAGTTGTACCTGATAGAGTCTGACCGTGTCAAATTGCTTGTCATTATTTGTCAGCAGAACATTTGGTCCGCGATTTGTTAGCGCAAATTGGCATTACCCGCTCAGTATGCCGCCGCGAAGGACCAGTCGTTACGCCACCGTAATCGCCTCGAACCCTATGGGAGGCGACGACAAGCGCGCCCGTGCGCATCCGGATGCTTTTACGAACCGATGTACCCAGTACGCGTTGCCGTCGCTCTGTTCGATGGAACGCCGCGCCCGGATAAGACAGGCCATGATGCGGATCCGTGCCGGGTGACTTAACGACTCGCGGGTGATCCTCTTTTTGAAAACTCATCTATTCAACTCTCGAGGCGGGTACGATTCCATGGCACAAGCCGTGGCGCAGCGTCGGAGCGCCGCGGAATCTTGTGTCGAAGAAATGGTACCGCGGCATTAACGTGTGGCTGCTCACTGCCCAGGGGTACACCTCACGTACTGGGCGACCATTCGGCCAATCAACGAGCTGGGCGGAAGGGTCCGCAAAGGCGAGAAGTCGACGCCAGTGGTGTTCTGGCGCATTTTACGTCGAAGGCGTCGAACTAAGGGCGACAGGAGCCGCGGGACCAGCAGGCGGAAGGCCAGGGGAAGCGCCGTTTTGTTCTGCGCTAGTTTTCAGTTTTCTCCAGGAGGCCGCCGACAAGCTCGAACAGATTTTCTGGAACTGAAAACGGTGAGACGAGTCAGGGCCGAAGAAAATTTAAGGGCGGTGGCTAGCTGCCCTCGCCCTTTTTAGTCGATCGGTTGTAAGGCGACCAGCCGCTCGGCTTGGCTGAAAAATGGGTTTCAAGGCGGCGCGTTTGTCGCGACTTTGACACGCCACGCGGTCAGCTTTTCACGCCGAGTGGAGACAATCAGCTTACCACAAACCGGCCCATCGGCAGGCGGCGGCAGTCAGGTTATCTCCCCTTACTCGTCCCCGCAAACTCCATCACAAGCATCGTAGCACTGGGCTCTTTGGTCGATGTCTCTTAGTAGTTTACATTTCATCATGCAGGCCCGATAGGCTTGGATGCATGCTTGGCTACGGTGAGGGGAATCTCCCCCGTTGGGAGGCCCAGATTCGGTTAGAAAATTTTGGCACGAATCCATGCAGTCTGGATCGGTTTTAGGAAATGGATCATTGCCCTCAGGTGGCCCTGTCTTACAAAAGGCAGTGCAACTATTTTTTATCGCGCCAGCCTGTCGCGAAACTCCCAATATTAAGAGGGCGATGATCGATAGCGCCAACATGACTGCTTTCGCTCTTTTCATTGACCATTCTCCTCGGAGATTTATGAAAGGAGTCGTCATGATAGAAGGCTTAATAATCGGGAGCATATCCGCTGATCGAGCAGAGTTGTCAATCACTCCTAGGGTACCGAGAACATTGAGCATATTCTTGGGATCGCCTCGAACTGGTGTGAGCGTTTGGGTGACAAGGGCGAAGCGCAGGCGGCTCTGGCCGAATTGATTGAGTACCTTCGGACGGGGGTTCAATTCTCCCGGCTCGACGGCCAGTCCGAAGCGCGTAGCCGACCTCTTTCACATCCTCGACAGGTGAAACCCGGCGCTAGCTTTGTTCGATCTCCGTGCTATTTTCGATTTCGAAGGATGAAACTCAACGGTTAGTTGGGTCGTTTTAACCTCCATTTTTGGTCTGGAAATTCGCCAAAGCGCTTTAGCCGCCTACTGAATAGCCGATCTCATACGGTGGTAATTTGACACCTTTATGTTCCGATAATTAGATGGTCTATATTACCGAGAACAGCTATTTATGGTAATATGAGCCGTCGCAGATCGCGATGGGAGTAGGAGATTGGCTGCGGTTACCCCATTACCCCAACAACCATTTTCGGCAAAGCGTGTCAGAACGCCTCCGGCTCGGCAGCCCAACAAGGCACTCCGTACGCGCGAGCATCTAACGCCGGATGAGGTCGAACGCCTCATCGTCGACGCGAAGCAGACCTATGGCCGCGTGGCTGAGCGCGACGCGCTGCTTATGATGATGGCGTATCGGCACGGGTTACGTGCCAGCGAGTTGACCGCATTGCGGTGGGACCAGATCGATCTCAAGGCGGGTGTGCTCCACGTGAGCAGGCGCAAGAACGGCTCGCCGTCCACGCATCCGCTGCGTGGGCCGGAACAGCGCGCTTTGCGATCGTGGCGACGGCAGCAGGACGCCGGGGCACCGTACGTGTTCACGTCCTTGCGCGGTGGGCCTATGACCATTCGAACCGTTCACTACATTGTGGCCGAGGCGGGCAAGCGCGCCGGCCTCAAGTTCCCTGTGCATCCGCACATGCTGCGACACGCCACGGGCTTCTATCTCGCGAATGCCGGCCAGGACACGCGGGCGATCCAGTTGTACCTCGGGCATAAGAATATCCAGCACACCGTGCGATACACCGAGCTGAGCCCGCAGCGGTTCAAGGATTTCTGGAAAGACTACCGGTTCTGCGGCGGCACATTGCAGCCAACGTGTAACAGTGTTGCGATGGCTCCGCGCGTCGAAACTGAGTGTGTATAAGACGGCCAATGGATTCCCGAGGTTGTGGGTTCGCTGTCGTCGGCCGGACTTGGCCGCTTACACCTTCACGTTCTGCGATAACGACGCGATTAGTCCCGGCATGATGGCGCGCGCTCATCGCGAAACATGTGAACCTGGAGCCGAGTAACCTATAGTGGGCAGCTAATGCCGGAACAGAGGGCCTTTGGCTCTACCGGTCAGTCCACGGCGCATCGCCGGTCCACCATAAAGGATTGTATTGACTGATGAGAAACCACGACCGCTTATCGTCTCGGAGTCAAGAAAGACCGGAACGTCGTTATGCTTCTGACGTACCAAGTAAAGTCTCTCCGTTAATTGAAGGCGGTCGCTAATAAAGATTTGTGCGAACGCTTTGACCACCTGAACGGCATAATACAGATGTTCCCGTTCATCGAGGCCATCCAGGTCCAAGGGCTTTTTCCCTGGCCTCGGTCTGATATGCGCTATCGCGTTCCGACAAGCATCGAGAAGATAGTAGCCAAGTGATTGCTTACCTAACGGCAAATTTTTAGCGTCCGAGAGAGCACGCGCTAACGCAGCTCGCGCGAGGCCGCCGGCAGTGGTGAGTCGGTTGGGTTTACGGGAGAGCTTGTCGACGAAGCCCTTCGCGTCACCACCACCTACTTCAAGGACCTGCCAATAAAAGAAGGAAAGCTAGATATGGGTTATTGGATGCCCTAGCTTCGCGGAATAAACCCAAAGCTATACGCTGTTCTTCGGTCTTAACCCATGGAATCTTCACCAAATCATAACCCGTTAGATTGCCCTCATGGGGGATTCTTGGGAAGGTTCTAATGCTCGGCCTCGCCGCGCTTAAAGGCAGGTCATCCGGCCAACCCAACCCGCCAACTTCCCAAACTGCAGCACTTGCACCAATTTCCCAAGAAAGAGCGCTGACGAATTCTGCCGCCTTCGAAAAAACCTGAGAACGGGTTGCATAATCATCGTGCGCCATAATTGAGAGCAAATGATCGGCCCATTTCCTTGGATCGTTCTGAACCAGCTTGAATTGAGTGCCTTGGTACTCAAACAAATAGCTTTTGCGTGAAAGACGATGACTGTTGTCGAAGCAGATTTGCAGTAGATAAGCCAAGCCTTTGCTAATTTACTGGAAGGGGCACCTTAAAGCTTGGGTGGACGAAGGTGACCGCTAGCGTGCTGGTCTCACAGCCCGAGGCGCGCCTCGCAACGAAGGCCGACCTGGATATTGGAGTCGCGAGACTCGAATCGCGGCTCCTCCGGTGGACGGTCGAACACTAGTCACCATGACGATGATCTTTGCCGCTATTGTAAAATTGCTCTGACTTCGAGACTTCTGACACGATTGATCCCCGGAGGGTGACAATTTGCCCAAGCTCCGTGAAGTCGGCCAAGGGACGGGCGGACCCCCCAGCCGGCGGACACAAAAAAAGCACGCTCGCGCAAAGCATCAACTTGGGAGAGGTGCGGCGAGCGCTCACGATGGCCGAGGCGGGGTGGCGGCCCGGCCCGATTTTCCGGTGTCATTTCGCGGTGACTCTCGGATCGACCAATCGCTTATCGATGAACTGCCGAAGAGAGCAGGCGGGAAATGTTTAACTCGCGGGCGCAAACAGGCTCCGGCGTTCAAGTTCGAAGCCCAGCTTGCACTCACAGCACGGCGCGAGGAGTCAACGGTGCCCGAACTCGCTACTCGCTTCGGGGTCCATCCCCATCAGAATCTGCGCTTGGAAGAAGGCGCTGCGGCAGGTCAATCGATTTTTGGAGAAGAGGACGGAACCAAACGAGCGAAATTTCTAGAAATGGCCGGCTATCGCGGAATTACCTTTGTTCGTCAGAACTACCACAAACCGCTGACTAGTGGGTTTTTCCGGAGTCGTTGGATAGGTGCGGGATATTGAGCGTAGTGTTCAGCTCATCCAACAAGGCCTTGCCTTCCGTGAGCGCTACTGTGTCGAACCCTTCAGTGAACCAGTTATAGATAGCTGCGAGCATGGTGTATGCTTCGGCCCCGCGTCTCTCAGTCTGGAGCCATCGCGCAAAGTGCGTCGCTGCCACCAGCTCATAGTACTTGGCGCCCTGACTCCGCGCGCATTCAATCGCGTCGCGATAAGCCGCATCGACTGTCGGGGGGGCCGCGTTGCTCTGAGCTAGCAGCGAAGCGCGCTGCCGCAAGGCGGGGGACCTGATGAAAGCGAGCTCTTCCGTGTCGGCAACAGCGTTGGCAACCAGGCTGAGGCCATCATCGACCTGACCCTGGCTGGCGAAAAATTCGATCTCATCCAGCCTGGTCCGCGCCAGGTGAGCGACAAGGCTAACCGTCTCGTGAAAGGCGATGGCTTTGCGCAGATAGCCTCCCCCCTCTTCCCACTTCCCTTGAAACATTAGTGCACGGGCCGTGTTGAGATCGGCGAGGCCAGTAAACACCGGCTGCTTAGCAGACAGCCGGCGCAGCGCCAGCGCATGATCCAAGGTCGATCGCGCGTCGCGGAGTAGCCAACCCAAAATGCCACCCCACATATGCACGAATCCCGCCCAGAATGGATCATCGCGGCGTTCCGTGCGACGCAGGGCCTCACTCATCCGGCGACGTGCCTGGTCAGGAAAACCATGTAGCAAAGCCACAATTGCCGCAAGTGCTGGTGCGTCGAGCCCCATCACACCCAACTCGCTAGAGTCGCCATCCTCATAGTAACTGCATCCCCACTCGAGGTGCTCTCGGGCTTCAGCATATTGCGCGCACCACATGAGAGTCTCGCCCAAACGTGTATGCGCTGCACAGAGCACCGGCCGCTCCCCTCCGCGTTTCGCTGCTACCAGCATGCGCTCTCCCAGCTCGCGGCCCAGTTTGTAATGCCCGTTCCCATTGGCGGATCCCGCCAGGCCGTTCAGCGCTATCACGAGCCGGCTCGTCTCGCCAAGCTTCTCTGCCAGCTCCAACGCGCGCGAGTAGGCGCGACTCGCATCTGGATGCGCCCAACTCCTCGAGCTCCAGAGAACACTACCCAGCGCCACCTGCAGGCTCAGTTCATGGCGGTCGCGATCGATAGACTGCGCCAATTCACCAAGTAGTTTGAGTGCGCACCGGTAGTGGTCCTCAGCCTCCACCATCGCACCACGCGCGACCGCGCGTTCTGCGGCGAGCTGGAAGTATTGGATCGCCTTATTCTTGACGTTAGCAAGGCTATAGTGGTGCGCGAGTTCAGTCGCCACCTCGCCGGCCCGTTCGCCGTATCCCATCTCTTCTCGTGCAGCTATCCGCTGATGAAGCACCAGCCGATGCCCGTCTGGCAAGCGGCCGTACAGCACCGCCTGATAGAGTGCGTGATGGAAACGGAAACCGGCGGCGACCGTACCGTCGGGCCAAGTGATCGGGTCCTGCCTGGTGACGAACTGTTCATGCCGCGAAAGTCTCGTGCAGCAGGCTTCGACCTCGTATTGCGGACGTTCCAGGGCGGCGGCGACTGATGCGGCCGAGAACTCGGCGCCAGCGACGCTGGCCCCCTCAAGCACTGCCTGCTCCTCCGGTTTCAGCCGTTCGAGGTTGCGTTCGATCATTTGGCGAATGTTGCGCGGCGCTCCTAGACGTTCGGCACGGAATGTCTCCAATGACCCCGTTCCCATGTCGCGAACTCCCGTCAGAAGGCCAGCGTCAACCAGGTAATCGACCACGTTGACCATGAACAGCGGATTGCCGTCAGTGCGGGCGTGAATGACTGGTGCGAAGCCGCGCAGTGAACGTGAACCAGTGTTAGAAAAACGCTGCGCAAGGTAGCTCGCAACGTCTTCTTCGTCCAGCAGCTTGAGCTGCAATTCCTCGCAGTACTGATGCAGTTCTAGTTCCTGCTTCATCGCGCGCAGCGGATGGTCATGTGCGAGCATCGCTACCGGCCGATACGTGCCAACGACCAGCAGCCGTGCCGGTTCACTCTGTCTCGCGACCGCGGAAATCAGCTCAATGGTCGAGAAATCGCTCCAGTGCAGATCCTCAAGCAGCATTACCAGCGGTGCATCAGAAGCGAGCGCCTCTAGCGCCTGTGTCATTTCGCGCAACATCCGCTGCTGCGTAACGCCCTGCCTCGCGGTCTGAAGCAGCTCGATATCAACCTCTTCCAATAAGGAGGGCATCTGAGCGAGCCACGTCGGCGCGAACTTGTGCAGAAGCTCTATTACCCCCCGGCCGCCAGGTTCGTGGCACAGGCGATTGAGTGCCTCGATCACCGGCATATATGGCTCGCCAGCACCGTGCTGCTCGATGCATTGGCCGCGCCCAAGTCTTACGGCACCATCGTGCGCGATTGAATCCAGGAACGTCTGAACAAAGGTGCTCTTGCCGATGCCGGCCTCACCGGCAACGAATAATACGCGTCGCTGCCCTTCGAGAACCTGTGAGTACCATTCTTGCGCTCTCGCCAACTCGTCGTTGCGGCCGACCATAATCGCCCCGGGACCTTTCATCGACAGCTTAGGCTTGCTTTTAGCCTGGCCGATCCCCGCGGTTGTGATCTTGGCGATAAAGCGGTAGCCGCGGCGATGCACAGTCTCGATGAACCTTGGGGTCCTGGCTTCGTCACCCAACGCCCTGCGCAGTTCTTTGACGCAGACAGCCGGCATCGATTCGCTAACACTAACGTCGGTCCAAACTGCATCGAGCAGCGCCGCCTTGGTCACCAGCTGACCCGGATGCTCAACTAGATAACGCAACACTTCAAAGGTCTTGGGCCTAAGGCTTAGCTCGTGAACGCCTTTCCATAGCTGCGCGTTTACCGGGTCGAGACGAAAGGGTGGAAACAGGTAATGCGAGTCGCTGCGCACGGCGCCTACCTAAAGAATAAAATAGAGAATCACACCACGTGCCTAAAATTGTATCGAATTGTATAGCAACTTTTATGACTAAAAGCCCCGCGCCGTCTACCTCGGCATTATAAGATCTCGGGAGAATGCACCGTGGCCCACGTAGCGAATCGCAACAGGGCTGAATCTCGGGCGAACGGGACAGAGTGAAAGTTAAGTCTCACTACGAACTTCAAGGATTCGCTGGCGTGCTTTTGCCAATTTATATACCGCCGCATACTGGCTCTTAACATGATATAAATAGGCATGATTATTTAAAAGACGGTCGATATGTTAAAAAGGGTCACTACAAGACACTGCCGCGCCTAGGATTTCGCCGCAGCATCGTGCGTCGCGCCGGCGTTTATGGCGATCGCGGGGAGTTTGAAGAAAATAGCCGCCACTGCTCCAATCACGGGAAAGCGACTCGGCTTGTCGCACGACAAGAGGTTATTGGGTTGAGGCGCTACTTCGCAAATGGAGCATGAGCCAAATCGACCAGCGCCTTCTCCGAAAGCAGGTTCGTCTCCCATTATCGAGGTGAACATGCATTTGCCTCGGGAGCAGGACTCGATAATCTCAGCATTTTCATGGAGGGGTCCCTATGGAACAAGCGCGTGCCGTAGTGGTCGATCCGCAGGCGGCCGGACGTCTCGCGATAAGGCAGATGCCTGTGCGGGCGCCGCTGCCCTCCCAGGCGGTTGTGCGCGTCAAAGCCATCTCGCTCAATCTGGGCGAAGTGCGGCGGGCGCTCACGATGGCCGAAGCGGGTTGGCGCCCGGGATGGGACCTGGCGGGTGTGGTCGAGCAGGCGGCGGGCGACAGTTCGGGGCCTCCGGCGGGCGCCCGGGTTGTCGGCTTTCTGGCTGGCGGTGCATGGGCGGAAGCTGTCGCGGTGCCCACCAATGCACTCGCACAATTGCCGGACAATGTTTCCTTCGCGCAAGCCGCAACTCTGCCGGTTGCAGGTCTGACCGCACTTTATGCGCTTGAGCAGAACGGTGCGGTGCTCGGGCGGCGTGTGCTGGTGACCGGAGCTTCGGGTGGTGTAGGTCATCTGGCGGTCGAGCTTGCCCGCGTGGCTGGCGCCTTCGTGGTTGCTAGCGTGCGAAGGCCCGAGCGCGAGAAGCATGCGCGCGTGGCCGGTGCACATGAAGTGGTGTTCGGGGATGAGCCATCGGCCGCGAACAAATTCGGACCTTATGATCTGATCATCGAATCGCTGGGCGGTGCATCGCTCGCCGCCGCGCTCAAGATGATCGCGCGAGGCGGAATGTGCGTGCTGCTCGGCGTGTCGTCGGCGTCAGAGACAACCTTCGACGCGGCCACTTTTATGCGGACCGGGGGCGCCAGCCTCTACGGCTTTATGCTGTTTCACGAGCTTCCACATCGTCCAGCGGCGGAGGGACTGGGGCGGCTCGTGGCGATGGTCGCGGACGGCCGGCTTCATCCGCAAATCGAGCTGGAGGCGCCCTACGACCAGATCGCGGAGGTGGCGAATAAACTCTACAGCCGCGGTATCGCGGGTAAGGCGGTGCTCCATCTCTAAATCTTGCCAAGCCCGCTTTGATTTGCATCCTCGCAGAAGGAAACGGTCCCGATCAGGGATCGCGCGGCCGTCTTGAGCTACGCATTGTGCGGAGGCCGTGTTCACCGGATGTGCTCTCGTCTACGCCCCGGTATTTGTTGATGGAAGGAAGTGAACGCAAAAGAAGCATTACGCGTCCGAACAACCACGCACGGGGCCGACCTTGGTTTCTCGAAGGCAGTTCCGGAGGTGTTCGCGGCGACCATCCGCGACATCAAGGGGTTTGCAGACTCGCTCTAGTTCTGGTGGCTTCGTAAACGAACTCGGCGCCGGATCCGGATCCAGATCGGCCGAGACCGCCTGAGGATTGCACGAAACTAGCCTGGAAAATCTCTTTCTGCACTTGACTGGTGGCAGATACGAGAATGATGCAAAGATCGCCGATGATCCTGGCGCTCTTGTTTGTGCTGGCTGGACCTGTAATGGTGGCGAGTCCGCCTGACCACGCACGATTGTGGAGCTAGCACCTGCAATACCTCGAGCAAACCCGCAAGGCCACTCATCCCTTGAAGGATTGAGACCTTGCTATTCGGTGGCGAAATCGACGTGTCGGAAGTATTCTATCGTCACGCGATTCCCGATTACTTCTGATGTTCAATTTGGGATTGGAGATTACGACTCTGAGGCTCGTGCGGGTCCGACAGAAGAAAGTTCCTTCAAGGGGAAGAGGATGCAAATGTTGCTCGGGAAGACATCGACACTGTTGGGGCTTGTCGGCGAGGCCGCGTTGGCGCTTTTGCTAATCGGGGGATGCTCTTCAGGGCCAAGTCCGGAGGAGCGGGCGGCCAATGCGGCGAGCCAGGCGGATGCCGCTGCCTCACGCGCCGAGAGCGCATCGACCAGTGCCCAACAAGCTGCCGCCGCAGCGCAGGCTGCGGCCAGCAAGGTTGAACAGGCGGCAGCCGACGCCAAGGCCGCGGCGGATCGTGCTGAGGCGATTGCAGCCAACCACTGAGACTAGACTTATCATCGTCCCCTCAGAGGATTACAACCCCGAGGCTCCCAAAGATCGGGCGTCCGGATTCGCCGTATCAGGCTCTTCGGTCCCAGGGCTCGCTGCGCAACGGAAGAGATAATGTGCGGCTGCACAAGCGAATAACGCTTCAGCAACCAGTTCATTACTCCAACGAGAGCCGGTTTCCGGCAAAGCAGTCCCCGGCTTAGAACTAGAAGCGCTTTCCCGCTTGGCTAGTGCCAGGAAAAGGTCGATTGGCACCCCTGGACCGGTCCATCGGGCGAATTCGACCGAGCCCTTTGCGACTGGCACCTCGATCGTCGCCTTGCCCGGCTTGTAAAGTAGCGGATTTCTGGGTCCATGGCGCTCGACGTGGTGCCGGTGGGACCGCCGTGGTTCTTAACTATCACGATGGGCGGCCCCGTAAGCTCGTAGTCCGGATTGTACGGTGCATAGCATAAGGCGTGTGCCTGGTGGCCGCCCGTCCCGAAAGTTGCATGCTAGGTATGAGGCTGGAGATCCCTTACCCATACATTCCAGTCGGGTTAAGCAATCCAGAACGCTAGGGTTCAACACCGGCCATATCCGCCATGATTCCAGAATAGGTGTTCTGTAAGTCGCCAGAGTCGAATTGCGCTTAAAGATTTCGCGGATAATATTCAACGGTTCAGCGGGACCTCTTTCCAGATGTAAGGAATCTCTATAGGCGTCGGGTCCTTGCCGGGGTCAGAAGAGCTGGCGCCACTGATGCGTAACGTCGCTTCAATGCAAGCATGCTGTTGATGCTGCAAAGGGCAGAGGTGATCGAGACTAAAGAGGAATCTTTTAGTCGTGTTGCTTCTTTTGTCTGTCGAAGCCGGGCGCTCTTGATCCGATGTCTCTTGACAAACGTAACTTGTTAACACACGGTCAGATCAAACGGACTTGGCGATCGATTCTTTGCGGAGGCGCATCGGAGCGTTACGCAAACACAACTTAACTATGCCAGGCGACAATGGCAGTGTCTCCCATACGCAGTGCCTGCCAGGCTGTGCTGGTCGAACTCTTCTCGCGAAAATCCGTTTGAAGCCATCTGCCTTGCGGAGGCTGCGCCGTGGGGTTGAGTCCAACCGCTAATGTGTGGCGCGTTCAGCCAGTGCCAACACAGCGACCACAGTTTGAGTCCGAGAATGCGGCGCTGGCCGCGCGCTGTTTTCGGATCGTAGGCACGATTGTCTTTCTTTTCCAGTTTCTTTACTTCGCGGCCGATCGGGCTGCGATGCCACAACACCAGCACTTTTATATGCTGGGCTACGCACTTTCTAGCATTGATGGGCTGTTAGCTGTTGTTGTCGCACGTGCCCGATGGTTTCCGCGCTACTGGAAACCCCTGGCTCTTGCACAAGTCGGGTCTCTGGATGTGGCTGGCGCCATCATGAACGTCTTCAATCATACCGTCACACCGCATTTCTACACTATCATCACATTTTCCTTTGGCTGCGCCACTTTCCTGCCTTGGGGCGTGATTTGGCAGAGCGCGCTTAACCTGGTCTGCCTGGCCACATATGCGTTCGTCAGTCTGAATGCGACCGCTGTGGAGCCCTTCTTAACCTATCAATGGATCACGCTGCTCGCCGTGCTGATCCTGTCCGAATTTCCGGCCGCCTTCATTGATCAATACCGGCGCAGGCTGTTTCGGCAGCTTGAAGAACTGTCCCACGCGCTTGAAGAACGGACACGTGCGCTGAAGGCGTCACGGGACAAATCGGAGTTTCTGGCTTCGATGAGCCATGAGATGCGCACCCCATTAAATACGATCATCGGCATGACCGAAGTGCTGGAGGGTACCGAAGTCACGGTTGAGCAGTCTCAATACCTAAACATTTGCCACGCCAGCGGCGACGCTCTGATTAGCCTGATCAATGACATCGTCGATATCTCGCGAATCGAGGCCGGAGAGCTTCACCTCGATCATGTTGCGTTCGACCTGTACGAATTGGTGGATCATCTGGCCGACGCCATGGCTCTACGTGCGCATCGCAAGGACCTCGAATTGATCTTCAACGTAACGCAGGGGACGCCGATCAAGCTTGTCGGCGATGCGATGCGGTTACGGCAGGTCTGCGCCAACTTGCTCGTCAACGCAATCAAGTTCACTGACAATGGCCAGGTTCTCATGCGGGTCGAAACTGACCCCAGCTCGAACGAGGTTGGTGCGCTGAGGTTTTGCATTGCTGATACGGGAACCGGAATTTCGCCCGAGGACCAGAGGAGAATCTTTTCACGCTTCGCCCGGACAGCGTCGGGGTCGGGGGGTCAGAAGGGAAGCGGACTCGGACTGGAGATATCAAAACGTCTCGTCGAAGCGATGAACGGGCGCATTTGGGTGGAAAGTGTGCCGGGCATGGGCAGCACTTTCTACTTCACTTGCCGAACGGATGTTCAGAGTATCGGCGAAGACGATGCCGCGGGCAAACCACGGTTGGCCGGAACGCGAGTGCTCGTGATAGACGATAATGCCACCAACCGTGTGGTGATGGGCGAGATGCTCCGTACTGCCGGAGCATCGGTGTCACTTTGCGATAGACCGGCGGAAGCGTGTGAGGAGCTTGGGCGCACGCACCGGAATGGCTTTGAGTACCACGTGATCCTGCTGGACGCGCGAATGCCACCCTACAGCGGCATTGAGCTCGCCATGGAGTTCGACTCGTCCGATCGCGAAAGAACAATCGTCATGCTCACCAGCGACGATTTCCCCCGTAATCCACGCGTCGCTCGTGAAGCCGGTATAGTCAGCCATCTGCTTAAACCGATTAAAAGAGCCGAGTTGCTGACCGCTGCAGAGAGCGTCGCGGCGAGAACTAAAGCGGTGGCTGGGAAGCACGCCGGCGAGGTCGGTCTGCCAAGGGCGGAGATAGCGGAGAATCTGAGAGCGCTCAGGATCCTACTGGCCGAGGATTCGGAAGACAATCGTTTGCTGATGGAGGAATTTTTTCGGAGCACTCCTTACCAACTCGATACCGCCGAGAACGGACGGGTTGCGGTCGATAAGTTCAAGGCCAAAGGCTACGACGTAGTGTTGGTCGATGTGAACATGCCAGTACTGGACGGTTATGGCGCTGTCGCTGCGATGCGCGCATGGGAGCGCGAACAAGGAGTCTTACCAACGCCAATGGTCGCGCTCACAGGACGCGCGATGATCGAGGATCGGGTGAGGTCGATCGAGGCAGGCTGCAACGGCCATCTCACGAAGCCAATTCGGTGTACGGTATTGATGGAAACCATATCGCGCTTAACGAAGGCCCTGCCCGTGGAGTGAAGAGGCGCGTATCGCCATTCTTGGCGCTGGTGTCAGCCGAGGCTTCCACTTGCGCTTTGCGCGCACCTATACGCCATTCCGTAATGACACTTGTATTCGAACCGTCTGCGGTAAAGAATTCGGTAAAAAGGGCGGCCGGCGCGTTCGCCCTGCGCTGCGATCGCGGCCGGCAGCATTTCGAGCCCGGCGCGGACCAGCGCGGGCGGCGGTATGATTTGGTCGGTTAAAACGATTGGTTCATTGGCCATCCGACCCCACCCCTCCACGGCCTCTATTTCATAGCGAAGCAGTATGGAAGACCAGCAAAACCTAGATGTCGGCAAACAGGTCTGTCGCGCGAACTAATTCCTCGGCTTGAGCCGGATTCAGTGGATCATGCCCTGCGTTATCAACAATGACCCGGTTTACCTTGCGGATTGCCACATGACTCCCAATAGCGCCGGTCGGAGTCGCGGATCTTCAGCATACTGCGTTCGTATGGTTCGATATCGGGATACAAACCTGCCATGTTGATCCTAATCTAAGTCCTTGAGGCGCTATTTTCGCTGCCTGCCTGCTGGAGGGAGCAGTACGATGCGTACTGCTCCCCCCAGCAACCAGTCTTCGGATTTGAACCGTCGAGACCCCTCGATTTCACCTAACGATTGTCTCCATCTATTACGAATCGCTGAGAAACCGCGAAGTCCATAAAGAGCTTTGGCGTCGCTTTCCTTGGACCGCCTTGCGAAAGGCGCCGCCTTCGTAAATTGGAGGAGAGTATCAACCAGAACTATCACCCGCACCAAAGGGGCCAGCCCATCCGGGCGAAATCGACTGGGCCGTTTGCGAAGGGCACCTCGACGTGGCCTTCCTGCTGAAGAAGTTCACTTTAACGCC
>Ga0187846_10001012_pt1 | contig 16083 bp, 19 predicted proteins | sample TC_taG_FD_161473 | JGI IMG/M metagenome (GOLD analysis project Ga0187846, IMG submission 161473) | Biofilm microbial communities from the roof of an iron ore cave, State of Minas Gerais, Brazil - TC_06 Biofilm (v2) | ecosystem: Environmental > Terrestrial > Deep subsurface > Cave > Wall biofilm...
CTCAGTCTCGATGTCATCCGGGTTTTTATTTGCGGTCGGTCCGAGAACGAAAGGAAGCATCAACCTCTCAAGGGGAACTTGTTGTACTATGAGCATCTCGAGAAAACCGAGAGAGTCTCCAAATTCCTCGACGTTGAAATCCCCGAGGAAGAACTCGTTCAGATCAAGACCCAGGGCTTCCGCGATTCGCTCGATCGCTTCGATCGCGGCGCCAAGCTTAGGTGCCGACTCGCCCAATTTATCAACCGAGATGAATGGCCGATCATCTACTAGGATTTCCGAACCATGGCGAAGTAAGCGAAGAAATGAGCGAAGATCCTTCGCATCGCCTAAGCTTCGATCTCCTTTGAAAACGCGGATTTCAAATTCATGCACCGATAGATTCCTGTGCTGCCGCGGACCGGAGAAGATCAAGGTGAGCCCTGCTCGATGAGTATACGCCACTTCATCATAGAGTGGGCGCGCGTGGAATATCGCATCAGCACTTATGTTTCCACGGTGAACCGTCAGTTTGAGGTCTCGCTCGATCTCTCCTTGCAATATGACAGGACCATCTACCAGTTCATGTACCTGCAACACTTCCTGTTTAAGAGTTATGCCAGGAAGCGCCTCAGGGAGTCGGCCCTCCTCGAACAGCAATGTCCTGACCTTCTCGTGCGCTCCCGGATCAATGCGCAATGCCGACTGGATCCAGGGCACGTCAACAATCGCAACACCGCCGCTTGAGCTTTGCTGTATCGATATCGAAGCGTTTGGTATGACCGAACGTAGATCGTGTTGCGCCTTATAAATCTTCAATCGCTGCTGGACTCCGAGTCGGCTGTAGTAGCGGAGCTTGGTGTCGAACGCCTCAGTATCAGAGCTCATTTGGTCCAATCGGATCGAGAGAGTTTCGTTGGAGGAAGCGAGAAACTCGGAGAGACGATCGATGAAAGTCTCCTCTACAAATAAATAGTGAACCCAGGGCTCATCTGGGCCGACCGCGATCAACGCCGCGGCTTGGGTCTGCCGAAGCAGGTTTATAGCGTCTTCGCGGTTCAGCTTGACCCGGGGGCGCGTATTGCCGTCGGTCGCTCGTACCTGGGCTGCGAGAATTGGGCCCGATGCTTCCTCGGAACTGCTTCCGTCAACGGAACGGAGGATTTGGGATAGGAAATCAATACCGTAGTCATCTTCCACTTTGCTTGGAGATAAGTGCCGATCTGTGGCCCACAGGGCGAAGCGCCTCTCCCCTGCTTCCTATACGTTGGCCTAGTGAACGACGTTTTCCTCGATCCACTCCCTCGCCCAAAGGGACTTTTCCCTTCTTCATGACCATTTCCCCATGAATTCTTAGTTCGCTTCGTTTCTCCGCTGACCCCTTTTAATCTGCGGAAAGGACTTTATCATGAGATATATGTCCATGCAAATTTTCTCCATTGATTGACAATCATGAACAAGTTGCTCATGATGAAAGCACGATGGAGGTTTCATTATGGACATTCCTGAAGATATTGGCCGCGTGCTGCTCAAGATCCGGTCGGAGAACGGGCTGAGTCAGCAGGAATTGGCGCGGCGGGCACATCTTCATCAAAGCCAAGTATCAAGGATCGAAAACGGGGAGGCCTTGCCGACAGAAGTCGAAGTGAAGGCATACCTCTCTGCGCTAAATGGCCCCAGCTCGTCTGACCTCGCAAGGTTCCTTGAAGAGCGCTGGACTGAATCTACGCGTCCCCTTTTTGACAACCCGGACCGTGGTCTCCTTGCCTCGGCCGAAAAATCCTTGCGCTCGTTGAAAGATTTCTCGATCAGATCGGGACTTCCTCCGCACATACAGCACGAGGCGCAACTATATAGGGATCAAATGTTGGCGGGTTGCCGGTATCTGGCCCGGATCGACCACAGTTTTGCGTTTATCGGGGCAGTGCATGTTGGAAAATCGACAGCAATCTGCTTTCTGACCGACCTGCTTGTGGACGGACCGATGATGGGTCTCGAGCGCCGCACGGTGCTAGAGACCGGGAAGGGCTATACGACGGTTTGCGAGGTTCACATACGGCCTGGACCCGACTTCGGCATAGTCGTGGAACCCGACGCCGAAGTGTACACACTAGTGAGCGACTTTTGCGCAGGTGTCTGGTCGAACGAATTTCCAGAATCTCCTGGCACCCAGGACCGGGGAGTAAGTCCGGAAATTCAGCGCGCCCTCCGCAACATGGCCGGCTTGACGCGTGTGAAACAGCAGACCGCAGAGGGAAAGCGGACACAGAAAGATCCGGCGAGAGAGCTAGCACACGCTTGCGCGACACTCGATGAGTTCCAAGCGGCAGTCCTGAAGAGGCTCGCGCTTTCAGAACGAGACAAACGTCAGAACTGGTATGTCAAAAATCCAGAAGTGCCTCCAAAGAAATGGCTGCAAGAGGAGTTTGCGAAGATCAACAACGGGCGTGATCCCGAATTCCCGCTTCCTGCGCGCATCGAAGTGATTGTTGGAGCCCAATCATTCTTTTCGTCCCCGCCTTACCAGCTATCAGTCATTGATACTCAAGGGCTCGGTGAGGCCGTCGTCAGACCCGACCTTCGCTCACGTATCGATGATCCGCGGACGATACTCGTTTTCTGCTCCTTATTCGGTGACGCCCCCTCTTCGGGTATTCAGAACTTGCTCGGACACGTCACGGCCACAGGAGGTCGCGAGCTATTCAATGAACGCTCACTCATTCTCGTTCTTCCGCGCGGAGAAGAAGCGAGAATCAAAGACGACAGCGGTGAGATGCCCGAGACCGACGAGGAAGGCTATCTGGTCAAGCGCGATCAAGCGCATTCTCAACTTCAGCGGATAGGCTTCGCGAACCTCGAAATCGAATTTTTGAACATCGCTTCAGATTCACCCCAGATCGTCGCAGAAAGTCTTACTCAAAGGGTCATATCACTCCGCAGAAAACATGCAGATAGGCTTAGGGACACTCAAGATCGAGCAGCACGTCTCGTCGACGACTACTCTCAAAAATCAGCCCGCAAGATCAGAGAGAAGGTGCGCGAAGTTATCGGTTCGCTTGTGCAACGGCTGCCCGGTCTCCGCGCGAGGATAAAACGCATGGAAGAGGAAGCCCTGTCCGCTCTAGCGACATTCCATGCTTCTACCGTGTGGGCAACCACTAGACGACAAGGCGAATACTATAACCTGAACTTGTATTCCTTTTTGGGGTCATGCGCGCGAACTGACGCGAAAGAGCGAAGCGAGGAAGCCTATTACCGCATTACCGCGAAGCTAGACGAAATGCTCGAAGACCAAGAATTCGATCTAGCGTGGCCGTTTTTGCTCGAAGTTAAACTATATCTTGATCAATCACGTGAGCGTTTTCTTCGCCGTGTCCAGTCAGAGGGCGAGGACGTTTTCAGACCAGCTTTACATGACGCGACCGATCTATGGGCGCGATGCGTCCAACGGTGGGGTCAAGGTCCGGGGTACAAGATGGACGTAATAGGTATGATCGCGAGCTGGTTTCGCGCGGATGAGCAACGTCATTTGCACGATGCCTTCGAGTTAGCGGTGAGTGCGGCTTGGGACGAGGAGATGATCACTCCTATTAGACGACTTTGCGCAAAAAAAACGATGGACGACAGCGACCAGGAGCCAGAAGACGTTTTACAGTCTGATCAGCGCGCGTGACCCGACGGATTTTCGTCGAGATCGGCGATTGCCTCGTTCACTTCCGCCGATGTCGCTCGAATGAGAAATGGAAGAGCTGAAGGTCAAGCGGGTTTTGGCCGGGCAGCAAGTGAGGACAAAATGGACCTTCGGGGAAACAGCTCCCTTTTCTTCGCGAGCGACCTGACGAACTTCCTCGCGTGTAGTCACCTAGCCGCGCTTGAACGGTTGGCGGTGCAGAATCTCGCGAGACGCCCCTTCTTCGACGATCCTATGCTTGAGATCCTGCGCGAACGGGGTTTGGAACACGAGCGAGCATATGTACAGCGGCTCTCCGAGTCCGAGCGGCGCGTCGCCCAGATCAACAGGCGAGATCCGGACGCTTTCGACACTACACTCTGCGCCATGCGCGCTGGTGCAGACGTTATTGTCCAAGCCCGTCTTGAGCACGGGACCTGGGCTGGCTGGTTTGACGTCTTGCTTCGCGTAGATGGCAAGAGCGTGTTCGGACCTTGGCAGTACGAACCAGTCGAGACAAAGCTCGCGAGCGAGACCACCGGCACAACCTTGATCCAGCTTTGTCTGTATGGCGAGCTCCTTGCCGAACTTCAAGGGTCGTCGCCGGAATTTTTGGCCATCACGCTCCGACAGGTATTTCCAGTGCAGACGAAGAGAACGGACCGCATCACTGCTAGTCCTCACTTTCCTGGATTCCCAATCTTCGACGCAGTGGCGGCGTGTGACGACTGAAGACGCGCTCTCAGACATTCCCATCGATCCTCGTACGGTCGCAGATTTTCCACGATCGCTGTCGGCGCTTTTCGCCATGACCAGCCAGGGCTCTTGTTAGTGGTCCACGATTTCTTCTGCTTGCGTTTGTCAGGGATCAAAGCGATTGCCTCTGCGCCGGTCATGATGAAGAAGCGTGGTTTTTTCACTTTGGATGTTCCAGATGTAAATCGTAATCAGGTCGCGGACTCGCTCAAATTTGCGCCATGCCCCGAACATCGTCCCCGACGAGGCCTTCATTTGGATCGGTAGCGCCGCGAAGTGATCCTCCCGGTCCAAATAAACAATCAGATCCACACCGCGGTCGCGGTGAGGCCGCTACTTCAAATCCGTGTCGGATAAGTTGTGGCCTGCACCCCGAAAACTCCTCCGAAATGAGATAGAGTCCGTCGCCTGAAAAAGGAGACGGGCAATGAAGGGAACGCGCTTTAGCGAGGAGCAGATCATCGGGGCGCTGGCTCAGGCTGCTGCAACACTCGCTGTTAGCGCCAAGACGCTGCGGCTAGCGGCCGAACGCGGCGAGGTGGAGGCTCAGCATCCGCTGGCCGATGGTCCTTGGATATTCAAGCGAACTGCCCTCGAGACTGATGCTGCCCGTCGCCTCGCACAACGCACCCGGAATACCCCCGCAGGACATGAATCTCGCCAACAAAACCTCGATTTTTCAATCACATAGCCAGATGGGTAGTATGAATCACGATTGTACCCGGTGCGCCATGCTTCTATCTTGGCCCGCGCGTCGGCCAGCGACATGAAGTAATTGGCGTTGAGGCACTCGTCGCGCAGCTTGCCGTTGAAGCTTTCGATGTAGGCGTTCTGGGTGGCTTGCCGGGTTCGATGAAGTGCAGCTTGATCCCGTGCTGATACGCCCATTCATCGAGAGCCAGGCCGGTGAACTCGGGTCCGTGATCGATGACGATCTCCTCGGGCAGGCGCGCAGTTCGCGCAGCCACTCCAGGACCCGCACCACGCCCTGGCCGGGGAGTGAAGTATCCACTTCGATCGCCGGGTTCTCCCGGCTGAAGTCATCGACGATGTTGAGCAGGCGGAACTTGCGCCCATCCGCCAACGTGTCGCGCATAAAGTCCATGCTCCCAGCGTTGATTTATCCGCTGCGCCGCCACCAACGGGACGCGCGCCGCCGTGCGCCGCGTCATTGGGCCGCTGCGCAGCGACGTGAATACATAGGGCGTCGCATTCGCCTTGCTCCCGCTTCCAGGCACGCAATGCTCGAAGCGATATCTCACGGAACAACATCATCTAACTGTTTCAGGCTGCCCAGCTGATCAGTATTCATCCATCCCTCGACAACTTTGCCACCGGCGAATCGATAAATTGCCATGCCATATTTCGCGGTCACCCCGTTGCAGGTCGCGGGCGTTCCCATTACCGTTTTCTGTCACTCTCCGCCCTGAGGCGTGAAGAGGAAGCCGTGGGCGAGGCCCGTTGGGTCAACATACCAACCGGCGATCGTGCCTCCCGGCGTGATTCCTACAGGAAGTGTGCCCTGGAAATTGCCCGTCCCGGCGCCCGGCACATCGAATGTGGTCAGATTGCCGTGGCTAGTCCGCAAAAAACCGTGATTTATGTCGAAACCATCATTGAACGATCCGACAATGGTGCCATTGGGGCTGATGCCGGAGGGAGCCGACCATATACAACAAGGAGGATAATTCGCCGCTACGAATGTTACGTAAGTGCCCCCGGCGGAGAGCACGAAGACTTGATAGTTGCCCCCAAACGGGTTTCCTGCGATGGGCTGAAAGTAGGTTCCGGCGATCGTACCTTTAGGATTGATGCTTATGGGAGGGCCGGCATTAAGTGGGTCCAATTGCCCCCCAAGACCGCCGGGGCCGGTGATGGTGCTGATAGCGCCTGAGGCCGCCCGCTGGAAGCCGAAAAAGAAGAAATTTGTGTATATTCCTAAGATTGACCCGTTTGGCGTGATGCTGTCGGGCAGCGTACCAAAAACTGTGGCACCCGGGGCATCGAACGTTACCAAGCCGCCCTTCTTATCCCTAAGGAATCCGTGCAAGGCGAAGTTTGCATCGGAGTAGGCACCCGTAATCGAGCCAGCGGGGTTGATGGCGACGCCGAAGGTGCCGTTTACGCTTCCGGGAGCATCGAACGTGCTGAGTGCACCGTTGACAGCGAGCACGAAGCCGTGTTCCAAGAACAGGTTGTCGAGATAACCGCCCGTAATCGCACCACTATCGTTGATGCCGCTTGGATACGTTCCGTTGACAGCGCCAGGCACATCGAACGCGACCAAAGTGCCGTTCTTCTCGCGCAAGAAGCCGTGACCGGTAAAGTTGGCGTCATAGTAATACCCGGTGATGTCTCCGCCGTTGCTGATGCCGGCGGGAAAGGTGCCGTTGACGGAGCCGGGCGCATCGAAGGTGATAAAGGTACCTGTCGCCGTGGCACTTGTGATGTCAGGAGCGGCATGCATTCGGGCCGCTCGAGCGGCGGCGGCTTTCGCATCGACAACCACTTGGAGGTCGACGCTCTGCGCGTACAATCGCGAGCTGCAGAGCAGAATTAGCAGGCCCGCTAATTTCCAAATCGACGGTGGCTTCAAGAGCGAATGCACTTCGGCTTTGGGCTTCATCTTTTGTTCCTTTGCGTGCTCTGAGCAGGACTCGAAAACGGTCAGCTGCCAGTGCGCAACGCGAACATAGTCGCCTAGGTAGCCGCCATAAGGGTTGGATCCTCCTGATTGAGGCATTACCTCAACCACCGCGTCGAGCTCCGGCGAACTTTGCGTCAACCCGACCGTCTTATAGGGTAATCAGTCTGAAATTTGTCGAATAAATAGCACCGAGGTGCGCGATGCCCGACCTTAGATCCGACACGAAGGGACCCGGGGAGCGACCGCGGATCTCTCGCCGCACCGCCCTCGTCCGATTCGACCATCAACAACGATCTCAGATATACAAGGATCTCGCGCGGCATTCCTCTCCCACGTGATTTGCTGCGCAGGCAAAGAAATTAATCATCACAGCCGCAAAAATGGCGACCGCTGGATTCTTCGCCGCCGGCTCTGAATGACGTGTCGGCCTGTGCGAATTGATTTTGCAGGAAGCATACGGGATGCCAGTCTTAACTGCCGATTTCCTACCGTCAATTTCAAAGGTGCGCAAATAATTAGGGCATGAGTGCTAACAGTTCGTGGCACTGCAGCGAGTAGGGTGTCAGCGGATCTTAGCAGTGACGTCTTCCCTTGGAGATATGCCAGTGACCTGCTCCCCATGTTTGGTCTGCGGATAAAGTGGATCCTCGCTTAGTTACATTGCTCTAACACCAGCTTTCCGGCTCCGCCCTTCACTCGATCTGAGGGCGGGCCGGAAAGCGTTACAGGTTTCGAATTCGAGGCCGGGCGGATTGCAGCGTGGCGGCCAGCATCGGTTCCGCTGGCCCAGCGCTGCCCGCCAAGGTCGAGCTCGACTGAGTATTGTTGATCGATTCGACGAATTCCTCGGGAGTACGGTAGCCGAGACTCGAGTGCGGCCGCTCGGTATTGTGAATTCGAAGTAGGCCGCGATTCCATGCCGTGCCTCGGCCACGTTTTGGTAAGCTTTTAGATATACCTCCTCGTACTTGAGGCTGCGCCAGAGCCGTTCGACGAAGATGTTGTCGCTGAAGCGTCCACGCCCGTCCATACTGATCGCAATCCCGTTGTCGGGTTATAGCGTCGGACGCCAGAAGGTGCCACCAGAGATGCAGAGGTTACTATCGGGGCCAAACGCCATCGCCGAGGGGGTATACAGGCCGCCGGAGCCGATCGGGCTACCAGCAGGCATCAGCAGGCCGAACGACGCCTTGGTCGTGAGATCAAATGTGTCGACAGTGGCGGCATTAAACTAGAGCACGTAAAGGCGGTTGTTTGCTGGGTTGACCTTGACGTCCCGTGGGCCAGCGTTGACGAGCGAGGGTTCGAAATTGCCGGTGTTCACGCCTGTGACGGCGTCGAACTGCTGGACCCCCTGAGGTGGATTTGAGTTGGTTACGTAGAGAACGCCCTGGTGGACGTTCATGCCCGCAGGACCTGCAAGGTTGGTTGACGCGAACACCTTGATGAACCCACCCGTCGCACTATCGTAACTCTTCACCTGGTTAGTCTGGCCATCCGAACGAGCAGGTTGCCGTCGAGACCATTAACGAGGCCAAGCGGAGCGCCCAACGCACCGCCAGAGGCAGCTATCTTGATGAACCCTTCGTTTGTCCCGTTGTACTCCCACACCGTCTTATCTATTTGGCTGGTGACCAGCAGGTTCGGGGTCATTTTATTACTCCTGGCTCCTCTTTGTATGTGCCAGATGCAATGTAAGGTTGACTCGCTGCCAACAGCAACCAGTAGGGTGGGAGGTGAGTCAATCGGCCGCCGGTTTTGACCAGGCGCTGCTGCGTAGTGAGCGACCAAGTACCGATCCCCTTGGGCAGCGCCAACCGCCGCCACAGGTTGCCAAGGCTGTAAGCGATGAGGCTCAGCCATAGACTCACGTTCATTACGAGCGTGGCAAGCCCGAGCCTGGCTAACATTCTCGTGGCCGAATTGGCATAGAACAGTACCGGCCACATCAGCAAGGGTGACGATGTCACCCGTTTAGCACTCTTGCGGTCCGCTTTACGCTTGTTTGGCGATAGCGAGCAGCGCCCGCGCCTTCGGCTTCCGGGCGCCGGTGCTGCTCGCGGTTGAGTTTCAGTCACGGAGACTTAGCGTGCACGACAAGACTCACTTCAAAAAAACCCGCTTAGAAACAGCTCGCGCCGCTGACGGGCGTGAACGCTGATGCCGGCGCGCTCGAAAGTGGCGATGCTGCCAGAGGAGGTGCGAACTGAATTGGAGCGCCGGATCGTCGAACGCTCGTTCAGCGGCTATCACGATCTGGCTGACTGGCTCCAGGCGCAGGGTTATCAGATTGCTCATGACAGCATTCAACGCCACGGCGCCAGGCTGGGGCGAAAAATCGAAGCGATGGAGCAGCTCACTCATGAAGCCCACGCCATCGCCGCGGCCACCTATCGTTCCGATACAAGCGTCGTCGATGTTTCCATCCAGCTCATCCATCATAGAATACTTGCGCTCCTGCTCGAGGAGCCCGGCAGCAGCCAAGAAACGAACAGTGCAAGCGTTCCTGCACCCGAATCCGATTCCGCCTGCCGACCGGCACTTGGACTGCCTGATTTAGCCCGCATCACGCGCATCCTGGCCGACCTCAACCGCATCACCATCGCGCGTCAACGCCAGGCTGACACAGGCGGTTCGCAGCCCCGGCAACCGACCCGCGCGACGCACGGCAAGACGAGCGGCGGGGGTCTTTCCGAGGAAGCCTACCATGCCATCCGCAACGCGTTGCTCGGCATCGATCCATTCGATTCCGAGCACAGCGAGCGATCCGGTCTCGCAGACATCACTGAGCGGCAGGAGCCAGAGGATGTCGAAGGTTTCAATAACCCAGACGCTGATGGCTGTGCATCTCAAACGGAGGAACCGCGCTACTTTGCATCCGCGCCATCTGCGCCGGAGCCGGGGGCGGACGCAGCTGAAGGAGTTCAGACGCAGCTAGACGCAGATAGACGGAGCTCTACGCCGAAAACTGGTCGGTTATGCGCTTTGCAAGGTGAGACCGTCCCCGTCGCTGAGGCGGGCCAACGCTCTTCGCCAAGATATTCGTTGAACCCTTGGAAAAACCTTCGTTAGAGTCGATACTGCTTCATTACCAGCGCCAATGGCTAACCGATCGGGCTCCGGTCAAGGTCTACGAAAAATCCCGGCGGATCGGCATCACCTGGACCGAATCGGCTGACGCTGCACTCAACGCAGCCAGGCGCGGCGGCACAGATTGGTGGTACATAGGTTACAACAAGGAGATGGCGCTTGAATTCGTCGAGGCCGCCGCCGGATGGGCTCGACGTTTCAGCCATGCCGCGCGCACGATCGAAGAGATCGTCGTGGCTGACGAAGACAAGGATATTTTCGCGTACCGCATACGCTTCGCCTCCGGCCACAAAATAGTTGCTTTGTTCTCGCGGCCGTCCAACTTGCGCGGTGATGCCATGGTTCGAATCGCTACCGCCCCGGCAGTGATTTCGCTCCGCTAATCGAAGGCACTTTCGCCCGTGATATCGCGCCCCAGGATCAATGTCTGCACGTCGTATGTGCCTTCGTAGGTGTTCACCGTTTCGAGGTTCAGCATATGACGTATCACGGGATATTCATTGACGATGCCGTTGGCGCCGAGCATATCGCGCGCCATCCGGGCGATTTCGAGCGCCGCGTTGACATTGTTGCGTTTGGCGAATGAGACATGCTCGGGACGCATTGTGCCAGCGTCCTTCAACTGTCCCAGGCGGAGACAGACCAGTTGCGCCTTCGTGATTTCAGTCAGCATATCGACCAACTTGCGCTGGACCATCTGATAACCGGCAAGCGGACGAGAGAACTGTTTGCGCGATTTGGTGTAGTCGAGAGCACATTGAAAGCAGGTGCGGGCGGCTCCGATAGCTCCCCACGCAATGCCGTAACGCGCCTGGGTTAGACATGAGAGCGGCGCACGCAAGCCGCGCGCATCCGGGAGATGATTGCTTTCGTCGAGCCGCACATCTTCCATCACCAGTTCCGAAGTAATCGACGCCCGCATCGAGAACTTCCCATGGATATCGCTGGTGGTGAAACCTGGGGTACCTTTCTCCACGATAAAGCCGGTGATACCTTCGTCCACCTTTGCCCAGACGATAGCGAGGTCGGCGATCGACCCATTCGTGATCCAGCGCTTCGTCCCGTTCAGCACCCATCCATGGCCGTCTTTACGCGCACGTGTTTCCATGCCGCCCGGGTCGGAACCATGGTCGGGTTCAGTGAGGCCGAAGCAGCCCAGCAGTTTGCCCTTAGCCATCTCCGGCAGGTAACGATTTTTCTGTTGTTCGGACCCGGAAGAATAGATTGCGTACATCGCCAATGCGCTCTGCACCGAGGCAAACGAACGCAGGCCTGAATCGCCGGCTTCGAGCTCCTGCATGATTAAGCCATAAGCAATGTTGTTCAGCCCCGCGCAGCCGTATTCCTTTAAGTTGGCACCGAAAATTCCCAACTCAGCCATCATAGGTGCCAACTCCAGGGGAAACGTCTCGTTGGCGAAATGGCGCTCGACCGACGGCAGCACTTCGCGCTGGACGAAGCTCCGCACCGCATCGCGAGTCATCTTCTCCTCGGGGCTCAGCCATTCGTCTAGCTGATAGAAGTCGAGATCCCGGATGAAAGCGGCCATATTAGCTCCTTAGGGATAAGTCTGCTCCGATAAACGGCATTAAAGTCGATATGACTTGGGCTTGCAGTCTAACGACGCAGCAGTCACTTCAGCTCACGCTTTCCTCACTAGGCGCGAATCGAGTTTGAAGATGCACCGTTGCGTCACCGATGTGTATCAAATACGCTTATATTAAAATGTAGTATTATGCACATCGAAACGCTAAAGGTCTTCTGCGATATCATCGAGAGTGGCAGTGTTTCTTATGCCGCCTCACAGAATTTCGTCACCCAATCGGCAGTCAGCCAGCAAGTTCGCAGCCTGGAGGACAAGTACGAGTGTCGGCTGCTGGAAAGGGCGCGAGCTGGTGTGAAGCCCACGGCGGCCGGTCAGATACTCTACAATTCGAGCAAGGAGATAGTGCGCCGTTTCGTCGAACTCGAAAACCGGTTGCGTGAAATCGGGTCAGTAGTTGCCGGGTCGATTCGAGTTGGTACCGTTTACAGCGTCGGGCTACATGAATTGCCGCCCTATTTGACCGAATTTCTGCGGGCTTACCCGCAGGTCAACGTTCACCTGGAATATCTGCGATCCAACAAAATCTATGAGGATTTGCTAGAGGGTAAGATCGACCTTGGGGTGGTTGCTTATCCGGCCAAACGCAGCCAGATCGTCACAATCGCTTTCCGCCACGATGAACTCGTGCTCGTGGTTCCGCCTGAAGACTCGTTGGCAAAGCTTAACAAAGTCAGCGTCGCCCAACTCCTCGGTCAGCGTTTCGTCGGCTACGAGCGGGATATTGCGACCCGCAAGGCATCAGACCGGATTTTGCGCGAATACGGCGTCAAGCCCCATTATACGATGGAGTTCGATAACATAGAGACCATCAAACGCGCCGTCGAGATCGGTCAGGGGATCGCGATAGTGCCGCGGTCGACTGTCGAACTGGAGATTTCGCGCGGCTCGCTCAAGCTCCTTGAGTTCAGCGAAGGACCGTTCACGCGCCCGCTCGCAATTATCTACAAGCGCGGACGCGAACTATCACCGGCCGTGCGCAAATTCATCGAAGTTTTGACCACCAGCAAGCTTCCGATACCCGGGCACGCCGGGCGGAATTTAGAGGGGCGCAATTCGGAAGTGCATGACCGGCCGCAAAATAACGACCGTGGTGAGCGTCACGACCGCGGCGAACGACCGGATCGCGCCGAGCGCGCGGAAAAAATCGAAAAGACCGCGCAAAGCCATTGAGTCTGCCTCGGGGTCCGCAATATGATTTCGCGGCGCAGCATGCTGCCCGCTCGCATGCTTACGCTACACTCGGCCTTTAGCGACCATATTAGCCTGCCGGTCATCACAGGAGGATGCCATGCCGGTTCAGAAGTTCGCACCGATGGTTAAGGAATTTCCTACCTTTGATTGCGACGCACATGTGACCGAGCCGCCCTGGTTGTGGGACCGCGCCAGGGATTACCTCACTAACGAGGAATTCGAAGCTCTCAAGGCCAGCATGTGGTTCGACCCCGAAAGCAAGCAGCTCGTAGTGAACGGTCATCCTGAAACCGGGCTTGGCTCGCAGCGCATCCATGGGACGCCGGGCATGGTGAATGTGCTTTCGTTGGCGGGCCCCGGCTTAAAGCACGACATTCAGCGAGCGTTGAATGTGCGCAATCTTAATCCCGCCACCGCGGTAACTGCCGAGCAGGCAGACTACCTCGACCATAAAGGATCATATGAGCCCAAGCCGCGCCTGCGCGATATGGACGTCCAGGGTATCGACCAGGTGATGATCATCCCCACCGACATCGATACTTATCCGTGGATTCAGAATGCGATGGGCGCGCGGGCAATGTGCAAGGCCTATAACGACTGGGCGCATGAATACTGTCAGGAAAACCCCGAGCGCCTCTATTTCGCGGCGCTGCTGCCGATGCAGGATCCGAAATTCGCGGAGCAGGAGGTCTACCGAGTCGCCGCCAAGGGCTGCCGCGTCGGACTGATTCGGCCGATCGATGCGATGGGCAATTATCCCATCCAGCCGAAATACGCGCGCGTGTGGCATGCGATGGAAGAAACCGGCGTGGTCTATGGGATGCACCCGTTTCCGGCTTTTGGCGTCCTCAAGCCGCCCGCATACACAGAACAATATTCAGGTGCGGAACTGATTGCCCTGACCGCTAGCTCGTCAGGCCTGCCCCATTTCTTCTTGACCAACGTTCAGAATTTCCAGGCCGAAGCATCGCTGTGGGTCACGATGGTGCTGATGTCGGGTTTTTTTGAACGTTATCCCAAGATCCGGGCGGCCGTATTCGAGGCCTCATCCACGTGGCTGAGTTTTCTGCTGGATGAATGCGACAAAGCCTACAGGCTCTACCGCAATGATCGCCGCTTGACGCCGCTGAAACGATTACCCAGCGAGACTTTCTTTGAGCATTGCCTGACGGGGTTCGAAGGCGACGAGGCCCCGCCATCACGCTTGCCGGATTTTTACGCAAACATCCTCGCCTGGTCCTCCGACGTCTATCATCACGACGGCGACGACGCCTGGCGCGCGCTCGAGACTATGCGCAAATGCGAACTGCCGGAGCCCTATCAAGCCAGGTTCCTCGGCGAAAATGCTCGCCGACTTTACAAAATCGACGCGCCCAAGAGATTCATTCGGGACCGCGTCACTGAAATCGAGCGCCCGGACTGGTGGCCGAGCAATGAAGAAGTGCAGGAGTCGCTCAAGCCCGAGGCCGCGCTGCGTGCCAGGTAAGCGATAAATGCGTCCGATAAGATTTGGTCTGTTCCTGCCCACAGACACATTCACCAAAGCGCGGGCAGCTGCCGAATGGGCTGACGCTAGCGGCTTTTATTCGGTATCGATCAACGACCACTTCTTTTCGCCGCTCGGCTCGCCTCAACTGCCGCAGCTTGAATGCTTTTCAACGTTGAGCGCTATTGCTGCGGTTACCCGGAAGGTTCGCCTGGCGCCCAGCGTCGCCGCCAACTCATTTCGGACGCCGCCGATGCTCGCCAAAATCACCTCGACGCTTGATCATTTGAGCAACGGACGCCTGGTACTGGGTATTGGCTCGGGATGGCAACGTTCCGAATATGATGCACATGGATATGCGTACCCTTCCAACGTCGAGCGGCTTGAACAACTCCATGACGCGATTAAGCTGATCAAGGCCATGTGGACGGAGGAAGAGCCGACGTATCGAGGGCGCTTTTTCTCGGTCCGCAAGGCGTACAACAATCCGCGGCCGGTGCAGAAGCCACATCCACCGATAATGGTGGGCGGTTCAGGCAGCAAACTACTTCAGATAACCGCGGCCGAAGGTCAAATTGCCAATCTGATTCCACCGATCATCAATGGGAAAGACTTCGCCCAGGATCCAGCCGCGGCGGTTAAATTCGACAAGCGTAACCTCAAACGAAGGATTGAGATGTTGCGGCGCCTTTCCGTTGAGTCGGGGCGGGAAGCGGGCGCGATAGAGATTAGTGGCTTGACCATGCTCAGGCTATCGAGTTCGAAGAGTGAAGCGGAGGCCGCCGCCCGGCAAACAGCTGCGGCCATGGGTTTTCCGAGCGAGCAGGCGGCACGCAACTCACCCGTGCTCCTAATCGGGACGCCTGAAGAAGTGAAGCGCGAGCTGCGGTCCCGAATCGAAGAACTCGGCATGACTTACTTCATCATGTTTCCCGCGTCGGCAGAATCGCGGGCGTTGCTAGTTAAGGAAGTGATGCCGGAATTCAGCTCGGCCGGAAGCACGGACTGATGTAGGGCTCTCACATCACTCCGAGCGAAGCGAGGCCTCTCAGGTTAGTAGGACAGGCGTCCCTGCCTGTCGAGCCACCCGTTGCGCGCCACCATTTATTCTGTCTTTTCAGAGTATGCGGTGGCGCGAGCGCAGACGCTCGCATGTCGTCGACGGCAAGGACGCCTGTCGTACTAAGTAAAAATCCAGCCTCTCTGCCCTAACACTAACGACTTGCGGTGTGGTCACGTTCAGTTGATTAAGCACTCCACAATTGCCGGGTCGCGATCGTTGCTCCTTCTGCCATTGCTTCGAATTTGGCCCAGGCGATTTTGGGATGGCCGACGCGCGTACCCAGGCCGCAATCCGTTCCTGCCATGAGGTTGTCGCGCCCGACCAGTCGCGCATATCTGTCCAGCCGCTCGGCGACCAGTTCGGGATGCTCAACAAAATCGCTGGCATGACCAACCACTCCGGGCATCAAAATCTTGCCATCGGGCAGTTTCACCTTTCTCCACACCTGCCATTCGTGCTCATGGCGCGGATTTGATGCCTCAATCGAATAGCACTCCGCGTTGACCTTGAGCACAAGATCAACAATCTGCTCGAGTGGGATATCGTACTTGTGAGGGCCGTGATAACTGCCCCAGCACATGTGGAAGCGGACGCG
>Ga0187846_10001013_pt1 | contig 16077 bp, 16 predicted proteins | sample TC_taG_FD_161473 | JGI IMG/M metagenome (GOLD analysis project Ga0187846, IMG submission 161473) | Biofilm microbial communities from the roof of an iron ore cave, State of Minas Gerais, Brazil - TC_06 Biofilm (v2) | ecosystem: Environmental > Terrestrial > Deep subsurface > Cave > Wall biofilm...
CCCGTAAATCTTGTGGGCGGTGAGGGCCAGCAGGTCAATGTTGTCCTTCTGCACGTCCACCGGGATTTTGCCGGCCGCCTGCACGCCGTCGCTGTGCAACAAGACTCCCTTTTCCTTGGCGATCTTGCCGATCTCCGCAATGGGCTGGACCACGCCGATTTCATTGTTGGCGTACATGATGGAGATGATGATGGTCTTCGGCGTGATGGCCCGGCGCAGGTCGTCGAGGTCTATGCGGCCGTCTTTGCCCACCGGCAAGTAGGTGACCTCGTAACCGTACTTTTCCAGGCGTTTACAGGTGTCCAGCACGGCCTTGTGCTCGGTCACCTGGGTGATGATGTGGTTGCCCTTCTCCCGGTACATCTCGGCAGCGCCCTTCAGGGCCAGGTTGTTGGACTCAGTGGCGCCGCTGGTGAAAATGATCTCCTTGGGCGTGGCGTTGATCAGGCGGGCGATTTGCGCCCGGGCATTCTCGACCGCCTCCTCGGCGGTCCAGCCGAAGGAGTGGTTGCGGCTGGCGGCGTTGCCGAACTTCTCGTTGAAGTAGGGCAGCATCGTCTCCACCACGCGGGGGTCAACCGGGGTGGTGGCGTGATTGTCCATGTAAATCGGCAGCTTAATGGCCATGCTTATGTCTCCCGTCGCAGTCTTGCATCCCCTGAACCGGCTGCTGAAACTCAATCCCTTGCTTAAACTAACTGGGCAGCCCGACCAGTTCGGCGTCTTGCGATTCCCCGCTGATCTGCGAAATCGTGACTTTGCCTAGCACTTGCGCGATCGTTTCGTTCACCCGGCGCAAGGGTTCCCGGACCGTGCAAGTCGTGCTCTGGTCACAGGCCCCGTGGCTGGTCACGCAGGAAGTAATCATCAGGGGCCCGTCCACGGCGCTAATCACTTCGAGCGCCGAAATCTCGTTGGGGTGCCGCGCCAACTGATATCCTCCACTGGACCCATGCCGCGCCGTCACCAGCCCGTGCCGGGCCAACCGCTGTAAGATTTTCGCCAGCAGCGGTGCGGAAATTCCATACGCCTCCGCTATGTCCGAAGCGCTATGCGAGCGCTCCAGGCCGTGTGTGGCCAAATGCCGGACGGCAATCAGTGCATAATCCGCTTTTTTCGAAAGCTTGAGCATAAGCGATATACGACCCATCTGGTCGCATTTCAATCATAGCTGGACTGATGGCCCCTGTCAAGCGTGCGTCTAAGCCAACTCCCATGCCTACAGTTTATTAGAATGCGACCGACGCGGTCCTATATCAAGTCAGTCTCAGCTAAAGGCACGTTTTGCGGGCCAAGTGGGCGAAGTTGAGGGTCAAACGGCGAAGGTCATCGCGGGCCGGGGAAGCTGCGAAGCCTAATCGGAGGCGCCGCGTTGAGGCTTCCAACGCTGGAGAAATGCCGTCACATCGTCCGGGCCGAGCCGGAGGGTGGATTCGAACTCCCCTTGTTTTTGGCTAAACACGAGTTTTCCATCTGGATCCAAAACGGCCAGGCTGGGGACGCCTTTGTCCAAAGACACTGCATATTTCTTGGCCAGGTCCAAATTCTGGTTGTATTCGCCGACGTTGACGTGCACGACGTGGTAGTTGTCATTGACCAACGGAGCTATAGCCTGCGAGCGGAACGTCGCGTCCAAGACGTGGCAGTCGTAGCACCAGTTGCCTCCGAACACCAGCAGAACGCGCTTATGATCCCGCTGAGCCATCTTGAGAGCCACAGCGAGATCTGCGGGGGCCTTTTGCGGCTCGGGGTAAAGCTGGATATTGGGCTTGGCTGGCTCAGGCAGACGGCGAGTTACGCGCGCTTCCAGATCGCTCCGGTGAGCGGCGATAATCCTCCATGTTCCGCCCTGCTGCACCCAAATTTGAGAGCCTTCCACGAGTGCAGATTTCGCCTGCGAGCCGCGGCCCAGCTGCAGTTCAAATCGCAGGACGAGCGACTCGGCGCCCGGCTGAATCGTCTTCACTTCCAGGACTTTCAAATCCAGTTGGGTGAGTCCCAGTCCGCGCAGCGAGGACCAAAAGGCAGGCTCCTCAGGAACGGCAGGCATTTCTCCCTGCGCAATCTTGACCGTGGCAGGCGGAGAAGCGGTGTAGAAAGCGGTCAGGGCAGCCTTATTCCCTGCTTGCACGGCGGCCCGCCACTGCTCGAGCGGCTGCAATACCGGGGAGGCCGCGCTTGGTGTGGCGTGCTTGCTCTCGGCCTGCGGTTTGCCCGCTTGGATCGGCAAGCAAACCAACCATGACACCAAAAACGCGGCAAGCCATCTGAAGAGGCGCGGGGATTGCATCTCCGTTCGAGTCCTTCCGGTCAATACGCCCAAATCCTATCTTACCGCGAATTGTAATACCTCGAATTTTCTTGGCAACCGTTCCTTCTGTCTAAATGGCCAACTAGCGATCTTCTCTCCGCTTCGCCAATTCCTGACGTAATCCACTCAAAAGTTCGTTACAATGTCGAGACGAAGGGCAAGCCGCCATGAAGAGTATCACAGCCATATACCCGGGTTCGTTTGACCCGGTGACGAACGGCCATCTGGACTTGATCGAGCGTGGCGCCAAGATGTTTGACCGGCTGATCGTGGCCGTACTGCGCAACTTGGATAAGGCGCCCTTATTCAGCCTCGATGAGCGCGTCGAAATGTTGACTGAGGTGACCCGGCCGTGGCCCAACGTCGAAGTGGACGTCTTTGGCGGCCTGCTAGTGGACTACGCGCAGCGGCGCAAGGCGAGCGTGATTCTGCGGGGCATCCGCGCTGTGTCCGACTACGAGTACGAGCTGCAAATGGCCATGATGAATCGGAAGCTCGAACCGAATCTGGAAACCGTCTTCATGATGCCCGCCGTGGCTTACAGCTACTTGAGTTCCCGCGTGGTGCGGGAAATTGCGCAGCTGGGAGGGCCGGTGCAGGGCCTGGTGCCCCCTGCGGTGGAGCAGCGCCTCCGCGCCAAAGTATTTTAGCGATTCCAAAGGAGTATTTCCGTGCAACTCGCTGACCGTGTGAACCGCATTTCCGTTTCGCCGACTACCGCCGTGATGGTGGCGACCGAACGCTACCGCGCCCAGGGCGTGGATCTGGTGGACTTCGGCCCGGGCGAGCCCGATTTCCCCACCCCAGAACATATCAAACGCGCGGCCATTCGCGCGTTGGAACAGAACCGGACGAAGTACACGCCGACCGCGGGGATCGCGCCGTTGCGGGAAGCCATTTGCAAATGGCATGCGCGCGAGTTTGGCTCCTCCTACACACCGCAGGAGTGTGTAGTCTGCGTCGGGGGCAAGCACGCCATCTTCAACGCGCTGTGCTCGCTGATTAACGCCGGGGACGAAGTCTTGATCCCCGCACCTTACTGGGTCAGCTTCCCCGACATGGTGAAGTACACCGGAGGGGTGCCGGTCACGGTCGAAACCGAGCCCTCGGAGGGATTCCGTCTGCGGGCCGAGCAGGTAAAACGCGCGCTTACACCGCGCAGCAAGCTGCTGATTGTCAACTCGCCTTGTAACCCTAGCGGCGCGGTCGTTGCGAACGACGAATTCGTCCGGATTTACGAGCTGTGCCGGTCGCGTGACGTCTGGCTGCTGACCGATGAGTGCTACTCGCACTTCATCTACGGCGGCGGGAAACCATTTTCATTGGCCAGCGTGCCGGGCGCCAAGCCGCATATCATCGTCGCGGGCTCCCTGTCGAAGACCTTTTCAATGACCGGATGGCGTTTGGGCTATGCGCTGGCGCCGGAGCCGCTGATTTCCGCGATGGTCAAGATGCAGAGCCAGTCCACCTCAAACCCCACTTCGATTGCGCAGTACGCCGCGCTCGAGGCGCTGACCGGCCCCATGGACTCGGTCGCCGCAATGCTCGCGGAGTACACGCGGCGGCGAGACCGCATCGTCGCGGGACTGCGGGCCATACCCGGCGTGACCTGCACCGAGCCAGGCGGGGCGTTCTACGTCTTCCCCAGCGTCGCCGCCCATTTGCGCAACGGCACGGCCGACTCCACGGCGCTGGCTAGAAAGCTGCTCGAAGGGCCGCATGTTGCCGTAGTGCCCGGCGACGCCTTTGGCGCCCCCGGGCATATTCGCATCTCCTACGCCACTTCCATGGATCGCATCGAGGAGGGCTTGCGGCGCCTGGAGCACTTCTTCGCTCGCGCGGAATCGGCCTCGTGAATCCAACCTTCAGCCGAACAGGGTTGGCGCCCGCACGGCTGGACCCTGTCTTCGTGCCCCGCATCTGGGGCGCGCGAAACCTAAGCTCCTTATTTCCGGAGCGAGCTGCCGAACCGGAGCCGATCGGCGAGGCTTGGCTTACGGGCAATGCGTGCCGCTTCGCGAGCGGAGAATTTGCCGGTCGCACGCTCGGGGAAGTTTGGCCTCAACTCTCCGAAGAGTGGACAGGAAAGCGCCTCCGCGGGCTTCGGCAGGTTCCACTGCTCATTAAATTCATCTTCGCGGAAGAGAAGCTCTCGGTGCAGGTACACCCCGACGACGCCTATGCCGAGAAGCATGAAGCCGCAGCAGGTGGAGTCGGCAAGACGGAAATGTGGTATGTGTTGGCGGTGCGCGAGGACGCGAAGCTCCTGGTCGGCTTGCGGCCGGAAATAACGCCCGCGTTGTTCCGCCGGGCCCTCGCCGGCGGGACTGTGGAGGGCTGCCTCGAACCAATCGCCGTGCGCCCCGGCGACGCTGTCTTCGTGCCGGCTGGGACCGCGCACACCATCTGCCCCGGGGTCGTGCTCTGCGAGATTCAGGAGCACTCGGACATCACCTACCGCATCTTCGATTACGACCGCGTGGACGCGGACGGCAAGCCCCGCCCGCTACACCTCTCCCAGGCGTTCGACGTCATTCGGTTCGGGGAGCAGGACGGCGGTCTATGCCATCCGGCCCGGCTTTCCCAGGGTGCGGTCACGGAAACTTTCTACGTCGCCTGCCGCCACTTCGCTACGGAGCGCTGGGAGTTCCGGGAACGAATCGCCGCTGTAACTTCGCCGGAGCATTTCGACGCCTTGATTTTTCTTTCCGGGGCCGGCCGAATCGGATTCGCCGGCGGGGCCGAAGCCTACGCGCCCTCGCAGGTCTGGTTACTTCCAGCAGGGTTGGGCGCATACCAACTCGAGCCCGGCCTCCCAACCACCCTGCTGAAAACATACGTCCCTGATCTCCAGGATTTCGCGCGACGGCTGGCTGATGAGCGCGTCGAGGAAGCTGCTTGGGCGCGTGTGGTGCGCCCATGAGCCGCAACGCCCTGCCCGTGCACGCGGTAATCCTTGCCGGGGGCCGCGGCACGCGCTTCTGGCCGCGCAGCCGCATGAGCACGCCAAAGCAACTGCTGAATATCGTCGGGCGCGAGACGATGTTGGTGCAGACTGCCGCGCGTTTAGCTCCGGTTTTTCCGGCAGCGCGGCTCTGGGTGGTCACAAACGCAGAGCAGGCTTCCGCCGTGCGGCGCCAACTCCCGCGCATCGCACATTCGCATATCCTCTCCGAGCCGGTTGGGCGAAGCACCGCCGCAGCCATCGGCCTAGCCGCAGCGCATTTGCTGCACAGCGGCCTGGGCAAGCAAAACGATGCGCTGATGGCCGTGCTGCCCGCCGATCATTACATCGCCCAGCCGGCCAGGTACCTTCAAGTCGTTCGCGCGGCCATCCACGCCGCGCACACACGGGGAGCGCTCGTTGTACTGGGCATTCCGCCTACGCGACCCGAAACTGGATACGGCTACATCGAGCGGGGGCAAGGGGAACAGGTGCACACCGCCGGCGTGCCGGTATTCCCTGTGCGCCGCTTCATTGAGAAGCCGTCGCTGACGATGGCCAGAAGGTACGTCGCTTCGAAGCGCTACTTCTGGAATGCGGGCATGTTCTTCTGGCGCGTTTCCACGTTCCTGGGCAACTTGGAAACTTTTCTGCCGAAGACCCACGATGCGTTGATGCGTCTCGCCGGAGAGATTGGTACGCCGCGTTATGCGAAGACACTGGCCCGCATCTATCCGCGGCTCGAAAACATCTCCGTGGATTACGCGATTCTGGAGTCCGCCACGCGCCGCCGGGCCGCGCCCAGCGTCTTCGTCCTGCCCGCTGAAGTAGGCTGGAGCGACATCGGCTCCTGGGCGGCGGTGTACGATTTGGCCGCCCACAAAGCCGGAGAAAATGTTTCTGCTGGAGAGTTTTTCGGGCTCGATGCGCAGGGGAACTTCTTCTTCAGCCTGAAAAAATTCGTCGCTGCGATCGGTGTTCGCAATCTCGTTGTCGTGGAGTCCGACGACGCCTTGCTCATCTGCCCGCGCGACCGCGCCCAAGACGTCGGCAAAGTCGTGAAGCACCTCGAAGTGGAAAAGCTCTACCGCCTGCTTTAACTCCACGTCTGCCTGTCCAAGTTTATCAGCGAGTTATTCTAAGTTGCTTGAGACTCCCATGCTTACAAGATAGCGTTTCGCGGGGCCCGCCGATCCTAGTTTATGTGCGACAAACATGCATTCTTCTTTGAATTCGACAAAGCCTTCACGGCCCAGCTGATCGAAAAGTTTGAAGCGAGTCCAGCACACCCCCTCACGGAGGAGGTGGCCCCGCCGCAAAAGGGTGTGTACGCGCTCTACCGGCACAAGCGAATCGTCTATGCAGGTAAGGCGCTCGAAACCACGCTGAAGCGGCGGTTAGCAGAACACGCCAGGAAGATTGCAGGCAGGAAGAACATTAGCCTTCGAGAAATGAGCTGCCGGTTTCTCATCATTGATAGCGACTGGTTTGTGCGCGCCGGAGAACACGCACTCATCGAGAGCTACAAACCCGAGTGGAATCAAAGCGGATTTGGGAGCCATGTCCCTGGAAGAGGCAGGCCGGGCATCAAACGGTCCAAATGGGACACGGATTTTCCACCCGCATGATCTCAGCCCCCGAAGGTGCGGGTAGAACCAGCGGTTGTCTTCTTCTTTCTGCCGCCAAGACTATTGTGGCCTACTAGCGCGTCTCCGATGTCTTGCTTGAGGATCTCGGCCTTTCCTTCGGGGGTGAGTTCCTGGGCAGGATAATTCGTCTCTAATTCAGTGCGCACCTCATTGAATTTCGTTATCGCGCTGCGTTGAGAACGAGTGCGGAAAATTTCGCGACCTTGCAGCATGACCACGTACGAACCATCCTCGATTCGATTGAGAAATAACTCGCCGGGAATGAAGGCCAGCTTCATTTTCTACTTCCGAAGGATGATGGCCGACTCATATAGGTCAGTTTTAAGTGAGGCTTTGTCAACCCGTACGGACGACCGAATAATGCTAGACCCTGTCCTTTTCTTCCTCAAAAGAATACTGTCTTCAAAGGAAAGCCCGCACAAAGCTGCAATCTGCCCGAAATATTGGTCGGTCCGGACCTCCACACCCTGAATGATGCTGTTGCCTAAGACGATAGCTGCCACTCCGCCCGGCCGGAGCAGTTGGGTCAGAGCCTGGCAAAAGCGATGGGTATCGTTGAAATAGGTCGCCAAATAATTGGCCCAGCCGGGGCCTCCGTACGCGCCCTCTTCCTTGTTTAGTCCTCGAATCGTCGCAATTACTTCTTCGAGCCCTGGAAATATAAACGAAAGCTTGATTGGCGCGCAGGAGCGCACAGTCTGCCAAAACTTTCCAAAGCTTTCATTCTCGCGTGCGCCGTGGTAGCCAGTGCCCGACGCCAGACCGAGCCAATGCAGCTGGGGACGCGTATTGCGCGGGTAGTGATAGTTGTTCAGGTAGGGGGGAGAGGTCACAACTAGGTCGACAAACTCTTTCGCTTTCAGCCGTTCAGGCGCGGAAAAGATGCTCTCAGGAATCACGCGTGCGCGGGGAGCTCTGGGCATAGCTCGCATCTCATCTTGCAGCCACTCGATATCCTCCAGCATGAGCTTGAGCTTTGTGGCGACGACTTCGCCAACCGGCGCATCTTCTATGGGGGGCTTTCCGACCGCCGAGCGCCGGGTCAAGCTGGGCTCATACGAATAATTCGATACGCTAACCATAACAGAGCCTAGAGAAAGCCGGAACAGGTCTCGCATCCGGCGATCCTCCAGGTTGGATATGAAGTCGAGGGCATACAAAACCTTGCGTTCTACCTTGGGGTTGAAAAGGCGAATTCGCCCGGAAAAGCCGTTCGGCGCTTGTGATTTTGGGTTTTTCCCACAGGTGGCGTGATTCTCACACATCCGTGCCATGTAACTTTCGAAGGCTCGGATTTTTCGGGACAATAGACTGGCGGAGACTTCGTTTGCCCCCACCTTCGATTGCGCAGCTAGCGCTGCGTAGGGATTGATTTCGAAGCCGAGGACGTTTAGCCCTCTGAGATACCCTTCGACAAGGGTGGTCCCTACCCCCGCAAATGGATCCAATACCCACTGAGAATTTGGAGCCGTGCCCGGCAAATACTTGTTCAAACAATCTTGCACAAACTGGGCAGAAAAGCCCGCAACCCACGGAACCCAGCGATGAAGAGGAGCCTCTCTATTCTTTGTGAAAGCGGGGTCTCTGAATCCGTTGGTCCTTTTTGCCATGTCGAATAGAGCAGGTTGCCTCGGCGTGTGATGGCGCCAGGATGAGATTCTAACCGCCATAGAAAACCCATACAAGCCAGAATGAATTGCAGGCGAGCAATCCGAATTCCAATTCCGAGGAAGGAAGGCAGGCCCTGAGGTGTTTGAATTGGCGATGGATTGGACAATTTGGGGACTGGTGCAGAGTCACTCGTGGGTTCGCCTGAGTCTCTTGTGCCAAAACGGTACAGATTTCGGCCCCCTGACCGGATTCGGAACGCGTCCAAAGCTCTCGATATTGCTGGAAATCAAAGGGGAGTTGCTTTTCGCCATTGAAACCTTCGCATATACTTTTCCCCGTGAGGGCGATCAAATTCGGGACCGATGGCTGGCGCGGCGTGATTGCCGATGATTTCACCGTGGCGAACGTGCGCAAGGTGGCCTGCGCGATCACGCGCTACGTGGTGCGCGCAGAAAAGCCAACGGCGGGCGTGATCGTGGGCTATGACACGCGGTTTGCCTCCGAGCGCTTTGCGCTCGCTGCGGCGGAAACCGTCTCGATGGCCGGAATGCCGGTGTGGCTAGCTGAACAGGCTTGCCCGACACCCGCAGTTTCCCTGTTGGTGCGGCAACGAGGCGCAGCGGCGGGGATCATGATTACGGCCAGCCACAATCCTTACCGGTGGAGCGGCATGAAGCTCAAAGCCAGCTATGGCAGTTCGGCGCTGCCGTCCATCGTCGCCGAAGTAGAGAAGGAACTTTCCGTGGTGCTCTCCAGTGGCGTTCCGCCGCTGCCCACGCAGCCCGAGCGCATTCAGCCCCTGGATATTCGCACGCCGTACCTCGCGACCATAGAAAAGCTCGTGGACTGGGACAAAATTCGCGCTGCCAAGTTCCGCTTCGTTGTGGACCCCATGCACGGGGCCGCACGCGGGCTGCTGCGCGAGCTGATGACGGGGAACGGCGTGGCCTGCGAGGAAATCCGCGGCGTGCGCGACCCGCTGTTCGGCGGCGCAAACCCTGAGCCCATCGAGCCGCACGTCGAAGCCCTGCGCCGCGCCGTCATTTCCGGCGGCTACGACGCGGGGCTTTGCGCCGATGGCGATGGCGACCGCATCGGCGCGATGGACCGCGACGGCACGTTCATTACGCCGCACCAGATTTTCGCGATCTTGCTCTGGCATTTGGCGGGAACGCGCGGGATTCCGGGGGGCGTCGCCAAGACGTTTTCAGCGACAAAGATGATCGACAAGATCGCCGCGAAATTCAGCCGGGAAATCTTTGAAACGCCCGTCGGCTTCAAGTACATCTGCGAGCTGATGCTCGAGCGGGATATTTTGTTGGGAGGCGAGGAATCCGGCGGGATTGGCACGAAGCTCTATCTTCCCGAGCGCGATGCGACGGTGATGGCCCTGCTCCTGGTCGAGGTTATGGCGTGGCACAGGAAGTCTTTGGGCGAGCTCGTCGCCCAGCTTCACGCCGAGTTCGGCGAGCACCATTATGGGCGTGTGGACTTGGAACTTCGGCCCGGGCAGAAGGAGCGTGCCATCGCCCACTTCAGCGACGCCAAAATGTCGCGCCTCCTCGGCTGGCCCGTCGTGCGGCGCGAAGACTTGGACGGCATCAAGCTGTACCTGGGCGAAACCGGCTGGGTGATGTTGCGGGCCTCGGGGACCGAGCCAATGCTGCGGATCTACTCAGAGACGAACAATCCCGCCGTCACGCGCAAGATTTTGGACGGAACCTGCTCACTCTTGCGCCGGTTGTAAACCCCCCAGGGCTGCCGGCTTCCCATCCGGCCAAAATTGTATCCGCTGGGATCAAACTGAAAAGAGTGAAGGCCGGTTCACTCGAAACCGGCCTTCATTCAACTCTTAGGGCCGCTGCTGGCTATTTGGGGTGGTTGTCTTTGTAGCGGTCCACGCGGTCGTGGTGAATGTCGCGATGATCCTTCCGGCGGTCTTTCACGTCCTTATGGACGTCCTTCTTATCCGCGACCAGTTCCTTCTTATCGGCATGGAGGTCTTGCTGGTCCCTATGGAGGTCCTGCCGTGCTGAATCGGCCGCGACGCTGTTGGCGCCGTAATTGCTGGCGGCCTTTTGAAGCTGTGCTTTGTCTCTGTTGACATCCTTCTGATCGTTTCCAACATCTTTCGTGTCGTTACGAACGTCTGTACGATCCTGGCGGATGTCGCGGGTGTCCTTCCGGACATCGCGTTTGTCCTGCTGGATGTCCTTGGTGTCCTGAACCGGATCAGGAGTCGGCGGGGTAGTACCTTGCGCCCACGCGCCCACAGCTAGAACCCCGCAAAATGCAAATGCGGTAACGCCTCGTTTGAGAAGATTTGCTGCATTCATGGCAACCGACCTTCCTTTCATTCTTCGATGAGTTCCCGTTAGGAAAACTCTGTGCATCAAAAAGAACCCGGCGCGCCGGGTGAAGTTGCGACAGTTTCGAGGAAAGTTTCAGGAGTGTTGATGGTACGACGGTACCATGGCTATAACGCTGTCCCATTGGGCAGGGGGGATTCCGGCAACGCTTTCAGTACGGCGTCGAGGACGCCGTTGATGAACGGAGCGGCCTCTTCGGAAGAAAATGTTTTGGCGAGTTCGATGGCTTCGTTGAGGACCACTTTGGCCGGCGTGCCGCGAGCGCGCAGTTCGGCAATGGCCAAGCGCAATATGGCGCGGTCAATCGCGGCCATGCGTTCGATGCGCCAGTGCTCGGCGTGCGAAGAAATGATTTTGTCGAGTTCTTCGGAGCGCGCGGCCGCATTCTCGAAAAGCTGGTTCGCAAATTCGCGCGTGGATTTTTGCGCCCGAGCGCTGCGCCAGAATTTTTCTTCGATGCGCGCAGGCTCCTGCTTTCCCATCTCCCACTGGAAAAGCATTTGGAGGGCGTACGCGCGGGATTTCCGGCGGAGCGGCATCTAGCGCCGGCTTTTGCGGCGGGATTTGCTCAGGCTTTTAGAGGGCTGGGCATTGCTTCCGTCGCGAAGTTGGCGGGCCAGGTAAGCCATCTCGACGGCGGCGACGCCGGCTTCGTGGCCTTTATTTCCGCCTTTCAGGCCTGCGCGGTCAATGGCCTGCTCGAGGGTGTCGCACGTGAGAACGCAGAAGATGATGGGCACGCCCGTGTCGAGCTGAGCGAGTTGGACGCCGCGCGCCACTTCACTGGCCACGTAGTCGAAATGAGAGGTTTCGCCGCGCAGCACGCAGCCGATGGCAATCACCGCATCCACGCCTCCTCGAGCCGCCAATTTTTTTGCCGCCAAAGGGATCTCAAAGGAGCCCGGAACGCGCACCACTTCGATTCGGTTAGCGGAAGCTCCTGCCGCTTTGAGCGCATCGAGCGCACCGGCCAGCAGCCGCTCCGTGATGAAGCTGTTGAACCGGCTGACGACCAGGGCGAAACGAAAACCCGCCGCGCTGGTCTGCGGCCGCGTTTGTTTGGGACTGAAGGACTCACTCATCGTGAAGGCATCCGCGCCGGCTCCCTCCGGCTACTTGCCCTGAAAACGCGCCGCGCGTTTCTCGAGGAAGGCGCGCGTACCTTCCCGCATGTCCTCGGTGGACGCCACCAGCCCGAACAAGGTGGCCTCGAGGAACAAGCCCTCCTCCAGAGGCATTTCGGCGCCGCGCTCAATGGCTTCCATGGCGAATTTCACCGCCAGTGGCGCGTTGGCGATGATCCTTTTCGCGAGCGCTTCCGCCGCAGGAAGCAGCTCGGCAGGCTCGTACACATGGTTGACCAGCCCGATCCGCAGGGCCTCCTCGGCCGAAATCATTTCTCCCGACAAGCAGAGTTCATGCGCGGCGCCTTTCCCGCATAGCCGGGCGAGCCGCTGCGAGCCGCCGTACCCGGGGATGATACCGAGCTTCACTTCAGGCTGCCCCATTTTCGCCGTTTTGCTGGCCAGCCGGATCGAACACGCCAAGGCGAGTTCGCACCCGCCGCCCAGCGCGAACCCGTTAATGGCCGCAATCGAAGGCTTCCCCAGCGTCTCTAATTGATGCAGCACGCCTTGGCCGAACAGCGCCGTTTCCTTGCCCGTGACGGGGGTTTGCACCGCCAGCTCCGAAATGTCCGCGCCCGCCACAAACGATTTCTCGCCTGCTCCGGTTAGGATCAGCACTCGCACACCGCTGTCTTCGTGAGCGTCCGTCAGGATGTCGCTCAGCTCCTCCATTGTTTTCCGGTTCAGAGCGTTCAGCACTTTGGGCCGGTTAAACGTGAGGAAGGCAATTTGATCGCGCTTCTCGTAGAGCAGGTTTTCGTAGGCCATCCCGTGGAGCCCCCTCAGGCGCGGGCTAGGCTGGTGCTTGGAGCGCGCAAATCCGGTGGAGCTGTGCATCACGCAGGCAAGCGTCGCCCCCAGCCGTGGACCCGTGCGCTCCCAACTTATTCCACGGCGGCGCCGTATACGTCAAGCGCCCGCCCGAGTGGCACAGGCTTCAGCCTGTGTGCTGCCGCTTTATGCGCCGGAAAAGTACAAAAACTAAAGAGGCGGCGGAAAAAGTCGGATAGGTCAGCCAATCCAGGTTTTCCACTGCTTGCGAGTAAAACAATCACGAGACGCAGGCTGAAGCCTGTGCGACCAATCGGTCCGCTAATTTTTCGCGACTTCCGGGGAGAGGAGGACGTTGCCGCCGTTTTTGCTGGCCACTTCGAGTCCCGCTTCTGCCCGGTTGATCAATTCCGTGACGACATCTTCGTTGTCGAAGTCGGGCCTGGGGATGGCCTGCGCGACCACGACACTGGTCGTCAACGGTGCGTCGTCCCAGGGCGGGCGCACTCCTCCGGCGGTCCTCATTAGTTTTTCACCAAGCGTGCGCGCCCCACCGGCAGGCGTGTCAGGAAGGATAAAGGCGAGCGCCCAAGGCGCGTACTTCACCGGCAAGTCGGACTGCCGGACGGCGGTTTGCATGGTGCGCGCTAATTGTTCCATGTACCGGTCGAAGAGCGCGTCTCCGTGCCGGCGCGCCAACTCCTGACCGCCGTCCACCTGCAACAGCGCCAGCGCCAGCGGGGAACCTTGCGTCCGGGCGCGCTGGGACTCGTGCAGCAGGCAGTCCAGGTAGGAGCTCCGCGCCAGCAGCCCCGTCTTTTCATCCGCCACGGCGAGCGTGCGCATCAGCGAGCGGAGGCGCGTATGCTGCACGCTGAGCTGCATCTGGTCTCCGACCGACTGTAGAAAATAGGTCTCATTCGGCGTCCAAGCATGCGGCCCTGAAAATCCCGCGATGAGTATACCCGACGGCGCCTGCGTCTCCGGATCCATGAGTTGAATTCCCAGGGCGGTGGTCAATCCCATTTCCTTGAGCGGGGGAGTTGCTGCACCTTGCAGCAGCACTCCCCCCTGGGAATCCGGCGCCGCGCGCTCGAACTGTGCGATGAGGCGGACGATCAGGCTTCCAGGAGAGGGTTCCATTCCGGGCGCGCAATACTCCGAAGCGAGCTGCGGCGGCTGGCCGGGCGCCCCCATCACGGCCAAACACCGTGCGGCGCGCAAATACCCTCCCAATTCGTTGACTGCGGCCGACAGCATGGCGCGGGGAGAAGGCTGGCGAAAAATGTTTTGGTTGATCTCCGAAATTTTCGCCAGGTCGCGCAGCATTGCGGGAGAAGAAGGAAAGGCTGGGCCAGGCCCGGTGGCGGAGGCATCCTGAGGCACTGCCTTCACCGTCTGGGGCTGGCCGGAGGTTGCCTGCGGCCACCAGTGGGCCGCTTCGAACAAGCCGCGCAACCGCTCGTTCTGGTCTATTTCTGCGGGGAAAAGCTCGGCAATCTTTTGCAAGCGCTCGATGGCTTTGGACTGGAGCGAGTACTGGACAAAAATTTCGGCCTGCACCAGCAAGTCCTCCAAGGTGTGGCGCGAGTCCACATCCTGGAGGATAGCCGGGGACAGCTCGCTCGCTCCGCCACCGGCAGAGTCCGGCGGCGGGGAAGGCCGCTGTGCTCGGTGCGTCTCGGCGCTCATCATCCTCGACTTCAGTCCCGATAACAGCGGCTCCTCGACGCGCCCCTCGAGCCGTTTCAGGCGCTCCTGGTTCCGCGAGTCGTACGGGTCAATGTCCACCAGCTTTTCCAGCGTTTCGCGCGCGCCGGTCAGCTGTTGGGCCTCCAACTGGAGATCGAAAATCCGAATGAGGGCGTCGAAGTATTTTGATTCCCGGTTGAGCTCCGCGTACATCGCGGTGCAGAACTCGGCGAGCCGCAGGGATTTTGGATACGCTTCGACCAAGCGCTCGACGGCGGCCGTCAATTCTACTTCACGTCGCGCCGCCAGCATGCTTTTCTTGATGGCCGCGAGCAGATTCACTGCTTTCTCACCGTCGCCCGCGTGCAGGTAGAGGCTCGCCAGGGCGAAGGATTTCTCCGCTGAGCCCGTGCCGAGAACTGTCATGCGGTCTAACACGGCGCGCGCGCTGTCAAGCTGGCCTGAACGCATTAAGGCATCGGCGTAGGTGTCCAGGAACGCGGCGTCCTTTTCCGATTCCGCGAGCGGCGCCAGGAGGGTCGCAGCGGCGGCGGTGTCCCCTTTGCGCAGCAAACCCTGGGCGTACAGCAGGGCCGCGCTGCGGTCATGGGGCACCAGGCGTTGCGCGCGCGCCAGAAATTCCAGCGCCTCCGTGTCGTTTCCCGTGGTGAGCTGACCGGCGCGCAAATATCCGCGGGCCGCGGCGGCGGCATTGCCCAGCCGCTCGGCGAGCTGGGCGACCGCCAGGAAACGGTCCCGGTTGTCCGAATCCATCTGCGAAATTCGCACCAAACACGAGAGAGCATCCTCGCCCCGGTGGCTGTGCTCAAAAGCCAGCGCGGCCGCCGTGAATTGCTCGATGGCTTCCTCGGTGCGGTTTTGCTTTTGCAGCAGAAGCGCGTAGCGGGACACCCGCTCGGGAGGTTGGTGCGTCGGCTTCAGAAACCGGGTGTACAGCGCCAGGGCCTTGGGTTCTTCGCGGGGACCCGTCAGCCGGTCAAACAGCATTCCGTAGTAAGTGGCCGCCTGGTCATTCTGGTTCAGCCTGGCGTACAGATCACCCACCGACTGAATGGACTCCAGGTGATTCGGCACTTCCCCCAGGACCGAGAGGTAGGCTTCAATCGCTTCTTTGAAGCGGTTTTTCTCGATGTAGCGTCTCGCGCGGTCTAGTTGCTTGACGATATCTACGCTCATGCGCGGCGGAACGGTGTCCTTGGTGAAGTGGCGTCCCTGGGCCTGGGGCCGGGCTTACCGAATCAAAATCCACTATATACTCTCTCCGTCGCGCTGCGCCGAAGCGTTCACGCTCTGCTGCCCAATCCGGCAATTCCGAGGCGTGGCTGGGGGCCAGAAGAACCGGGGCCGCCCGCTCGTCCTCGCCGAGTGGGGAAGCCATGGAAAACCAATCATTATCAGTGCACCGTCGCACTGTTGCTCCCGACTTGACGAACCCGCAAAGCACACACCAATATGCTTGTGTATGGACCCGCGCTTCATCCGCAATTTTTGCATCATTGCGCACATTGACCACGGCAAATCCACGCTGGCGGACCGCCTCCTCGAGCTTACGGGCGCCTTGAGCCAGCGGGAGATGACCGCG
>Ga0187846_10001014_pt1 | contig 16074 bp, 12 predicted proteins | sample TC_taG_FD_161473 | JGI IMG/M metagenome (GOLD analysis project Ga0187846, IMG submission 161473) | Biofilm microbial communities from the roof of an iron ore cave, State of Minas Gerais, Brazil - TC_06 Biofilm (v2) | ecosystem: Environmental > Terrestrial > Deep subsurface > Cave > Wall biofilm...
AGAGCCTGCCATGACGCCCCAGCATGTGGCAGGCGATAAGTGCTGAGGCAAGCGCGTCCCATCGCGCGCGTGTATACCCTACTTAAGGCCGATTCGGGCCATATCCCGCTGCTACTCGACCCAGCACCACCACCCTACGGCACCTTATGCGGGCATCTTGCTAGACCGAACCCGCAAGCACGCGGCGTGATTGGCGATGCCTTGGCGATTTTCTTAGGGCCAGACTCCTACATCACGCCATCATGGTATCCGACGAAGCGGAAAACGGGGAAAGTTGTCCCAACATGGAATTACGTAGCGGTCCACGCATACGGGCCAGTCGAATTCATCGATGACCCCGATCACACGCGCAACCACATCACCGAACTTACACGCCGTTTCGAGCAATATCGGCCCGCCCCCTGGGAACCGAGTGATGCGCCAGAAGAATTCATTACAAGCATGGTCAGGCGGATCATCGGATTTCGACTGACTATTACCCGCCTGGAAGGCAAGTGGAAGCTGAGTCAGAACCGGCCTCTAGTAGACCGAACCGGTACTGCAATCGGGTTGGAAGCAGAGGGAAAGACAGACATCGCCGCACTGGTCCGACTCAATGCAGGTTCATGACGTTTAGCATCTGGCTATTCGCGAATCCGCACAGCCCGCGGATTATTGATCAGCTCCAATTTAGAGTGGAGCAACCGATGAACATCAAGCTCCTACGCCTTCACCTGCGGCACATTAACCGGTGGGTTCTCTCGTCTCATGGAGGGCGGTGAAGGGGACATCACCGTGCCCGTCCCAGTTTTCCTGATCGAGCATCCCAGGAGCCGGATACTGTTCGACACGGGGTACACCCCGACTGCCAGCATGACCCTGCCGGGCGCCGGATCAGTGCGGTTTTGTGGCGCTATCGTCTACATAGCGTCTACACGACAGCGGTCCGCCATTGCTGACATCTCTAACGCCTTGATAAATTGGCGCGCCCGAGAGGAGTCGAACCCCTAACCCCCAGATCCGTAGTCTGGTGCTCTATCCAATTGAGCTACGGGCGCGTGCCGAAAAGCGGGCCGGCTTCAAGGCCGGCAACAACTACTCCACCAGCCCATGACAAGCAAGGCGGATAACCGATTACCCGAGCCAGGCGTAGATCAAGCTCGCCGCTAACCTTCGGCGCGGGCAAGATATGGTTATGATCTTCCAACCGTCCACCGTGGGCGAGGTCCCGACGGATGATCCGACGACCCGACTATCGGTCACTTTGCTGCCCGGACGGCACAGGCGAGCCGAGGGGGGTCATCCGTGGATCTATTCGAACGAGGTGCGGATGGACGCCGCGGCGAACGCTCTGTCACGCGGCACGCTTGTCACGGTACGTCGTGCCGATGACAGCGCGCTCGGGGTAGCGATGTTCAATCCGCGCAGTCTCATCGCCGCCCGGCTCCTGGACCGCGACTCCGGCCGGACTATCGGCCGACGCTTCTTCGCGCGTCGGATAGAGCGTGCGCTGCGGCTGCGCGAGCGGCTCTTCGAGCTCCCCTATTACCGCTTGGTTCATGCCGAAGCCGACGGGCTGCCCGGTCTCGTCGTCGACCGCTTTGCGGACGTCCTCGTCGCGGAATTCAATGCCGCCGGTATCGCTCGGTTCGAGCCCCTGGTACTCGAGGCGCTCGACGCGCTCTTGTCGCCCGAGGCCATCGTGCTGCGCAACGACAGCCCAGTACGCGCGCTCGAAGGGTTGGCGCCCGAAACGCGGGTAGCGAAGGGAACCGTCCTCGGAGCCGTGATCGTCCGCGAGAACGGCGTCGAGTTGCTGGCTGACCCGCTTGCCGGTCAGAAGACCGGATGGTTCTTCGACCAGCGCGACAACCGCCGGTTTGTCACGGCGCTGGCGCACGACGCGCGCGTCCTCGACCTCTACTGCTTCAACGGCGGCTTCTCGGTGCAGGCGGCGCGCGCCGGCGCCGCTGCGGTGGTCGGCATCGACCGTTCCGAGCCGGCACTTAAACTCGCCACCGAGGCAGCGGTCCGCAACGGCGTCGACGAAACGTGCAATTTTCACCGCGGCGAGGCCTTTGGTGAAGCCGCTCGGCTGGCGGCTGCCGGCGAGCGCTTCGACATCGTCATCGCCGACCCTCCCCCCTTCGCGAAATCGCGCAAGGATGTGCCGGCGGCGCTGCGCGGCTATCGCAAGCTCGCCCGCCTCGCCACCTCGGTGACGGCCTCCGGAGGGATACTTTTCCTCGCCTGCTGTTCGCACAATGTCGCCGAGGCGGAGTTTGGCGAGGCGGTGCGACGCGGCCTCGGCGATGCCGGGCGCGGCGCGCGCATCCTAAGGATCGCTGGGGCCGATGCGGATCATCCGATCCATCCGGCCCTACCCGAGACCGCCTATCTCAAGACAATTACGTTGGCGCTCGACTGAGCTCGCGGGCAGGGGCAGGTAGAGTCAAGCGAAAGACCGTGCCGCTGGCGGTACTCGAGACGAGGGCCAGTTCGCCGCCATGCGCCCGCATCAATTCGCGGGCGATCGCCAGACCAAGCCCGCTACCGCCGGGGCGCGCCGAACCAAAGAACGGCCGGAACAAATTGTCCCGCGCCTTTGGCGGCAACCCCGGGCCGTCATCGACGATCTCGATCGCGATGACTCCGTTCTCGCATTTCGCCGCACAGGCTAATCGGTGCGCTCCCGCTTCGACCGCATTGCGTGCGAGGTTAAGCAGCACACGGTAAAGCTGGTCGCGATCGGCCTCGACCGTGAGTTCGTTCGGGATCGCGCTGTCGATCGTCAAGCCGTCACCGGAGAGCCCGAGACCGGGTCCGATCTCGTCGATCAGCGAGGCGATTGAAAACCGGCTCGGCGCCAATGGCGGCGCGCCCTCGCGCGAAAAGTCGAGGGTGTGCGTGCAGAGTGCCACGGCGCGATCGATCGCATCGACGAGGCGGGGCGCGACGCGGCGCACTTCCGGCGCCGCACTCGCGGTCAGTCCGTCAGTGACGAGACGAGCCGTCGCCAGGATGTTGCGCAGATCGTGATTGATCTTGGTCACCGCGGTACCCAGCGCCGCCAGCCTTGTGTGCTGCCCGAGGGCCTGGCGTACCGTCTTTTGCAACACCCCCAGCTCGCGCTCGGCGACGCCGATCTCGTCCTTTCTCCCGCTCGCGGCGATCATCCGCGTGGCATCCTCCGGATCTTCGCGGAAATTCATCATGTTCGCGGTGATCCGCCGCATCGGTCGGACCAGCAGCCATTGCAGGCTGAGGTAGACGAGTGCCGCCGTGACCAGCGAGATCACGACCGACAGTTCCAGGATCCGAATGCCGAAGTCCCACATCTCGCTCCGCAGAGGCGCTTCGTCGAGCATCACCTCGACCGTTTCCGCTCTGTCAGTTGTTGACGGGCCGAGCACTCGCAGCACGCGATTGCCAGTGCTGAGCAAAGTCCGGAACGAGCCCCTTATTGCAAGAAGGATGTCGGGGTGGGTGAGATTGATCGTCAAATCGGGTTGCGGCGGGTCGGCGCTATCGAGCCTTAAGACCGTGCCATCGCGGCGATAGACGGCGACCCCGCGCGCGCCGACCTGGGCGAGGAGCTTACCGGTGAGACTCTGTTCGAGCTCGCCGGTGGCACTCGCCTCGAGGGCCACTGTGGCGATGTGCCCGGCGGCAAGGCGATTTTCGAAATAGGTCATGCGAAAGCGGGCGACCGACGGTACAAAGATCAGCACCTCGCTCACCATCACGAAAAAGATGGTGAGGACCAATAGACGGGCCGACAGGCTCCTCACAGCACGGTCTCGCTCGCGTCAACCAAGCCGCGCCAACAACCGGACGACCCGACGGGTGCGCGCGGAGAATAAGGTCGGAGTATAATAGCTTCCCGCCGCTCGCTTGCTCGCCTCACCGCGCGTCGGGTACGGCACGATCAGATTGGCCAGCGCGCCGATCTTGAGCTTTTGCGAAATCGCCAGCGCCCAAGGAAGGATCAGATCGCCGGCCCCGGTGCCGAGGATCGAGGCGCCAAGGGTCCTGCCATTGCCGCCGATGACGGCCTTGACCACGCCCTCGGTCTCGCGCTCGGTTTGCGCTCGGTCGTTATCGACAAAGCGCCAACGTAGCACGCGCGGAGCCGGCTCCGCGGCGCGCGACGCGGCCTCGGTCAACCCGACCTGGGCGAGTTCGGGATCGGTATAGGTGACCCACGGCAAAGCCCGGTAATCGACTTTGGCCGGGATGCGGAACAAGGCATTCCGGATCACGATCCCCGCGTGATACAGCGCGACGTGAGTGAATTGCGGCCCGCCTGCAACGTCGCCGATGGCAAAGACGCGCTGGTTTGTGGTGCGCAGTCGCGCGTCGACGGTGATGCCGTTCGCGGTAGACGCGATGCCGGCCGCCGAGAGATCGAGCGCCTGGACGGTGGGGCGGCGTCCGGCGGCGATTAGGAGATGGGAGCCGGAAATCTGCTCCCCGCTCGACAGGCGCACCGCAACCGTCTCCTCGGTGCGCTCGATGCCGGCGATCTCTATCCCCGGACGACAGACAACGCCTTCGTTCGATAGTCGCCCAACGAGGATGGCGCTGAGCTCGGGATCGTCACGGGGAAGCAGCGGACCGACATCGAGCACCGTGACCCGCGCGCCAAGCCGGCGATGCGCCTGCGCCATCTCGACGCCGATCGGTCCACCGCCGATCACGATCAGGTGCTCGGGCAATTGACGGTTGGCAAAGACCGTTTCGTTGGTCAGATAGGGGACATCGCTCAGCCCGCGGATCGGTGGTATCGCCGGCTGCGACCCGGTCGCGATCACAAAGCGCCGCGGCTGAATTTCGACGTCCCCCGCGCGCACCGTGCGGGGGCTGGTAAAGTGTGCCTCGGCATGCAACACGCGGACGCCGAGACCTTCGAACCGCTCCACCGAATCATTCGGTGCGATCTCGGCGATCACCCTCTGGACACTGTCGGCGACTGCAGCGAAATCAATACGCGGGCGAGCATAGGCGATGCCGAGCTCGGCACCCCGCTCCCAGAGGGCGGCGATGCGTGCCGTCGCAAGCAAAGATTTCGACGGCACACACCCGAAGTTCAGGCAATCACCGCCCATCGCGCCGCGCTCGACCAGCACGACTTCGGCGCCCATCTGCGCCGCACCCGCGGCAACCGCCAGGCCGCCCGATCCGGCACCAATGACGCAAAGGTCGGGCGTGAAATGCCGGGTCATGCGGGCCGTTTGGTACGCCAGCGCTTATACCCGACCGGGACCAGCGCCAATATGACGAGCCCGATGATCGGGCCGAGCACGCTCGGCCGCAGCAAGACCCCGAGACCAGGCTCTCCGACGACATCGCCGAGGCCGTTCCCAAAGCTGGCATAGACAAAGCTACCCGGGATAATCCCGAGAAAGGTGGCCAGGATAAAGGTCGACAATCTGACGCCGACCAGGGCCGGAACGAGATTTACCAGCCAGAACGGGACGACGAAGACCAGCCGTAAGACCAGCAGATAATTGAACGCGTCGGCACGAAACCCAGCTTCGAGCTTGCCGACGAGCGGCCCCGCGCGCTGTGCGAGCCCGCCGAGGCCGGCGCGGGCGGCGAGAAAAATCCCGGTCGCGCCCAAAGTCGCGCCGACGACCGCACAGAGCGCGCCGAGCCAGGTTCCGAACAGAAACCCGCCGGCGATCGTCAACACGGCGGCGCCGGGAACCGACAACGCGACAAGGCCGGCATAAACCGCGATGTAGAGAAGAGCGGCGACAAACCCCCATCGTTGCACGAGGGCGCACAGCCAGTCGCGGTTCTCCGCAAGGGCGGCGAAGGTCAGATAACGATGGCCCCCTAAGGCGACGAAGGCGATCCCGGCGGCGACCAGCAGCCCGAGCGGCACCAGACGGCGCGCAGATATCCCGTGTTGCGGCGAACTCTCGTTGGGCATCGATGCCATGCACGACCTAGACGACGATCGATGCTAGCGTGTCGACGGTAGCTAGGCAGTCACCTTCGTGTGAGGTTGGCGAAGACCCGGACTTGATATCGCCGAGAGACGACCAGAACTTCCCTGGTAGACGGGAAAATGCTGCGAAAAAACCGATGCGCGCCCCTCTGGCGACCGACTGTCGACCTCTAAGTGATTGAGATTTCGCCACAGCCCAGAGCAAATTCCCTAAGTGGCCGAACAGGGAAATAAATCCGGCGATGAGGGAGATAAATCAGGCGAACAGGGAATTAAATCGGTCGAGCACGGAAGGATGTCAGCATGTTGTCGTCGGCGGTTTCCATGGACATCCATTGAAGCCCGATGCCCCGCCGTTTGATTGGTGCGACGGCGCAGATGCTCGATTGCTTCAAGCAGGCGGGGAGCGCCCCAGCTCCAACGCCGGGATCTAGCTAGCACTCGTATAGATCGGAATCCACAGCCGCCAAGCCCGCCCGATCGCCAGCATCTGCTGCTCGCCGCCCGAAATCTGGGTGCCGCGGTTGGCGCGACGCTCGGTATACGCTACGGTTATCCACGCGCAAGTAGCAGATCGACCACGTGACACGTTAGGACGTGGCTTCATCGCAATCTAGCCGTTTATCGTACCCGGCGGCCGGGAGCAGGAAGGGATCGGCAGCAACCCACGGGCGGCTATCCCAGAGAATGCACTCTCACTAACGGGGAAGCGGCCGGTGTGCGCCGCTCGGACCTGGAGTGATGAAGAGAAGATGGCTCGGCTCGCTGAGTTCGACCCGATGCCACACGCCCTGCGGTACGACGACTGCCTGACCGGGTTTGACGCTGACCGTCCGATCACCGTCTGCCTCCTCCAGAATCACGTCCACCCCACCAGAAATGAGGTAGAGGATTTCGTCTCCGTCAGGATGAACTTCGCCAGCATGGGGCGGATTCCGCCTCATGCGAGGGGCCCCGATCGTGAATCCGTCGACGCGTGGCGGCGGGCCAGTTGCAGCGAGCACTACCGCCTTCCCGTCACGTCCCAGTGCGAGAAAACTTTTCGTCAAGTCAACAGGTGCCGGGGGACTATTCATCCGACATTCTCCAGATTCCGGAGCCGACCAGGGCCATGGTCCTGCTTTTGGGCCGCCGGCACAACAAATGTCGCCCAGGACGGATGCCCCTGGCGAGCGAAAGCCGAGGATTGCCGGCCTCGCGCCGCTGGAACTCGTAGCTTTGCCTTGATCAAGGCGTACCTCTGCCGCGGTTCCCTTTCGCATCTGACCCCCAGCGCTCCTCATGCTGGCGTGGGCGGCGCCCGCAGCCGGGCGATCAGCGACAGGATTTCCTGGAACATCTGACGCGATACGGCGACCTCGGCCATTTGGAAGGTGAAGTAGCGGCCATGGCTGACGACCTTGGCGCCGATTTTGACGAACTTCTCGCGCAGGCTGGTCAGTGACCACGGCTCCGCCGCCTTGGGCATCGCCAGCGTTCGCATGAAATTGCCGAGGTTGTAAGCAAGCACATGAAGCTGAAGGCGGACGGCATTGGCGGCGAAGGAACGGCATGACAGCCGCGTCCATTTGATCGCGCCTTTGCCCTCCTTGATCCATTGCTCCGCCGTGCCGCGCTGGTTGTAGAACGCGACGACGCGCTCGGCGGGCCGCGCCAGATTGGTCACGATGAACCCGACGCGCGGATAAAGCTCGCCAGGGTGCCACTCGACCTTGGCCACGACACGCCTCGGCTTCCTCCAGCTCTGCGCCTGATAGCTGAAGCTGGCAAAGTAGCGGCGCAGATCATGCGGCGGTCGCCCAACCGGGCGTTTGAGCAGGTGCCCGATCTTGTCCTGCAACACCCGGTTGGCCGGCAGCCGGATCGCGTAACTCGTGCCCTCGGCTTCGAGGAACTTGTGGATCTCAGGGTTGGCGAAGGCCACATCACCTCGGAAATAGAGACGCTTGACCGTGTCCCGGTAGCGGGCGACCACTGGCTCCAGCACTACGCGCCAGCCATCAGCGCTATGGACGTTACCGGGTCGCAAAGGGCACCGTTCGACGAGCTGGTTGAACACAAACAGCGGGTGGTAGCAGGTGCAGCCGAAATGGCCGTTGTAGGCACTGCCCTCCTGCTCGCCGTAAGTCGGGCTCTCGCTCGAATCCATGTCGAGCACGACAATCCTCGGCGGTCGGCGATGGTGCATCTTGTCGATCCACTGGCCGGGCAGATCGGCCAGAGCGGCCAGGTTCTCGGGCCGGCTCAGCCACTCGGTCTCGAAGCGGCCCATCTGGCTCGCGGAGGCGGCAGATCTCGTGATCGCGTGGTCGCCGACCACCCAGCGCATCGCCGGATCGCGGCATAACCGGTCGGCATCATTCACATCCTCGTAGCCAGCGAGGCGTCCGAACACCGATTGGCGCAGCAAGCCGCCCAGTAGGTGTGCCGGAAGTTCTTGCCCGTGCGCGCGTCAGCGAGGGTATCGGCACCTTTATTGGTGAGGCCCAGCGCATCATCCAGCTCGCGATAGGCGAGCAACCCGCCATCCGAGGTGATCGCGGAGCCGCGAAACTGGAGCATCAGACCGCGGTCGAAATCGCCGCTTTATCCGGGGAATGCGGGATAGACAGGGTCATGAAGCCCAACGGGCTACCGCTTCGCAGACCGCTCGGCCCGAACCGTTATCATCGATAGCGAGGAGGCCGGGCATCCTCCGACCGTAGTCCCGATGCCTGCCACCTGGCGGCGCGGTCAAGACAAACCAGGGCTCGGAGACCGCTGCACAATGTCAGGTTGCCGCCGGTCCCGCTCACGTTGAACTCGAACTGCCCTTTGTCTGCACCGATCAGTGCGCGGGGTGCCCGGGCTGATCGAGGCGGTTCGCACAGGTCGGAGCGATCGTCGTGTTCACAGCTTGCCGCGCGCATGGGGCGCATTTGGATCGAGCACGAACAACACTAGCCGGAATTGGCGCTCGCCATGAGGGTACAGGACAACTCAGGCGACACCGCGTGCCGTCAGTACCCGGGCGAGGACTTCCTGCGGCTCCGGTTTTGGCAGGGCTTCCGCGGGCGGCGGCACGGCCCCCGGCATTTCGCCGAGTGATGCGGCAACCGGCTGGTGCGGTGCCGTCTGTAAGGTCAGGGCGCCGGAGGCGAAGGTGATACCTTTCTCGGCGAACACTTGATACATCCGTTTCAGGTATTCGCGCTGCACCCAGCTCGGCTTTACCGGGCGGGCCGTAAACTTGAAGCGGGCGACAACCGCATTTTCCGTAATCTCCGCGATGCCTTGCAGTTTGAGCGGCAGCATCACCTCGGCGGCGATTTCGGGATCCTGTTGCATCGCCAGGCCGATCTGCTTGGCCGTCCGCCGGACTAGCTCGACATCGGTGCCGGGTTCGAGCTTCAGGTTGAATTTGATCGTCGCAAAATCGCGGCTCAAATTGGTGACAGCGCCGAGCTGGCCATAAGGGATCGTATGCAGCGGGCCGTTGTGGTGACGAAGCTTCAGAGAGCGGATGCCGAGCTTTTCGACGGTGCCCTTGAGCCGGCCGGTATCGATGTATTCGCCGACGCGGAAAGCGTCATCCCACATGTAGAACAGGCCGGAGATGATGTCCCGCACGAGCGACTGCGAGCCGAACGAGACCGCCAAGCCGAACACGCCCGCGCCGGCGATCAGCGGGGCGGTATCGATGCCGAGCCGAGATAGCACAATCAGGGCCGCGATCACCGCGACCAGGATCCCAAAGGCCGCACGCAGCAGTGGCAGCATGGTCTGCAGCCGGGAGCCCGGTGCCGACTCGCTGTCGTTGTCGGTGCCTGGCAGCTTTGGTCCGGCGCCGACGTCCTGCAGATTGCGGTCGATCGCCAGCTGGCACAGCACCCAGGCGACATAGGCGATCAGCAAGGTGGCGAGCGCCGCCATTGTCGAGTGCAGCGCCCGGGTTTCTTGCGCCTCCGGCAGTTCGATCGCGTCGAGCCAGATCCAAACCAGCGCCAGCACCGCCATCAACGGGATGAGCACTTGCAGAATGCGGCGCATGCTGTACGCCACCAGCGTATCGGTTCCCGCCCAGCGGTAATCGAAAGCCTTGTCCGCCTCGTGCCATCCCTTATCGATCAGCCGCTCGAGCACGAGCAGGACAAACAGAACTGCAACGGTCGAGGTCGCGCCGTAGTAGTAGGACAGCAATCCGAGGGACAGCCCGAACACGAAGAACAGGAACAGACCGACGATTGCTGTCAGGCTGATGGTCAGCCAGGCGCGCGCGATCGCGGCGCGCAGCGCGGCGACAATGGTGCCGCTCGTGCGCCCGCGGATCAACGCCTCGGCCGCGATCCGCGCGCGAGAAACGATCAGCACATAGAGGCCGCACACGATGATAGCGACCAAAAGCCCGAGGACATGGGAGGCGCCGCTGTCCACGTCCATCAGCGCGTAATAGCGGACGAAGCCGACCAATATGATCACTACTAGGATCGTCGCCGAAAGAAACCACGCCAGGCGGCGCGCCTCGCCGTCTGGCAAATCAATCAGGCGGGCGGCCGGTTCGTCGGGGCGCAACACGATGCCGATGGTCAATGCCCAGACGCGCCAGCGTATCAGCACATTGACCGACAATATGATCAGGCTAGCTCCGACCCCGGCGTTCATCAGCCAATGCCGATTGTAGATGAACACGCCGCTGAAGACGCCCAGCCCGGCGAGATCGCACAGCAGAAGCCGCAACAGCAGCCCGAAGCTCGGTTCCTCGGGGCGCAGCCGCAGGAGGCGACGAGCGCGGATGCTGAGGGCACGCTGGACGAGGCTCTGGGCCAACAGTGCAAGGCAAGCGGCGAGCGCAACCCAGCCGAGATCGACCAGGGCGCCAAGAGCGGAGCCCTGGCGGTCGAAAGAGCGCCATTCGCGCGCGAGCGCAGCCGGTGTTTCCGGCAGCATGTGGATGTCGCCGATGGCTTCGTCTTCGAGCTTGATGACAATCTGCTGCACCCAGCCCTGGGAGCTCATCATATTGTCCATCGCCGGCGGCGTGGCGGCCGGCGCTTCGGCGGCCCTGGCAGGAACCACCGAAAGCAACAACCACAAAAACAACACGGGGCCTGAACGGCCCGCCCGCAAGGCGTCGTGGTGCCGTGCGCCGTCCATGTTGGTTATGCGCATGCCGGTCTCCCGCATCACGCGGTTATTTTAGGCCGATGGCCGGCGACCTGCGCGGTCTTTTTCCCGCAAGATCGTGCGTCTCCCGTTCCCCAAGTTCGAGTGGCGATAATGCGAGAGGTGTCAAGGTGGGGCGGGGTCTCCGCTCTGATCTGCGCAACCATCCAGGAAAGCAGGATCGTAATGCCGGCCGCAAGACCATTACAAGATCGTGGGCGGCATCAATTTTGGAGCTGAACCCTTGCGCTCGCCCGACGATTCTGCAGCCTGCCATGCGCGTCAGGACGGCGATCGCAGGCGCCCGATCTTGTCGACCGTTGCGGCGCAAGCCGCCGCCGCCTCGGCGCCCTTAACGACGAAATGGTCGTAGAAGAACCTCTTGTGCTCGTCATGTTCATGGAAGTTCTGCGGCGTCAGGACAGCCGATATGACCGGCACTTTGGTGTCCAGCTGAACGCGCATCAACCCACTGATGACGGCTTCGGCGACAAACTCGTGCCGGTAAATGCCACCATTGACGACGAACCCGGCGGCAACGATGGCGGCATAGCACCCGCTCTCGGCGAGCAACAGCGCGTGTAGCGGAATTTCCAACGATCCGGGCACCTCAAAGAAGTCAATGTCGCCGTCGCCGAACCCGTGCTTGGCGATTTCGGCAGTGAACGACACGCGGCATCGATCGACGATGTCCTTGTGCCAGCAGGCTTGCACGAAGGCTATCCGTCGCGCGTTTCGATTTTCGGCAGTGGTTTGGTTCTGGCGCTGATTCATGGCTGCTCCTCATCCCAAGAGACCACAATCAGGGCGTACGGGCCTCAAAGGACGACACGCCATGCGCGCGCCAAATCTTCCCGTTCTCTTCCATCCGGACTATAACCGTCGGCTTCGGAATCGCACCGAATCTGCTGGCCCCGCCGATTGCTCGGCGGGCGCTCGCGGGCTTTGGCGATCGCTCGCCATTACCGCCGGTGGGGACTTCCACCCCGCCCCGAGAACGCGGTCGGACCGAAATCCGACCGACGCGATTAACGCACCTCTCGCCAAGTCATGCAACGATTTTCGCCGGCTCCAGCACCATGCCGAGCCGATCGAGAGACACGCCACGGCCAAAGACTACTATGGTTCGAAGCTCGCGGCTTTTGTCGCAGTCCCCCAGCGGCCGCATGTCGGCGCCGACCGGCCGCGGGCGATGATCGAGGCGGGTTACGAGCCGATCAAGCCGAGTTGCGGGCTTGAGGCCTCAGCGAAACGACGCTTTGGAATGCGCCCGGCAAGCCGGGCGAGACGCCCACCTTCCACCGCGGTGCGCATCGCAGTTGCCATCTGGCGCGGGTCGCGTGACTGGGCAATCGCGGTATCAACCATCACCCCGTCGCAACCGAGTTCCATCGCCAGAGCGGCATCAGAGGCCGTACCAATGCCAGCGTCGAGCACGACCGGGACCGGACTGCGCGAGCAGATCAGCTCGATCGCAGCCGGGTTCATGATACCCATTCCCGAGCCGATCCATGAGCCTAGCGGCATCACTGCGGCGCAACCAAGATCGGCCAACTTCTGGCAGACGACCGGATCCTCATTGCAATAGGGGAGCACGGTAAAGCCTTTGCGCACTAGCTCGTCTGCTGCATGCACGAGCTGCTCGGTATCAGGGTAAAGCAACTCGCGGTCGCCGATTAGCTCGAGCTTGACCCAGTTCGTTTCGAGCGCCTCGCGCGCGAGTTCTGCGGTCAGGACAGCGTCGCGGACAGTGACGCAGCCAGCGGTGTTCGGCAGCAACCGATAGCGGCCGCCGAGCAGGTCCACCAGGCTCTCGGCATAGCCTTCTAGGTCGATTCGCCGGATCGAAGCGGTAACCATTTCTGCACCGCTCGCTTCGAGGCAATCGAGCATCATCTGCTGATTGGGATAACGCGCAGTGCCGGCGATGAGTCGCGACGACAGTGTGATACCGGCGATGATAAACGGATCGCTCGTCATTTCTAAATGACTCCCTCCGCTGGAATTACCCAGACAGGTTCGACGGGTTTGATCTCAGCCCGCACATCGCGAGCACCCCGGCAATCGTGAAAAGGTGCCGGAAACCTCGAAAGCCGTCAAGCCAATCGCCCGACGGCGAGCAACGTCGGTGGTCCTCACCGAAACAGTCGCGAAATAGCTGACAGCAATGCGGACGTGCCAAGTCCAACCAGGAGTACTGTATCGCGTGCCCTTGCGCGTATGCTTGGAGCCCTTGTCCGGGGGGCCGTGCCAGGATCATGTCGGAGCCAGATTTCGCGTACCTTGCGCGCGCGGTCGTCCGGATACCAATAATCCCAGTACCACGTAGGACCGGACTGGACCGGGCGAATGGGTCGTTTTGGCCTGATCATGGTGATCGCCTTTATTTGGCAAACAAGCCTCGCCTCACACAAGCTCTCGAGCGAATACCGGCCGAAGCAAGATCATCATCGGCAGCACAAGAAGCAGTGCTGCAGCGACCAGAACTAATGATAGGTGTAGGCCCAGCGAATCGGCGACTGCGCCGTAAATGGCGGGTGCGATGGCACCAGCTCCAATTGTGATCGTATAGAAAAGGCCAAATGCTCGGCTCTCGCGCTGCGCGGGTGCGAGTTCCGGCACGCTTCCGTAAAGCACCGATGAAGTGCCATTGAGCAGCGCTCCGACCGCAGGCATCAAAGCAAGGCATGCTTGCAGTGGCAGGATGAGCAGCATAAAGATGCCGAGTACCGTGCCGCTCTCCGTCATCAGGACGGTCCGCAGGACGCCTATTCTCGCAGCGAGCACCCCGCAAGCAAATTTGCCCGCCGCGCCACCCGCAAAGGCCAGGCTCAACGCAGTGCCCAGCTCGACCGCCCCCGCTCCGTACTCAGTTAGCAGGAAGGGGAGCAGGGTCAGAAAGCCGGTTCGCGTAGCACTGTCTAGAGCGCCGATCGTCGAGAGCGCCGCGAAACCCGGACGTCGGATCCGCTCCGGCAGCGTCAACCGCCCTGAAGCCACGTGGCGATCGTCCGGTCCGCGCAGAAGACGCTTTGGCTCTAGCGTGACGAAGAGCACGGCAGCTGTTGCAAAGCCGACAAGGCCCACCACCATTGTCGCGTGGCGCCAGTCAGATACCATGATTACGAGCGCAACCAAGCCGGGGATCGCAACTTTGCCGAGGTCTCCCGCAAAGTTGTAGGTGCCTAATGCTGCTCTGAGCCTCGGTCCCGCATAGGCCCGAGACACGAGCGTCGATGCCGATGGATGTTGGACGCTGGCACCCAAACCGCCGAGAACAAGAAGCAGGCCAAGAAGGACCGGCGTCGTTGACCAATGGAAAGCAAAGACGGCCGAAGCGGTCAGCACCGTTCCGGCAACGAGCGGTATGCGTTCGCCCGACCACTCACTTAGCCTCCCCGCCGGGATCTGACACACCGCCATCGCGCCGGAGTAAAGCGTTTTGAGAAACCCAATTTGCGCCAGGCTGAGCGCCAACTCGCGCTGCCAAAACGGAAGGAGCAGATACAGCATGTCGGCACAACCGTCGTGCAGGACGTGGGCACAGCAGGCGACGCCGAGCACACGCCACCTTGAAGCGGTTGCGCGCGTTGCTCCGAAGATGGCCTGGGCGGATGTCATCTGCAGATCCGGGCGGGTAAGGACAACCGGGGTGTCACCGTCGTGAATTTTGTGTTGTCGATGCAGTTTGGCAAACCATTTATCCTGACACCCGATGTTAGGAAAAGTGACGCGAATGCAAAGACGCTTGCCGCCGCTTAATTCGCTTAAAGCTTTTGAAGCAGCGGCTCGGCTTGGCAGTTTTACCCGAGCCGCTGAGGAGCTTCATGTGACTCACGGTGCGATAAGCCGCCATATCCAGTTGCTGGAGGAATGGCTCGGGACACCAATGTTCCGACGAATGAACCGTCGGATCATTTTGACCGAGGCGGGTCGGTCCTATCTGTCCGAGGTCGGTGCGGCGTTTGACCGGATTGCCCTCGCAACGGCTCGCCAGGTTGAGCACGGCCGAGTCCGGTTACTAAAGGTAAGTGCCTCGGCGACGCTGACTCTGCGGTGGTTGATCCCCCGTCTGTCCTCATTTCAACTCGGAAACCCTACAATAGAAGTCCGATTGACGACTTCGAACGAGCCGGTGTCAACTCTGGATCGCGCGTTCGATGTTGCGATCCGCCGAGGAGCCAATGAAGTTGCGGACTACGCGTCGGCTTTGTTCCTGTCTGAGTATCGCATTCCGGTATGCAGCCCAAAGCTATTGTCGCGCATCCCACTTCGCCGACCCGAAGACCTCGGGAAGCATACGCTCCTGCATTCTGCGTCGCGCCCGACCGTGTGGTCTGAGTGGCTCAACGCTGCCGGCATTCCCGAGTTGCGGCCCGAACGATCGCTTGTCTTCGAACACAATTACCAGACGCTTCAGGCTGCACTCGATGGTCTGGGCATGGCGATCGGCTCATCGGCACTCATTGAGGACGACATCGCTAGCGGCCGGTTGACGATGCCATTTCCTGGACCTAAGCTGCCTGGAGAAGGCTATTATTACTACGTGCAAGAAGAACGAACAAACGATCGCAACATTACTGCATTCTGCGATTGGCTGCGGCAGATTGGCGCCACCGGAGAGGGAGCAACCTGATTTTTCGATCGACCGGATCGAAAGGGCTAATGGACGGATTGGAACAGGCTGATCGGTTATGCGCCACTCATTAGCTGGCAAGCGATCGACTTGACCCGGCGGTTCCAGAGAGGCGCTGCGCCTGTTCATGGCTGGGCGGTGCTACATTGCCTCAGGTAGAGCCGAAGGCGTGAGCTCCTCATGAAGACTTCCATGCGTTTTGATCTGGTCGATCTGCGTCTGTTCCTGTTCGTGGTCGAGGCGGCAAATATCACGGTTGGTGCCGCGCGGGCGGGTATGGCGCTGGCATCGGCCAGCGAGCGAATTCGGCTGATGGAGGAGAGCCTCGGAGCACCGCTCCTCGAACGGCATCGCCGTGGGG
>Ga0187846_10001015_pt1 | contig 16070 bp, 9 predicted proteins | sample TC_taG_FD_161473 | JGI IMG/M metagenome (GOLD analysis project Ga0187846, IMG submission 161473) | Biofilm microbial communities from the roof of an iron ore cave, State of Minas Gerais, Brazil - TC_06 Biofilm (v2) | ecosystem: Environmental > Terrestrial > Deep subsurface > Cave > Wall biofilm ...
GACCTCCTCGATGGGCGGGTCCGCCATCGCTCTCGACAGTACCGGTAACGCCTATCTTACAGGACGCGCGACTTCCCCCGATTTCCCTGTTACCGCAGGCGCCTTCCAGACCGCTTTAAACGGGCCCGACGATGCCTTCGTGAGCAAGCTGAACGCTACCGGGTCGAGCCTAGTGTACTCTACCTATTTGGGCGGGAGCGGCATCATTCCCTACGGCACCTCGACGGCCGAAGGTGGCTCCGCGATAGCGGCGGATGCCTTAGGCAACGCCTATGTCGTAGGCCAGACCCGATCCTCCGACTTCCCCATCACCCCCGGGGCCTACCAGACCACGAACCCCGCCACCTACAAGTACGGGTACTACTACGGATACGACGCGTTTGTGTCGAAGTTTAGTTTCGCCGATGCTCCCGGCATTGTCCTCACGCCGGCAAGTCTGACTTTCGCGACGCAGGCAGTAGGCACGACGAGCGCCCCTCAGACGGTCGCGTTGCTGGACGCGGGCAGCCAGCCTTTGAGCATTATCAGCATCAAAGCGAGCGGTGACTTTGCTGAAAGCAATACGTGCGGCGGGGCCGTGTCGACTGGCACGTCCTGCACAATCAGCGTGACCATCACTCCCACGACCACGGGGACACGCACCGGGGCGGTCACAATCACGGACAATGCGGCAGGTAGCCCGCATCAGCTCTCTCTGACCGGCACGGGGGGCGGCGAGCCGGCGGTCACCTTCTCACGTGCCAGCTTGACCTTTGCCGCTCAGATACTCGGGACCGAGAGTACACCGCAGCCAGTGACGCTCAAGAATACGGGCAGCGCGGAGCTGGACATGAGCATCAGCACGACGGGCGATTTTGTCCAAACCAACGACTGCACGGGCGCCCTGCAGCCGACCCAGTCCTGCACGTTCAGCGTCGTTTTCACGCCCACGGCGCAAGGAACACGCTCCGGTGCCATAACCATCAGCGACGATGCTCCGGGCAGCCCCCACAAGGTCCGGCTGACCGGCGCGGGGGTGGCCCAGGCCGGCCAGGGCTTCACCTTCAACACTCTAGTCCAAGGCCTGGACGGCAATCTCTACGGAACAGCCTTCCAGGGAGGTACCTCCTCCCAGGGTACCGTGTTCAAGGCGACCCCAGCGGGAACCTCCACAACACTATATAACTTCGACTCCACTCGGCCATGCCTGGGAACCACACAGAATTGCGGCGCTGTACCTTACGCCGGGCTGGTGCTGGGCACCGACGGCAATTTCTATGGGACCACCTACGAAGGCGGGGACAACGGCGGCTATGGCACGGTCTTTCAAATCACTCCGGGGGGTGTGCTAAGCATTCTGTACAGCTTCTTCGGGGGTGGGGACGGCGGCTATCCCGAGGCGGCGCTGGTGCGGGCGACGGACGGGAAGTTTTACGGGACAACCTCGCAAGGCGGAGCCTATGGCTTAGGCACGATCTTCACCCAGGTGGTGGGGAATTTCTCCACTTGGCACACCTTCCAGTACTTGTTCGAACCTCTAGCGGCGCTATTGAACGGGAGCGACGGCAACTTCTACGGGACCACCGCCTACGGCGGGAAGGGCCATGGAGTGGTTTTTGAGATCAGCCCGCAGGCCACCCTCAACGTAGTGCACCAGTTCGGCAACACGGACGGCGCTCAACCTGAGGGAGCCCTGGTGGAGGGGAGCGACGGGAAACTCTACGGGACAACCGTCGCGGGCGGGGCCAATGGCAACGGGACAGTGTTTAGGCTCGGTCGTTTCGGCGGTGGATTCACGACGCTGCATAGCTTCGCTGGTGCGGATGGCTCGAGGCCCGGCAGCGGCCTGATCCTCGCCACCGACGGGAACTTCTACGGCACCACCTGGGGAGGAGGAACTAGCGGGTGTGGGACGCTGTTCCGAATTACCGGTGCAGGCACTCTCACCACCCTTTATAACTTCAACTGCACCACGGACGGACGACTCCCTTACGGCCGGCCGGTGCAGCACACCAGCGGCACACTCTGTGCCACCAATGGCGGGGGCCGGGTCTTCAGCCTGAACGTGGGGCTGGGCCCCTTTGTCAAGCTGTTGCCGACCTCGGCAGCGCCAGGAACAAATGTGACCATCCTGGCGACTAACTTGACGGGGACCACCAGCGTGAGTTTTAACGGCACTTCTGCTGCCTTCACCGTGGTCTCCAGTTCCGAGATCACCACCACGGTACCCGCCAGCGCGACCACTGGCAAGGTCCGGGTGGTGACGCCGAGTGGAACGCTCGTGAGCGACGTGAGCTTTGGTGTGGGGCCCGTGATTTCGGGGTTCTCACCCACGAGCGGCCCCGTGGGCACGAGTGTGGTGATTACGGGGTGGAGCTTCACCGGGGCGACGAGAGTGACCTTTGGGGGCGTCAGGGCGCAGGCGGCGAGGTTTGCGGTGGACTCCTCGACCCAAATCACCGCCACCGTACCGAGCGGGGCCAAGACTGGCAGGATTTCAGTGGCCACCCCAGCGGGCACGGGGAGCAGCGCGGGGCAATTCTGGGTCACCCCGTGACAACCGTTCCCCCGAAGGGGCAAATATGGTGAATAGCCGTGGGCACCTGGAGTGCGGTAGCGAAGATACCGCCTTTGCCAACGGTGGGACGGCCGCGGGCCAAGGGTGTTCACCGAGAAAGGCGGCGTCAAGCCGCCGCAGTCCAAGGGGGGCTCCGCCCGCAAATGTCCCAACTCCAGTTCGTGGGCTTACGCGCACGGCTCTTCACGGTCCACCGCTTCGCGGTCAGCGACAGAGGCAAACCTGAAGGGTTGTCGTCCAAGGCCCCGGGTTCCTTTTTTCGTTCGACCTCAGAGGATCGCGGACGTATAAAACGGGTCCGACGCCACTCGGCTTCACGTATGAGACAAATCACATCCAAGCGTGATCCACATCACCGCAGATTCTGAGACAGCGATGTAATAATTCGCAGCGGATCGAAATCAGCTACTTCGGGGAGATCGCGGACTAACTGGAGGCGAGTAGACGCACTGAAGGACGGGGAGATCGATTTTTCTGACACCCCCGAATTGACACCGGGGGCGTTTGCTCGTGCCGCCGTGCGACGGGGTCTGAAGCCTGTGCCACGAAAGGACCAACTCACCCCCCGCCTCCGATAGTGACGTCCTCGAATGGTACAGAAAACAGGGACCAGGCTATCAAACCCGAATCAATGCCCTGCTCCGCGCTTACATGCAAGAACATCAGCGTAACCGCATCTAGCGGAAATAGAGAATAACTAAAGATCCCCTGCGACAGAGGTCCTTTTTCAACCCAGTCCGCTCGGCCTGCTGTGGTGGGCACCGAGTACAAGATCGCGGGCTGCGACAGAAGAGTGCAAGTCGTCCCTCGCACGTAGCCTGGGCTGCAGGACACAGTTGTTACAGAAAAATATGATCCGCATCTCGGATTGGGAGCCCCCTTGCTATCGCCGATTTGCGATTGTCGATCGTAAAGCTTTTTGGGGGTAGATTCAATGGGCAAGGAGGGAAGCCGTATCTTGACGGAACGCCACAGTTTAGGTTAGGTTTAACTATCCGGTTAGTTAATTATGGCGACTCGGCCGCAGCTCTACACTTGGGTGCAGCGTCAGGAACGGGGTATAGAGACCCGGACCGCTATCCTCACGGCTGCTGAGCGCATCTTTGCTGACGGAGGCCTGGAAGGAGCACGCATGGAGGCCATCGCCGCCCGAGCGGGCGTTAACAAAGCCTTGCTCTACTACTATTTTCGCGGCAAAGAGGAGCTTTACGCGGCCATCCTGGAAAGCCATCTGCAGGAGTTTCATCGGCGCGCCTCAGAAATTCTGAGCGCCAAGGGGCCGGCTCGTTCCTTACTTCTTCGTTATATGAGCTTGCACTTCGACTTTCTCGGCCAGCGCCCGTTTTTCCCCCGCCTTATTCATCGGCTGATGACTACCGCCGGGCAACCAGCCCGGCGACTCGTCCAGGAATACACTGCGCCGCTTTATCGGAGACTTGTCGAGGTCGTGGAACGAGGGGTCCGAGCCCGTGAACTGCGGCCCGTAGACAGCCACCATACGGTGTATTCGCTGGTGGCCCTTACTGTGTTCTATTTCTCCGCTGCGCCCATCATAAAGTCCGTCAGTCATATTGATCCTTTTGATCCGGTGAATGTGCAGAGGCGCAAGCGCGAGGTTCTGAAACTTGTCCGCTATGGCCTGTTTCGGGAACCGGAGGCTCGCCTGCCATGAAGCGCAAGCTGCTGATCTTCCTAATCGTTGTTGTGGCGGCCGCCAGCGCGGCCATGTATTACTCCAAGAATCGGCGCGCGAAAGATCTTGTGCTAACCGGTATCGTCACCACCGACGACGTCATTGTCAGCTCGCAGATTGAGGGGCGTTTGAGCCGGCTGCTGGTGAAAGAAGGGGACACGGTATCCCCCGGCCAATTGTTGGCCGTCATCGACCCCGATGAGATGAGGGCCGATCGCGCGTTTTACGCGCACAGCGAGGAGGGCAACGCGGCACAGGTCAGAGAAGGAGAAGCGGCATTAAAATACCAGGAGATGCAGACGCGGGACCAGATTCGGCAAGCGGAGGCGCAACTGGCGGCTACCGAGGCCCAACAGGTTGAAGCGGTGGCCGACCTGGAACGTGCTCGCCTGGACGCCGAGCGAGCCGACGGTCTCTTCAAGCAAGGGATTGTCTCGGCCCAGTCCAACGACCAAGCGCGAACCACCTATGAGGCCGCTAAGGCGCACGTGGATTCGCTTCGCAAGCAAGTGCAGGCGGCGCAAGCTGCCGTCGCTCTGGCCCGTTCCAACCAGGAGCAGATCAGGATGCGACAGAGCCAGTTAGTCAACTATGAGCACCAACTGGCAGCAGCCGGCGCCCAAAAGACCAAGGCGCAGGTGCGGCTCGGCTACACTGAGATTCAGGCACCCATTAGCGGCGTCGTGGATACGCGCGACGCCCTTCAGGGAGAGGTGGTAAATCCCGGCCAGGCGATCGTAACCTTGATCAACCCTGATAACCTATGGATTCGCGCTGATGTGGAGGAGACCTATATCGATCGAGTCCGCTTGGGCGACAAGCTGACGGTGCGATTGCCTTCCGGCGCCGAACGGCTGGGAACCGTCTTTTACCGTGGCGTAGACGCGGATTACGCCACGCAGCGCGACGTAAGCAGGACTAAGCGTGACATCAAAACCTTTGAGATTCGCCTTCGCGTCGACAACAGCGATCGGGTGCTGGCCACAGGCATGACGGCGTTTGTGAACCTCCCTGTGGAGACTCATTAAGTCGCAATGCCATAGAGGTGAAAACTTACCCGACCTGTCATTCCGAGTGTAGCGAGGAATCTGCTTCTCCTTATTCTTCACTGCAAAAAGCAGATCCTTCGCTCCGCTCAGAATGACATCGTGGAAGGCTCTTCAGCAGCACGTCGGGTGACCAAAACCGATTATGGGCGATATTGAGGTCGACCAGATTACCAAGTGTTTCGGCAGCTTCTGCGCCGTCAGCGAGCTGAGCTTCAGCGTCGAACACGGTGAGGTGTTCGGGTTGCTGGGTCCCAATGGGGCCGGGAAGTCCACGCTGATCCGCATGCTGACCACGCTGTTCCCGCCTACTTCGGGCTCCGCTCGGGTGAATGGGTTTGACGTGGGCCACCAGGCCTACCAGGTACGCCAGTCCATCGGCGTCATCCCTCAGGCTATGACCTCGGACCCGGACTTGAGTGCGGAAGAAAACATGACCATCTTCGCCAAGCTGTATGGTGTGCCACGCGAGCGGAGGAAGCGCGTTACCAAAGAGCTGCTGGAGGCGGTGGACCTGGGACAGTGGATGGACAAGCCCGTGAAGCAATTTTCCGGGGGAATGCGGCGCCGGCTGGAGATCGCGCGCGGACTGGTGCACGAGCCCAAAATCTTCTTCCTGGATGAGCCGACCACGGGCCTGGACCCGGCTTCACGTGTCGCCGTCTGGGAAATGCTCTCGAGACTGAAAAGGGAACATGATCTGACCATCCTGCTCACCACCCATTATATGGACGAAGCCGACAAGCTTTGCGATCGCATCGCCATCGTTGACCACGGGAAGCTGGTCGCCCTGGACTCACCGCTGAAGTTGAAGGCTTCGATCCCCGGCACGAACATCCTGGAGGTGAGCTTCTCCCGAACACCTGAGGGATGGCCCCAGACGCTGGAGAACCTACCCGAGGTGGCCAGCGTGAAGACCCAAGACCACGTTTTCAGGATTTCCTCGAATAACGGGCCACGAACCATGGTGGAGTTAGTGGAGGCGGCGCGCCGCGCCCACGTTGAGGTCACGTCACTTTCCGTGCAGAGCACCACGCTCGACGACGTGTTTATGCACTACACCGGACACCAGTTGCGCGACTCGCTGCAGAGCGCATTCGCCTATGACAGCAGCTTTATGTACCAGCGAGGGCAGAGACCATGAACCGCGTTTGGGCTGTCATTGAACGGGACCTCCGGCGCTTCCGGCGGAGCCCGGTCCTGGTCGTCATGTCGATGATTTTTCCCATCGTGCAACTCGTCGTTCTGGGCTACGCCTTTGGGGGAAAAATCAAGAACTTGAGGGTGGCGGTGGTGGACCAGGACCACGGCGTGCCGGCCGTGAAGCTGAGGGAGATGTTTCAGGCCGTGGCCGCCAACGCCCGAACCTTTGACACCGTTTCCTACAGCGACTCGAGGCAGGCGCTCCAGGACCTGCGCGACGGCAAGCTTAACGGCGTGCTCAACATCCCGCCCGAATTCTCGCGCCGAGTCTTCGCCCAAGCCAAGCCGCAACTGGCATTGATCGAGGACAACACGGATAACTTCGTGGCCTCGACGCTGGAGGCGGCGGTCGATGGGATGCTGGCCCCTTATAATCAGAGGGGACCGCAACCGCGTTTGCCGCCCGAGGCCACGCTCTCGGTAGTGGAAATCTACCCTTACGTGCCCTATATCCAATATCTGCTGCCGGGGACCATCGTTCTTTCCATCTTTATGGCTGCCATGATCGGTGGCGGCATCGTCTTTATCGACGACAAGGCTCGCGGCCTCCACGAGGGCTACCTGGTCACACCCATTCGCAAGCATGAGCTGATTCTGGGTTTCACGCTGGCCGGGGCCATTCGTGCCATTCTGTCCGGCTTAGTGCTGGTGACGTTGGGCTCTCTGATCGCTGCCATTCCTGACCCCCTGAACCTCGCCCGCTTGGTTCGTCTGGCGATCGTGGTGGTGGCGACAGCGCTAGCCCTGATCAGCATGATGTTCCTCTTGATGGTGCGGGTCAGCGATCCGCTGGTGCCGCGGGCGATTTTCGGCATGCTCAACACAGTGTTGTTCTTCCCCAGCGGCGCGGTTTACCCTGTGAACGGATTCCCCGCCTGGATGAAAGCCATCGCGGTTGTTGATCCCTTCACTTACGCTGTGCACGGTTTCAAGGAGTTGGTTTTAAAGAACACCGGCTTGACGGCCATCACCGCTGACCTGACCTACCTGCTGGTGTTTGCCGCAGTCATGATGGGCTCGGCCACGCTGCTCTTTCGCCGGACGCTGTAGCACGCGATGAAAAAGGGCCCGACGAGGTCACCCCGATCCCACATGCGGGATCAGCATTACGGGTGCTCCTTCTCATCCGCGTGTCAGCGGCCGTCCGGTCGCCCGCACTGGCACCAATCTCGGCGCAGGCATGCGAGTACGTGTGTTACTATTCGGCGGGAGGGCCGAAAAATGGTATCCCAATTAAAAGGAGGTTTTTGCTCATGGTAAGACAAATGGCGATCTCTCTTCTGGTCTTAGTGTTTGGAATCCCGGCGGGTACAGCGTGGGCGCAGGAGCCAGCTTCAAGCACCAAAAAAGCGACCACCTCAACCAGTCATGCGGTTGCAGGGGAACTCGAGAAGGTGAGTAAGGACGGGAAGACGATAACCGTCAAAGCGGCGGACGGAACGGAACACGTCTTCAAAGTGACGGGGACGACAGCCGTGACCGGCACCGAGGCCGGCGCCAAGGACGTTGCACTAGCCGGCAAGGAAGGCAGCGAGGTCGTGGTCAAATACACCGGCGAGGGCGCGGACAAGACCGCCCACGAGGTCAAGGTTACCGGAAAGGATACGTTGAAGGCCACCGAAGGTACGGTGACGGCGGTGGACAAAGCTGGTCACAAGGTGACGATGAAGTTGGCCGATGGCACGGAGAAGACATTCGATGTGGGTAAGGAGGCCATGATTGACACCGGACATGGAGTCTCTGAGGGGGGCAGGTTCACCGCCAAGGAAGGCGAGAAGGTCGTCGTGTACTGCACGGTGAAGCCCGCCGGGGAAGTGGTTCACCTTTTCAAGAAATTGTGACGCAGACGCGATCAACGGGAGGTGCTTCTCCGGCCGCCAAGGGCTGGCGGGCCCAACTCCGATTAGAGCTGCCTGGCCGTCTCCCACAAGGGGAGAGGGCCAGGGAGCCCAATAATATAGAAGATATGGCTCTGACTCAGGACACTACTCAGAATCCGTGGATTTGCGAAGCATGGAGATAATGCCCATGATACCTTGTAGACGCTTCCTTTGTGTCCCTGCGTTTTTGCTGATGATAATAGGTGGACGCGGAGCAGCCGGACAGGGGGCTGAACTGCACATGAACAAAACGACCTTTGGGAAGCTGCCCGACGGGCAGGCGATCGATCTCTATACCCTGGCGAACCGGAATGGGATGAAGGTGACAATCACGAACTACGGCGGGAGAGTGGTTTCGCTTCTCGTGCCCGATCGGGCTGGTAAAGTAGCCGACGTCGTTCTCGGATTCGACGATCTCAGTGGCTACCTGGCGCAGGACCCGTATTTTGGCGCTCTGGTCGGCCGGTACGCCAACCGCATCGCCAATGGTGAATTCAGGCTGGATGGCGTGGAGTATCACGTGCCTAAGAATGACGGTCCCAATGCGCTGCATGGAGGAATCCGGGGCTTCGACAAGAGGGTGTGGACGGCCCACGATGTTTCCAAAGAGAATCCGTCATTAGAACTCACTTATTTGAGCAAAGACGGAGAGGAGGGGTACCCCGGCAATCTGTCCGTCAAGGTAATCTACACATTGACAGAGACCAACGAACTTCAAATCGGCTATACCGCGACCACGGACAAGGACACGGTCCTAAACTTAACTAACCACTCGTACTTCAACCTCGCCGGCCAGGGTAGCGGAGATATTCTCAACCATCAGCTTATGATCAATACTGAACGATTTACGCCGATCAACTCCACCTTGATACCGACGGGTGAGCTTCGCCCGGTCGACGGTACTCCGTTTGACTTCCGCAAACCGACGGTAATCGGTGCGCGGATTAACGATAATAACGAGCAGTTGAAATTCGGCAAGGGCTACGATCACAATTTCGTGGTGAACCATCAGAATGCCCATCTGACTTTGGCGGCACGAGTGAAAGAACCGGAATCCGGCCGGGTGATGGAGGTGCTGACGACCCAGCCCGGAGTACAGTTGTACACGGGCAACTTCCTCGATGGTACGATCCACGGGAAGGGTGGCAAGGTTTACGGTTACCGCTCGGCGCTGTGCCTGGAGACGCAGCACTTCCCGAATTCGCCGAACCAACCCAACTTTCCCTCCGCCGAGCTCAGGCCCGGTCAAACCTTTCAGGAGACAACGATCTACAAGTTTCTGGCAACACGGTAGAGAACGCTCGCGTCCGTGGCCCCTAGACTAGTCATTTCGGAAACCAGCCGTAAACGTACGAATAGGATCGAGGAGGAGGGAACATGAGCGACGTCAGCAGGCGGGGGTTTTTGGCAGGTGGAACGGCGTTTTTGAGTCTTGCGGCGGAGATGGAGCTTTTGGCCGGGCCGATTCCCGCGGGAATGGCGGAGGCAGCCAAGGCCGATCTCGTGGCACCTGACATCTATTTTCACGAGGGGCGAGTATCGGATAACGCGGACGCCGTCTGCAACAACGGCTGGATCATCTTTGAGGATTATGTTCTGGTCATCGATGCGAATTTCCCCGCAGGGGCAAGGCTGATCATCAGCAAAATTCGCTCGCTGACAGACAAGCCTATCAGGTTTGCCTTTGACACACACCACCACGGCGACCACGCCTACGGGAATCAGGTGTTTGTGGAAAACGGCGCGGTGCCTGTCGCCCATACCGGCGTGATCGAGGAGATGAAGCGATACGAAACCGGCTACTACGACAGCAAGCCGGGCAGGTGGGAAGAGGAGGCAAAGAACCGCGCCGATGTAAGAACCAGTAAGCTCAAGCCACCTTCCGTGCTCTTTCCGAAAGACTTGATTTTTGACGACGGCAAGCATCGGGTCGAGTTGATGCACCTGGGTGTAGCGCATACGCACGGCGATGCATTGGCCAGGCTACCCAAGGAGCGAATCCTTTTCACGGGCGACGTTTGCGTGAATGGACCTTACAACTACTTAGGTGACGGAGACGTAGGCCAGTGGGTGGCGACACTGGATGCGGCCAGAAAGCTCGGCGCGAAGATAATATGCACCGGCCATGGCCCGCGCTCGGCTGCAACAGTTTTGGATGACCAGCAGGCATTCTTTAAAGCGCTACAAGCACAAGTTGGCGAGCTTATGGCGAAACACGCGCCCGAGGAAGCAAAGGCTCAGATTGAGCCCATCCGTGCGGCACTGAAGCGCAACGCCCAGATAGCGCGATACGTCGGCGAGCGTGGGGTTAACGGAGATTCCTTCCCGGCGCAGGTGGCAAAGGTTTACGAGGAGCTGACCGGCAAAAAACTGGCTGCATTAATGCACGAGCCGCAGCTTGCCCGTGATGCCCACGCGCGCTCGCACGGTCTCGCATCAGTCTGATACCCCTTGATTTCTGAAGCCCGGGAGCAAACGAATGTCCTCCAGGCAGAATCAGTGCGCTGACAACGTGCTCGGACTCGACCAGCGGATCGATCGCCGCGACTTTCTGAACTCGGCTTGCCTCGCTTCCGGCAGCGTTTTGCTCAGCCATTTCACTCCTGTCGAATTGATGGCGCAAGGCGGGGACTGGACAGGCTACGGCGGCGAGGGGGACTATCGCAATTCCAACGGCAACACCGAAGCCGTCATGACTGAAGCTCACAAGATTCGTGACCGGGTTTTCGATACTCCTCCCGCTCATGCTGTCGATACCGGCGAAACCTTCGATTGTGTGGTGGTGGGTGGCGGACTCAGCGGGCTTGCAGCCGCCCTGTTTTTCAACCGCCACGCCGGGTCACGCCTCAATTGCCTGGTGCTGGATAACCACCCCGTCTTCGGCGGTGAGGCTAAGCGGAACGAATTCGTGGTGGATGGTCATCGCCTATTCGCTCCACAGGGCTCGACTCACTTTCAGCCTCCCTATCCACACAGCTACCTGGCGCGATTCTACGACTCGATCGGCATGGACCTGCGCCAGTTCGAGTACCAGACTTGGAGCAGCCCCGAGCGCGAGATCCCTCTGAGCCGCAGCCCCTACCAGATGCTTTCCATTGAGCCTTCGACCTACGGATTCTACTTTGGCGCGCAGTTTGGCCAGCGCCCGGGAATGTGGCTGATCGATCCTTGGGGGCGGAAGCTCGAAGGCGCGCCGTTGTCACCGCCGATGCGGGCCGAACTGCTCAAGTGGCACGAAGGTGTCAACCCGAGTGCCTGGCCACCCAAACTGCCCTTCCAATACCCGGGTGACGAGGTGTCATGCCGCTATGACAGCAAGACGCTCGAGCAGGTGATGATGGAAGAAGACGGCCTCAGCCGGGAGACCGTCCGTAGCTTCTTTGCCCAGGAGACGGCCGGTGGCTTCGGACTGGGGCCGGACGCATTGTCCGGCTACTGCAAGTTTGTCTGGGACGCCTTTCATGCCCTCGACGATACACCGACGACGGGCTGGCAGATGTTCCCCGGTGGCAACGCGGGAATGGCCCGCCTGATGGTGAAGACGCTCCTCCCCGAGTCCATCCCAGGTTCGCGCACGCTGGAAAACGTGTGCGGCAACTCGATCGACTTTGGCGCCCTCGACCAGCCGGGCAACCCGGTGCGCATCCGATTGCAGTCGACCGTGGTGCGGGTTGAGCACGAGGGCGAACCGCAAAAATCGAGCTTTGTTTGGATCACCTATACGCGAGGGGGTAAGGTCTACCGGTTAAGAGCCCGCTCCCTGGTGATGGCAGGTGGAAGCTGGACCACGAAGCACATCGTGCGGGACCTGCCTGCGTCTCATCGCCACGCCTACGCGCAGTTCCATCGCACGCCTTACATGGTTGTGAATGTCGCCATACGGAACTGGCGATTCCTCTACAAGCTGGGCATCTCCGGCGCACGGTGGTTTGAGGGCATCGGCAACTGGACCGAAGTCCGCAAGGTAGCGAGGTTCGGAACCGACCAGAAGACCGTCGGCCCGGACTCGCCCACGGTCCTCACCCTTTACGTGGCCTTTCTTTCCCCGGGGATGCCGGCCGAGGAGCAAGGCTCGAAGGGGCGCGCCGAATTGTTGAGTACCTCCTACCGCGAATACGAGCGACGCATCCGAGCCCAATTCGACGATATGTTTTCGCGCTCCGGCTTCGATCCCAAGCGCGACATCGTGGGTATTGTCCTCAATCGCTGGGGACACGCCTTCTGCAGCCCGCAGCCCGGTTTTTTCTTTGGAAAGGACGGCCAGCCAGCGCCACGCGATGTGCTCCGCAACGCTCCTTTCGGACGTATCGCCTTTTCAAACACCGATCTGTCCGGCTCGCCCGACCATCGCACGGCCATCACCGAGTCTGACCGTGCAGTGGGTCAACTCCTGGATATGGTCCTCACCTAAGGCAGCCACGCGAATCCGGACTCCGGACTACTCTGAGTGAAAAAATCCCGCTGCGTCAGTTCTGCCATCGTTCGAGCCTCCCTTCGCGTCCAGTATTTTGCTCGGGCTTAGGACTCGTGCTCATTCCAGCCATAAGGTCGCAGAAACTGGTCGAACTCCAGGCCTTGGTCCTGTCCGACGCCAATCAGATTCCTCATCACCGCTTCAGGAAATTCGATCCCGCGCTTTAACGCTTTATCTCGCGTTTCCCACTCGATCTCCCCCGGAAGGTAGATCCGCTCTGAGCCTTTGGCCTTGGGAGATTCCTTGATCTCGCGGATCATCGCATCCATCCGACACTTGAAAGCGTCGATCGGCATCATGGCACCGATATCGACGGCAATAAATGCGTGTCCCGTGTTGGTGCGCAGGTGCGGGTTCAAGTGCCAACTCGGTACTTCCTTCAATACACCGGACCCGGTACAGGCGGCGGCCAGCACTTCAATCATCAACGCCAGGCCGTACCCTTTGTGGGCTGCCATGGGAAGCAAGGAACCAGGGGATGGCCACGCGCTTGTATCCGTCGTGGGCAGTCCGTCGCCATCTGCCACCCAGGTATTGGGGATTGCCTTACCCTGCGCCTTGGCTAACCATACTTTGGCCGCCGCGACAGAGCTCATCGCGATGTCCATGAGGATCGGCTTCTCCTTTCCGGCGGGTGCGGCGAAGGCTATGGGGTTATTGCCGATAATGTGTCCGCTGCCTGCGGGAACATTCATGTTAGGGTCGACGTTACTCATGGCGAGGCCGATCAAGTCCGCCTTGAGCGCCATACTCGCATAATAGCCCGCCGCGCCGAAGTGTGTTCCTCCACTGACTCCCACATAGCCGATGCCCGATGTCTTAGCCTTCCCAATCGCCGTCTCCATGGCTTTCGAGGATGTCACCATGCCCATGGCCGAATGGCCGTCGATCATGGCCCAGGCTGGGCCCTCCCGGATCACTTCGGGAACAGCGCGGGGATCGATCCCTCCCGCCTTGACCTTGCGCAAATAGGCACGAAGGCTAGTGGTGCCGTGGGTAAAGACACCCCACGTATCCGTCGTAACTAGAACGTCCGCAGTGAGGCTGGCATCTGCCTCCCGCATACCACCACGAATGAGGGATTCAACACAAAACGAGTGAAGCCGATCCACTGGAACCCGGACTCGGGTGTGGGTTGGGCCTATTGGTTCTTCCATGCCTGCTCCTTGCGGTCTGCCTCAATCATGTGTGAATCCACTTCCAAGGTAAAGTAATCTTTCACGTTGAATCTTCGTCGACGAAGTGCGAAAACTCAAAGGAGCATTGATCATGCCATCGCGTCGCAGTTTTTTGGCTCTCGTAACCTCGTTGTTGCCACTCAAGGTTACAGACCCGCGGGTAGGGGTCACCTTGCGGATCATCGTAGTGAAGACGCGCCCTGAGGCTGAGCAGATTCTGAAGAAGCTCGCAGCAGGAGAAGCGTTTGCGGCTCTCGCACGACAATTCTCAGTGGTCCCCAGCGCCGAGGACGGCGGATATTTGGGCAATCTGTTGCTCTCGGCCCTTCCTCGCGAGATTCAAAGGGCCTTGAAGAATGTTGGCCCGGGAGAAGTGACCGATGTGGTCGAAACCTCTAAGGGCTTTGCGATCTTGCAGGTTGTCCCGGAGGCCGAAGCAGCCCAACTGCAAGCTGGCGGACCTACGAGTATGGGGTCAACCGCCGTACCACTGAACTATGAGCCCGTGGCCGATGTGAGTGGTCTCGTCCAGGCCACGGGTTACTTTCTTCGTATGCCAAAGACTCCCGACTACGAGCAGGATTTGAAGGTGAACTGTGAGGCCCACATCAGGGCGGTGCTCACAGGAATTCAACAGCTCGAAACCGACTTGGCTGCCTTAGAGGTAGGGAGCACTGCTGCTCAGCACGCTCACTACACCCTAGCTCAGATGTACAGTTACCAGGGGAATCCAGCAAAGGCCATCGAGCACTTTCAAATGGCCTATGACATCAATCCTTCCCTCACCGTGGGTGGATCCCGGATTGAGCTGGAGAAAATACTCGGAATCAGCGAGTTGCGTCGAGGGGAAACGGAAAACTGCGTGCACCATCACAACCCTCAGATGTGCATCGTGCCGCTGAGCCCTGCGGGATGTCACAAACTCACCTCTGGCTCCGAACGCGCTGTCAAGCACTTCCTGAAGTGTCTGGATCGAGAGCCTCAGGACCTCGAGGCGAAATGGCTGCTCAACATCGCTGCCATGACCCTAGGCAGGTACCCAGGTGGCGTCCCGCAGAAGTACCTCATACCGCCAGCATTGTTCGAATCGAAGGATGATATTGGGCGATTCGCGGATATTGCTCCGGCTTTGGGCGTCAATGTCTTTAACATGGCCGGAAGCGTCGCCATCGATGATTTTGATAATGACGGGTTCCTGGATATTGTCGTTTCCAGTTGGGACCACTGCGAGCCTTTGCATTATTTTCATAACAACGGAGATGGATCTTTCAGCGATCGAACGGCTGAAACAGGTTTGTCAGTCCAACTAGGTGGGCTCAATGTTATCCAGACAGATTACAACAATGACGGATGGACAGATCTCTTAGTGCTGCGAGGCGCGTGGCAAACCCCTGTGCGCAAGTCGCTGTTGAGAAACAACGGTGACGGGACGTTCACCGATGTAACGCGCGAGGCTGGACTGGCCGTTCCCGCGACTTCAACTAATTCTGCAGTTTGGAGAGATTTCGATAACGACGGCCTCCTCGAACTATTCGTCGGCAATGAGCACGCGCCCAGCCAACTTTTTCACAACAATGGCGACGGAACCTTCACCGACGTGGCCCATTCTGCGGGGGTTGATCGTACCGCATTCACAAAAGCTGTGGCTGCGGGCGACTACGACAACGACGGATTACAGGATATTTATCTTTCGAACTATGGGGAAGAGAATTTCCTTTACCACAACAACGGCGACGGCACCTTCACCGAGATTGCTCGGCGCATGAACGTAGAGAAACCCATCTCCAGCTTTCCAGCCTGGTTTTTTGATTATGACAATGATGGCTGGCTGGACCTCTTTGTGTCGAGTTTCATCCACTCGGTTTCCGAAGTGGTGCGAAGCTACCTCGGCCTGCCCGTGAAGGCAGAGGGACTGAAGTTGTACAAGAACAGAGATGGAACTTCCTTCCGGGATGTGACAAGAGAGGTCGGGTTAGACAGAGTCTTCATGCCCATGGGCGCCAATTTCGGCGACTTGAATAACGATGGGTACCTCGACT
>Ga0187846_10001016_pt1 | contig 16062 bp, 18 predicted proteins | sample TC_taG_FD_161473 | JGI IMG/M metagenome (GOLD analysis project Ga0187846, IMG submission 161473) | Biofilm microbial communities from the roof of an iron ore cave, State of Minas Gerais, Brazil - TC_06 Biofilm (v2) | ecosystem: Environmental > Terrestrial > Deep subsurface > Cave > Wall biofilm...
CAGGGATTGGGGTTACCGACGAATCCAAGGAGCACTCGCCAACCTGGGCCATGAAGTTGCTCACGGCACCATCGCCAAGATTCTGAAAGGCCACGGCCTGGAACCGTCACCAGAGCGTGAGCGGGAGACCCCGTGGAAGGAATTCTTGTCCCGACACCGAGCAGTGATCGTGGCGGCGGACTTCTTTACCATCGAGGCTTGGACGCGCAAGGGGTTGACCAGATTCCTGGTGCTCTTCTTCATCGACCTGGCGAGTCGACGGGTGGAGATCGGTGGAGTCGCCCGGCAAGCGAACGGGCTTTGGGTCAGTCAGGTGGCCCGCAACCTCAGTGACGCGGAGGAAGGCTTTCTGACCGGGAAGCGATACTTGATCCATGACCGCGACCCTTTGTTCACTGCGGAATTCCTGGAGATTCTGAAGAGCAGCGGCGTGCAATCGCTGAAACTGCCACCGTGCTCGCCGAACCTGAACGCCTACGCGAAACGCTTCGTCAGAACCATCAAGGAATCTTGCCTCGAGCGGACCATCCTGTTCGGAGAAGGATCCTTGCGGAAGGCCATCCAGGAATTCGTGGAGCATTATCACCGGGAGCGCAACCACCAAGGATTGGGCAACCGACTGATCGTGCAGGAAGAGCCTCAGGGCCGAAGCGGCGGAGCGATCCAATGCCGTCAGCGCCTAGGCGGGATGCTGAACTACTATTATCGTCAGGCGGCGTGATGGCGCAGGTTGAACCTCCGAAACGACCAAACTGACCGGCCGGCATGCTCCTTGTTGTCATGCGGTGGCCGTCATTTTCACAGGGGGCAATCAGTGAATGTTGCGGGTTGACCGTAATCATCCTCAGCGACTCGGCAGAGGATCCTCCCTGAGTCACGAAAAAGAGTGGAATGACTTGGTGCCCGCAAACCATGCTTGCTTCGACTTTCGGACACTACCTCGGCTGTTTTATTATAAGTTTCTGGACACTACGCGGTAGGTGAAGAGTTCTCCGAAATAAGCTCGGCAGTAATCTTCACAGAAAAGGAGGCAACACGGTTTTCCCGCGCGCTCCAGTTCTTCTCCGCGTTTCCAGACAGTTGCTCATGGATCCGGTCTAAGTTTCCAACGCTTTCCGACTCGGCTACCAAGAACGAACCAGCAAAATACCGCTGCCACGTTCAGGAGTGCCGCCAGCCAGAAAAACGCCTCCGCACGGGACCATCGAAGGATATAGGGGAAGGTCAGCGAGCAAGCGAAGGAGCCGGCCGCTCCCATCATATTCATCGCGCCGGAGACCGCGCCAGTGTGTTCGCCGCCGAGGTCCGAACAGATCGTCCAGCTCGAGCTTACCGTCAAGTCGAGACCGAATACCACAATCGAAAACCACAGGATAAACATTCCCGGATTCAAGGCCGTACCGGCGAGCGCTTCACCTGCAGATGCAAGTAAGAAGCCAGCAACTGCAGGAAACGCTCGAGACCAACCTCGATACTCACGGCGGAACAGCGAGTCGACGATAACACCTCCCACCCAGGTTGCGATAACGCCACAATACAACGGGATACCCGAGTACACTCCCGCGCGCCCCGAAACCACGCGGAAATGCTGTTGCAGGTAAGGCAGGATCCAGCTATAAACCAGAAAGAGGCTAAAATTATTAGCGAAGTATTGAAATAGCAGTAAGACGCCGGGGAAGGAACAGACGACCGCCACCCAATGAGCATCGCTCCTCGGAGCGATCTCGTCTGTCATTTCGACTTTGCGGATAAAGGCCAGCTCTTCTGACGAGACGCCGTGTTTCTGGGCAGGGTCATCACGGTACCAGCCATACCAGCACACAGTCCAGACAAGCCCCACTCCCCCAAGCATCCAAAAACAAGCTCGCCAGCCGACCCACAGGATCAGATAGGATGCGATAGCCAGTCCGACTGCTGCGCCGAGACGTGACCCGGAATTCATCAAACCGAGTGCCAGACCACGTTCTGACGCTGGCATCCAATTGTAGAGTGCTCTGCTCGTCGTTGGAAAGGTTCCTGCCTCCGCAAGCCCAAACAGGAAACGAATGGCCAATAGCAGAACCAAGGCCGTTGCAAAACCGGTGCTTGCAGTGAGTAGAGACCAACTACAGACGAGAGCCGTCAGAAAGACACGCGGCCCGAAGCGATCCGCCCACCACCCCGCTGGCACCATTAAGATCGCATAGCCCAACGCAAAGGCGCCGAAGACCCAGCCGAATTGCACATCCGTAATTCCAAGGTCGGAGGCAATGCCAGATTTCGCCGAGGAGATGCAAACGCGGTCTATGAGTGTGATGAATGACAGCGCGAAGACAGCGGCGACTACGTGCCATCGAACCGCAGTACTCCGACGACGGGGCCTCCCCTTAGCTGATAGAACCCGAGGGTCTGACACATTTATTCATTGGTGCTCAAAGACCAAGCCGGCGGCACCGAAGCCCCCATCGACGTTTAGGATGTGGCCGGTCACGAAGCTGGAATCTGACGACGCGAGAAACAGGGCCGCATTAGCAATTTCCGAGGGGGAGGCGTAACGCTTGAGGGGGAGGACGGACTGATAAGCTGCGCGCGTAGCATCATCGTGGCACTGCCGCACTTGATCGGTTTCAGTGGGCCCCGGAGAGATGGCGTTCACGGCGATGCCTTTGTCCGCTAGTTCCACCGCCATCACTTTGGTAAGAAGAATGACCCCAGCCTTAGCTGCTCCGTAGGCAGCCCGCCCGGTGCTGCCGCGCTCTCCTGAGATCGAAGCCACGTTTACAATCCGTCCGGCGCCCTGTCGTAGCATGACGCGCGCCACGGCCTGGGCACAAAGGAACTGACCCGTCAGGTTGATCGCAAGCACGCGATTCCACTCTTCTAGAGTTATCGAAAGGAACAGCTTCACGTGTCCTACGCCGGCGTTGTTAATCAGGATATCGATACGGCCGAATGCTTTGAGCGTCTGCTGCACCATCGAGCCCACTTGGTCGGCGTCGCTAATATCCACCTGCAGAGCGATGGATTTTCCGCCCGCGGCATTGATCTCTGCTGCGACATCTCTTGCCGTATTTTCATTCCAATCGACGATCACCACTGAGGCGCCCTCGCGTGCTAGCGCAAGCGCGATGGCCCGACCAATACCCTGGCCAGAACCCGTAACGATCGCGACAGCTCCACCGAATCTTCGATCAGTCATGTTCCGCTCACTCCACCACGACGCGTTCGAAACACCTAGCTTCGGTACCCGCAAGGAAATACTTCCGTTCTGCACTAGGAAAGGCAATACCTGTCTGTCGGAGGCTATGTAGGCTCTTGAACGCAGCCAGGCAATGTAAACCGTATAGAAATGTCTCGCATGAGCATGACATCCCCAGCAACCGGGCCCCGACACCCTCCCACACCCACAACTGGCTTGTGGTGTAGTTCATCAGGGGCACGATATACCGTTTAAGCTGTTGGTACAAGCGCACTTCTACGGCCAAGGGCGCATCCGCCTCGAGTGGCAAAGGGCTTCCATTTGCCCATCGGACGGCGTTGCGCGGCAGTTTGCGAAGCGAAGGATCGCCGAATCTCCGAGATGCACCTGTCACGTCCCCCCCGCAAAATAAACCGATTTGCCTTTTTCCGAACCGGTGACTCAGGATAGCCGAAAACTCTGTCATGGTTTCCCGGCGCGAACGTCATTGCCGTAAGTGAACGGGGGGACTCCGGGAATGACTTCCGTGGGGGGCAGCACAAGCTTCGCCATTGTTTCCGCACTGGGGCGCGGGGAGACCTTTACTTGCTGTCCGTTCCTGTGCGGAATGGTTCGCGTCTGTCGATCCCCTCGCAAAATTGCGTTGAACCCTAGCCTGATAAAACTCGTGTCATAATAAAATCCTCCAGGTCATAGTGCGCGACGATCTCGGAAACCTGGGGCGAGGGAGTGGTCGCGATGAGGATCCTTCGGACAGTGGGGCCCCAAAATTAACGCTGCGGATTCTTGGCGTCGATCTGGCGCCAGTCTGGGTTGCGTTCCCAACACCTTTAACGGGGGAAGAGTAGTATCCCATGATCTTGATATGCCGCTTGTGCAGAGCCTCGCTATGCTCGCGAAGGTAGTCTCTGCCATTCAGGTTGCGGTGCGTGGGAACCCATGTGGGGTCGGGAAATAGCTCACACCGAAATGATCTTGGGAAAAGCCTTGAAACGTGAACGCGACCTGCACGCCTGTTTTTGCAAAGCGAGTCCGCTAGTTTTTCGGCGTCCAAATTCGTGATGCTTTCTGGATACCATTCTGGCGCTCAGATGTTGATCCCCATTCCAGCGATCGCGCCGTCATACCAAGGCGCATTGTTCTGGTTAGCAAGGAGAATCTCAAAGCAAAGAATCGCCGCTAGACAGGAGCCCCAGCGCGTGATAGGTCTGAACAAAGTCATTTCCTCCGCTGGCTTTCATGACAGTGCGTGTCGTTTCCCTGCCAATGCCTCGAGCGGCTTGCCCCTAAAAGGTGGCGATCGGATTGACAGGCGATCCGGTCCCGCCGAGCACGGGTTCAGGGCCCACGGTCAAGAGGAATGCCCATCGGTGCAGCCGCGCAGCGACTTCGCTGAGCCGTTCGAAGTCACAGTTGTCGAGTATCGGCATGCCCATAGCGACAAGAGTGAGGAGGTGGATGGGCATGGGTACTCCAGCGACTCTGGAAGGCAAGACATCGCTGGCGGCGTCACTCCCCAACACTGCAATGTCCCGTTGGTGCAACCAGGGCGCGCAACTCGCGTCGAGCCCCGCCGAATGTGAACTGATTTGCCATCACGTCTACCTACCTTGTGTGACACCGCGCAGCAGCGCGAGGAACAGCCGATGCGTGCCCTAGTGCAGCACCGACAGAGCCATATCGGCGGTTGCTTGGGTGAACGCCCCGAGAACCAACGCCGAGCCGACCCGAGGCCAGCTCCGCAAGATGGTGAATTGATCCAGGAGCCAGGTCGTCCTTTCTTTCGAATGGATCCACTTTAAGCCACTGCCGAACGCCCCGGTCGCGAAATTGATAGCTGGACAAACTCCAGGTGCCCACGATAGCTTCGTCCAGTCACGTCGGACTGGAAAAGCTGATCGATGACGATGCGCAGCAGGGTGAGCGGAAGATGGCTTTACGTGGTGGCACACATAAAGCTCCCGCTTGCACCAGTGCCCGCGTGATTTCAATCGGGACAGAACAACGATCTGCGGCTTTTGGGCCCGCCTCGATTTCTTGCGCAGCGGCGGAAGAAGGCTCAGCGATACGTCTGGCCTGGGAACACATGGGTGAACACACCCACCCGCATCTGACTATGGGAAACCCTGCGCATTCCTCAACCGTCTGCCAGTTGGCGGTGCGCTCACCCGCGCCTGTGCTCGGACCCAGCTTCGATGGGACACCAAGCGCAGGGTGACCGTGTGGTCTGAAGCAAGAATGGGGCCGATCTCCTTCTCCTCCCGGGCCAGAATCAGAAGGGGCTGGCCTTTGAATTCGTTCAGTCGCTTGATGTACTCGCCATCATCGCGATACCAAGTGAGCCCCGCAGTGTACGGATGCTGATAAGATGCCTCTTGATTGGGCGCTCTGAGAATGCTGCCCTTCGCAGCAGCTCAGGGGACAAGGCCACGTATCCGAAGGGAACTTTGAAAGCTGCCGAACGTCCAGAGCAAAACGGCCAAGACTGACCTTGGGGGTCATGCGCTTTGTGTTTGATACCGACTCGGTAATGACTCAGGGGCTCTATCGAGTCCTAGGTCGCCCTTTGGGCGGGCGCAATTCACCGGAAAACGGTTGATCAGCTTCGTGACGGTCATTGATAGGGCGCTTCTTAGGTCGGCCACCAAGGTTGCCGTTTTGGCCAGACTTGAAGGGCCTGAGATTCGCCGCTGTGTCCTTCGGGTTTATGATTCCTCTGTTTGCACCCACTGTCTTAAGTGTTTTCGCGAGGCCGCCCTTCGACTTCACAACTGCATCAATGTGCAACGGCGTGAGCGTGAAGGCGGCGATGCAGCTGCGCGAGCGTTCTCTAGGACTTCGCGCACCCTTGCCAACCTTTCTGCGTCGGGACGCGCGGCAAGATTGTTACGAAGGCTTGCGACCCATCAATCAGCGCTAGCATATAGACCGCCGTCTGGGGCGAGAAGAGTTCCTGTCCTAGCACAACCATGTAAACCGGAGAAGTATGCGCCTGCACCATGAACTCCAAAGAGGTCACCAGCTCAGAGGAGCAACGGGCTGCAATCCATCCCGGGCCCGACACGTGGATTTTGTCAGTCACAGCTAGTTCGCGTGTGCAGGCCACCCCTTCTCGCGACGCGACGACTTGGCCATTCAAAACAATTTCCAGTCGATTGAACAGCACGAAGCGCTTTTGCACTGGCCTGCACCTCAATCGTACCGCCTCCTCTACCCAGGGTGATTTCTTGGCCGGGCGAGCGCCCGTCCGCCAGAAAATGCAGCAGCGGTCCGGACGTCACGAAGGTGTTACCGCTGCGTACGGCCCTCGCCCAGTTGGGGAAACTGAATTCGTCTTTTCCGATATAGGCGTAAGCGCGATTCGCGCCTACTGGCATGTAAGCTCCCATTTTATCGGTGCCACCCACACCCGGAAGTCGATAGCCGCAATTCAGGTATCGATACCAATCCAGGAACGCAGAAAGTTAAAGTGGCCCGGTTGAGCGCCTTGCGGACGCTGCGGCCAGACCTCCACCGCCTCGATTTTGCCGAGGGCAATGTCTGCAGCCATTTCCCCCGTCGGGTAGGGGAAATGAACCGCGACCGCAAGGCCACCACGCTCACGGCAGGCATCAGCCCAATGGGCCATGCTGTTCCACACAGGATCGCCAAGTTAGCTCTCACCGCCCCCGCCCGCCGACATGGGAAACACCGGCGCGTTCAGGCCTAGCATGCCAATGTGACCGAGGATGTGCTGACGGTTCTCGCTGCCCACCCAAACGATGGTTTCCGTGTCGGGGGAAAGCAACGGCACGTCGGTCATCTCGCCCACATTGGTAAATAAATCGCCCCATTGCGCCGCAAGAAGGTTGACCAGATTGAGCCCCTCCGCTCTGGCTTCCAGCAAGGCAGTGGTCGGAGAAAGGGAAGTGTACATGCGCGTCCGCGCTTACCCACCCCTCGTAACGGAGGTCAGCTATGCGTGCGATCTCGAGTTTTAGCTCGCGCTGGCCGGGTTGAATCTGCAGTTTGCGGCGTACTGGCGCGCACTCAGACCCTTTGGACATTTCCAAGTACACTTCACCTACGGGGTCTTGGCGATCACACCCAAGTCGATAGCAAGCTTCCAACGGTCAGGTTGGCCGCTCGCCGGTTCCGGGAGGGAGATTTGATAAGTGGCAAGGCGCTCGTAGCGGAGCGGGTTCACTTTCCCGTGAAAAAGTGTAAGTCTGCAAACTACGAGCGTTTCTTCGCTGGTCGCGTGGAAACGCAGCATATTGATGATTCGGTCGCGATAAGGATTGTGCAAGGCAGAAATCCAGATACAAGGCCGTGAGTAGGAGTTGTCGAAGACGCCCAGCTGGAGCTCTCCCCAACTGGTGGCATCGTGGAGAGGGTCTGTCAGTTGGCGCGGAGCGTCGGCAGTCTGGGCAAACGAGAGAAAGCTAAGATGTTCTCATTCCACAGAAGGAGCATTCACTTCGTAGCGGCGTCGGATTGGCAACACTTCCTGGGTAGCATCATCGTAGATGCAAACAAGCTCTGCCATGCGCTGCCCGACTTTCTCTTGGGCGTCGCGTTCGGAGGGGGGAGTTTCGTTCGCATCCCAGTTGCAGAATTGCGCCCAGCAAATGGAACCTGCCTTCCGATTTAGAGGAATCTCCACGGCCTCTGTAAGCCAGGAATCCTTGCGAGTGCTGAGGACAATCCACGATTTTTGCGCTCCTTCAGGTCCTAGCAGAAACGGCACGCCCCGGAAGTTTTGCCTGCCGGATGGGGTATGCAACAAGCCATCCTGCGAGGCAACTCCCATTTTCTTAGCTTGCCCCCGCGGTTCGAAGTCAGGAGGCGCAGCAGTAAAGTAGGGACTCAAATCTACCGGAGTAAACTTGCCGGAATCCAATAGGTCCGTTCTGCCTTCTCCTCCCCACCCGGGCGCTGTGCCCCGGTGAAGCACTTGACGACCCCTGGCACAGCGATGGGTACTGTGGCCTACATGTCGCCGGAACAGGCACGAGGCGAAGATGTGGATACCCGCCGGACCTGTTCGGCTTCGGTGCGGTGCTGTACGAAATGGCCACGGAACGTCTGCCGTTTCCAGGAAAGGCCTCGGTGGAGATTTTCGGGGCCATTCTTTACCAAACCCCGACGCCTCCTCCGCAAGTCAATCCGCAGTTGCCATCCGAGCTGGAGAGGATTATCAGCAAGGCGCTGGAGAAAGGTAGCGACCTGCGCTATCAGCCTGCGGCGGAGATGCGTACCGATCTGAAGTGCTTGAAGCGCGACACGGATTCCGGCCGTTCCTCTGTAGGGGCGGTCTTGTGCCCGCCCTCACACCGACGGATGCCGCGCCCACTCGAGCTGGGCATCCATAGGGTGTGCCTCTACAAAGGCGCTGGCGATTCGCCGTGGGCGCCGGAACCCTCCTCATCGCGGGAGTTATCGCCTTGGTGTTCAGACCCACGCTGCGGCTGTCAAGAGTCAGCGGCTCCACTCAGGTCACGACCCACCTCCTCAACAAACTTTTTACTGGCCCGGTCCGAGAAGTTGTGATGGTCACCGACGGTTCGAGGCTGTATTTCTCTTCCGTTTCCCCCAGCGGCTGCTCACTTTATCAGGTGTCGGCGATGGGCGGCGATACAGCCCCCTTCCAGACGCCGATCCCTAGCCCCCGCGCTGTTGACATCTGGCCCGATCGGAGCTCACCGGGAGTCCAGGGAAAAGTGTGACCGCGTCTCCGTGAGAGCGGAGCCGCTGCTCACTAATGTTCGAAATTACGGCTAGCAACGCAGATCCCGTTCTTTGCACCAGTGGCTTTTCCGCTTCGCACTTCGCGGAATGGGCCTTGACAGGGCGATGAAGCGAACGTCATCATCGCGTGGGTTCCTCAACTCGTTCAACTTAATGAAACGGAGGTCTAGACATGGACGCTCCAATACGACAACCGAAAACCCGACGCCTCGCCTCGCCCCGGCGGAGCTTTTTGCACGAAGCAGCCTCAGGTTTAAAGGGTGCTGGTATCTTGCTGAATCCTGTTAACCCTGCGCTCGCTTCGGCCCCTTCGGTGAAGAGCATTAAGATTGAACGCGTAGAAACTTTTAAAGTGGTTGTTCCATTTAAACCCGGAACTGTTTTCAGCAAGAATGCAACGGACCTGGAGTCCTTTTGGCTTGATTTCCAGAAGGGCAACCCTGAAGCGCCAAAGATCATAATTAAACTTCATGCAGACAACGGATTAATCGGAATTGGCGAGACAGCGCGTGGCGTACCCGAGGCCTCCGTTTCCAAGAGTGGACACTTCTTGATCGGACGTAACATTTTGGACCTCAACTTTTATGATACCTCCCTAGGTTTACCGGACCCAAGCAGTTCTCCCGGGCTGGAGATCGCCATCTACGATTTGATAGGAAAAACATGGGGGGTTCCGATTCATTTTCTACTCGGCGGGCGGTTTCAGGACAAGGTTGCAGTAACCTACTGGACTGCTCAGCGCAATGTGGCGGACCTAGTGGCGGTCGCGAAGCGAGCCGCTGAACTTGGCTTCAAACGACTCAAGTTCAAAGCACATGCACCAACGCCGGTCGACCAGCTTGTACGTGCCGTCGCGAAGGCTGCTCCGGACTTGCACGTCTGTGTCGATTACAATCGGACTTGGACAGACGTTGGCAGTTTCCTACCCATGGCGAAGCGCCTTGAAGGCCTTCCGGTCAGCGTAGAGGATCCTCTCCCCCCGCGCATGGAATGGTGGAGCGAGTTACGACGCCGGGTGCGAGTCAACTTTGCTCTGACTCCGAGCTGGCAAATCCCCCGCGAGCAGGTCGAGGAAGTGTACTATTCCGAAGAGCGGATTCACGGCGAAACTGATGGGGAAGGAATGGAGATTCTTGAGGCAATCAAGGTCGGAGCGTGTGATAGCCTTAATCTCAACTCTCCCCACTTTCGCCGTTTTGCTCGTCATGCGTACCTGGCCGAACTTGCAGGGATCCCGGCCTGGCACGGCTCGGGTGCAGAGCTAGGAATTGCGGACACCGCATTCATCCATGCAGCTGCCGCCACCAGGAGTTGCACGATTCCGTCGGATACTATCTGCTACCTTCGCAGGTGTGACCTTTTAGCGCAGCCATTCATAAAAACTATCGTCGACGGTTACAAAGACGTCCCGCGGGGACCGGGCCTCGGAGTGGATCTCGACGAAGAGGCGTTGCGGCGGTACCAAGTCAGATAGCAAGCTTCCCTTTGAACTAGCCAAGGGTTATCCAGCGCCCCGCGGGAGGTAGACGGGCAGAACGTGGACAGTGAACGTGGCTCGTAGCGCCTCGGCCGCAAGCCAAGTCGAATTCCAGACGCCTTCACGCAATACTCCGAAAAAATTGCGGTAAGAAAGCGAGAATACAGGCCTGCAATGGAGGTCCTGCTCTGCGGACTTGCTCCTTCCACAGTGAAATCTTTGAGACCTGCAGACGCGCATCTCTGCGGACCACCCCACCTCATCGAAGAATCACCGATGTCACTCCGAGGGGATCAAGGAATCTTGCTCAGGGTAGGCCTGTGAGGAGACCGATGCAGACCTGCCTGAGTTTCTGACTACATGAGCTTTCCTTAGCGAGCCGAGGCAAGGGTGGGGCTTAGTTAGGGCTTGGTGAAAACTTGCGCAAAGTCACGGGCATCGGAAGGGGCCGAGGTTCGCTAGCCGTGAGTGGAAGCCCACACGAAGGTTTGGGTTAGCGTTCGAATCCGCCACGGTCGGATATCCTTTCGTCATTCATTCTCAGCCTCCACCTAAGTGACGGCGCAAAATTAACTTCACAGATTGGGTGCGATGGTGTAGTTCCATTGGGGCAATGTCTTGCTGGGTTTTAGACGAAGCGAGGAAATTAGCTGTGAGTCCGGTTTGAGACCGGTTGGATAGTGGGTGCGGTCCAGATAGGCGGTCACCACCAGGCCGTTTTTGGTACGGGTAGTGCGAATGAAGTTGAGCATCTTCTCATAGCTGACCAGTGGCTCGGCAGCCCAGTTCTTGGAGATCTCGGAGAACAGACGATGCTCGATGGGATTCCATTTGGAGGCGCCGGTAGGGTAGTGAGCCATCGTCAGGGTGAGGCCGAAAGCGTTGCACAAGCGAGTCTGGATTTCGGTTTTCCAGGCCCAGGAAGTGCAGCTGTTGCTGCCGCCGGAGTCTGCCAGAACCAGAAGTTGGGGAGCGCGGCCATAGTGACGGGAGCCTTCACGTTTCCACCACGTGGCAACCGAATGAGCGGCGAAGGCTGGCGTGTCGTGGGAGACGCCGAGGCAAATGGTGCCGCGGTTGTTGGGCGTGTCGTAGATGCCGTAAGAGATGCCCACCCCGCTGGCATCCGAGCGGAAGTCATGATCGTTCACCAGCAGCGGCGCACGATCCCATTTGGCGCCGGGGTTCTTGAAGTTGCCGATCAGCTCGCGTTTCTTGCTGTCGACACTGATGATGGGAAGGCCTTGTCGCTGAAAGCGCGTGCGTAGCGAGGAAATATACTGGAATTGCTGATCACGATAGGGAGTGGAGTTGGTGGCGATCTGCTTGCGGTTGACCCGGAGAGAGAAATCCATTTGATAGAGGAGGCGCGCGACGGTATTGGCCGAGACGGGAATATCGATCTGCTGAAGGAGTTGGGCAATCTTCTCCGTCGTCTTACGGGTCCACTTCAGCCCCGTGATGGGATCTCCGGCTGTATCGTGCTCCAGAAGAAGCTCGATGGCCTCGATTACTTCGGGTGTTTTTTTTCCACCCGCTTGCGCCCGCCGCCCGCTCGGCGCGTGCGGTCTACCTCCACGTCCTGAGCTAATAACTGTTGTCGTCCGCGGGCCACGGTGTGAGCATCAAGGTCGAGGAAGTCGGCCAGTTGGCGATCGCCGCCACGGCCCAGCTTGAGCGACTCCAGTCCGGCATACAAGCGGCGCTGCTGCTCGTCCAGCAAGCTGTAGAACAGGAGGATGGCCGCCTTCAATTCCTCCTCCGAGACCTCCAGCCGGGACGTATCCACCACCGTAGGGAGGGCTTCCATGGTGCGGCGGGTAAGGAGTTGCCCTCGTTGGAGAGTGGGGTCGATGGCCATATAGAGGTACAGCCCGGAAACGACCTGGCGGGAGACTCGGCGTTGCTGAGCCAGTTGATGCAGGGCGTCCTGCACTTCGACGTGCAAGGCCTGAGCCAGCTCATGGGCGAAGTACCCGCGGGGGGAACGATTGACGAAGGCTTCGGCGGTGGCCAGCAGGGTGCCGAAACGGGAGAACCAGACGGCCGCCTGCGACCACAGTCCGTTGTCGTCGAAACGGGCGATTTCACGCAAGGTATAGTATCGGCCGCGATGGGAGTAGCTGGTCAGGTATTCGAGCGGTTTGAGCTTGCGGAAGGCGGTAACATCGACGGGGGTGCCGAGGGCTTGTTTCAGTTCATCGAGGATGGCGATTTTGTTACGCAATAGTAGCGAGCGCAGTTCATCGGAGCGGAAGGAGAGGGGTCTCATAATGTTATAGTTCCGACTACAATCATACCTCCGAATCGGAACTATAACAAAAAACGGAGCGGCTCGCCACTATTCATTGAAAGAGGCTGGAGCCCCGTTGTTCTTGGGGCGAGTGCAAATACGAACTGTCGGAATCAGTAGCCGCAGTCAAGAACTGTTATGAAGGAGAGACGACAGGTTAGTAGTACTTATTTTTGCGGTTGCCCTAAGGCCAGTAAATTCCGATCGCTCACCTTCCGACTCAGAGCATTCCACGAAAGGTCGAGGTGCGAATCGATAACCATCATGGCGACCCCCTAAGGTTGCGTCATCAAAAATATCTGATTTAATCTAATCTAAGTCCCCGATCCCTAACCATGTCGTGAGGCCGCCATCGACAACCAAAGTGGCGCCTGTGACGAAATCGGACTCGGGGGAAGCCAAATAGAGGGCGCAATAGGCAATGTCTTCAGGTCGGCCAAGACGCCGAAGTGGTACGGGTTTCAGGCAGCGGTCTCTTAACTCCGGGTTTTCCCTGAATTCGATCGCTACGGCCTCTGTTTCGATTGTACCCGGACAGATGACGTTTGCTCGTATTCCCTTGCTGCCGTACTGAACTGCGATAACACGGGTGAGCGATATGACGCCTCCCTTTGCGGCACTGTAGGCAGGCAGCGCGCCTCCAGAAAGCGCATTCACCGAGGAGATGTTGACTACGGACCCCCACCTTCCGGATAACATGTGCGGTATCGCGTGTTTCGAGCACAGATAAACGCTTTGTAAGGCGCCCTCCATAACATAGCTCCACGTCTTTTGATCGACTTCCAGCAGTTTCAAATCTTGCTCCCACCGCGCCGCGTTATTTATTAAGATGTCCAGTCGTCCGTAATGCTCCAAAGTTGCTTGGATTAGGCTCTCGACCTGGTCTTCCTGACTCACATCACACCGAACAAAAACCGCTTTCCCTCCTTGCGCGCTAATCTTGGAGGCCACGCGTTCACCGTTTGAGATGTCAATATCGCAGACTACGACTTGCGCTGACTCCCGTGCGAAGAGCTCGGCTATGACACAGCCAATCCCGTTCGCGGCCCCTGTCACGATTGCAGTTTTGCCCTCTAATCTCATCAATTCTCCTCGCCACTTGAAATCTGGTTACCTCACCCTACCCCGCGCCGCTACCTCCCACTTGGCTTCGACATGGTTGCGTCTAATCCCGAAGATCTCATCGTGCATATTTATTGTGCTGCAAACATGATTGGGAATTACGCTGAGACGTTCACCGACCTTGTATTTCCTTTGAGTATGACTAATGTTCACATGCCCATGTTCCTCCGAAAGATCCCCCAACATAGCGTTTGGATCTTCCTTGATCATGCCGAATCCCCGACCGTCGCCTACCAAATACCGGTCGGACGAAAAAGTTTTCGAACCGCCATCCACGATCGCCCAGCCAGGGACCGTTGTGCTCACCACGGTCACGATCACAGAAACGGCGCAGTCCTCCAGGCGCGCCACCTGGGACCCGAGCATGTTGCGGTCATAAAACGGGTACATGCCCGGACGAATCTCATTAACACCGTGGAACTCTCCGGAGAAATAGGCAGTGGGAGTGGATCCTCCACTGACCACGCGGAGGGGTATCGCAGCGTGATGGAAAACTTCATAAGTCCGATCAAGCTGATCGTTGACCTGCTTGACCAACTCCAACGGTGTAGCCGGGTCCATGATATGACCGGGGTAAAACATGAGACCTTTGAATTCCAGCCCCTTCAGATCAGTTACAGCCTGAGCAAGCGCCAACGCCGCACGTTCGTTTGCAAACCCGCACCGGTGGACGCCGACATCGAGCTCCACCAGAATCCCTAAGGAAACACCGCGTTCGGCCGCCACCCGAGAGAGCGAAACGGCGACGGCCTCTGAATCTATCGCCACGGAGAGTCGAGCCCGCTCCGCCAGCCTGCAAAGTCGCTGTGCTTTCTCAGTGCCGACCACAGGGTAGGCGATCAGGACATCGGTAATCGCTGAATGGACCATCACCTCTGCTTCTCCCACCTTCGCCACAGTGATGCCGATGGCTCCCGATTCAATTTGCCGTCGGGCCAATTCGGGAATCTTATGGGTTTTGTTATGCGGACGCAGATTGATGCTTTGGTCGCGACAATAATTTGCCATACGAACCAAGTTGCGCTCCATCACATCCAGATCGACCACTACCGCAGGTGTATCGAGCTCCTCAACAACCATGGCACCCTCCCGAAGGGCCTAGCGTCGCAATCACACGGACCTCACGAGCCCACCAGGCTTGGCTGCACCGCTCACATATGGAGCGTACTGGTGGCGAATCATCCACCAACGCCACTGGTGGTGGCGCGCTGTTCCGACATCTTTCGTCGCTCTTCGTAAACCGTAATCAGCAGCGTACTTCCCACAACAAGCAGTCCCCCCAAGACCATGGACTTTGTCAATCGCTCATGGAGAATGATGGCCGCCAGGACAACTCCAAGAACAGGCATGAGATAAGTGGAGAGCCCCACCTGCGTAGCATCAAGACGCGTCAGCACGGTAAGGAAGATCACCATGGTCAAGAAAGACGAAAAAATAGCCAGCACAAGGAGGGCGGACCAAACACTACGGGTGTAATGCGTCAGGTTCAGGAAACCAGATGGCTCCGCGTAAAACGTTATGGGAAGCAAGACCAGACACATGGAATAATACGTATAAAGTAGCAGTCGAAGGGGAGAGTAGCGAAGCAACAGCTTCTTGCTGTACACATTATAGAACGCACTTCCCAGCAGGCCGATGAAAACCAGCCAATTCCCAAGCAATAGTTGAGGACTGGTGAAGTTCAGTTCCTTCCAATCAATCCCCGCAAACTGAACGACGCCCGTGATCGCCAGGGCGAAGCTGAGCCAGCGCATTGGGGTCATGCGTTCGCCGAGAAGGACATAGGCCATTATAGCCATTAAGACAGGGAGGGCTAGTGACAAGAGGGCGGCATTTGAAGCTAGGGTCAGACGTGTGCCCCAAGCACTCAAGACTAAGCCTGCCCCAGCAATGCCGCCGACCATCAGAAATTCAAGAACAACGTGCATCTTCGAGAAGACTCGGCTGCTCTTGCTGTCTAGATCAGGGCTAAGGAAGTGAACTGTCGGTATTAGAAGGACCGTCGCTATCACAGTGGGGAAAAAGGTGGCGAAGAGCGGCCCCATCTGCCGCTGGACAATCTTGATCAACACAGAGTAGCTGGCCCAAAGCAAATTGCAGACAACCAACAAAACCCAATCACGAAAACGTGCCCATGCCGCCATTTCCAACTCCTCCGATACGAAGGGTTCACGGGGCCACAAGGATTCTCCCCGAAAGGAAATTAGTTTACCGGCTAGTTTTTGCCGCTCCGTTCCGGGTTGGGTTGCAACGACTCTGCTG
>Ga0187846_10001017_pt1 | contig 16057 bp, 10 predicted proteins | sample TC_taG_FD_161473 | JGI IMG/M metagenome (GOLD analysis project Ga0187846, IMG submission 161473) | Biofilm microbial communities from the roof of an iron ore cave, State of Minas Gerais, Brazil - TC_06 Biofilm (v2) | ecosystem: Environmental > Terrestrial > Deep subsurface > Cave > Wall biofilm...
TACGCTTCCATGATGTCTTCTACCGAAGCGTTCTCCGGAAGATTGACCGTCTTCGAAATCGCACCCGAGATGAACGGCTGCGCCGCCGCCATCATGCGCAGGTGCCCCGAATAGTGGATCGACCGCGTGCCTTTGGCCGGCTTGAACGAGCAGTCGAAGACTGCCAGATGCTCGTCTTTGATGTTCGGCGCGCCTTCGATCGTGCCCGTCGCGTCGATGTAGCTGACAATGGCGTTGGTCTGGTCGTGGTCGTATCCCAGCTTGAACAACGCCGTCGGTACGGTGTTGTTCACGATCTTGATCATTCCCCCGCCCACCAGCTTCTTGTACTTCACCAGCGCCAGATCCGGCTCTATTCCTGTCGTAGCACAGTCCATCATGAAGCCGATGGTGCCGGTAGGGGCAAGGACGGTGACCTGAGAGTTGCGGTAGCCGAATTTCTCGCCGTGGGCGAGAGCTTCGTCCCAGCACAGCTTGCTGGCAGAGTAGAGAGCGGCGGGGACGTTGTTCTTGTTGATGTTGTTGACCGAGGCGCGGTGCATGCGGATGACGTCAAGGAAGGGCTCGCGATTGATGTACCAGCCGGGGCAGGCGGAGCCGGGCATGGTTTGTGCCGGGGCTGCCGAGCTTTGCTCGGCCGGACGGCCGAGCGCGGCCGTCCCCACATGGCCAATACCGGCGCCCAGGTTCGTCTCGGAGAGATTCTTCTTAGTCGCTTCAGTGGCGGGAACTAACGGTTCGCAGAGTTCGGCGATGCGGGAAGACTGGAGATAGGCTTCGCCGCACATGATGGCGGTGACGCAGGCTGCGTAGTCGCGGCCGGCATCGGAGTCGTAGGGCAGACCCGCGGCCATCAGGAGGGCGCCGAGATTGGCGTAACCGAGGCCGAGCGGGCGGTAGTCATGCGAGTTGCGCATGATGGCTTCGGTGGGATAGCCGGCGTTATCGACCAGAATCTCCTGCGCGGTGATCAGGATGTCGACCGCGTGACGATAGGCATCGACGTCGAACGTGCCGTTGGGCGCGAACTTCAGCAGGTTAAGGCTGGCTAGGTTGCAGGCCGAGTCGTCGAGGAACATGTACTCGCTGCAGGGATTGGACGCATTGATGCGGGCGGTATTCTTCGACGTGTGCCAGCGGTTGACGGTGGTGTCGTACTGCATGCCGGGATCGCCACAGTGCCAAGTCGCCTGGGAAATCCTGTGCAGCAGTTCTTTGGCTTTGTGGGTCTTCATCACGCTGCCGTCGGTGACCGCCTTGGTGGAAAAATCGGTGTCGCGGACAACGGCGTACATGAAGTCGTCGGTGACGCGAACGCTGTTGTTGGCGTTCTGGAAGAAGATGGAGGAGTAGGCGTCGGAGTCGGGATGGGAGCCGTCGTATCCCTGGGCCACGAGAGCGTGGGCTTTGGCCTCCTCTTTCTGCTTGCACTCGATGAACTCAACAATGTCGGGATGGTCGACGTTGAGGATGACCATCTTGGCGGCGCGGCGGGTCTTGCCGCCGGACTTGATGACGCCGGCGAAGGCATCGAATCCTTTCATGAAGCTAAGCGGACCGCTGGCAGTGCCGCCACCGCTGAGGCCTTCGGTGGAAGAGCGCAGGGGAGAGAGATTGGTGCCGGTGCCGCTGCCCCACTTGAAGAGCATGCCTTCGGTCTTCGCCAGAGTCAGGATTGAGTCGAGCGAATCTTTCACCGAGTTGATGAAGCAGGCGGAGCATTGCGGTTTGGCGTATCCCGTGATGCCGAATTCGACCTGCTGGGTCTGGGGATTCCAGTGCCAGTTGCGGGCATCGGAGTTGGGTTCGATGCGGTCGCAGCCGACGTTGAACCAGACGGGCGAGTTGAAGGCGGCGTACTGGCGGAGAAGGATGTGGGCAAGTTCGTCGTGGAAGGTGGCGCCGTCGTCCGGAGTCTTGAAGTAGCCTTGAGCGATTCCCCAGTCGCGGATCGTCTCGGCGACGCGGCTGACGAGCTGGCGGACACCGGTTTCGCGCTCGGGAGTGTCGAGTTTGCCGTGCAGATATTTCGAGGCCACGATGTTGGTGGCGGTCATGGACCAGTCTTTGGGGACTTCGACGTCTTTTTGCTCGAAGATCACGTTGCCCTGCGCGTCAGTAATCTGGGCGGTACGGAGCTCCCACTCGAGTTCGCCGTAGGGGGAAACACCGGGCTTGGTGAAGAAGCGGCGGAAAGACAGGCCAGTCGCCTTCTTCTTCGCGGGGATAGACGGGGCGGCAGAAGTGGTTTCCGTTGTGGTTTTGAGGTCGGGCATCGCTCTCTCCGTTAATTAGATTGTAAGCGTCGTGCGGCCGATTCGCGCGTCCGGAGCGGGAAGCAGGCGCGGCGAAGCGGTTCGGATCGGGAAAAAACCGGTTGTCAAAGAACGCGGTTGGGGGGCTAAAGCCCCCCCGGCTCCAAAATCTGCGTACCTTTGCGGCGCGACTGAAGTCGCGCCCTTTCAAAAGCACCCTGTCACAGCGGTCAAGCGTTGCTTCTTCCCGTGATTGCTCGTCACAACTGTCGAGCTTCGCTCGACCGACAGCCGAGGGCGGCTGTCCCTACAGGAGCCGCCACAATCCCCTTCTGGCTAGAAGCCGGAGGGGAATGGCGGGGGACAGTGAATGTTGCTGGCCGCCCCGGAGTCAATTTGCGGAGAGGCGACGAGTGCGGATGCCGGGGCTAAACTCTGTGTCGGCATTCCCCCGAACAGCGGGACCGTGCCCGCATCGGCTTGCACAGGCAAGGGCGTCTGAGCCACACCGTCTGCAGACGGAGTCAACTCGAGCGAGGAGGCGAAGTCGGCGGTGAAGCCGGTGGCCTTCCCGGCGGAGGAGATCATCCACTGGTTAAGGGCGCTGCAGATGCTGCGGCGCTGGGCCTGGTCGTGGATCACGACAAAGCGCAGGAAGCAGCGGCCCGAAGCCAGGCGGTCACGCATAGGGTTGGCGCGCGTGAACATGCGGTCGAGGACAAAGGCCATGTCGTCGTCTTCACAGAACAGAAGGACGGCGAGCATGTGGCGGGCGGCCTCGGCGGCTAAGGCCGCGGTTCCTGGTGGAGCCGAATCGCAGCGCTGAAGCGCCGCGCCACCTAAAGGCTCGCGGGAGTTGCCCAGATCAGTGATCTCCTCGGCTATCGCGAACACGCCGGGCTTGCTGGGGACGACCAGCAGGCTATGGGGGGAATCGCAAGGGAACCAGCGCGACCATTGCAGGCGGCGAGGGTCTACGGGACGATCAAGGCCGTGACGCGCCAGCGACTCGGTGACGAGTCGGGTTAAAGCTTCCATCTCCAGGGCTCCTTGAGAAAAGCAGTTCTCAGTTCTCGGTTCTCGGTTCTCAGAAAAAACCAAGAAACTGCTCATGTTCCAGCTACTGCCGTCGAAACGGACGCCGCGTGCCCAAGATGCCTTCGCACCTGGCGTTTGTTTCGCGGCGCACAGTCACCGATGTTAAGTCGCCCCCGGGGGAGGATCGGGGGAACGGCCACCGCACTCAACCTACCGGGCGCCAGAGTTCCGGTTTCTCGAGGGCCGGATACTGGCTTTGTTTTCTTATCGTTACGGGGTTGGCGCCGGGTCACCTCTGGCCCGGCGCCACTCCGCTTTTTCCTGACTGCTCTCTTCCAACTGAAACCCGCCCCGTTCCCGCGAAGCGGATTTCAAAGGCTATGGGAGTGCAAAGTTACTCCCGTCCATTGTGCCTGTCAAGAGGGAAACACCATATGTTGTATCCCCAACAATGACGGCCTAGATGCCGGTTTAGGGGGTCGTTTTCCACAATGGCAAGAAAGTGGGATGTGAGTTGTCATTCTCCCTGGTGGTCTTTGGCCCTTACGGGCTTGTGAATCTCTCTTGCTCCACGACCCACGGCTTACGCTGGGCTGCATTCTTGCGCCGCCTGACGCGGTGCTGCTGGCGGCCCTTGTGCTTCGAAACCGCGGGGCCAGGCTCGCCAATTCAAAATCGACTTTGCGATGCGGTTAGACAAACCGGGAGACGGCGCTGGGAGAGCGGCGGTCGCGGTACGGTTGCGGACTCTTGCGTTCGAGTTCGGGTGGAAGCGGCAGGCTGAAGCCCGGCACGTCCGCCCCCGGGATGGGCACGTAGATGTCTTCAAAGAGCTTGCGCGGCGCAATGCGCAGAACGCCGTCGGAAGACTCGACCAGGTAATCCCCCTTGCGCCCGCTGTGCTGGCGACCGAGCGAATCGGTGAAGCTGAGGCTGTAGTGGAGTTGCTTGGCCTTGACCAGAAACCGAGTGCGATACGTGTTCCATCCGGTGCATGCTTTCATGGCGCGCCCCACCGTCCCCAGAGATGACGTTGAAAGTTGATCGAGCAGTGGCGAGCCGCGAGTGCACGACCAGCCCCAGCGCTTCCCTGCCGGTGAATGTCTCCGGCAGGTTTGGTTTTGCTTTTTTTTTGAGAGGGCGAAGGAGAATGTACGAGCGAAATGTCGCGCGGTCAATTCAGTATTTTTGGTGCAAGTGAGGAAAAAACCTGCCAGGGACTTTTACGGAACAGCAGCGACCAAGAACGTGGTCAGAGAATCGCCGTTAAGGCGCATTGCAACGCGGTTTTTGCTGCGGTGCCGGCGATGCGGAGGAAGTGCGGCGGGGGCGGCCGTTCTATTGTCCACAGGGCGTGCACAGGAATTGCAGAAAAGCAGTTCGCAGTTGAGAGCATCGTTAAGGTGAATAGGGATTCTTAACTATTTCGCGATGGGCAGGAAAAAGGCGCGGGCGAGGCGCCCGCGCCACATACATCCGTTCGATTCTTCGGCGCGACAACATGTTCGCGCCGCGTGTCTCCAGATCAGCGATGGGCCAGGGCCGGCTCGTGCAGGGCCCTGCCGGACTTGAAGGCTTCGAAGCGCTGGTTGATCTCGTCCCAGTTGACGACATTCCACCAGGCAGCGAGATATTCGGGACGACGGTTGTTGTACTTGAGGTAGTAGGCGTGTTCCCAGACGTCGTTGCCGAAGATGGGATAGAGGCCCTGGGAAATGGGGCTGTCCTGGTTGGGCGTGGACATGACCTGGATGTCGCCGCCGGGCTTGCCGGCGAGCCAGGCCCATCCGGAGCCGAATTGCTTGGCGCCGGCGTCGTTGAACTTAGCCTGGAAATCCTTGAAGTTGCCGAAAGCCTTGTTGATGGCGGATGCGATGGGGCCGGTAGGATCTCCTCCGCCTTTGGGCTTCATGATCTTCCAGAACATGGAGTGGTTGACGTGGCCGCCGCCGTTGTTGCGGACGGCGCCGCGGATGTCTTCCGGGATGGAGTTGAGGTCGCGGATAAGATCTTCGGGGGATTTGCCGGCGAGTTGAGGATGCTTTTCCAGGGCGGCATTAAGGTTTTTCACGTAGGCGCCGTGGTGCATGTCGTGATGCAGAGTCATAGTTTGTTTATCGATGATGGGTTCGAGCGCTGCGTAGTCATACGGCAAAGGGGGCAGTTCATGCGCCATGATTTTCCTCCAGGAATCTATCTGTTCTGATGACGGAATCAGGGGTACGGATTCAGTGGGGCGGAGATCGTTGGCGCGGGCCAAGGGGACTCCGCCGGCCGTGAGGATGATTCTACGCAGGTATGGAACGAGGCTGCAAACCATCGAGATGTCGACAAGGAGCGGCGAACGGGATAGCGTGTGGCAGTTCTGCGCGCAGAAGTTCGGCTTTCAGAACAAACTCCCGGAATTGCCGACCTTGAGCGCGAGCCGGAACGTCTGTGAAGGAGCGCCGCTATAGGCAAGAAAGATGGGCTGATGTCGACGCACGGGAGTTGGAAACTGTTCTGACTCCGTAACGTTAAATTTTTTTTGTTGCGCCGACCAAATTCTGGGATACAACGCCCAACGCTGCGAAATCAGGACGCCCCTGCGCCTGCGACGTCCTGATGTGCGCAGAGCGTACTGCGCCATTCCGATCTGGGGTTCCTCAGCAAGAGTCTGAAAGGAAAATGCCGTGGTGTGCTCGCTGCCTTCCCCCGCCGGGAGGCGAGATCCCATTCCCTCTGCTCGCTACCCCCCGGGGACGTTCCGTCCCCGGAGCTATCAACCGGAGCCCCTGCGGGCTCCGGACAAACCAGAAAAAAAGTTAAGAGGAGGAGTCGTGATCAAGACAGCTCGATTCGCGTCTGTTTTCAGCCTCGTAGTGATGGGGTTCGCGGGAGCGGCGTTCGCTCAGACGGACCCGGGAGTTCAGAGCGGCAATCGCGGCACGGGGGCGGCACTCGCCTCGGTGCAGGCGAACAGCCCCGCCGGGATCCTGGCGTTTTTCAATGATGGCCTGACGCGGTTCCAGGATGTGGAGTCGGTCTCGAACAGTCCGACCGGCAACAACGGCCTGGGACCGAGGTTTAACAGCAACCAGTGCAGTTCGTGTCATGCCCAGCCGGCGGTGGGCGGCACGGGCGTGGCGGTCAATCCGCAGTTCAGCTTCACCAGCAATGGAGTCGCGCCCCCTCCGAACACGACTCCGTCGTTTGTGACGGCGAACGGTCCGACGCTGGAAGCCCGGTTCCCGTTCTTCTTCAACAACAACGGCACGGTGAACTACAACGCTCCGAACGGGGGCGTGGAGGATTTGTTCACGGTGAGCGGCCGGTCCGACGCCGGCAATTGCAGCCTGCCCCAGCCCAGCTTCGCGGCAGCGGTGCAGGCGAACAACATCATCTTCCGCATCCCCACACCGACGTTCGGCGGGGGGCTGGTGGAGAACCTGGATGACTCGACACTGCTGAACAACCAGCTGAACAATCTCAAGAACAATTTTGGGATCGGCGGGTCGTTCAACCGCAACGGCAATGACGGGACGATCACGCGCTTCGGCTGGAAGGCGCAGAACAAGTCGCTGCACATCTTTGCGGGTGAGGCCTACAACGTGGAGATGGGGATCAGCAACGAGCTGTTCACGCAGGATCGTCCGCTGCCCGGGGAAGACCAGCTTCTGACCGGGCTGCCGTCGAACTGCCTGAATCTTTCGGGAAGCGGCTATCCGGAAGACACGTCGAACCCGGGAACGAGCGGGGGAAACGCGGCGGTTCTGGACGACGTCTCGGCGTTTGCGAACTTCATGCGGTTCCTGGCTCCGCCGCCTCCCGGCGGAGTCGTGTTGAATGGACAACAGGTCTCGGCCAGCACGATCTCGGCAGGAGCTTCTTTGTTCAGCGCGATCGGGTGCGCGACCTGCCACAACCCGTCGCCGGGCAACACCCAGGCCTCGAACTTCACCTCGAGCCTGGGCAATGCTGCGGTGCCGGCCTACTCCGACTTTGAGATCCATCACATGGGCAGCGGCCTGGCGGACAACGTCTCGCAAGGCGCGGCCGGCGGAGATCAGTTCCGCACCGCTCCTCTGTGGGGGCTGGGACAGCGAATCTTCCTGTTGCACGACGGCCGCACCACGAACCTGATTACAGCGATCAATGATCACGACACGAACGGCTCGGAAGCGGACATCCCGACCGACACCTTCCAGTCGTTGTCACCGACGCAGCAGCAGGAGATCCTCGATTTCCTGCGTTCGCTGTAAACCCCAGGACGCAAGCCTGGCGGGACACGAAAGTGTCCCGCCAGATCTTTCCAGTTTTGAGCGGGAAGTGTTGCGCCCCGCGGCACAGGCCGTAGGGGCTGAAGGAGAAGCATGGCCTCCCGATATGCGTTTTCGCTCTTTCTTACGGTGTCCACGCTCACGCTGTCCACGGGAATGATCGCGGAGGCCCAGGCGGCAAAGCCGCCCAGTGCTGCGCGGAACGGCGGGGACTTTTCCAGCGTTGCCAATCCTGAGACCAAGTTGCCGAAGGGCGTGATTCTGGTAAAGGGCGCGTGGTCGAGCGCGAGCGATTCGGTGACTCCCGTGCCGGAAGGCGGGAATGTGGCCAACCATGTTTTCAGCAACCCGTATTTTGGAATCACCTACCCTCTTCCCTCCGACTGGGAGCAGAAATACACCGGGCCGCCTCCTTCGGAAAGCGGTCGCTATGTTCTGGCGCAACTCAGGCCGGCGGAGACGTTCAAGGGGCCTGCGCATGGAAGCATTCTGATCATGGCGCAGGACATGTTCTTCTCGCCGCAGCCGGCGAGCAACGCGCTGGAGCTTATCAACTACTCCAAAGAGATCTTGCAGGCCGACTACAAGGTGGAGCTGCCGCCTGCGCCGACCAGGATCGCCGATCGTCCTTTCAGTTTCTTCGCGTACTGGTCGCCAATCGCCGGGCTGCATTGGTATGTTCTGGCCACGGAAATCCGCTGCCACGCGGTGGAGTTTGTGTTGACCAGCCGCGATACCAAGATGCTGGAAAGCCTGGTCCTGGACATGAACAAAATGAAGCTGCCGGGGGAAGCGAGTCCGACCGGGGGGACGGGCGGGGGCGAGGTTCCAGTGTGTATCAAGGACTATGCCACCGAGGGGAACGTGATTGCGCGGGCCGATCCCGTGTTCACCGAGCACAGGTTCAACGCGGTGCCGGTGCGGATCATCATCGACAAGGAAGGCAAGGTGAAGCACATGCATTTCCTCAGCGCCTTCCCGGATCAAGCCAAAGCGATCACGGATGCGCTCCGGCAGTGGAGGTTCAAGCCCTACCGTCAGCACGGGCAGCTCGTGGAAGTGGAGACGGGCATCATGTTTGGGCGGGCATCGCGTCCGACATCGCGAGCGGCGGGCAGCGGGGTGGAATGAGAGGATGTGAACCGAGGAGAGTGGATCAGTCACCTGGCCGCTCGGGCGGCGCACCCCAGAAACATCAAACTGTCCCACCGCTTTCGGAGACACTGGCGCGAGTTTCAGGCAGGGGCGTGCGCGGTTTCAGCCGGGGGACGAGCCAGACGATGATGCGGTAGAGAAAGAGCAACGACAGAACGGAGGCGTATTCCAGCGGCTTGCGCAGATCGGCCTTCACCAGCCAGATGTAATGGATGACCCCGGCGGTAGCGCTGACGTAGATGAGGCGGTGCAGCCACTGCCAGCGTTTGCCGCCGAGGCGGCGGATCCATCCTGTGGTGGAGGTAAGCGCCAGCGGGATCAGCAAGCTGAAACCTGTCAGCCCGGCGGTGATGAAGCGGCGCTTGGCGATGTCGGCCAGCATTTCGTGAAGGTCGAAGAACTTGTCGAGCCAGATGTAGGTGAGAAAGTGAAGCGTGCCGTAGAAGAAGGCATAGAGGCCGAACATGCGGCGGAGATTGATGAGCCAGTACTGACGGGTGAGCTTGCGCAGCGGCGTGATGGAGAGAGTGATCAGGAGGAAGGTCAGGGTCCAGTCGCCGGTGGAGTGGGTGATGAACTCGATCGGGTTGGCGCCGAGTCGTGCGTGGAAACCGAGCCATAACAGGCGGGCAAGCGGGCCCAGGCAGGCAACGAAGAGTGCGGGTTTGAAGTACTGACGTCCCATTCGGCAATTAGCCATGGCAGCTAGCAACCAGCCGTGAGCATTCAGCAGTCAGCATTCAGCCAGGACGGGCTCACCGAGTCCGCAATCGCGAGCCTCAGCGACTGGATGCTGAATGCTGGATGCCAAGAGCTTAGGGCTAATTGCCAATCGCTAACCGCCAATTGCTGCTTCAAAAGTTTTTTCTCAAATCCATGCTGTTGTACAGGCTGGCCACCTGATCGCCGTAGCCGTTGAACATCAGTGTAGGACGCTTGAGGAATTCTCCGAGGCGGCGCTCCCTGGCCTGGCTCCAGCGGGGATGGTCCACGTTGGGGTTCACGTTGGAATAGAAGCCGTATTCGTTGGGCGCGGCGATGTTCCAGGTGTTGCGCGGCTGATTGTCGGTGAACTTGATCTTCACGATGGCCTTGGCGCTCTTGAAGCCGTATTTCCACGGCACCACCAGGCGGAGCGGCGCGCCGTCCTGGTTGGGAAGTTCCTCGCCGTACATCCCGAAGCAGAGCAGGGCGAGAGGATTCATGGCTTCATCGAGCCGCAGGCCTTCCACATAGGGCCAGTCGAGGACGTTGCGGTTCTGCCCGGGCATCTGGCCCGGATCGTAGAGGGTGGTAAATTCGACGAATTTGGCCTTGCCCAGAGGATCGGCACGCTTGATCAATTCACTCAGGGAGAAGCCAACCCAGGGGACGACGATGGACCATCCTTCAACGCAGCGATGGCGATAGATGCGCTCTTCGGGCGGCGCGAGCTTGAGGATCGTGTCGAGATCGAGTTCCTGCTTTTTGGAGACGAGGCCCTCGATCTTCACCTTCCAGGGGCGCGCACGGAAATTCCTGGCAAGCTTGGCCGGCTCGTCTTTCTCGGTGGAAAACTCATAGTAGTTGTTGTAGTTAGTGACGTCTTTGTAGGGGGTGACGGTTTCGGTGGTGCTGAAGGAGCTTTTTTTGATGCCATCGATCCTGTTGCCGGCGAGGACAGCGGTAGGAGCAGCGAGTTCACGCAGGCCGAGAGCAGTGGCGGCGCCCGCGGTCGCGGCAGTCGCGAGAAACTGGCGGCGGTTGAGATAGAGACTCTTCGGCGTGATTTCGGAAGAAGGAATGTCGGCGGATTTCTTGATAAGCATGGTTCGGTCCCAAATGAAGTACGGGGGCCGGCACAAAAATGGATTGCCCAGAACCCCTGGTTCTATTGTCAACCAAATGAGACGCGGACAGCGGGGAAAAGTTGCAGGGGGCCCTTGCGGGAGTGGCGTCCGTACGGGACTTGCGGTGAGTGGGTGTCGAACTGCCGGGCTTCGCCCGGCCAGACAGCCGACGGCGGCTGTCCCTACATGTCTCGTGATGATCCCCTCAGGGCAGGCTTGGGCGGCCTGTCCCTACCTGGGCCGTGATCGATTACCGAGCGGGCCGTCCGAGGACTTCGCGGACCTTGCGGGAGAGGCTTTGCAGGGTAAAAGGCTTCTGCAGGAAGGCGCGGCCGGTTTCGGCGGCCCCTTTTTCGCCGAAGGCATCTTCGGTGTAACCGGAGAGGTAGAGGACCTTGGTGTCGGGACGCGCGTTGAGAACGCGCTGGGCCAGTTCGTGGCCGCTCATGCCGGGCATAACGACATCGGTGATCACGAGGTGGATGGTGTCTTTGTGTTCGGTGGCGACGGCCAGGCCGGCTTCTCCGTTTTCGGCTTCGAGCACGCGGTAGCCGCGAGCCTCGAGAGTCTCGCGCACCAGCTGGCGGACGGACTCCTCGTCTTCCACAAGCAGGACGGTTTCCGAGCCTCCAGCCGCGGCGAGCGAGACGGGCGTAGCGCCGTGTGCTTCCGAGCACTGCTCGACCCGAGGCAGATAGATGGTGAATGAGGTGCCGCGTCCGATTTCACTTTGCACGAAGACGTAGCCGCCGCTCTGCTTGACGATTCCATAGACGGTGGAGAGTCCGAGGCCCGTGCCTTTGCCTTTTTCTTTCGTGGTGAAAAAAGGCTCGAAGATGCGGGACTGGGTTTCCTTGTCCATGCCATGGCCGTTGTCGCGAACGGAGACCATGACGTAAGGGCCGGGCTTGATGAAGACGTGTTCGCGGCGGGAAGCCTCGTCGAGGGTGACGGTGGCGGTGCGAATCTCGATCTTACCGCCATCGGGCATCGCGTCTTTGGCATTGACGACCAGGTTCATGATGACCTGCTCGAGCTGTCCTGCGTCGGCGCGCGTGCATCCGACGTTGGGGGTGAGGCGGGTAGAAAGCTCGATGTTTTCGCCGATGAGCGGGCGGAGCAGGCGCTCCATGTCCTGGACGATGGTGTTGACGTCGACCACCTTGAGCTCGAGCAGTTGCTTGCGGCTGAAGGCGAGCAACTGGCGCGTGAGGGTAGTGGCGCGGTCGGAGGCCTGCTGAATGGCCTCGGCCTTGGGCAAGAGCGGGTGAGCAGGGTCGAGTTGCGAGAGCAAAACCTCGGTGTATCCGCTGATGACCATGAGCAGATTGTTGAAGTCGTGAGCGATGCCGCCGGCCAGGCGGCCCACGGCTTCCATTTTCTGCGACTGGCGAACCTGATCTTCGAGGGCGCGGCGCTCAGTGACGTCTTCGACGATGGCTTCGAGCACGTCGGCGGGCTCGTCAGCGCTGGCGACGGCGCGGCCGCTGATGCGGACGGTGATGGGGCTGCCGTCTTTGCGCTTCCAGCGCACCTCGAAGCCGTCGATGCGGCCGGTGCCGCGGAATTCTGTGATGAGGCGCGAGTGCTCGCCGGGATCGAGGAAGATGTCGCGTTCGGGATCGAGCGCCATGACTTCCGGGCTGGCTTCGTATCCCAGCATGGCGATCACGGCCGGATTCACGTCGAGGAACTGGCCTTCGTAGCTGGCGCGGTAGATGCCGTAGACGGCGCTTTGCACCAGCGAGCGGTAACGGGCCTCGGAGCGGCGCAGGGCCTGTTCGTTGCGTTTGTGCTCGATGGCGCTGGCCAGCTGGTGGGAGACGAAGGTGAGGATTTCCTTGTCGCGCTCCCGGAAGCGAATCTTCTCGGAGTAGCTCTGAACGACGAGGGCACCGAAGGTGTGGGAAGCGACTTTGAGGGGAACGCCCATCCAGTCGAGCGAGTGGGTGCCAATCAGCTGCGCTTCGCCGCGCTTGACCATCTCGTCGAACACCTGTGGAGTGCACAGCAGCGGTTCTCCAGTGCGCAGCACGTGTTCGGTCAGGCCGATGCCGAGTTGGCGCGGGGCGGGAGGGGGGTCCCGTTCGTCGACGAAGTAGGGAAAGCTCAGGAGCTGGGTTTGTTCGTCGTAAATCGCGACGTAGAAGTTGCGGGCGTACATGAGCTCGTCGACGATGCTGTGGATGGCGGCGAAGAACTGCTGCAGGTCATGGGCGGACGCAGTTTTTTCGGCGATGCGATAGAGCGCGGAGCTCAGGGCCTCGGCCTGGCGGCGTCCGGAGATGTCATGGTAGAGAGCGCGGTAAGCGACGGTTTTGCCGGCGCTCACGAGGGGGGCACAGGAGACGGAAACTTCGAGCAGCACGCCGTCTTTGCGGCGGCGCTGGGTTTCCAGCGTGACCAGCTGGCCTTTGGTGACGCATTCAGCGATCCATTGCGCTTCGGCGCTGCGATCGGGGGGGAGAATCAGCGAGTCGATCGGCTGCTGGGTCGCGTGGGAGGCCCTGTAGCCGAACATGCGCTCAAATTCGGCGTTGACGCATTGGACGCGGTAATCGATATCGACGATGGCGAGCGCATCGGGAGAGTTTTGAAAGAGTTGTTCGAGATACTGACGGCGGATGTCGAGATTTTCTTCGCCGCTCCACTGCAGCTCCTGGCCTGCCGCGAGCGGCTCGCCGGTGGTGGGGGAAACGAAAGCGGGCGGAGTGCCGCGGTCGAGTGCGTTCTGCAGGCGCTTGGCGCGAGCCAAGTCCTTCGACTGCGAAGATCGGGTGACACGACCACCCATGCAGGTTCCCCTCCGAAGCAACCCAGAAGCAGATGTTAGAACGCGTTAAGAGTTACTCGAAAGTTACAGAGGTAATTCTGTGGAAGGATTCAGGCTTTGGTGGCCAGCATTTCGCAGACGCGGCGAACCATGTCGCGCTGGCTGTCGCTGAGAGTGAGGAATTCGAATCCGTAGCGCAGTCCCTGGCGGTAGCGGACGATGGCGCGAACCTTGAGGGGGTAGGGGCTGAGGGGCAGAGGGATCTCGAGCGAAACGATCTCGCCGGCCTCGAGTTCGCCGGTGAGGGTGGCGCCGATGCCGTCCTGGCCGAGCTCAATGGAGCGGCCCCAGCAGCTGCGGAATTCGCCGGCCTGAAACATGCGGACCTGCATCCGAACGTCAAGGGCGAAGCGGGGATAGCGGCGAGTGTGGACGGTGCCGGGTACCGCCTTCTGGTCCTTCGCGGGTTTGCTGCCTGACGCAGGTGCCATAGTTCAAAACCGGTCTGCAAAGCTGGAGGATGTTATCAGGCTCCTAGTTGCCATGCAGCGCGTAGCCTGGTTCGAGAGGCAGTTTGCCTCCGAGTTTCAGCACGGCAACGCTGCTGTTGATGGAATAAACATCGACCACGCCTACCGCCCCGGGAATCGATGCCACCTTGTTGACGAGTTCGTCGTCGGAATTCGTGATGAGGATCGCGGGATGATTGGTGCGCCCATGGTTGGCGGCAGCGACCAGGTCGTTCACTTCGCCTTCCGACATGCCGTAAACCTTTTCCAGGACGACCCTCATTTCCGGCGCGGAAGGTGCGCGCATGATGAAGGTAATGGGCTTGCCGTCGGGCCAGCGGCTGGTCTGCGCCTTGCAGACTTTGACCAGGTCGGCCATCGTGATCGCTGAAACCACGTTCGTTTTGTTGGAAACGACAGCCATGTCGCGCGCCGCGGCCAGGGAAGCGCTGCAGAGTATGAGTACGAACGTGCTAACGGTGCGTTGGAAAGACCCCATGTTTCTCCCGCGGACGGCCAAGACCCCGCTGAGATTGTCGTCGAAAGGCAGTGGGTACTCCTAGGTAACGAAGGTCACATTCGGGGCGGACGCGTTCCTCTCGCGGCATGCGCTGGGTGCTCGAGCGGGGTGGCGGCTGGTCCGGCGAGGTCTCCTATCTTGGCGAAGAATAGGCAACCCGCCCCCGCAAGAAGACAATCTGCGAGAGAATAGGGTCACGGTGCAGGTCTGCTTCGGGCGATGACAGTCTGGAAAGTCGCGGCATACAGTGCGTTGCTACTGGTTTGGTCCGGCATGGGCTGGGCGCAGGCCGGGACCCCGGCGGCTGCGCCGGGTCCGGCGACCGCGTCGTCGCTTACGGTCACGGTTGTGGATGACAACGGGGTGGCAGTGCCGGGCGCACGGGTGTTCCTGGAGAGTCCGGCTGGGGGGCCTGCTGCATCGCCGGGAGCGCGCCCGGAAATTCTGCGCCGAGAGACGGATTTCGCCGGTCGTTGCGTCTTCAGCGGGCTGACGGCTCCCGCGTATCAGATCCGAGTGGAAAGAGAAGGTTTTTACGCGTCTCCCGCGACGACGGTGCAGGCGGGCAGCGTGGAGGTCAGCCTGCTGCCCCAGCGCGAGGTAAAGGAAGAGGTTACGGTGACGGAATCTCCGCCGTCGATCGATCCGGCGCAAACAGTTTCCGCGGGGCAGCTCAGCGGGCTCGACATCGTCAATATTCCGTATCCGGTGACGCGAGACTTCCGCAACGCGCTGAATTTCATTCCAGAAGTCGTGCAGAATCCGGCGGACAACCTGCTGCATGTCGCGGGGGCGGAGACCTATCAGACGGTGACGATCCTGGACGGGTTCAACGTGACTCAACCGGCCAACGGGCAGTTGCGGATGCGGATCAGCACGGATGCGTTCCGCTCGGTGAACGTGGCCACCAGCCGTTATCCGGCCGAGTTCGGCAAAGGATCGGGCGGAGTAGTGCAGCTGAACACGAGCGTCGGCGACGACCACTACCGTTTCAGCGCCACCGACTTCATTCCTTCCATACAGAACAAGGGAGGGCTGGCGTTTGACCAGGTGACGCCGCGGATTACGGTTTCCGGGCCGATCGCGAGGGGCAAGGCATGGTTCTTCGATGCGCTCGATGGAGAGTATGACAACACGCTTTTCGCCGAGAGCGTCACGCAGTCGCCGGGTTACTTCAAGGATGTCTCGTGGCGGGTGGGAAACCTGGCGAAAGTACAGACCAACCTGACGGCACGCAACATTCTCACCACGAACTTCAACTACAACCGGTCGTACGATCAGCACTACGGATTCTCCAACCAGAATCCGCCGGCGGCGACGCCGATTCTCAACGAGCCCATCTATGAGGCTGCGGGCAAGGATCAGCATTATTTTGCGGGTGGTGAACTGCTGGAGGTGGGGCTCGGATTCAACCGCTACGATCTGAATGAATATCCACGGGGCAGCGCACCGTATTTCATCACTCCAGACGTGGCGGGCGGCAGCTATTACTTCATGGCGCACACCCGCGCCGACCGCTGGCAGGGATTCTCCAATCTGTTTCTGCGTCCGATGCAGTGGCACGGGCGGCATGAGATCAAGGTCGGGACCGACCTGGACCGGCTGGGGTATTGGGCGAGTTTTCTGCGAACGCCGGTTTCATTTGTGGCGGCGGCGGCACCGGGGCAGCCGCAGTTTTCACAGGCCTGCCCGGTTGACGCCAATGGCGTGCCCACCGTG
>Ga0187846_10001018_pt1 | contig 16048 bp, 15 predicted proteins | sample TC_taG_FD_161473 | JGI IMG/M metagenome (GOLD analysis project Ga0187846, IMG submission 161473) | Biofilm microbial communities from the roof of an iron ore cave, State of Minas Gerais, Brazil - TC_06 Biofilm (v2) | ecosystem: Environmental > Terrestrial > Deep subsurface > Cave > Wall biofilm...
CAGATGCCCCGGGCAATGGGCAGGGGCTGACCTTTCATCCAGCAGATTCTGGGGCGGCGTTTGTTTGCATCGCCCGCCCCGCTTGGGCACCTGCGCTGGCGCAGGCTGTGCTGCAAATCCCTGAGCAAGTATCTCAAATTTCTTGGCCTTATTATAGCAGTTCTTGTAACCCCCTCCTGAGTACTTACGTTGGGGCTGCTCTGTTTTTTTTTTTGCCGATTCAGGTAAACCTTTGCTGCCAATGAGCAAGGTCAGTCAGCAGATGCAGTGCCCATTCGAGATCAGGCAGCGTCTCAGCAATCGGCTTGACCGCAGCTTCCTTCGTTTCCATGAGGGCTATATAGCGCATCAGAAACAGTGGGGTGCGTGCAATAGCAAGCGGGAGTGCTAGGCGTTCCACAGATGTCAGGGGCTCATCAAGACCGGAAGCGTACGCATCGAGCAGGCCACGAAGGCGTTGGATCCGCTCTTCTGAGAGGGGGTCTTCCGAAAAGGTGGAATTGGTATAGTACAGCGTCAGGGCGACATCATCAATCCGTGCCCGTTCTCCCATAAAATCCAGGTCAGTAATAAGTATGATCTTGCCATTGCGGAAGAAGACGTTATTGTCCCAAAAGTCTCCATGAACCAGTTGGTGGGGCAGTTGGTTCACGAGCTCACGCTCAGTCATACGCAAACGATGGGCTAAATCAAGAGCCGCGGTAGCGAACCGTGCTTCTTGTGCTGTTGGCCCCCAGTGCTCAATACGACTGACGGCTCTCGTGGTCCAGGTCAGGGCTTCTTCGGAGGCGATATGATTGGCGATCGGAGGGTGCTTGCCTGCCCAGCTCACATCAATCTTTTTGAGGAGGCTATGCGTTCGCCCGAGCAAGGGAAGACCAACGGCAAGTCGTTCCCACGAGTCCATGTAGGCGTCGCTTTCGACATACTCCTCCATCTCGAGAAGGCAGCCTTCATGAGTCGTCCAAGAGGTGCCGCCCAGTGTTGGTATCACCACGGAGGAGGGGGTCCCTCCCGAAGAGAGCAGACGGCGAACGCGCTGAATATCGACGACCCTCTCTGCAGGGACCCAGGAACGATAGACGCGGACGACATACCGTTTCTCTTTCGCACTGACAAGCAGGTTCAGATTGCGTGATCCACCAAGATCCATGGGAGCATCAGTGAACTCCATTCCATAGCTCGCCTGGATAAAGTCGAATAACTCCGGTGACGGAGTTGGGCGGGGGCTTTCTCGCTGTTCAGTCATGACTCCACCGCTTCCAGCAACAAGGGAGGTTGCATCATACGACCCGCCCTGATCTCTTGTGTCGAGGGCGCGGTCCATAGGGAGCAGCCGTAAGAATCATATTTTTGTCTGGGCATGAGCCTACCTCCCTACGAATCAAGCAAAGAGAAAACTACATGACAAAACAGCCAGGTTAAATGTTTTTATGGCTCTAGCTTATGCGATTTTGCTCAGCCAGGCAAGATTTAATTGCAAGCAGTACTGCACGTAATTGTCACCGGGGTCCTTGCGAGGTTTCTATTGATCACCAGAAGAATTACAATGGAACCACCAACATCATCTCAAAATTTTCGGCTTACTCGAGATTGAAAGAGGTGTCCAGTTTTCTGGCCCAAAAGCGACTATAGTATGAGGAACAATCAGAAAGGGGTAAAGGCTATGCGTCAGCAAGATGATCTGACCAATCATCTGATGGAGATAGGGTCCCAGCAACGAGCACATCTGATCCGGCTCTGTACCAGGATGACAGGCAAGAGCGATGTCGCTGAAGATCTGGCACAGGAAACGCTCCTGGAAGCGTGGAAGCACCTGCACACCTTGCGGGACCCGCAGCGCTTCTCGTCCTGGCTCGCCGGCATTGCCCGCAATCTGTGTTTACGATGGAAACGGGCTCAAGCGCATGAACGCACCCGCATCGACGAACTACAGCGTGCTGGGCAGTTCCTAGCCGATGATCGCGCAGCAACCCTGGTCGGTGAGTTCGATCTCGAGATCGAACTGGAGCGCAGGGAATTAGTGGAGTTGTTGGATCGAGCACTCGCTCTATTACCAGCGGAAACACGCCTCCTGCTGATTGAACGCTATATTCAGGAATCGCCGCTGGCCGAGATCGCCGGTCGTCTGGGCATATCGCTTGGCACGGCCACCAAGCGCTTGCAGCGAGGCAAGCTCGCCTTCCGCCATACCCTGACCACCAACTTCCAGCAGGAACTGGCCCCCTACTTGCTGATGAGAGCGGGAGGGGGCTGGCAAGCGACGCGGCTGTGGTGTTTTGTGTGCGGGCAACGGCACCTCTATGCTCGCGTGGAGCCTACTATGGTCCATTTCGCCTGTTTGGCGCATGGCCCCCAGAGGCCCCATGCCTCCTTCCATGTCCAGTGGAGACGCAGCATTCAGGGCTATCGGCGCATGATTTCCAGCATGCTGACCTGGATCGAAAGCTTCTATGGGCCCTACTTGGCTCTGGGACAGATTCCTTGCCCTGGCTGTGGTCGAAGTTGCCCCATCACCATAGACCCTGATGGCCACGGCTTCCAGGTCTGCTGCCCGGTGTGCCAGAAACAGGGTCGGGAATGGTATGGCAGCCTGTCCCTGGCGCAGCCCCAAGTGCAACAGTTCTGGCAGGAGCAGGACAAGATCCGCTTGTTGCCCACCCAGGACATTGAGACCGGGAGCCGCCTGGGGCTGCTCGTCCAGTTTGAGAGCGTGAGCAGTCAGGCCGGGATTGCCGTCGTGTTAGCGCGGGACACCTACGAGATCCTCCGCGTCGTGGGTACGCACTCAGGAGAGCATTGATAAGGAGATCGAACGGATGCGAAGCGGCAAAAAATCTACGGCAGGAACGCGCCTGGGAGGGAAGAACGCAAAACCGTCTCTGAGGAGGCGATTGCTGAAAGGAGCCCTCCTAGGAACGACGGTTGTGGTTCTCCTGCAACTGATTCTGCCTGGCATCATTCTGGTTCCCACGCTGCTGGCACAACTAGAAGGGAAAATCAGCATCAAAACGATCCAGCAGGGCCAGATCACGCGGTCCTATCGAGTCTACCGGCCAGCAGGTGTTCTGCCCCATCCAGGTCTTGTGATCATGCTGAGCGGCGAGATCAGTGGTTTTGTGCAAGAAATCGGAACAAATTTCGACGCGCAGGCGGATCGCCTGGGATGGATTGTCGTGTATCCTGAGGCCCTCAGAGAGGGCTGGGATGCGTATGGGTGCTGTAGTCATCAAGGAGCCAGCGATGTAGCATTTATATCGAGTGTGATAGACCAGCTAGAGGCAACCGAGCATGTTGATCCCAACCGGGTGTATATCTCCGGCATCTCCAGAGGAGGGATGATGGCATATCGACTGGGATGTGAATTATCTACCAAGATAGCAGCAATTGCGCCGGTTGCAGGAAATATGGCCGATCAAAACGGCCAGGTCCAAGGAGTCGTCTGTCATCCGCAGCATCCGGTATCAGTCTTAGCTATACACGGTACTGCCGACCCCGAAGTTCCTCTGAAAGGGGGAAAGAGTCTCGTTCATCAGGAGTCAATCGCGTATGCATCCTTCAACGACGTGATTGCAAAATGGCGTGAGATAGATAAATGCGGATCTGAATGGTCGGTCACTCATTCAGGGGCGCAAATGACCACTTGGACGTGTCAGGGAGGGAGTGCAGTGAGCGCGCTCGTCATTTCAGGAGGAGTCCACACCTGGCCTGGAACGCTCCTGGGTGTCCTGTTTGGGGTGCTGAGTTCTGGTCCTCAGTCGTACGGAGCGGAGGTATCCATCAATGCTTCTCAGGTAATTGCTGACTTTTTTGTTGCCCATCAACGAGTCCAATAGGTGTAGGTGTGAAGGCCGGTTGCGCGACGGAGACTGCAAACACCTTGGCCGGATCAGAGGTCTCTTTAGGGCTCTTCCTCACATTGTGCTCTTTAACTAAATAATCAGGATATCGTGACATCCGCTGAGGGCCGGTGAATCGGCGATGGGCGCTGTCTGGGGCGGCTGGGTGGCCGTTGGAGACCTGGCCCCTACGCATGGCTGGATTATTTAATTAAAAGCCATAAGTGAGCTTGCTTGTATAGTTCTATCGCCTTTTTGATGGGTAAAACAGAGAGCAGATGGGGACACACAAGAGAGACCTTTCCTCTCACTCAATCACCAGCTATGAAATATTACAGCAGTGGTTAGAAAGATTGAACCCTCCCTTCGGAGGAGCAAACCCTCATATGATGGCTCAAGACTGCTGCGAACCGATGTGATTCCACTTGGGCATACACGATTTCAATGGAGAGCTTGGATACGAGCACCTATTTCAAGTCAACATGTTCTCTCTGCTCTGCCAACTCTTCTGATAGGTGGAGCAATAGTTTGTCATGAGTGAGACCTTAAATGAACAACGACGCTCGTCTGCTCGCCTGAAACGGATTGTGGTTGTCGGGGTTTCAGGAGCTGGAAAAACGACCCTTGCTCAGCAATTAGCTCTGCGTCTGGATGTACCTCATGTGGAACTCGATGCCCTCTTTTGGGAGGCAAACTGGACACCGGTTTCCCCTGAGCTCTTCCGGGAACGGGTTGCGCAAGCACTTTGTGGCGATTACTGGGTGACAGACGGCAATTTCAGCCAGGTGCATGATCTGACTTGGGGTCGGGCCACTACCGTTATCTGGCTGGACTATGGAGTGAGGACAATTCTGATGCGCCTCGTGCATCGGACCTTCCGACGTATTTTTACCCGCGAAGAACTTTGGAATGGCAATCGTGAATCCTTTCTCCAAGGTCTCTTGACACGCGAGTCCATCATCGTCTGGGCACTCAAGACCTACAAGGAGAAGCGGAGGCGGTATCGTGCCGCTCAAGTTGATCCTGCGTATGCTCAACTCGATATTATACGTCTGTGCACTCCTCATGAGACGCAAGTCTGGCTTTCGCGCTTTGCAATCCCATCACAAGCAGCGGTCCCATAAGATTTCCTCTGCTTGTTAGGCAGCATTGAGCAAACGTTGCCGTAAGAGAGGAAGCTTGGCGCGACCAGACATAGAACGCTTGAGCAGGTTTCTCGCCTCTGGACCTTTGCCTCCTCTGGCCCAGTGCTGTAGGCCAGAGTGAGTCCAGCTACCACCGCGTCTTTGTCTTTGAGAATGCCTTTGACAAAGTGGTGCAGTTCGGGGATATCGCTCGCTTGGGCTGCTTCTATCCATGCAGCAAGCCGTTCTCCCTCTCGTTTATGTACTATCTTCAAAAAGTCCTGGGCCAAACCATAGGCCGTATCAGCCGGAGCGCTGGCAGCCCGAGGACACACCTTTGCTTGCTACAGAACCTATCTCGTTGCGCAATTCTTGGGAAAAAGGACTGGTTGGGGATACCACTAGAAAGGATTTCTGACAACTCGGAACACAGGCAGTACAGGGCTTATCCAGGCTTCGACGGATGGGTACTGAGCCCTCGGATGATTTCTTCCGCAACGGCGTGCCAATCGACGCTCCCGGGCTGCCGATGCCACTGCACCATCAGCCCGTGGAGTGTCGCCATCAGGATGCGGGCCTGGACTTTCACCCCGATATCCGCCCGAAACTCACCCGCCGCGATGCCAGCACGCAGCAATTGGCCCAGGGCTGATACACTACGTGCCTGTTGCTGCGCGTTCCGCTCAGCCAAGGCGGGAATATGGTATGCAAGATTCCAGCCTTCCATTAAGATGCGACAGGCATCGGTCTCCGCCTGGACATGCTCTCCATTCACTTCGATCACGACCTGCAAGATGGCTGCCGGAGAAAGATCAGGCGCCAGCCGTGCGCGGATGGCTGCTTCTAAGCCGCAGCTCCACCGTTCTGAGATGGCAAGATAGATGGCTTCCTTACTGGGAAAGTAGAGATACAGGGCCCCCCGTGAGAGACCGGTTTCTGCCACCAGGTCTTCAATCGTCGTCTCATAGTAGCCGCGCCGCGCAAAGCAGCGCACCGCCGCATTGAGGATCTGGGTGCGTCGCCCCTCTTTGGCTGCTGCACTCGTTTTTGGCATCGTTCCTGTTCCTCTGAACCAAGGGACCAGGCAGCAGGAGACGTCCTGTGTCCTTGCCTCTATCATACCACCGGACTATTCTCTCCGCCACTCCTTTGCTTGACATCAATCGATCTTTTCCCTATAATAAAAGAATGACCGGTCGTTTTTATTATAGCAGGTGTCGGCTTGCTGCACAAGCAGTGTGCATCGCACTGGTGTAAGGAGGGCCGTCCCGCATAGCGAGCTTGCGCGTCTGTGATGCGCCGGGCTGCTTCGGGACCCTCCGATGCATCACGAAGCGACTCGTTCGGCTTCCCGCGGGGAATCCCCTGAAAGGAACTCTGATGAAGACAGGTTCTCACCTCTTCTCACGACTGCCGGGTGGCGTGAAGACCCGCAGCCTCCTCGCGCTCGCGGCCATTTTGCTGGCCGCCTGGCTGATCGTTGAGTCACCATTGTTCCACAAGACAGCTCCGCCTGGTGTGCATCTAAACGACCTGCACTCCGTCGGACAGTTCCAACAGCTGTTCAATGCGGACGCAGGCACAACGCGCCTGGTGTTGATCCTTTCGCCCACCTGACCAACGTGCCACGCGGGCGCCAGTTGGGTGCAGACACAGATTTTACAGCACTATCGCGGTGCCAAGCTGCGCGTCTATGTCATCTGGACCGTCAAACTGACCTTTGATTCGCGAGATCAGTGGGATGGAGGCGGCCTGATAGATCCTCGTGTGGTCCACCTCTGGGACCAGCAGGACATCGTAGGGGACTGGGTCGTCGCTCATCTGCCGGGCTATCAGGGCAGCGACTGGGATGCCTACCTGTTGTTTGGCCCTTCTGCCACGTGGACAGCCCAGCCACCACCTCTGATTAGTTCGGGGTCCAGCGTGATTGATACGAAGGATACGCTTGCGAGCAGCATTGCTCCTCTGCTTCAGGGGTAGCCTCTGCCTCCGAAGCAGGAAACGTTGGGGAAGGAAACGGGAATGTCTCTCACCTCGCTTGGTCTGCTAGCGGCTTTTGGAGCGGGTCTGATCTCCTTTCTCTCGCCATGCGTCTTGCCGCTTGTGCCCGGCTACCTGTCCTACCTGGCGGGGACGAGCCTACAGGAGGCACAGAGCCAGACCACCACGCGCTGGCGTGTCAGTGCCCATGCCCTCTGTTTTGTGCTGGGCTTCGCGCTGATCTTTGTGCTGCTGGGAGCCGCGGCCGCTCTCGCGGGCCTCGCCTTGCGCGCCTTCCAGCAGGTGCTGGCACGTCTCGCCGGTCTGCTGCTGGTGCTCTTTGGCATCGCGCTCACCGGGCTGGTGCCTGTGCCGTTTTTGTCCAGGGAACACCGCATCCAGGTGCAGCCAGGCGCATCGGCATGGTGGCGCTCAGGACTCATCGGCGTTGCTTTTGGGGCGGGCTGGTCGGCCTGTACCGGACCAATCCTGGGTTCGATCCTGGTACTGACGGCGGCCAGCGCGACGCTCGTACAAGGGGTGATCTTCCTGCTGGCGTATGCCCTCGGACTGGGCCTGCCGTTTCTGCTGGTCGGGCTCCTGGTGGACCGCGTCAGCCCGCTCATGCGACGCATCCGCCGGTATACAGGTCCCATCGCGCTTCTCGGAGGAGTGCTCCTGATTCTGATGGGGATGCTCATCTTGACTGGCCGTTTGGATCAACTGGCTAACGATCTCCTACCAATCTATTTCTCACGATGAAGGGAGGACAGAGAGGTGATGATAGAACGAGTCTATCGCTCAAGCCTGGCAGAACCTTTGAAGTGGATAGTCCTGGCCTTGTTTCAGCCGACTCGCTTCCGTGCGACCTGTGAACCGGCAGGCTGGCGGCAACGCGCTCGCATGCTCGCCAGGCTCACCATACCGGTGTTCCTGCTCTCGTACCTGCTCGTCATCATCCTACGAACCGTGCTGCTTCCTGCTCACCTGGTAGCCTTACCGGACGAAACCGGTCTGTTGCCCAGCGGAAACTTTCTGGTACCGGTGGTCGGCGTCGCGTTCGGCCTTGCCTGGGGCCTCGTTTTTGGCACCGCCAGGGGTGTCGCCTTCGGCATCGTCATCAGCCTCACCGCAGGTGTGGTGTTCGGTCTGCCAGGAATCTATGCGTTACTGTACACAAATGCCGCCGGCGCATGGCTGGTGCCGGTGATCGGCGTTGCCGCGGGCGGTGCGCTCGGCCTCACCTTCGGCCTCGCCTGGGGTGTCGCCTTCGGCGTCATCGTCGGCCTCGCGGCAGGCCTCGGAATCGCCGGCCCCGATCTCATCGCTGATTTTATCATCGGCCTTGGCTTCAGTCTCGCGCTCACCGTGCGAGGCGGCTTTGTCACACGCCTCGAAATCAGCCTCGTTGTAGGCCTCATCCTCGGCGTGATAGGGGGCCTCACCGCAGGCGTACCAGGCGGTCTCGCAAGCGGCCTTGCAGCAGGGCTGGGGAGCATCCTGGGGCTCTCTCGGACGCCGTGGTACCTGGGCAGTGCGCCCTCAGCCATGAATGCACAGGAACGTCCAGCAGAAGACCTCGACCTGCGAGAGAACGACCGTGGCTGAGAGAGGTATGCTGGCTATTTGGTCTATCCGTTCGTATAGTTGACAGTTAGCCCGGACAAACTTTTTTCTCCGAGCACCTTCTGGTTTCGTGAAGCCTCAATTTCTGAAACGGATGTCCGAAGTAGCCAGCATAGTCTAGCCTCGGCCTTTACTGGTTCCTCTATCATCGAGGGGCAGTGATCTCTGCTGTTCTCGCCTCCGTGGAAACTGCCGCGCAAGGATATGGACCCCACCCAGCGCGTCGAGCTGCTCGTAGGCCTGCCGTACGGAAGTCGGTCGTATGCCGAGATGTTCGCTCACGCTCTTGATGTTATACGTGACCAGCGAATCCCCGCCTGCCCCCTGTTGCCGCGAGAGGCGCTCTGCCTCTGCATAGAGCAGGTCGATGGTCACCGCGCGTATGATGAGTGTCGAGTCCGGGGTATAGAGCACGCCCATGATGATGTCGAGCAGCTGGCGCATCTCCAGGCAGGCCTGAAGCAGTTCATCTGGGGGCAACTCGGCCAGTTCTTCCGACGAAAGGTGCAGGTAGCGATAGGTTGTATCTGTGCTGCCTGATTCTCCTTGCTGGTTCATGTTTTCTTCTCCTCTTTCTTCTTATTCTTATTGCCAAATCTGTTCTTGGAACTGCCCATCCCATTTCTTCAGCCTGGTACAGGGCCTCCTCCTGGAGAGGAAAAGTTCTCTCCATCCCGCTCCTTTCGACCAGCAGTTCCTGGTCGTGAGCGAGGAGGATGAGCTGCTGGTCTGAATCGATGTGTATCGGAACCCGCATCCCCGGCAACACGCCCATGGTCAAGGCCACTTGGTGGCCACCCAATTCGACCGCGGCACGGACCTCCAAGCGCAGCGGGCATTCAAAAGTCTGTTTTTTATAATGCGGGTGATCATCCTCTGCGATGTCGAATTCGTCATGTGCCCGGATGTCCTCCATTAGGTCCTTTCTCTATTACGGATGGTTCCCTGGACCTCGTCACACTAGTTCATCGTAGTATCTATAACAGGGAATGGGAGAGCAGGCGTGAGGCCTCCAGCCAGGGTGAAAACTCACTATGCTTCTCTGCGTCTCCTGCTTGCTCGGAGGTTTCCCTTATTGAAAGGGGCCAGGCGCATCGCTGGATGGCTTCCGGCCCCTGCTGCTAAATCGTGAGTAGCTCCTTCCAGCGGCTCATGAATCGTGGTGAGAGCCGTTCTTGCCGCATACGCCAGCTGTAAGCAAAGCCCTGAACGGCGAACACGAGGGTGCCGCGCCCGAAAATGCGGTTAAGCGCATCAACGACTGCCAGAAGTTTTGCTTGCCGGTAGTGCTCATGGAGCGACGCCTCGCCGCAGAGATCCGGTTGCACGAGGTGGAACGGCGTGATCCGGCTCAGGACAACGCCGGCCTTGTGGTAGTCTTCGCGATAGCTGGTGAGCATTCCAGTGTCACTCCGAAAAAAGTACATGCTTGTTCCGTAGGGTAATACAGCTATTTTTGCATCAAGAATTTTATCTTCTATAAAAGATGGATAATGAATTTTCTGAGACACGGTGTGTGACAGGCAGACATGCTAGGCCACTCATACTTCTCCAACGAGAGAAAGCGGCATTTTTGAAGAAGGTACGGAGTGGCCTCTACCAAGTGCTCAAGGCTTCGAAGCCTTTCTCAGGCTTATGGAAGACAGAGAATGGACCGTGAGGGAAGAGGATTGCCCCCTGATGATGATCTCCGTTGCCTGCCTTAACAACGATTGTGAAGACTGTTTTGAAATAAAAATAGTGCAATTTACTAGCGCTAGTAAATTGCACTATAGATCGACGGAACCGACGGGCGTCCGATTATCCGCAAGACGACCAGCGTGACAGGCAGACACAATGGGCCGCTGCTGCTCTACAGGTTTGTATCTCCTGTGGTTTCTTCAAACTCTACATCTATATAGGCGTCAGCAAGAGAAAAGTAAACACCTAAGCTGTGTAACGTGATATCGTCAGTATTTTCAAAGGCTTCATAAATCCATCTGTTCTGCTCTTTGTGATAGCTTTCGACTTTGAGCGATTGCGAATCTACCAGGATGTACTCTTCGATGGTGGGATGCGCGCAATAATTTTTGAGTTTCCACGTTCTGTCGCTGAGCTCTGTGGTCGGGGAAAGCACTTCCACAATGAGTCGTGGAGATTGAATTGCTTGTACTCTTCCCCGATCCCGGGGATCGCACGTAACCGTTACGTCGGGATGGAAGTAGCGCGTTTCAGAAATGTGCACATTCATATCGGAACTATAGAGGCAGTTGCTCCCGCGCAGAAGATTCCAAAGGATTCGTTGGATATTTGATTTGATGGTATCATGATTAGCGGTGCCGCCTGCCATGGCATACACATAGCCATCAATGTATTCGTAGCGGGTCTCAGGATCGTTTTCTTCAAGTTGAAAGTATTCTTCAACGGTCATGGTTCGCCGATTCTCTATCGCCATGGCTCTCGCTTACCTCTCCTTCCGTGAAGGATGTATTGCTCTGGACCCCTTTCATAGATCAGCACTATTATATCATACGTAGTGCCTGACATCGATTATGATTGATCATACTGCTTCAAACTGCCTCACTACATAGCTATGGCTAATATGCTCTTGTTCCAGGCGCAAGTTACGCTCAGCAAGATAGACAAAGAGGTCGTGTTCTTCAAAGGTGAGATGTGGAAGTTGTCTGACGAGGCAGGGAGTGCTTTCGACACAGTATTCCACGAAGGTGGAGAACGTTTCCCAGTCCATCATAACCGAGGTGACGTGCGGGTAGAGCGAGCGCAGGCGCGAGAGGATCAGGAATCCCTGCGCGTCCAGGTCGCCCCAATAGTAGATGGGACACTCGGCCAGCAAGGGGACGCGAGCTAGATTATTGACCATGAAGCCGCCGCCGAAAAGCGCGAAGGCATTTCGTCGTGATGGTAGCGTGAGGAAGGTCATCTCGTTCTCGGTGATGATGCAGCGCTGCCCGCGCAGCAGATCGAGCGCCGCAAACTGCGAGACCGGAACGCTCAATTCGGTGAGCGGCAAGTTATACCCTTTGTGTAGTTGTTCATTAAGCAAGCGCACCCGCACAAGAGGTTCTTTCTCGCGCAGTCCAAATCGCTGCTCAAACGTCACCCCATCCGGCGTCATCGCCTCCGTCGGGAGAATCTCCTCCAGGAGTTCTCGCACAGTGCCCCGATGCTGCTCAATAAACTTGGTATGCACGCTGATCGGCAGCTCGCGTATATACATTTGCGGCCTGAGATGCTCCAGGAAATAATGGCATACTGTGAGCAGGTCTGACCATATTGCGTGCTGTTCGATGACGCCCTGTGGGTATCGCTTCATCCAGGCTTCCAATTGTGGCAGACACGCGCGAATCAGTGCAATATCGTGGCAGAACTGGCTGAACTCTGCATCTTTCTCGATGAGACGCAGGAAATCCTGCTCCGTTTCGATGACGACCCGCACCGGCACGGTCTGCGTTCCAGAGGCCCGCTTCTGTTGTACCTGGTACTCAAGAGTGTAACCAAAGCCGCGCTGTTCTTTGGACTGCGCTTGCAAGTCGCGTGCTGCCTTGCGTAATGCCAAATAATCCGTTGGCAGCTTGCCCACTGGTAAGTCTAGCGGGAAGAAGCTCTCTTGTTGTAACCATGCACGCAAGAACGGCAGGTAGAGGCGCGCTGCCTTCTTTCGAATGTCACCTGGCGTAATCACCAATACCCACTCCTGCCTGTAGAGCCTGTTTATGTTCAAGATACTCGCTGATGGTAAAGTTGTACACCTTCGAGTCGTTTTCTTCCGAGTTGTTGGTCACATAGTGGCACGCGCTGATATAGGGCTCAATCACGTGGATCTTATCAAGCGGCGTTAAGACCAACAGTTGCAGGTCGAGCTGCTTGAAGAGTTCCATTGCGTAGCGTGCGTTCATCTCATCTGAGCGAACAAACGCCTCGTCGATCACGACGAAGCGGAACGCCTGTTTCCGCTCCTCCTGCTGGTCAAGGCCATACTGGTAAGCAATGGCGGAGGCAAGGATGGTATATGCCAGCTTCGTCTTCTGTCCGCCGGACCTGCCGGAGGAGTCGTTATAGTAATTCTTGGTGGTATCGTCTTCGCGATAGCGCTCCTCGGCAGAAAAATCGAGCCAGTGGCGCACATCAGCCACCTTCGCCGTCCAGCGTTCTTCTTGCTCGAAGCGCCGGATTAGCGCCTGGATGCGCTGGAAACTGGCCTCGTTTGCTTCGGCTGTACGCGGCTGCGTCACGTCCGGCAGGCAAGCACGCAACTGGGCCCTGAAGTCGCGCACCTCACTATCGCGGGCCTGGTCAAAGCAAAGCTGGATGTAGGTCGATGGTGTGTAATCGATCAGGTGCAGCGAGTCGTTGAGGCTGCCAATACTCTTTTTAATGCCCTCGATCTGCCGTTCTAATGCTGCCTTGAACACGCTGATGTTAGTGATGACTTTCTCATCGAGCAATTCTTTGAAGCGCCTGCGATAGCGCGGCAAATCCTCGCGGCGAATCTGCTCATAGTGATGGCGATATGCCGCTATAGCCTCTATCGATGCATCGAGTTCATTGGCAATAGTGGGGCTGATTTGCTTGAAATCGTTCATCAAGCCAAGAATCTTGCTTATCAATGGAGTGACTAGCCCTCGCAAAGCTGTGGCGCGCGCACGATAGAACTGGGCCATTTTCTCTCGTACTTCATCGGCATTCTCAATAGTCAGTGCAGCGTTTTTATGGTCTTTCTCAATCTGCGCAAAATAAGCCGAAATATCAACATGTGAGGCTGCCTGCAACGCCACATAACAGGCGGAGCGCTGCTGTTGGTAGCTGGCAATAGAGTTATCGAGCGTAGCAATGGCTGTATTGACGCGGTCTCGCTCCCGCTGGCATTCGCGGTGCTTTTGTGTGATCTCGTCGAGCTGGTGGCGCAGTTCTGCCAGGTGATCAGCGCTGGCTTCGAGTTCGCGTTTTTGGGCCAGTAAGTCGTTGCGGCGCTGCTCGTCGGTCCGCCAATCAATCGCTGCGAAGGTCGTGAACTCGAGCAGCCGTTGCAGCGCCTGCTCACGTTTTTGCTCAAATTTCTGTGCCTGTTCGATCCGCCCGATGCTGGCTTCGGCGGCTTCTAGCGCCTTCTGTTGCGCGGCAAGTTCCGCCATGATGGCCTCGATTTTCTCAGCGTTGCTCCATCCTAGCACATAGCGTTTGCGATCGCCGAGGGAAGAGCGGTCATCTTTCTCGTGGCGGGTCGCGCTGTGCTTGACTTGGCCGTTGATGGTGAGCGCACGGCGGCCCTGCTGGAATTCTTCCAGCGTTTCACAGCAGGCATAGTCATAGGCGTCGATGAGTTCGGCGGTGAGCCAGTTGGTGAACTCGGTATCCGGTTTGACTTCCAGTTTGAAGAAGAGCATGTTGCGCTCAAGCGCTGCAGTGTTACGCGGTGTGCGCGGTCCGCGAATGCGGTGATAAATGAGCCGCCCACGCAGGTTCGTCCGATCCACGTAACGGCTGATCTGCTGGTAGTGCTGTTCCGGTACGAGCAACTGCCGCCCAAAGCCATGTAACAGTCGCTCGATGGCCGGCTCCCATTGCCGTGCGCTTTCGCGTACGCGCAGCAGTTCACCGATGAAGGGCAGCTCATCCTCCGGAATCTCGAGCGCTTGCGAAAGACTCGCGCGCAAGCGGATATCTTCACCGGGGATCTGGCTTTTGCGCTGTTGCAGCGAGGCCAGTTCCTCCGTGAGTACGCGCAGTGTTGCTGCAAGCGATGTTTCCTGCAATTTCTGTTCGTCACGTTGCCCGGTGAGCAGCACACTCCGTTGCGCGACCTGTGTCAACAGCGCGGTCGCCTGCCGTGCGCTCGCCAGGAACGTTGTTTCATCGTCAACCTCAGGCAGGTTGACCATTCGTGCCAGTGCATTATACTGCTCCGCCTGTTTCTTCTTTGTTGCTTGCTGCTGAGCCAGGGCCTGGAGTTCTTGCTCAATTTGATGTATGCGCTGGCCAAATCGGTCGTTCTGTATGGCAACGTTCAAGCCAATTTGCTGTTGCATCAGCTGATCGAGGCGCTGATTGAGCGCTTCGCTCTGTCCCTGTGCAGCGGCGCGTTGCTGGCGAGCATCATTAATGGCCGTCTCAAGCAGCGTATTCTTGCGGCCAGCAATATACACCGGAACAACTTGCGCGCACTGCTCTGCCTCGGCGATACGCACTTGCAGCTTCTCATATTCCCCTACCTCGTTCATGAGCGGCTCAAGTACCGAAAGTTGCTGCTCCGCAAGCTCGATAGCAGAATGAGCGCGCGTCAGGTTCTCAAAGTTTTCTTGTAGCTGCGCAATACGTTCCTGGGCGTCGGTCTTTTCCAGCATATGCTCGCGCACGAAAGCATTCAGTCCGCCGATGTCTTTGATCGAGACAATCTGGTTGAACAGGTCGAGAGCTTTCTCAGAGCGCAGGCCCATCAGGTGGCAAAAGCGCCGGCTGTATTTGGCGAACTCGTCAAACACTTCAGCTCCTCTGGCACGCAACTGCTTGCGCAGATCCGCTATATCGCCGCGTATGGAGAAATGCTCCTCGATGTTTAGCGGTGTGGGCGCAATGACGAAGAACTTGCGCAACTCACCCTGCTGCCACCAGAAAACCTGGGCCAGCGTCAGATGTTGTTCCAGGCTTGCGTTAGCAAAAACGGCCAACAGGACGGAATAGGAGTCTTTGCCGCGCAAATACTGTATATTCGCCGAACTGCTCTCGTGGTCTTTCTGCTTGCTCCATGCTCCTCGCACATACGTTCCTTCGTTGCGCTCGCGGTGCTTTTCTGTACCCGCGGCCTGATTGTATGTTCGCCGGGCATATGGGACGAGCAGTGTTAGCAAGGCATCCGCCAACGTGGACTTGCCGGAGCCGTTGATGCCCGTCAGCAAGGCCGTTCCACCTGAAGGAGTGATATGCCAGATGCACTGGTTGAACGTTCCCCAGTTATACACCTCAAGCTCGTGCAAGCGAAATCCACCTGAGGTATCCTTGCTATCTTTAGTCCATGTATGATTCTGATTCAGAGTCAGCATTTGCATAGCGTGCCAGTTTCTCCTTTATCTCAGCTAGTTTTTCCGCGTCGAGTTTCGCTTTCAAGATGCGCCGTACTTCAAAGTAAGCCGGTTTTTCCGTGTTGGGCATGCGCTTGAGAAATCCCAGTTCTATAAGGCGTTCGATAGTCGCGTCTATTCTACGTTGCAGAGCGCGTTCGTCTGTGCGCGCAGCCAGGAAAGGGACGAGCAGTTCGCGCATCTGGTCATCGGTGATCGTGCATTTCCCGGCATCGAGATGGGTAGACTCGAACTGATCGAGCCACTCGCGGAGGAGGACGCAGAGCAGCGTCGTGGAATAGGTAAGACGGTCGCGCCGTGTCAGCCGAGGTAGCGCTATCGATTGACCCTCGTCGTCTTCAAGGGCGGGCTGGTGCAGACAGGCGTAGCCATCCTCTTCCTGGACACGCACTTCAAGACCAAT
>Ga0187846_10001019_pt1 | contig 16037 bp, 15 predicted proteins | sample TC_taG_FD_161473 | JGI IMG/M metagenome (GOLD analysis project Ga0187846, IMG submission 161473) | Biofilm microbial communities from the roof of an iron ore cave, State of Minas Gerais, Brazil - TC_06 Biofilm (v2) | ecosystem: Environmental > Terrestrial > Deep subsurface > Cave > Wall biofilm...
CCACGAGCCCGGCGAAGTGCGCCATGTCCACCATCATCAGCGCGCCGACCTCATCGCAGACGGCCCGGATCCGCGGGAAGTCGAACGTGCGCGGGTAGGCGGTCGCGCCGGAGACGACGATGCGCGGGCGGTGCTCACGGGCCAGCCGGGCGAGCACGTCGTAGTCGATCTGTTCGGTACGCTCATCGACGCCGTAGGGAATGATCCGGTACAGCTGGCCGGAGAAGTTCACCGGGCTCCCATGGGTGAGGTGCCCTCCGTGCGCCAGGTTCATGGCCAGGATGGGGTCGCCGGGCTTGAGGAAGGCGAAGTACGCGGCCATGTTCGCCTGGGCCCCCGCGTGGGGCTGGACGTTCGCGTGCTCGGCGCCGAACAGGGCCCGAGCGCGATCGATGGCCAACCGCTCGGCCACATCGACGAACTCGGTTCCTCCGTAGTAGCGCCGTCCGGGATACCCCTCGGCGTACTTGTTGGTCAGCACGCTCCCGAGCGCCTCCAGGACCGCCCGGCTCGCGTAGTTCTCCGACGCGATAAGGTTGACGTAGTAGCGCTGTCGGTCGATGTCTTGGGCTATGGCCTGAGCAATCTCCGGATCGGTCCGGCGAAGCTCTTCCACGGTCCTCGCCTCCTCCCGCGGCGATCCGCGCCGCGGCTTCCCCTCACTTCCGCGCACCTACGGGGAACCCTCCCCTACCGGAGGGCCACCGCTTCGCCGAGCACCGCGCTGATCGCGTCGAGCGGAACGGCGCCCGCCCGGACGACAACGGGAGGTGTCCGCGTGACATCCACCACGGTCGAAGGCTGCGCCAGAGGCGACCGTCCCCCGTCGAGGATGAGATCGACCCCGGATCCAAGGTCGAGCGCCACCTGGACCGCCGTGATCGGCGCCGGCTTTCCATGGGTGTTCGCGCTCGTCCCCACGATGGCCGCCCCGAGGGCTTGGCAGAGACCGAGGGCCACGGGGTGGTTCGGCTCACGGACTCCGATCGTCTCCCCTCCGCCGGCGAGCATTGCAGAGACGGCCGGCGCCCGTCGGCATACGATGGTAAGGGCGCCCGGCCAAAATCGGTCCGCCAGCCGGAGGGCAATGTCCGGGAGATCCGCGACCAGGCTGCGCCACTGCGCGCGGTCGGCGATGAGGAGCGGCATGGGTTCCCCGGTGGGACGCCGCTTCACCGCGAACACGCGAGCCACCGCAACCTCGTCCGCCGCCGCGGCGCCGAGCGCATAGAACGTATCGGTGGGGAAGGCGACCAGACCGCCGGCCCGCAGCGCCTGCCGCGCCCGCCGCGGGACATCCCGGCTCTGGGGATCAACGCCGATGACTTCCATCGTCCACGTTCGTCGCGGCGATCACCACGCGCTCCGCGCCGGCGTAATCGCGCACGACGCGGGCAGGTCCGAACGTCCCCGTCGCGGCGATCAGGCCGACGACCGCCCGGGCCTGGTCCCAGAGCGCCGCGACCTCGAGCGCCAAGATTCCTCCGTGCGACAGGTATGCTCCCGCCCCTTCGATGAGGACACGGTGCACGGCGAGCCCGTCGGGCCCGCCGTCCAGCGCGACGGGTGGCTCGTGGTCGCGGACCTCCCGCGGAAGGCGCGCGACTTCAGCCGTCGGAATGTACGGGGGATTGGCCACGAGGGCGTCAAGCGTTCCCTCGAGTCCCCGGCCCGCGAGCGGATCGAGGTTTGGGCCTTCCCCCCACGCGATACGGTCGACGACGCCGGTCCGGGCGGCGTTCAGCCGCGCCACCTCGAGCGCCGCGGGGGAGACATCGGTCGCCAGCAGGCGCGCCTGCGGCATGAGGCGCGCCAGAGCGATGGCGATCGCTCCGCTCCCCGTCCCGACGTCGACGACAAGCGGCGCGCGACGATCCCTGAGAATGTCTGCGAGCACCTCGACCAGCCGCTCGGTCTCAGGCCGGGGAATCATCACACGCTCATCGACGACCATGTCCACCCCAAAAAACTCCCGCCGCCCGATCAAATACGCCGACGGGGTGCCGGCGGCGCGCTTCTCGATCGACGCGGCGTACGCCGATGCCGCGGCATGCGGCAACGCCAACCGGGGTCGTGCGAGGAGTTCTTCGCGGCTCAATCCCACCGCGTGGCGCAGCAGGATCTCGGCTTCAAGGCGCGCGTCTCCCGGATCCAGATCGGCCCCAGCCAGTCGGGCGGCGCCCCAGCCCCACGCGGTCTGCCGGGACCACGCCGACGCGCCCGTCCGCTCGTCGGTCGCCGTCGGGGAATCCGGCGTGCTCACGAGCCGGCCGCGGTGAGGCTCGCGGCCTGACCGGCCGATTCGAGGGTCTCAATCAGTTCGTCGAGGTCGCCGTCCAGGACGGTCCGGATATCGTGCACGCTCTTGCCGATCCGGTGGTCGGTCACGCGGTCCTGCGGGAAGTTGTACGTCCGGATCTTCTCGCTCCGATCGCCGCTCCCCACCTGCCTGCGCCGGGCTTGGTCGATTTCAGCCTGCTGCTGCTCCACGGCGCGCTCCAACAGGTGGGCGCGAAGAATGCGCATCGCCTTTTCGCGATTCTGGTACTGCGACCGTTCGTCCTGACACGCGATGACGATCCCGGTGGGCAGGTGCGTGATCCGCACCGCCGTCTCCACCTTGTTCACATTCTGCCCCCCGGCGCCCCCCGCCCGGTACGTGTCAATCTTGAGCTCGTCGGGCCGGACGACCACATCGACCTCCTCGGCTTCCGGCAGCACGGCCACGGTAGCCGTCGATGTGTGGATCCGCCCGCTGGCCTCGGTGGCGGGCACGCGCTGGACCCGGTGCACCCCGCTCTCGTACTTGAGTCGGCTGTAGGCGCCTTTCCCCTGGATCCCGATCGTGGCCTCCTTGAACCCCCCGAGCCCGGTCGCGTTTGTCGAGAGCACCTCGGATTTCCACCCGTGGCGCTCCGCGTACCGCACGTACATCCGCAGCAAGTCTCCGGCAAACAGCGCGGCCTCGTCTCCCCCGGTGCCGGCCCGAATTTCGACGATGACGTTTTTCTCGTCGCGAGGATCGCGCGGGATCAGCAGCTTCTCGATCTCCCGCTCGAGCGCGGCCTGCCGCTCGACCAGCGCCGCCTTCTCGGTGGTGGCCAGCGCGCGCAGCTCGGGATCGGCCTCGCCCGCGATCGCGTCCGCCTCTTGGATCTCGCGCGTCACCCGATCGTACTCTTGGGAGGCCGACATCACCTCCGCGACCCCGGCGTGCTCCCGGGCCACCTGCTGGTACCGCGCCGGATCGGCAAAGATAGCCGGATCCGCCATCGCGCGGGTCAGCTCCTCCTGGCGAGCCGCGAGCGCTAGAAGCCTGTTCCGCAGTTCCGGGCGCACCTGTGCCTCCTTCCGATCATTTCCCCTCCATTATAAAGGATGAACGGGGAGGTCACCGCGTCCCTGCGGCCGGCGGTATCAGAGGGGCCGCTCCGTCCCATCGCATCCGGCCTCGCCCTGACGAGGGCGATGTCCGCGGGCTTGGCCCGCTGCCTATTCGTGAGAGAGAATCAGAGCACGGGAGGCGCCGCGCCGACCGCGGTCTCGCCCTCCAGCACCTCTCGAAGCGCCCGGATGGCCACCTCGAGATGCGCGTCCTCCGGCTCCCGTGTCGTCAAGTGCTGGAGCCAGATCCCCGGCGCCACCAGGGCCCGAACGATCCGGGACCGCCCGGCGAGCCGGATAATCTCGTAGCTCACCCCGGCCACCAAGGGGAGCAGCAGCACCCGCTCGAGGAGTCGGGTTCCGAGGGAGGGGTGGCCGAGGAGGGCGTAGAGTACGACCGCCACCAGCATGACAATGAGGAGAAAGCTGGTCCCGCACCGCGGGTGAAACCGGCTGCAGGCGCGCACTTCGGAGACGTTCAGCGGCACCCCGGCCTCGAACGCATTCACGGCCTTATGCTCGGCCCCGTGGTACTGGTAGACGCGGCGGAGATCCGGGATGCGCCCAATGAGGCCGATGTAGCCGATGACCAGGGCGACGCGCAGGGCCCCTTCTCCGAGGTTCTGGGCCAGGGCCGATCCGAGGACCCCCTCGGCGACGCGGATCGCCAGGGTGGGGACGAGGAAGAACAGTGTGATCGAAAGCCCCAACCCCAACCCCATGGCGATTCCCACGTCCCGACCGGTCGGGGCTGCGCCCTCCGTGACGGCCTGGCTGGCCGAAAGCATGATGGCACGGGCGCCCAGCACGAGGCTCTCGTAGAGCACGACAATCCCGCGGATCACGGGCAGCCGCAACCACCGCCGCAGCAAAAGCGAAGGGAATGGCTGGCTGTGGACGACGAGCCGGCCGTCGGGCTCGCGGACCGCCACCGAGAGGTATCGAGGGGAACGCATCATGACCCCCTCGACGACGGCCTGTCCTCCGATCGTCAGCGAAGACCCCAACGGCGGCGGGCCAAAGCGCATGGAACCGCTCAGCGGCTCCTCACGATCGCTGGTTCACCGGCGGGACGCCGGCGATCAGACCTGGATGCCGTACTTCTTGGCAAACCTCTGGACGCGTCCTTCGGCGTCCACAAACTTCCGCTGGCCGGTATAGAAGGGGTGGCACTTGGAGCAGATCTCTACGCGGATGTTTTCGCGTGTGGACCCTGTCACAAAGGTCTCCCCGCACGCGCACGTGACCGTGGTCTGCCGGTAGTTGGGATGAATACCCTTTTTCATGGCGATCTCACCTCGAGCTCCGCGCTCACTCGCCGACCCGCGCGGCGCTCACAACAGGCGAAATTATACCATACGCGGCCGGGCCCGCGCAAACGCAGACGCAGGCGAGTGTACCCGCTCGAACCGCGCCAACATATGGGCCATTCCGGTCATCGTCAGGATGGTGACGATGTTCATGTTGCCCACGGCGGTGCACGGGAGCTTCACATGATGGCCGACGAGGAGACGCGTCAGCGGAACCACGGGGATCTTCCACATCCGCCCCACGCCGGAGGCTACGGTGAGGGTAACGGGAGACGTCATCGTGATCTTCTCGCTCGACTGCGACCGAGGACACGGCCACGGTGAAAGAAACGCCGAGCGCCTGAGTTTATCGATCCGCGAAAGACGTTAGCGCAAGAAGGCCAAGGGATCCAGTGGGATGCCGTTGCGCCTGACTTCGAACAGAAGGTGCGGACCGGTGCTCCATCCGGTGTTCCCGATCCGGCCGAGGACCTGGCCCATGGCGACCCGCTGGCCCAGCCCCACGAGCGCGGCGGAAAGGTGGGAGTAGCTGGTCTCCAACCCGTTGCCGTGGTCCACGACGATGAGGCGGCCGTATCCGACCATCCACCCCACGAACCGGACGATCCCTGCGCGGGCCGCGCATACCGGCGTCCCCAGCCGTGCGGCGATGTCGAGGCCGGTGTGGAACTCGCGCGTCCCGAAGATGGGGTGGATCCGCCAGCCGAAGCGCGACGTGATCGTCCCAGCCGAGGGCGTGACCATCTGCATCTGTCTCAGGAGTGCCGGCAAGGGGTGGGCGATCCGGGGAGCGCTCCTCGACGGGGGCGCCGGTCGCGCGATCGCCGACGTGGGTTCCTGGGGCGCCGGCACCGGGCTACTCGGCGAGGGGATCGAGAGGACCTGGCCCGGGTGCAGCGTCGCCTCCTGGGAAAGGTTGTTCGCCGCGGCCAGGGCGTCCACCCGCACGCCCGCGTCCCGTGCAATCTGCCAGAGCGAATCTCCGGACGCGACCGTGTGGGTCGTCGGTGCCTCAACCGCAGGGGCCAGCGCGTCTTGGACGGGATCGGCGAGGAGTTCTCCCGCGTCCAGCAGCACCGCCCCGGATGATGCTGGGTCCTCTCCGAAGAGCGAGACCCCCTGCAGGCTCAATTCAGGGGAAATCTCCGTTGACGCCGTCGCCCTCGAACTGCGGTCCTCGGGCGCCGGGGCCGAAATATCCCAAGACTCCGCGGGCAGTCTAAGGGCCGACGCCGAGAGGTGCACCAGCGCGGGAATTTTTGCGGTCGGTGAGGCGGGCTTTGAAGACCCCGCCCCGGCGAAGTCCGTTGGGATGAGGAGCGGAACGGCTGCCAGTGTTAGCGCCAACAACATGCCCGCAACTACGAACCTGGCGGGAACCGCCATCCGGCCTCCTTGCGAGCTGCGCCATCACGTCCCGAGCCGCCTTCACGTCCTAATAAAGACAATGTAACGTTTTTGTACGGCTGGATTAGTTCGTTTGATGATCTAGAATTCCTGCCATCCTGTGCGTAATTTGCTCCAAAAAGGCATCGGACAAATGTTCCCCTTTTCCCGGCTGGGCCGCTCGCGTTCTCGCCCCGGCGTGCGAATTCTCGCCCCGGCTCGACGGCAGCCCGCAGATCCTCTCGAGGGGGGCGATGTGCACTGCTGGGATCTCCCCCGGCCGCCTACGCGTCATCCTCGCTGTTCTTGATGATCGAACGGAGAAAGGCCTGGTTGTTGGGCGTCTTCCGCAGCCGGTCGAGGATCAGTTCGGTCATCGCCACGGTGTCGAGCGTCTCCAGGCTCTTCCGGAGCACCCAAACCTTTCGGAGTTCCTCCTCGCTCAGGAGCAGTTCTTCGCGGCGGGTCCCCGACAGCTTGATGTCGATCGCCGGGAACGTCCGGCGCTCCTGGAGCTTGCGGTTGAGATGCAGTTCCATGTTTCCGGTGCCCTTGAACTCCTCGTAGATGACGTCATCCATGCGGCTGCCGGTGTCGATCAGCGCGGTGGCGATGATCGTAATGCTCCCCCCCTCCTCGATCTTCCGCGCGGCGCCGAAGAACCGCTTGGGCCGATGGAGGGCCGCCGGGTCCAGCCCGCCGGAGAGCGTCCGGCCGCTGGGGGGGATGACCAGGTTGTTGGCGCGGGAGAACCGCGTCAGGCTGTCCAGCAGGACCACAACGTCCCGCGCCCCCTCGACGAGCCGCTTGGCGCGCTCGAGCACGAGGTCGGCGACCTGGACGTGCTCCTCGGGCGGCCGGTCGAATGTTGATGCCACCACCTCCGCCTCCACCGAGCGGCGCATGTCGGTCACTTCCTCAGGACGCTCATCGAGCAGGAGCACCATCAGGTACACTTCCTGGTGGTTTTGCACGATGCTCTGACCGATCTTCTTCAGCAGCGTCGTCTTCCCGGCCTTGGGCGGCGAGACGATCATGGCCCGCTGACCCTTCCCGATCGGGGAGAACAAGTCGACGATCCGGACCGTCAGATCACTCTGGGGAAGCTCCAGTTTGAGCCGCTCGTGCGGGAACACCGGGGTGAGCTTCTCGAAGTCCGGCCGGGACCGGGCCTGCTCCGGATCGAGCCCATTCACCGCCTCGACGCGCAGCAACGCGTAGTATTTCTCGTTGTCTTTGGGGGCGCGGACCTGGCCGAGCACCTCATCCCCGACGCGAAGCCCGAACCGCTTGATCTGGGACGGCGACACGTAGATGTCCTCCTGCCCGGGCAGGTACCCGCTCGTGCGGAGGAAGCCGTACCCTTCCTGCATGATTTCCAGAATCCCGGAGCGGAACATCAGTCCGCTCTGCTCCGTCTGCGCTTGCAAAATCTTCATGATCAACTCCTGTTTGCGGAACCGGCGAAAATTAGGGATGCTGAGATCTTTCGCCAGATCCTGAAGTTCGTTTAGACTTTTGGTCTCAAGTTCCGCGATCGCCACGCCGTGCCACCTCCATAGAGTCCCCGCGCTGACCGGGGCGCGAGCAGCCCAACGCCCTGCCGGTGTCTACTGACCCGTCGCCTCGATGTACCCGGCCCGGCCCTTGGGGCCGGTCAGCAGCATCAACACTTTGTCGTTCGGTTTGAGATCGCCCGCGGCCGCGGCCTGATCGTTGCGATAGATGGCCACGTTAGGCGTCAGCGCGTAGCTTTGCGTCACCTGGGCCTCGATGCTCACGGTGATCTCATCCTGTGTGATGCTGACGAAGGTGCCCGAGACGTACGTGAACTTCTTGAGGGTGGTCAGCACCCCCGCCAGTGCCCCGGCGGCGTCACTGCGGGTCGTCGGGGCGCTCGGCCGGAAGGTGCCGTCCGGGAACGGGGGCATGAGCTTGTCGTCGATGGCGACGGCGACGTACCCGTGGAGCGTCGGCGGAACGTCCGCGGCGTCCTTGATCGTCAGCTGCTCGGACGCCTTCTGGGTCGCCTCCCCCTGCTTGCCGAGGGCGCGTACGATCAGCGCGGCAAACTCGGCTCGGCTCACCTGGGCGTTGGGACGGAACGTGTTGTCAGGGTACGTCGTGAGCAGCCCTTTCTGGAACTGCAGGCTGACCTTCACGACGTTATCCTTCGCCATCCAGATGGCCTGGATCTCGTACGCGCCGGCCGGGACGACCTGGCTGTCCTGGTCCTTCTGCAGCCACCGCGTATTGTAGGTGAGCGATTTGGTCGGCGCGAGGAGCAGATCGTGGGGGGCCTGGATGAACGTCTGGCCCAGCCCCCATCGGGCGAGCATGACCGTGCCCTGCATGACGATAAAGTCGTACTCCTGCATGTTGCCAAAGGTGAACTTCGCGTCTTCCTTCCCCGTGTTGGTGATCGTCAAGGTGAGGTCAACGGGGTCGTCCGTTCCGTACACCGCTTTGTCGGTCGCGAGCGTGAAGACGAGGTCCCCGTTCTTCACCTCGGACTTTTGCTGGGACACCGCCCCGGTGTTGAGCAGGGCCGCGATCGCCGGCCGCACGCTGTCGGGAATCTGGTTGAGGTCCTTGTAGTCCGGGATTGTGCCGGTGCCCTTGATGTCTAATCCGCGCGCTAGAGCGGTCACGGCTTCGAGGCGTGTAATCGGCTGATTCGGCTTGAAGGTGCCGTCGGGGAAGCCCGCGACCAGGCCCGTTACCGCCAACTTTTCAATCGCGCGCTGGTTCGGATCTCCCTGAATGTCCGAGAAGATGGCCGCCGAGGCCGGGACGCCCGCCACGGCCACAACCACGGCCAGGGCAAGCGGAACAACGGCGTGAATCCTTCGCGTCATTAAAGCCCCTCCTTACCTCTTGTTCACATACCCTTTTGTGCACTCCGCCGGCCACGCCCCGCCACTGTAGGCTTGTGGATCATCCCCGGGCGGGAGGCTCATGCGAGGACACAGGGAACCAACACCGACAGGAAAGAGCGATGCATGTTGGGCCGGTTGCTTACGTAGGCGTCCGCGGGCTCAGACGCTACACCACCCGTGTACATCCGGGGGCGACAGAACCGGTACCGTGTGCGCGGTAGAAGCCTGCCATAAAGGTGGTACGCGGCGACCTATTCGCCGAACCGGGCGATTCTCCTCCATGTCATTGCTGCATCGGGGGGACCGTTCAGGCCAGGGGGCGGCTCGAGGCTCCCCTACATTCTACCACGTTCTTGCCCATCATGCCTACGGATTAGACCCTACATTCGTTCCACCGCCGACACCCCGATGAGACCCAGCGTGTTGCGGAGCACCCGCCGGGTCGCGTCGACGAGGACCAGCCGCGCCGCGGACAGCGCCGCATCGTCCGTCAGGACCCGGCACTGGGTGTAGAATACGTGCACCGCCTCGGCGAGCTCGCGCGCGTACGCGCAGAGCCGCTGCGGCTCGCGCCGCGTCCCCGCGGCGAACACGACGTCCGGGAGCCTCACCAGCCGCTTGAGCAGCGCCGACTCCTCGGGACCGGAGAGCGGGCTCAGGTCGGCGGTCGCGGCGTCCGGGAGCGACACCCCGATCCGGTCCGCCTCGCGCAGGATGCTGCAGATCCGGGCGTGCGCGTACTGGACGTAGTACACCGGGTTGTCGGCAGACTGCCGTGTGGCGAGCGCCAGGTCGAAGTCCATCGGGGCGCCGGGGCTTGTCATGATGAAAAAGAACCTGGCGGCGTCGCGTCCCACCGCGTCGAGGAGTTCCCGCAGCGTGACAAACTCCCCGCGCCGCTTGCTCATCCGAACCACTTCCCCCTCGTTTCGCAGCCGGACGTGCTGGTGGATGATCACCTCGAAGGTCTGTGGATCCTTTCCGAGCGCCTGCAGCCCTCCGCGCACCCGGGCGACGTCCCCGATGTGGTCCACGCCCCAGACGTCGATGAGGTGCTCGAACCCGCGGGCGTACTTGTCGAGATGGTAGGGGATGTCCGCGGCGAAGTAGGTCGGCCGGCCGTCGCCGCGGACCATGACACGGTCCTTGTCGTCCCCGAACTCGGTGGCGCGAAACCACAGCGCGCCGTCCTGCGCATAGAGGAGATCGCGGCGGCGGAGGTCTTCAAGGACGCGGTCGACCGCCCCGCTCTCGTGGAGCGACCGCTCGCTGAACCAGGTGTCAAACGTGATCCCGAACGCCTCGAGGGTCGCCCGGATGTCGCCGAGCGTCCACCGGAGCGCGTCGGCCTGGATCTGGGTCAGCCGGGCCTCGGTGGGGAGGTCGGCGAGTCCGGGGCCGCGCTCCGCGGCGATCCACCGCGCGATCTCGGCCACGTACTCGCCCTGGTAGCCATCCTCGGGAAGGGCGGCGGGCCGGCCGAGCGCCTCGAGGTATCGGGCTTCCACGGAACGGGCGAGCAGTTCGATTTGTTGCCCGTAATCGTTCACATAGTACTCGCGGCCCACGGTGTAGCCGAGCGCCTCCAGCAGCCGGGCGATGGCCTCGCCGAGCGCCCCGTTGCGGCCGGAGCCCACGTGCAGGGGGCCGGACGGATTGGCGCTCACGTATTCGACCAGCACGCGGCGGCCGCGGCCCACGTCCGTGGTCCCAAACCGCAGATCTTCGGCGCGGACCCGGCGCAGCCAGCGATGCAGGTACTCGGGCGCGAGCGTGAGATTGAGGAACCCCGGCCCGGCCAGCTCGGCCCGGCTCAGGACGGCCGAGGGAACCTCGAGGTGCCGGAGCACCGCCGCGCCCACCTCCCGGGGCGTCCGGCCGATGGACTGCGCGAGGATGAGGGCAAGATTGGCCGCGTAATCACCGTGACGGGGATCGCGGGGCAGTTCAACCTCGAACGGCGGAATGGCGCCAAAGGGGGCGAGGCTCCCTGATTTCACCGCTCGCTCGACGGCCTCGACCAGGAGCCGCTTGAGTTCTTCGGTCAGCACCTAGAGCCTGATGACCCCGACCCGCGAAATGTCCTGGATGTGGATCGTGTCCACGAACCGGATCTGCCCCCCGGAGACGGTCATCATGAGGGAGTGCGTGCGAACTCCGCCGCCGAACAGGCGGACCCCGCGGAAGAGGTCGCCGTCCGTGATGCCGGTCGCCGCAAACACGAGGGACTTCGCGCGGACGAGGTCTCCGGTCAAGAAGATCCGATCCGGGTCACTGATGCCCATCTCCTGGGCCCGCTGGCGCTCCGCGTCGTTGCGGTACCAAAACCGCCCCTGGAAGTCTCCCCCCAGGCAGCGGAGCGCCGCGGCGGCCAGGACGCCCTCGGGGGCCCCACCGATGCCCATCACCGCGTGCACGCCCGGCCCGGAGACCGCCACCGAGATCGCCGGCGCGACGTCGCCGTCCGAGATCAGCTTGATCCGGGCCCCCGCCCGGCGAACCGCGGCGATCAAATCGGCGTGTCGCGGCCGGTCGAGGATGACCACCGTGATCTCCGAGATCTGGCGCTCGAGCGCCTCCGCCAGGGCCGCCAGGTTGCGCTCCGGCGGCCACCGCAGGTCCACCTTCCCGGCGGCCTGCGGGGGGACGATGAGCTTTTCCATATAGATATCGGGGGCGGGTAGGATCCCACCCTTCTCCGCGACCGCGAGGACCGCGATGGCGTTCGGGAGGCCCTTGGCGACCAGGTTCGTGCCCTCGACCGCGTCGGCCGCCACGTCCACCGCGAACCCGTCCCCGCTCCCGACCTCCTCCCCGATATGGAGCACGGGAGCCTCACCGCGTTCGCCTTCCCCGATCACGATCCGCCCTCGGATGGGCAGCTCCCGGATCGAGGCATGCATCGCCGCAATCGCCGCCCGATCCGCGTCCTCGACCTTTCCCTCTCCCATGTGACGGGCCGCGGCGATCGCCGCGGCCTCCGTCACCTTGACGATGTCGAGCGCGAGGTTTTGCTCCATCTCGGCCGGCCCGGCTTAGCGCATCCCCGCCGGTCGCGGAGCCAGGACCACGGGGATGGTGCGCCGCGTGGTATCCCGGATCACCGTCAGGGTGACCGTCTCCCCAACCTTCTTGCTCACGATTTCCCTGACGAAATCGTTCCAGCCTTCGATCCGCTCCCCGTTGACCGCGACGATGATGTCACCGGGCTGCACCCCGGCCCGGGCGGCCGGCGCGTCTTTTTCGACCTGGCGCACGAGGATTCCATGATCGGCCACCAGGTTGTTGGCGCGCGCGATCTCAGGGTCGATCTGGCCGCCGTAGATGACCCCAATCCAGGGCCGGACCACCCGGCCGGTCGCGATCAGCTGATCCATCTCGACGCGCGCGACGTCGCTCGGAATCGCAAACCCGATGCCCTGGGCGTTGGGAATGATCGCCGTGTTGATCCCGATCACGCGCCCCGAGCTGTCGACCAAGGCGCCTCCGCTGTTCCCGGGATTGATCGCCGCGGAGGTTTGGATCAAATTCTCCACCATCACGTTGGGCAGCTCGATGTTCCGATTGAGCGCGCTCACCACGCCGGTGGTCACCGTGCTCCCGAGGCCGAACGGGTTTCCGATCGCGATCGCGAGTTGGCCAACCTGAAGATTTCCACTGCTTCCCAGCTGCGCCGCCGGCAGCGCATCCTGGGTGCTCACCCTGATGACTGCCAGGTCCGCGTACGGGTCGGTGCCGATGACTCTTCCGGTCAGGGTCCTGCCGCCGATCAAGGTCACCTTGATGTCATTCGCGCCCTGCACGACGTGATTGTTGGTCAGGATGTATCCATCAGGACGGACGATCACGCCGGAGCCGGCCCCCTTCTCCGGGAACAGGCCGAACGGGGTCGACACCTGCGCTTCCGTGTTGATGTTGACGACGGACGGTCTAACCTGCTTGACGACGCTGATAATGACCGACTCCTCGGATCCCACACGGACGGTTCCGGCGGGGGGCAGCGGCGTGCTCGGCACCGGGGCCGGACCTGGCGTTGGGGCCGGGGCCTGTTGAAGGGGGAGCGCAGACTGCACAGGGTTGACGTTCAGGTACTGCGGCAGGACGATCCCGCCGAGGACCGCCCCCGCCGCCATGACCACCAGCACAGCGAACGTCGCGAGCGGATAGCCGAGCCCCCGCCGTTCCGGCGGCGTGCCCGGGGATTGCATGGACATCCTCAAGTCCTCCCTTCGTCTTTCCGGTATGCCATTTGTGGTGCCCTTTATTATAACATCCACGACCTCCTCCCCACGTGCGTGGCACACGCGGTCCCGGCCGGGCCCGCCCCCGATCCCGTCGCCCCACCCCGGTCCCCGTCGGGTGGTCTGGTGTTTGCCGTGCGTAGGAACAGTAATGTATAATCGTAGGCACCTTGAAACGACCGCGGCGCCAGGAAGCGAGTTCCGCCCAGTGCTAAACTGGATCCGCTCCCCGAAGCAGGGTTCCTCGGACGTGCCCGCGGGATTGTGGACTAAGTGCCCCCGCTGCGCGACCCTGATCTATCGGAAGGAACTCGACCGCAATCTCCGCGTCTGCTCCCGCTGCGGCTACCACCACCGGCTCTCCGCGACCGACCGGCTGGCCATGGTACTCGACGAGGGCTCCTTCCGGGAGCATGACGAGGGCCTGGTCCCCGAAGACCCGCTGGAGTTCGTCGACGAGCAGCCCTACCCGACGCGCGTCGAGGAGGCGCAGCGCCGAACCGGACTCCCCGAAGCCATCGTCACCGGGGTCGGAACGATCGAGGGACGTCGGGCGGTGGTCGGTGCCATGGAGTTCGGCTTCCTCGGCGGAAGCATGGGCGCCGTGGTGGGGGAGAAGGTGGCCCGAAGCGCCGAACGGGCCGCCGAACTGCGGTGCCCGCTCGTGGTGTTCGCCGCGTCCGGGGGAGCCCGCATGCAGGAGGGCGCGCTTTCGCTGCTCCAGATGGCCAAGGTGAGCGTCGCGCTCGGGAGGCTCGGCAGCCTCGGGGTCATGTTTCTCTCCGTGCTCTGCGACCCGACGACCGGCGGGGTCGCGGCGAGCTTCGCCTTCCAGGGGGACATCATCATGGCGGAGCCCGGAGCCCTGATCGGCTTCGCCGGACGGCGCGTGATTGAGCAGACGATCCGGCAGAAACTGCCCGAAGGATTCCAGACCGCTGAGTTCCTCATGGAGCACGGGCTCCTCGATGCCATCGTTCCGCGGCAGGACCTGCGTCCGACCCTCGGACGCCTTCTCCGGCTGTGCGGGGCTCCGGCAACCGCGAGCCCTCCCCCCCTGCCCGCGGACGCTCAGGATTCTATCGCCTGATGGCGGCCGTTCCCTCGGATCGTGCCGGGATGCCCGGGGCCGCCAACGCCTCGGCAGAACGTCTGGAGCGCGAACTCACCCAGGTTGAGCGTGAGATCGCCGACCTCAAACGCATCACCACGGCCCGGGGAGTGGATCTCGAGCGCCAGATCACCGCGCTGGAGTCGCGTGCGGACGCGCTGCGCGAAGCGATCGCCGCAGATCCCTCTCCCTGGCAAACGGTCCGGCTTGCGCGCCATCCCGACCGGCCCAAGGTCGGCGACTACATCGCCGGGCTGATGACGGATTTCATCGAACTACACGGCGACCGCACCTTCCGGGACGACCCGGCGCTCGTGACCGGCCTGGGCTTTATCGACGCGCGCCCGGCGGCGGTGGTGGGACACGCCAAAGGCCGGGACACCCGGGAGAACATCGCCCGCAACTTCGGGATGCCGAACCCGGAGGGCTATCGCAAGGCGCTCCGGATCATGGCGGTGGCGGAGAAACTGCACGCGCCCGTTGTCACGCTGATCGACACGCCGGGCGCGTACCCCGGCAAGGAGGCCGAAGAACGCGGCCAAAGCGAGGCCATCGCCCGGGCGCTGCTCGGGATGGCCGGGTTGCGGACCCCGATCGTCACGGTGATCACCGGCGAGGGAGGAAGCGGCGGGGCACTCGCCATCGGCGTCGGCGACGCGGTGCTCATGCTGGACAAGGCCGTCTACTCCGTGATCTCCCCCGAAGGATGCGCCGCCATCCTGTGGCGGGATGGCACGCGGGGAGCGGAGGCGGCCAGGGCGTTGCGGCTGACGGCCCGCGACCTGGCCGAATGGGGAATCGTCGACGAGATCATTCCGGAGCCGGCGGGCGGCGCCCACAGCCACCCCGATCTTGCCGTCGCCGCGGTGGCCGAGGGAGTGCGCCGCCATCTCGCCGCGCTCGCGTCCCGCCCGCTCGACGATCTTCTCGCCGCCCGGTACCAGAAATACCGGCGGATTGGACGGCTTCAGGATGTGGGCGCGCCCCAGAGCGGGGAGGGACGGATGGCATGAGCGAGGACCGCCGGCTGGACCTCGAAGAGATTCGCGCGCTGATCCGCCTCGCCACCGAAGCCGAGATCACCGAACTCGCGGTTGACGCCCCGCACGTGAAGGTGCGCATCCGGAAGGCGGCACGCGCGGACGCGGCGGGCCGCCCCGCGGGAACGGCCCCCGCCGTTCCCGCGCCGCTCTCGGGAGAACCATCGGAGGAGCCGAGCACCGGCTACATCCCGATCGTCGCGCCGATGGTAGGCACGTTCTACCGAGCGCCCAAGCCCGACGCGGCCCCTTACGTCGAGGAGGGGAGCACGATCGAGGCCGGACAGACGGTCTGCATCCTCGAGGCGATGAAATTGTTCAACGAAATCCCGAGCGAGGTCGCCGGCAGGATCGCGCGCATTCTGGTGGAGAACGGCGCCCCGGTCGAGTACGGGCAGGCCCTCTTCCTGGTCGATCCTATCCCCTGACCTCCATGCTCTCCAAGGTGCTCATCGCAAACCGGGGTGAGATCGCGGTCCGCATCATTCGGGCCTGCCGCGAACTGGGAATCCGGACCGTCGCCGTGTACTCGGAGGCCGATCGGGGCGCGCTGCACGTTCGGATGGCCGACGAGGCGTTCTGCATCGGCCCGGCGCCCGCCCGCGACAGCTACCTGAACGCTCCCAGCATCATCAGCACCGCGGAGTTGCTCGGCGTCGACGCGATCCACCCGGGGTACGGGTTCC
>Ga0187846_10001020_pt1 | contig 16025 bp, 18 predicted proteins | sample TC_taG_FD_161473 | JGI IMG/M metagenome (GOLD analysis project Ga0187846, IMG submission 161473) | Biofilm microbial communities from the roof of an iron ore cave, State of Minas Gerais, Brazil - TC_06 Biofilm (v2) | ecosystem: Environmental > Terrestrial > Deep subsurface > Cave > Wall biofilm...
AAGGGAAAGCATTCCACAATAAGAAAGATATTTGCCCCAATATGGATAAAAGGACCAATTGAAAATTTTGTCTTTAAAAATATAATAACAATTGGGGATGCTGCTGGACAGTCCAAGCCGACTACTGCAGGAGGAATATACTCATGTGGTCTTGGAGGTATTTTTGCTGGCAGAGCGATTTCCAAGTTCTTAGAATCACAAAAAACCTCTGACCTTTTTGAATACCAAAAGGCATGGTCAGCCAAATTTGGCCAAGAGTTTGAACGGATGCTTCTTGCACGAAATCTTCTTGAAAGACTTGATAACAAATCCATTGACATGATCTTTGATTCAATCACGCCGCAAATTCTAAATGAAATTTCAAAAGAAGGAACGTTTGATTTCCACACAATTTCGCTTACGAAACTTTTGGGAGTGAAAGGATCAGTTAAGGCCTTGCAAGCAATTTTGGGTAGTGAGCTTAGACGGTTGTTAACATGAGAGAAAATTCAATTGATAAGCAAGATATAAATTCGGTTCTCATTCAGCTCTGAACATGTCGTCATCGATTACATTACCAGAATGCAGCTCATGTCACAGACCTATCATGCCAAATGATAAATGTGTAAAGTTTAACTGCCCTAGCTGCGGCCAAGTACTCCTTTGGAGATGTGAAAGTTGCAGAGATGCAGCTAGAACTTACATATGTACATCTTGCAATTTTGATGGACCATAGAAAATGACTCGCTTATTGCTGAGAGCTAAAGTTCTTCCAGCAGGAGAGGACGTAGATCTGGATGAGATCGCAAGAAAGATTGGTGCTGCACTAAAAGATGAAATTAGACTTTCAAAATACACAAAAGAGCCACTTGCTTTTGGTCTCTACTTTATTAACTGCGAATTTACTTTAGATGATAAGGAAGGACAGATGGACTCGCTTGAAAACGCTGTCAAGTCTATAGATGGTGTAGGAGAATTTGAAGTGTTGGGAATGAGTCGGGCATCTGTTGATGTAAAATAGGTGGTTTTGTGGTACGTAAGGACGAACCCCTTCAAATGCGAGTTGGAGAAGCCAAGCAAAGGGATGTAGGAAAGAGAAGAGCAAGGATGGAACCCGAAGCCATGGAATACCTGCGCGTTGAGCCTGGAGACATGGTGGAAATTATTGGAAAGAGATCAAGTTGCGCAATAGTATGGCCAACGGATGATGATAACAAATCTCCAGACATGATACGAATTGATGGTCAGACTAGAAAGAATGTTGGCGTGGGAATTAATGATTTGGTCAATGTAAAGAAGATAGTTGCAAAACCCGCAAAGAGCGTTATTCTTATGCCTGTCAATGGAAATGTCACGGTAGATAAAGAATTTACAGACTTTGTAAAAAATAGACTTAAAGGATTGCCACTTTCCGAGGGCGATGAAATATCAGTAATGATTCTGGGAAACTCGATGGATTTTAAGATTCATAAAATATCACCGAAAAATGTTGTAAAGATAGAGCGATCAACCTCTCTTACAATTCTAACCGAGTCTGCGATAGACAAGAAGATACGAGTGACCTATGATGAGATTGGTGGATTAAAGGCACAAATAAACAGGATGCGAGAGATTGTTGAGTTACCCCTCAGACATCCCGAAGTCTTTCAGACATTTGGTATTGAACCACACAGTGGAATTTTACTATATGGTCCACCAGGATGTGGAAAGACCTTGATTGCCAAAGTACTTGCAAGCGAATCAGAGGCTAACTTTTATTCCATAAATGGACCTGAAATAATGAATAAATATTACGGAGAAACGGAGGCAAGACTTCGGGACATATTCAAAGAAGCCAAAGAAAATTCTCCTAGTGTAATATTCATTGATGAAATCGATGCGATTGCTCCAAAAAGAGAGGAAGCTTATGGGGACGTAGAAAAAAGAGTAGTGGCCCAACTCTTAGCCTTGATGGACGGGTTGACTGATAGAGGAAATGTAATTGTGCTAGGTGCTACAAACAGACCGGAAAGTGTAGACCCGGCCCTTCGAAGACCTGGGAGATTTGATAGAGAAATAGAAATTTCGGTACCAAATGTAGATGGAAGATTGGAGATATTGAATATCCATACAAGAGGAATGCCGCTTGATGAAGATGTTGACTTGAAAACCTTGGCATCAGAACTTCATGGTTATACTGGAGCCGACATGAAATCACTCTGCAGGGAAGCTGCTATGAAAGCCCTCCGAAATTATTTACCAGAAATAGATATGGAAACAGAAAAGATTTCCCCGGAAGTTTTGCAATCGATGAAGATTTGTTTGCAGGATTTTTACGATGCAATGCACGAAATTGTTCCAACTGCCATGAGAGAATTCTATGTAGAAAGTCCAAAAATATGGTGGAAAGATGTTGGTGGACTAGAGGAAGCAAAAAGAACGTTACACGACAATCTCATCATGGCAATAAAAGAACCTGCAAAATTTCAAAAAATGGGAATCAAGCCTCCAAAAGGGGCATTTCTCTACGGCCCACCAGGTTGTGGAAAGAGCCTTCTAGGAAGATCACTTGCCACTGAGAGCGGAGCCAACATGATCTTAGTTCGTGGACCAGAAATTTTATCAAAATGGGTGGGCGAATCTGAAAAAGCAATTAGGGAAATTTTCAGAAAGGCAAAGGCTTCCTCGCCGTGTATTGTTATCTTTGATGAGCTTGATTCATTTGCTCGCGCCAAGTCTGTTGAAGATGGAGGAGTTGGAGAAAGATTGCTGAGCCAACTCTTAACTGAAATGGAAGATGGTGGGGCGTCAAGAGTCATTGTAGTTGGCATATCTAACAGACCCGATTTGATAGACACTTCACTTCTAAGACCCGGTAGATTGGATCTGATTTTGTTCATACAACCACCAGACGAGAAGGGAAGATTAGAGATAATAAAAATCCTCACAAGAACGATGCCTCTTTCAGGAGATGTAGACTTGAAGGAGATAGCTGTTACAACAAAAGGCTACAGCGGAGCTGACCTTGTGGCAGTATGTAGAGAATCGGCAGTGCATGCAATGCAAAATGGATCTACCAAAATAGGCAATACTGATTTTGTTGCAGCACTCAAGCTTGTAAAGCCATCCATAACAAAGAATGTCGATGAATGGTACGGTTCAATGAGAGAGAATATATCTTACGCCTTGCCAAAGCCAATTGATAAAACATTTTACGGATAGTTATGATATTGCCGCTAAAAAATTCAGTATATGAAAAGATAAAGGATTCTGGATCCCTTACCGATAATGAACTATCAAAGATTTTGATGAAAGACGGAATTTCTATTCCCGAAGATGAGTTCAACAAGACACTTTTAAATTTAGAGATATACGGCCTCATCAAAGTGAGCTGGCTTACAAAAGAACAACGAAGAATAGAAGCAATAGAAAAGGAAGATGAAAAAGACACTGTAGAAGAACAAAATAGAGAAAAATTAGAACGTGACTACGAAGCTGGATTCCCCGGCGTAGAACAAGACCAAGAAATTCAAGAATGATTTATTTAAAAATCGGAATATGAAATGCAGCGTCTAACGCAATTCCTACGAATATTATTGTCAGATATGGTGCGGTAACCTTGTATGCTTTCCAAGCAAACTCTGATGTCGGCGTTTTTGTGAGCTTGTAATGATACAACAACATCAACCCACCAGAGATTGAAGCTATTACAAGATAGACATAGCCCAATCCAAATGCACATAAGACAAGAGAATAAGGCAACAAAATTGCAGTGTTGACCAGAATGTATTTTGATGTTGTTTGCATTCCAACTAGCACTGGCAACATCGGTATTCTTGCCTCAGCATAGTCGTCTTTAATCTTCATTGCAAGACACCAAAAGTGAGATGGCGTCCAAACAAAGACCAATACACCTACAAGAGCACCCAGAATGTCCATAGAGCCAGTGGCAGCAGACCACCCTGCCATGGATGCAGCACTTCCTGCAAATCCGCCAATCACAATGTTTGAAGAATTGGTTCTCTTAAGCCACGCCGTGTAAACAATGACGTAGAAGAATATTCCTACTGCAATAAAAAAAGTAGAAATGGGGTTAAGTGTAAACCATGCATAAATTACAGAAATTGCGCTAACTGTCAATCCATAAATAAAAACGGCCCTTGCAGACATCCTCCCTGATGGGATGGGTCTCGTACTGGTTCTTTTCATCAAAGGATCAATATCACGATCATAGTAGTGATTTAATGCACTTGAGCCAGCAGAGGAAAGCGAGCCTGCTACAACAAGGTGCAAAAGACTTAGGTAATTGATTTCTTCGTGTACAATCAGTCTGCTTGCAGCGTACATCGAAGTTACCGCAGTTATTACAAGTAGAATTACAATACGCGGTTTAGATATTTCCAGTATTTCCTTTAATCCCAATTCACATGCTACCTGTCTTGTTGGGAATTTAATTTCTTCGAAGTTCGCCAAAAAGACTCAAAAGGATTAATTATCTCAGTTCTTTGAGGTACCACAAATGAGTGACTGGGATCTTATGATGCCTGGCATGGGTCTTACTGCAGTTGGCCTTGCAGGCGTATTTTTGTCGTACCTTGGTATAGCAAATACATTCCTTACCGGAATGCAGGCACTTTCTGGTCTAACCATGTTTGTCGGACTAATCTTCTTGGCCTGCGGCATACTCAGCGGCGGAGTTTCTACAAGCAATAGAGCAAAAGCAACTACGCTTGTAATTTTTGGAATTTCGGGCTCTATCGGAGCATGGGCATTATTTCAAAACACCAACATTTCCTCGCTACCAAGGTTTGTCGGTATATTGCTGATAATCATCATTCCAACTGTTGTCATTTCATTTACAGCAATGAAGATTCCACAATATACAAAGCCTATTGCAGTAATATTCTTGCTTGCAATGGGTGTTGGAATTGGAACATACACAGCTTTGGGATTTGTAGGACCGGGAGCTCAATTCTCTCTAACACCTCAAACTGTTCAAAATCAAACCCAACCGTCGCAGGCACCTGCACCTAATGTACCGGTAATATCGGTACAGATACTTCTTAATGCATCAAGACAAGGAAATCCCAACTATAGCCCAGATTCTGCAACAGTTACAAAAGGGGACATTATAGAGTGGACAAATAACGACACTACATTTCACACAGTGACAAGTGCCGATAACGGCACATCGTTTGATTCTGGCCTCATACATGCTGGAAAAACTTTTTCTCTGGACACATCAAAACTTGCGGTTAAAGAATACGATTACATCTGTACTGTCCATCCGTGGATGTCAGGAAAAATATTGATAACACAACAAACTGCCCCACTAACTGCAAATGTAACAATTTCAAAAGGAGCTTCAATACAAAGTGCAGGACAAAAGTATTTTGATCCAGCAACAATTACCGTCAAGACTGGAACCACCGTGGTCTGGACTAATACGGATTCTGCATCACATACTGTAACAAGCGGAAATCCAACAGCAGGGCCATCTGGTACTTTTGACTCCAGTTTGATAAAGCCTGGAAATACATTCCAATACAAGTTCGAAACGGCTGGAACTACAGAATATTATTGCACTGTGCATCCCTGGATGACTGGCAAAGTCACAGTTGGATAATCTTGCAAAGAGGCATAGTTCTTTTACAAACTCATATAGAGATCCTGACTAGGCATTCAAGAAATAACATACCAAATGAATCTTGTGCAATCTTGTTTGGCAAAACAAATAATGAAAGTTTTATTGTAAGAGAGATTTTTTTAACAAAAAATATTGAAAATTCACCAATCAACTTTACCATATCCAGTGACGAACTAATCAAAGCATACGATGAAGCAGAAAAAAGGAACCTTGATGTGGTTGGAATATTCCATTCACATCCTGGATCTAATGCATCTCCTTCCTTGACTGACGAAAAATACATGGAGGTAAATCCTGTCCCGTGGATAATTTTTTCAACTAAAAACAATGAATTTCGTGCTTATCTTTTTGATTCAAAAATAATGCAAATACCCATAAATATCCAGCAAATCTATTTGTGAATGTTTTTCTTGTGTCGTTCAAGGTGTTCCTTGTCGGTAAAAGTAGCGTTACATTCCCTGCATTTTAGTTGAGTCTTAGAACCCCACATTTTGGTTTCTATACGTGATGGTATCGTAAAAGCATTGCTTGTTACTTTGAAATCCTGAAAGTTCCCATCAATCCATCTTCCATATTTTCTAGAAACTTCTTATCTGTGTTCTTGATTTTTCCAATAACATTTACTGGTGAATATGGTTTGATCTCCCCCTTCTTACCAATGGGGGTTGGCCCAAAAAATAGGCAGATCGCCTTTCCTTGTGGCCAGTATGCGACATCCATCAAATTAACCAAAGATTTTGAATTTTCAGATCTCACTGAAACCGGCGTTTCATTGGTGTATAATTCCTCACCCCACTTGTTGATCCTTATTGTGATTGGAAGACAGCTAAGAAAAGAGCTAACTGTCTTTGGCGCTAATTCATCATCTAGTTCTATATCTATAGTACTAACCTTTGGAATATCCAGCCTGATCTTATGAATCACAGCTTGCCTTGTGATTTGAAATAAATATCCCTTCCCAAGTATCAAAAAACATGGACATTCACGTATACGATACATATGTAGAGGCAAAAGATGGCCACACTATGCACTTTGATGTAATCACTGCAGTCAAAGATAATAAGAAAGCCATCGAGTACGCAAAACAATGGTTACAATCTATAGGTGAGGCTAACGCGAAGGTCTCAACTGAAGAGTGCCAATTTTGCCACACTCAGGGCGCACCAGAGCCAATAGCAGAACAGATAGAAGAGAAGGGCTACTTCATCCAAAAGATGGAAGGCTGTCCATAAACCATTTTTTTAATTTTATCTGTGTAAGCTGCAAACTTTTTTTAGACTCGTTGTAGTAAAACGAAACATGGACAAGAAAAGTGTGTATAGCAAACTTACTGTAGAAGGAGAGATACAGACTCAGTGGATTTGTGGCTGCTTTGAGACAGTAGATGGTTTTTTCAAGTTTTGCCCTGAACACAATAGCGCTATGAAAAAGACCATAGAAGCACAAGTTGACGAGCTAGATATGAGAATTATTGTTGACGACAAAAAATAAAGTGACTATAGCACAACGATTGCAATAAAGGCAGAGACAAATACAATAGCTACAGTGTTCAATAACTTGATGACTGTGTTTAGTGCAGGTCCAGCAGTATCCTTGTAAGGATCTCCTATTACATCACCTACAATAGCTATCTTATGCTCTTCAGTTCCCTTTTTCCCCCTAATTTCCATCAGTTTTTTAGCATTGTCCCAAGCTCCTCCAGTATTTGCCAAATGGAAAGCAAGGAATATGCCCGTAATGACAGCACCCATTAAAAGTCCCACTACAGCTGATGGGCCCAAAATAACACCAAGCACGATTGGTGCTGCAATTGTTATAGCAGCAGACTTCCAAAGCTCTCGTAAAGAAGCTACTGTTGCAACATCAACACATTTGGCATAATCTGGCTTTGATGTACCCGCTAGAATTCCGGAATTTTCTTTGAACTGTCTTCTTACTTCTTCTACCATCTTAGAAGCAGCCCTTGCAACTGCTGAGATAAGTTGACTTGTTATGAAGAAGGGAAGCAAGCCACCTACTAGAAGTCCAATTACTATATTCGGATTTGAAAGACCATAATCGAATGTGTGATGAAATATTTTTGCAGCTTCATATTGTAGTGCCTGAATCATGGATAGAGCTGCAAGGCCTGCGCTTGCAATGGCAAAACCTTTTGTTATAGCTTTTGTTGTATTTCCTACTGCATCAATCTCGTCAGTCACTTTGCGATTTTCTTCTCCCATGCCCGTCATTTCTACAATTCCGCCGGCGTTGTCACTAATAGGACCAAAGGCATCAATACTCAATACTATCCCTGCAAGACTAAGCATAGCCATAGCAGTAAGCGAGGTCCCAAAGATTCCATAAAGAGATGACTGTGAAGGATCCGGAGCAGCTGATGACGCAATGACAAACGATGTTGCTAAAGCCACTACTATTGCGATCATAAAAGGACCTGTCGAACGCATTCCTTGAATTATTCCCATCAAAGTAAGTGACGCATATCCCCATCTTGCAGATGCTTCAATTTCTTGCACAGGTTTGAATCTGTAACTAGTAAAGAAATCAGTGATTCTTTGTATTATAGGTACAAGAATGACCCCAATTACTGTGCTGCCAAATAGCGAGTATGCAAGTGTTGTATGACCAAGAAATATATACATAAAAACAAAATTAAGTGCTACCGCAATTGCCGCGGAAACATAAAATGCAAGTGCAAGTGGTTTGTTAACATCTGTCATTTTTCTTGGGCCTATTGTAGCGACTCCAATTATAGAAGCGATTAAACCGGATGCGCCAACTAACATTGGGAAAAGGAGATTTTGTGGTGTCCCAATCAAGGCAGCAAGTAACAATGATGCCAGCATGGTTACTATATATGATTCATAAATATCAGAGCCCATCCCAGCGGCATCTCCCACATTATCACCGACATTATCTGCAATTGTTGCTGGATTTCTTGGATCGTCTTCAGGTATGTTTGCTTCTACCTTGCCAACAAGGTCGGCTCCCATGTCTGCAGCCTTTGTAAAAATGCCACCTCCGACTCTTATGAACAAGGCAATAAGGCTGGCTCCAATTCCTACGCCAGCAATTGTTATAGGACTAGGAAAGACGAAATAGAGAAGTGTGATAGCTAACAATGCCATTGCTGGAATAGCCAAGCCTACAGTCGCTCCTCCCCTAAATGCGAGGGCAAATGTATGACCCAATCCCTTTCCAGAGGCATTAGCGGAACGAACTGCTGCTTTTACCGTAATTTTAAGAGCAATCAGCCCTGCAATAGCAGAGAGTCCAGCCCCTACTGCAAAGGCAATACCATTTGATACTCCAATTGCGACACCAATTATTATGGCAAGACCTATCGCAATTGGAATAACTATTTTAAATTCTCTTTTTAGAAATGCCATTGCCCCTTCTTTAACTGCATTTGAGATGTCAAGCATCTGTTGGGTACCAGGTTTTTGTTTAGAAACCCAAGCTGCAAGAGCTGCAGCAACAATAAAGGAAATAATTGCGGCGCCAACTGGTATGAACTCTCTTAGCGCCATCTGAAAGCTTGCCTATTTGTGCGAAATATAAACTATGATGTAAGTGGTTTTGTTACTTTTTTCTTTTCTTGTATGGTGGAAAAGTTTTTCCCGCAAGACCTTGTCGCACGAGCTTGTTGAATCGTTTGCCATGACTAAGGTAAGGAAATCTCATATGGATCAATTCGTGTACAATTGTATTTCCAAGGGTCTTTTCATCAGGCATTTTTCTGACGTTTATAAAAATTAAGTTATGTTTCATGTATGATACGCCATAATACTTGTATGCTGAGGTCCTTCGTCCCTCTGTTATTTCCTTTGGCATCTCAAGAACTTCTCTTGTGGTAAGCAAAATCTTTGGTTCTGGTATTCCAAACCTAGCGGCATAAATTCCAGCCGTTTCTAGAATCTTAAGTCGAAGTTGGCTGTCTATCTTCATCACCACTTAATTTTTCAAATATAGTTTAATTCATCATGTCAATTGTTACATCTGGCCTTGTTTACTTTAGTTGTTTTACCATAAAAATTGTAATGATTTTAAAGCAAGACTTGGTCAGCTCGTAATTTGTTAATTATCTTCAAATTCTTCACATCTTACGCTGAAAGGTTATTTAGGGTCAGAACTTGTGTAGCTTAATCATAAATCATACAGCCACCGTGTCATCATTCCCCCTTGACGGCTATTCTAAACCATTTCAATGAATGCGTTCCCTTTAGGTCTTACTTGTTCATACAAGGACAGCAAACGAGTTTATTGACAAAAAGTAAAAATGATTAGCCCCCTTTTTACTCGTAGAAATCTGCTAGTTGTCGTAAAGCTTTAGAAGGTTAGAAAAATAAGGACTGCATTATCAAGTACATGGAGATATGATCTTACAGGAAAAATAATTCCGGAGAGAGTGGATTTTAGTTGTTCTGTCTCTGAAGTTAGGATAGTATCATTTGTGGCCTTTTACAGTATGAAATCAGAGTTAGAAAAAAATGGATTTGAAGCTGATGATAAACTTCGTAATAATATTAAATTTGTTTCATGGTGTATTGGATGTTGCGCTGTATGTACATTGATCACAGGATTAAGCTTTGGGATAATTCATTTGTAATTTTATGATACTCAAAGGTAAAAAAAACCACTATAACGTTAAACTCTTTCGTGGTTACGGAGTTTCAATCAATCTAAAAAATAGTAAACTAATCCTCAAAAATAAAAGAAGCCATAGATAAGTTCAGAAAAGAATTAGACAGTAACTCTAAGAAAAAAGGTGCTCAGAAATAATTCATAGAAATCGGAACTGACTCAATAATTTTGATCCGAGTTACTTTATGTAAAGTTGATTTCATAGTATTTACTAGCTGCTTTAAATTACGGAGCCAAGAAGAATATCCACATCCTAATGGAAAAAAGATCCATGGCATTTGCAATAAAAGGAAATTAAATTGTCTGATAAAGAAAATCAAACCTCAAAATCCGGTTCACAGATAGCAGTATCATCTTCTGCATGGATTGCACTTGCAATCATAAGCGGCCTTGCTCTTGTCACTATGTATGGTGAGACGATGGTCTTGCCTGCAATTCCAGATTTTATAAAAGATTTTGGCATACCGTACAATACATCGTCTTGGATTCTCTCTTCATATCTGATTGCTGGAGCAGTCATGACGCCAATAGCTGGCAAACTCTCCGATATTTACGGAAAAAAGAAGATACTTTTGATTGTAATGATGATCTATTCTGCAGGCATACTGGCTGGCGGATTTGCGAATACATTCTGGTTTATGATATTTGCAAGAATTGCACAGGGTGTAGGAATGTCAATGTTTCCAATTGGCTTTGGTATTGTGCGAGAAATCTTTCCATCAGAGAAGCTTGCAATGGCCCAAGGGATATTTACTTCGACATTTTTTGGGGGAGCTGTTGTGGGATTGCTAGTTGGCGCAAAAATAATTTTAAATTATGGGTGGCATTTCACGTTCTTTTCCGTATTTCCTATTGCAGTAGGATTGGCCCTTTTAATGGCCAGATTCATCTGTATCAAAAAAGATGCTCAACAAGAAACTATGCCAACAAAGATAGATCTCAAAGGAGCCATCGTATTGTCTGCCACAGTAATTTTGTTCTTAATGGGCCTGTCTTATCTTCAAGAGATAAGCTCTGGAAATCTTACCTCACTAGCATTTTTTATAGGAGCCGCAGCATCAGTGATAATTTTTGTAGGTATTGAGAGAAGAGTATCTCATCCGTTAATTGACTTCAAACTTCTTGCCAACAAGGTGCTCTTGCCATCAAATATCATAATCGCAACAGTTGGAATCTCAACGTTTATGGTATACCAGACAATTCCTATACTGATACGCAGTCCTATACCTCTGGGCTTTGGCGGAGATCCGCTATCAATAGCAAGCGTCCAGCTTCCATTTATGATAGTCTCGCTTGTAGTATCCGCAGCATCAGGATTTTTCTTGACCAAAGTAGGCAATTTCAGACTCACTGCTCTTGGAACAGTAATTTGTTCAATTGGATTCTTTAGTATCTTAGCATTTCACTCGACTGAATTTATGATAGCTGCAACACTCACTGTAATCTCTGTGGGATTGTCGTTTTCAATAGTAGGCGCCTTTAACATTGTCTTGGTGTCATCACCGCTAAAGGTATCAGGAATTTCACTTGGCATGACTGTGCTTTTGGCGTTGGTGGGAAATTCTATCGGGCCGTCGCTTGCAGGCATGTATCAGCAAATGAATCAAGGAACAGTACCACAAGTGCCGGGCAGCTTTCCAACCCAGCAAGCTTACAATGAAATATTTCTTACTGCTGCACTAATTTCCGTTCTTTCAATCATACTTGTGACAGTCTTGAGAAGATCGATAAAACAACTAAGATAATTTCCTGATCAAGTAACGTAATAGGTAGTACAACATTTTTGTCACAAAAACATCTCAAATAAATATATAATTTTTCCTCCAAGTGCAGACATGAGAACTAGGCAAACAAAAGAAGATGAGACTAGAGAAGAACTGATCTCAGTTCGGAATACAATGCTTACTAAAATTATCCACCATAAAGGTGGCTTGTTCGTGGGACAAAGACTTTCCTGCGCAAACCATGCAGAGAAAGATATAATTCTTGATCAAATAGGATGGGATGATTTTATTTGTCCAAAATGTGGCCAAGATTATTCCATTGGAAGAAGGATAGTAACATTGGAGTGAAAGAACATCATTGTGAAACCTGTTTACCTAAAAATTTTCAATTAAACTACTAACTTTCCTAGTTTTCCAAGTATGTTCTCAAAGTTCAATGAACATAACCCGACTAACTCATTAAATCCATTATGGATTTGGCTTTATTTCTTATCTCCGCATTTACTTTTACAATTACTAAGCCCTCATCTGGTTGGCCATACAAAATCACAGAGTTTTCTGGTGCAAGTACTAAAACTGGTAGGACCAGTAAATCCTCTTCACCAGTTACTGTGATTCTTACTGGTCTTACAGACCCAAACGCCTTTTTTATCACATTCATACTTTCTTCTGTAATTTCTGCAGCAGGATTGATACAGTAAAGATTAGTCTTCACATTTGCAGCTGGGAGGTCTCTTTTTGTTCTTTTTTCCAAGCCATCTACAATCTGCAATGATGGAATGATATCATAGCTGAGCAGTTTCTCAGTAGTTGCATCACCAACTGAAATAATAAGAGAATCATGAGGAATTTTATGCAAAATGTTTTCTTTTGATACCTCAGAATCTTTAATTAAGATTCCAAGAGGTTTTTTTAGTCTGTCTCTTAGGCTCTCTGGAAGATGCACGATATATCTTTGTTTTAAACTATTTTTACGTAGCTACTTCAGCCTTCATTTCTTCATTGAGCTGAGCTGCCAATATACTACATCTTGCAGCGACGTTTTTTGCCACGCTAGTAAATGCTTGTGCATGCGCAGATTTAGGATCGGTCACTAAAACGGGGGTTCCCTTGTCGGAACCTTCCATAATTCCCGGATTGAGAGGGATTTCGCCAAGGTATGGAATTTTGTATTTTTCGCTAATCTTCTTTGCACCCCCCTTGCCAAATATGTAATGATCTTTGTTACATTCAGGACATTTAAAGTAGCTCATATTTTCTACCACACCAATAATTGGGACGTTTAATTTTTGGAACATTCCAAATGCCTTTACTGCAACGTTACTTGCAACATCTTGAGGAGTAGTAACCACCAAGATACCTGTAATTGGAATAGTTTGAGCTAGAGTTAACGGTATGTCTCCAGTACCAGGTGGTAAATCTACAATAAGATAATCCAAATCACTCCAGTTTGTATCTACAAGAAACTGTTTAACAATACCAGATATGATAGGCCCTCGGTAAATTGCAGCTTGGTGTTCCTGATCTGCAAAAAAACCAAATGAAACAACTTTAAGTCCATGTGATTCTGAAGGTTGAAGTTTGTTGTTTTCTACTTCCATCTGTGACTTTCCCATTCCTAGCATCAACGGTACACTTGGACCGTAAATGTCGGCATCTAGCAATCCAACCTTTGCACCACTCCGTACCAAAGCTAAAGCAAGATTAACTGAAACAGTAGTCTTTCCTACACCGCCCTTACCACTTGCCACTCCGATGATGTTTTTAACAGTGGGCATCATTTCGTCCATACTTAGAGCACGACCTTCCATGACCTTAGCAGTCACCTTCATGTCAAGCTTTGAGATCCCTTGAATAGTTGTCACTGCCTTTCTAACATCATTTTCTATCTGGTCATTAAAAGGACACGCAGGAGTGGTGAGTTCCAAAGTAAACTTGAGATCAGTACCGCTTATTTCAAGATCTTTAATCATTCCCATAGAAACAATATCCTTTTTGAGATCAGGATCAATCACAGTGCCAAGTGTTCTTAGTACATCGTCTACCGATACCATCCAAGTAAAAAAATCCCAACACAATATTTAAACATAGGCAAAAATGATAATTTTATCATCCAAAGATTCATAAATTGAAATTTTATCAAAGTTTCTAGATGTTTTCCATATCAACCCTTACTGATGTAGTTAGAATTCCGCCCAAACTCTTCAGTGATTCTCTAAAAAAGGCAGCTACTACCATTCTCAGAGAAAAATACGAGAGCATGATAAATCCAGAGCTTGGGTATGTAATTATGATTTTAGACACCAAGGTAGAAAAAATGGGGAAGATAATTGCAGGAGATGGTGGTACGTATCACAAAGTAGAATTTACTGCTTTGACATTTTATCCAAAACTTCAAGAAATTGTCAGAGGTGAGATTGTTGAGATTACTGACTTTGGTGCATTTGTAAGAATTGGCGCAACTGACGCGCTTTTGCATCTTTCACAAATTATGGATGACTACCTAAAGAGTGATGTAAAATCAGGATTGATCTTGGCAAACCAAAGTGGAAGAACAATGAAGATAGGCTCTACTCTCCGTGCTAGAATTACTGCCGTATCTCTTGGAAAAACTGCTGTGATGAAAATTGGTATAACATGTAGACAGCCTTTCCTTGGCGCAGACGAATGGATAGCAGAAGAAATAAAGAAATCTAAGGCACCGGCTGCTCAAGCCGAGAAAGCAAAGAAAACTGTAGAAGCAAAGTGAAAACGATATGGTAAGAGAGATGGCTTGTAGAAAATGCAAATTTGTCACTATTGGTAAAGTGTGCCCTAATTGCAAGTCGTCAGACTTGACTCCTGATTGGCGTGGATCTGTTATTGTTGTAGATCCTGCAACTTCGATCATCGCAAAATCATTAGGCATATCAGAGAAAGGCAAGTACGCGCTCAAGGTAACCTAGATTGCATTTAAGTGCAAAGAAAGCGCTTGAAAGTTTTTTAGACGAAGATATCGGGAAAAAAGACATTACAAGTGCTCTTTTACCAAGAAAAAAAATTTATGCATGCATAATTTCACGGCAAGTTGCGATTGTGGCTGGCGTAAAATATGCAGGATACATTTTTACCTCAAGAGGATGTGCTGTAAAAATCCTAAAAAAAGACGGTTCCAAAGTAAAACCAAACCAAAAAATAATGACCATTTCAGGTGTTGCACAGGCAGTATTATCATGTGAAAGGACAGCACTCAATCTCTTATTGAGGATGAGCAGCATTGCTACTCAAACAAATCTTCTTGTAAGAAAGATAAGAATCATAAATTCAAAAGTTAAACTCTATTCTACAAGAAAGACTGCGCCAGGATTACGTTTCTTTGATAAAGAGGCAGTTGAAATAGGCGGAGGAAATAAACACAGAATGTCTCTTGACCAAATGATAATGATAAAAGATAATCATCTTGCGGCTAGCAATTCCATATCAGAGTTGCTTCAAAAGGCACGCAAAAAAGGCAGAAAATTTGAAGTTGAAGTAGAAAATCTCAACGATGCAATAGCTGCTGTAAATGGAGGTGCGTCCATTATAATGCTCGATAATCTATCACCGAGGGAAGTTTCAAAAATTGTTAAGACTTTGAAAAAGATGAATCTCAGAAACAAAGTGAAAATTGAGGCCTCTGGAGGCATTGATTCTTCCAATATTCAATCATATGCAAGGACTGGTGTCGATATCATATCAGTTGGAAAACTAACTAGTTCTGTGACTGCTGTGGATATGAGTTTAGAAGTTAACTGATAGCAAGCATTCTTTCTATTGCCAAGTGTGCCTTCTTGGCAACATCTTTTGGAACCCTGACCTGATACTTGTCTTCTTTTAGTGATGCGTATACTTTGTCAAGTGTTATCATTTTCATGTATTTACAGACAGCATTTTCAGAGACAGGAACGAATTCTTTATCTGGGTTCTGTTTTCTCATTCTGTATAGTATTCCAGTTTCCGTTGCTACCACAAATTTTTTTGCATTTGAATTCTTTGCGTGATTCATCATGCCTTCGGTGGACAGAATCTGCACC
>Ga0187846_10001021_pt1 | contig 16009 bp, 14 predicted proteins | sample TC_taG_FD_161473 | JGI IMG/M metagenome (GOLD analysis project Ga0187846, IMG submission 161473) | Biofilm microbial communities from the roof of an iron ore cave, State of Minas Gerais, Brazil - TC_06 Biofilm (v2) | ecosystem: Environmental > Terrestrial > Deep subsurface > Cave > Wall biofilm...
CAGGCAAAGTTCGCCATGGTTCGACCCAATGCCGCGCTCAGGTCGCGGGCGAACGCACCCCCGCCCACTCCCGATTCGTCGCCTGGCGGGGACGCCAGAAAGGGAAGCACGGCTATCGGCCTGTCGGCGAAGGCAGTGCTTTCTGGTGGAGTCGGCTCGGTGGCGCTGAATCGGGGCAACAGGTAAGCGGCGGCGGCCGCAACCAATACTGCAGCGGCTGAAGTGGCTGCAACGCCGGTGCGGCGCCTCAGCATGAATTTGCCGAGGCGATAGGTGAGGCGAGCGGGCCGCGCGGCCACTGGCTGCCCACTTAGGTACCGCTTCAGATCGTTGGCCAGCGCCGCGGCACTGCCGTAACGGTCCTCCGGCGCTCTGGCCAGAGCCTTCAGTACGATCGCGTCCAGATCACCCTTCAGACCCTGGGCGAGCCTGTCCTGCGTAGTGCTTCGATCAGCACCCGCATTCGCCCCGAGCTTCGTGCTGGGCCGTTCGATCTGGGCGGTGGCAATGGCCTGCTCCAGCATCGTCACCGTGGCGCCAGCCGTGATTCGGTACGGCCGGCTGCCTGCCAGCAGCTCGTACAACACTACCCCCAGCGAATACACATCGGCCGCCGCGCCGATCACCTCGCCGCGCACCAGCTCCGGACTGGCGTACTCCGGTGTGAGCGCCCTGCCGTAGATTTGCGTGAGCTCGGCTTGTTCGTCCTGTTCGGCCAGCAGCTTGGCCACCCCGAAGTCCAGCAGTCGCACCTGCCCCGACTCGGTCACCAGGATGTTCGACGGCTTGATGTCCCGGTGCAGCACTCCGCGCTCGTGCGCGTACTGCACTGCCTCCAGCACCTGTAGGAACAGCTTCAACCGCTCTGCAATCCGCAGCTTTGCCACATCGGACCACGCCGTTAAGCCCTTGCCCGGCACGTACTCCATCGCAAAGTAGGGCAGGCCGTCAGAGCCGATGCCGGCATCGTAGAAGCGGGCGATCCCAGGGTGCTCCAGTGAGGCGAGGATGTCGCGCTCGCGCGCAAAGCGCCGGATCACGTCTCCGCGCAGGTGAAACGCCACCGGCAGCTTCAGCGCCACTTCGCGCTCGTAGGCCCCGTCGGCACGCTTGGCGAGCCAAACTTGCGCCATGCCACCGTGGCCGACCGGTCGCACCAGCTCGTATGGCCCCACGCGCCGGCCGGGTTCGAACGGGCGGTCCGCCACCGCCGACAGGCCCGCTGGGAGCTTGGGCAACGTGGCTGGCGCTTCGCCGGCTGTTCCGCTTGGCAGCAGCGCAGTGCGCAACGCAGCCTCAAGGTCACGGTCTGCTTCGCCCAGCGCCTCGAGCCAGCGCCGCCGCCCCGCCTCGTCCAGGTCCAGCGCCTCATCCAGCAGCCGATTCATCCGCGCCATCTGGGCCGTGGACAAGGCCATCGACCTCTCCCGTAACACCCTTACCCTCAAAGACACCTACGACCGGTCGCCCCACTGCAGCGCCTCTGGCCTTGCCATCGGATCGATCCTGGTGACGATCATCGCCATGGCCGTCTCAGTCGCCTTCGAGCCCCCAGCCGCAGCCCAAGCCGCGGCGAGCGGCCAAGTGGCCAAGGTGCACGACCCACTCCAGATCAAGAAAGGCTAGGGCTGCGATCCATTCGCCAGCGAGAGCCAGCTCACTTGAAATCGGTCACAACCTTCGAGTGGCGCGTTGTGGCCTTCCACTAACTGAAAGGAGTTGAAGATGAAGATGCATGTTCTTACGGTCGCTGTTCTGGCGGCACTCGGCTCACGGGGGGTGCCGGCGGCAAGCGAAGGCGCAGACACGTGGTCCGCAGTCCAGCCGGTTCAGAAATCGACGTACTCGGTTCTGCAGTACCTTCCACGCCTCGACTCATCGCACCCCGCCTTGGACGGTGCTTCCAAGGGTTCCGAGGGCGGGGACACGTGGTCGTCCGTGCAGGCAGTGCGCGAAATGCCTGTCCACCACGCGGATATCCAGGACTATCCCGACCGAACCCTCCTAAGGTACGCCAGCCAGTTTGGGGGTTCCGAGGGCGGCGACACTTGGTCGCGCTTTGTGCCGCAGTTCCAAAACCAGCCGATGGGTTCTGCTGATATGGCATCGGCGCGCAGCGGCACTAACGAAGATTGGCAGCCTCCTTTCGGAGAGTAGACATGGCGCGGCCGAGAGTTGCGATGGTCAGCCAGGGGACTTTGCTCGCGTGATCGTGGCTACGCGCATCCGTGGGGTCAGCAGCAGCCCCTTGCGCGCGCGGTGTCCCACGTAGCGCTGCATTTGTGCCGCATCCAGCGACGCCTCCACCGGCTTGCCCGACTTGGCGGCGGCGCCCTGCACTACGATGCCGGCATCGCCGCAGGCGCAGGCGGCCACCATCGTCTCTGTGTCGTCCAGCCCCATCAGAATCACCCCGCGTCCGCCAGCCGGTTGCGCCTTGATCTCGGCGGCCTCGAACACCAGCATGCGGCCCTTGGCGGAGGCGCACGCAATCAGATGGTCCGCGGCTGCGTCGACGAGTGCCGGGCGGATCGGCTCCTGTCCTTCCTCGACACCGATGAACTGCTTGCCCCCGCGCTGGCGCGACAGCAGATCCCCCAGGCGGCAGGCGAAGCCGCGCCCCTCGCTGGTTGCAACCAGAAGCGGCGTGTCAGCGGCACCGGCCGTGTACGCGACCAGGCGGGTTCCACTCTGCAGATCGATCATCGAAGTCACCGGCGCGCCGTCGCCGCGAGCCGACGGCAGTTGCGAGACCGGGATCGAGTAGACGCGTCCATTGGAGCCGAACGCCACCAGACTATCGACGGTGCGGCACTCGTAAGCTCCGTACAGGGCGTCGCCCGGCTTGAAACCGAATTGGCCGGCATCGTGGCCGTGTCCCGACCGCGCCCGCGCGAATCCCATCTCGGACACGATCACAGTCACCGGCTCGTCGAGGATCCGCACCTCTGCCACGGCCCGCTCCGCCGCCTCGATCCGCGTTCGCCGCGCGTCGCCGAACTTGCGAGCGTCCTCGTCGATTTCCTTGCCGACCTGCTTGCGCAGCGCGGCCGGCGAATCGAGCAGCTTCTTCAGCGCGGCGCCCTCTTTGCGCAGCTCCGCCAGCTCCTTGTCGATTTTCAGGCCTTCCAGCTTCGCCAGCTGGCGCAGCCGCAACTCCAGGATGTCGTCGGCCTGTCTTTCGGTGAGTTCGAACTGCCGCATCAATGCGGGTTTGGGCTCGTCGGAGGCGCGGATCAGCTTGATGACCTTATCGATGCTCAGCAGTATCCGCTGGCGCCCCTCCAGCAGGTGCACGCGCTCGGTTACGCGCTGCAGGCGGTGCTGCGTTCGGCGCCGCACCGTGTCGATACGGAATTCGATCCATTCGTGCAGGATCCGAGCCAGCGGCTTCTGTTGGGGCCGCCCGTCGCTACCGATCATCACCAGGTTGACCGGGACGCTGGTTTCCAGGCTCGTATGCGCCAGCAGCGTGCGAGCGAATTCGTCGCGGTCGATCTTGGACGTGCGCGGCTCGAACACCAGCCGCACCGGCGCCTCCTTGCCAGACTCGTCGCGCATCGAGTCGAGCACCGACAGCACGACCTGGCGAAGTTGCATCTGCTCGGCAGCGATCGACTTCTTCCCGGCCTTGGCCTTGGGGTTGACCAGCTCCTCGATCTCCTCCTGCACGCGACGCGCCGAAACTCCGGGCGGAAGCTCGTGCACCACCAGCTGCCACTGGCCGCGTGCAAGCTCCTCGAAGCGGTAGCTGGCCCGGGCTTTCAGGCTGCCGCGGCCGGTCTCGTAGATCGCGCGCAGCTCGTCGGAGCCCGAGATGATCTGGCCACCGCCCGCGAAATCCGGCCCCGGCAGTTCGCGCATCAGGGCGTCGAGCTCCGCGGACCGATCGTTCAGCGCCACCTGCAGCGCGCGCGCCACCTCGGCCAGGTTGTGCGAAGGGATCTCGGTTGCAAGGCCTACGGCGATGCCGGATGCGCCGTTCAGCAGAACGAACGGCAGCCGCGCCGGCAGCAAGCGCGGCTCCTGCTGGCTGCCGTCATAATTGGGCGCGAACTCGACCGTGCCCTCGTCCAGCTCATCCAGCAGCAGCTTCGCGATCGGCGTCAGGCGTGCCTCGGTGTAGCGCATCGCCGCGGCCGGGTCGTCGTCCCGGCTGCCGAAGTTTCCCTGGCCATCGATCAGCGGATAGCGCAGGGTGAAGTCCTGCGCCATCCGCACCAGCGCGTCGTACGCTGCCTGGTCGCCATGCGGGTGGAACTTGCCGATCACGTCACCGACCACGCGCGCCGACTTCACATGTTTGGCGCCGGCCGCCAACCCCATCGCGTTCATCGCGTACAGCAGGCGGCGCTGGACCGGCTTGCAGCCGTCGCACACGTCGGGCAATGCGCGCCCCTTTACCACCGAGACCGCATAGTCCAGATACGCACGCTGGGCGAAGCGCGCCAGCGTCAGGCTTTCACGGCCTTCTTCGTCTCCGCCGTTTACGGGCAGGGTGAGCTGTTCCGGCATCGGTTTGCCATCCGCTTCGGCGGGCGGATGTTACCCTCCTTCGCCCTGCGGGCTACGGAGGGCAGGCCCGCCGAAGCGCGTTCACCCTCCGAAGCGCGCGGCGCGAAGGAGGACAGCGCGAAGGCGGGTCAGCGCATCAGGGATTTCTCTTGCCCGGACTCGGTGCGACCCGCGAAGGTGATGAAGTCCTCGGCGCTCATCGGGCGCGCGAACAAGTACCCCTGCGCCGAGTCGCATTCCAGGTGCCGCATCCAGCCTTGCTGCACCACCGTCTCGACGCCTTCCGCGGTGACTTCCATGCGTGGCTTGAACCCATGCGCCATGTCGATCACCGCTTTCACGATCGCCAGCGAGCGGGCGTCTCTCGTGCAAGCGACCGTGAATGTGCGATCGAGTTTGACCCGGCTGATCGGCAGGTCGCGCAGGTGCGACAGGCTCGAATAGGCGACCCCGAAATCGTCCAACGCGATCTTCACTCCCGCTCCATGCAACCGGTCGATGTTCTTGCGCGAAATCGGCGACGTATCGAGCTGCGCGGTGTCCAGCCCGGTCTCGGTCACTTCGATCTCGATGTCGGCGGGCGCCAGCCGGAACTGGTTCAGGGCAGCCAGCACGTTGTCGACGAACAGCCCCTGCTGCAGCTGCTTGCCCGAAATGTTGATCGCGATCGGAGGCGAGTTCATCCCGATCTGGCGCCAGATCTGGATCTGCCGGCACACCTCGCGCAGCACCCAGTCGCCCACGCCGATGATCAGCTCGCTTTCTTCGGCGATCGGGATGAATTCGGTCGGCGGGATATCGCCCCGCTCGACATCCTTCCATCGCAGCAACGCCTCGGCGCCGACCATACGCCCGCTCGTCATCGAGACCAACGGCTGGTAGTACAGGCGCAGATCACGAGCCTCGAACGCCTGCCGCAGGCGCTGCTTCAACTGCTGGCGCAGGTGCTCGCGCCGCGCGATTGCCTGCGTGAAAACCGCATGGGTACGCCGCCCCAGCTGCTTGGCGTGAGACATTGCTGCGTCGGCCGCATTGAGCAGCGCGTCCAGATCGACGCCGTCCTGCGGGAAGAAGGCGACCCCGACCGAAGCGGTGACGGCGATCTCGAGGTCGAGCACCGGTTGTGAAATCGCTTCGATCAGCCTGCCCGCGGTTTCCTCGGCTTCTTCGCGACTCGTCACGCCGCCCAGCAAGGCCACCAGCTCGTCGCCACCCCGCCGCGCCACCAGGCCGGGCTCGCGAACGACCTCGCGCACGCGTTGCGCCACATGCATCAGGACCTTGTCGCCGACCCGGTGCCCGTGCCCTTTATTCAGCACGCCAAAGTCGTCCAGATCGATGTACAGCATCGCGCACATCTTGCCTTCGGCGTCCGCGTTCGAGAGCATCCGCTGGGCCCGTTCGTCGAACGCCTGCCAGTTGGGCAGTCCCGTCAGCGCGTCGCGCATCGCAAGGCGCTCGACCGCTTCGTGGGTGCGCATCTGCTCGCTGATATCGGTGCCGACGCCACGGTAGCCGACGAACCGGCCATCCGCGTCGAACACGGGCATTCCGCTCGCCATGTGGTAGTACGGCTGCCCGTCCGCGCCCCAGCGCCGTACGATCAGGTCGCGAAACGGCTTGCGCGCTTCGATGGTGGCGCGATGCTCGGCCCAGCTCTGCGGCCAGATCAGCTCGCCTTGCATTTCCCAGCGGCGTCGGCCGATCAGCTCGTCGTCGCTGAGGGCGAGCTTGCCAGGGACGATGCGCTGGATCGCGGTGAAACGAAGCGAGTCGTCCGTTTCCCAGAGCCAGTCGCAAGACAGCTCCAGCAGCGAGAGCAGTCGCTGCACGCGCTTGTGCGGGGCCTCGCCTTCCAGCAGTGGCGCTTTGCGCCCGTGGCCGTCCGTTCCGAGCATGCCCGGCAGGGGATCGCCGCCTTCTGTCATATCACCCGCCACGATTCGGCCACCCTTCAGCCACCCTACAGTACGCCCGCGGGCCGTGTGCGGAATCGGCCCGAATCCCGGAAAAGCAGGGGAATTTCAGATGTCAGCCTCGGCCTCGTGTCCGTGCTCCTCCAGCCATGCGCGCCGGGCAGGTGCCTCGTTGCGACCCATCAGCATCGTGAACGCTTTGGTCGTGTCCGGCGCGGGCAAGTCACCCAGCCCGACCGGCAGCAGGCGCCGCGTGTCGGGATTCATCGTAGTCTCCCACAGCTGTTCGGCGGACATCTCGCCCAAGCCCTTGAAGCGGCTGATTTCCCACGACGATTCGCGCACGCCCTCGTCGCGCAGCTTGGCCAGCGTAGCGTCGCGTTCGGCTTCGTCCAGACAATACAGCCGCCGCGCCGGCCGGCGCCCCTGCGCCGCAACATCGATGCGAAACAGGGGCGGCCGCGCCACGTAGACGTTGCCTTGCTCGACCAGGCGCCGGAAGTGGCGGAAGAACAGCGTCAACAGCAAGACCTGAATGTGGGCGCCGTCCACATCGGCGTCGGCAAGGATGCAGATCTTTCCGTACCGCAGCTCCGACAGGTCCACCTGTTCGTCGGGCGAATGGGGGTCGACACCGACCGCAATCGCGATGTCGTGCACCTCGGCGTTGGCGAACAGCCGGTCGCGCTCGACTTCCCACGTGTTCAGCACCTTGCCCCGCAGAGGAAGGATCGCCTGGAACTCCTTGTCCCGCCCCATCTTGGCCGACCCGCCAGCCGAATCGCCCTCGACCAGGAACAGCTCGTTGCGCGCAACGTCGGTGGACTCGCAATCGGTCAGCTTTCCCGGCAGCACCGCAACGGCGGAGCCTTTGCGCTTCTGCACCTTTTGCGCCTCGCGCGCGCGCGCCTGCGCCTGCCGGATCGCCAGCTCGACGATGCTGCGCCCGAACTCCGGGTTCTGGTTCAGCCAGAATTCCAGCGGGGGCCGCACGAACGAGGCGATCAGTCGCACCGCATCGCGGCTGTTCAGCCGCTCCTTGATCTGCCCTTGGAACTGCGGATCGAGCACTCTGGCCGACAGCAGGAAACTGGCTCGACCGAACACGTCGTCGGGCAGCAGCTTGACGCCCTTTGGCGTCAGACCGTGCGCCTCCGCAAACGCCCGCACCGCGTGAAACACCCCCTCGCGCAGGCCCGCCTCGTGTGTGCCGCCCGCCGGGGTCGGAATCAGGTTCACGAAGGACTCGCGCGTTGCGGCACCGTCCTCCGTCCACGCCAGCACCCAGCGCGCGCCTTCGCCCGCCGCCCAGGCGGGGTCATCGTCCGGCGCGTAACCCTCCGCCTCGAACAGCGGGGCGACCGCGGTGGCAGTCAGCGATTGCTCCAGGTACTGGCTCAACCCGCCCTCGTAGCGCCAGCGATTGCGACGGCCGTCGCGCTCGAACTGCAGGCTTACCTCGAGCCCGGGCAGCAGCATCGCCTTGCTACGGAGCAGCCGCTCGAGCTCGTCGGCAGGCACCTGCACCGTGCCGAAGTACTTGCGATTCGGCCACACCGTCACGCGCGTGCCGCTGGCCGGATCGCTCGCGCGGGCCCGGCGTGAAGCGAGCGCAGCGCGCACCTCACCGTCGGCGAACGAGATCGTATGGACCTGCCCATCGCGCCAGACCGTCACTTCGAGACGGCTCGACAAGGCGTTGGTGACCGACACACCTACGCCGTGCAAGCCGCCGGAGAACGAATATGCGCTGGCAGCGCCCCTGTCGAACTTGCCTCCGGCATGCAGGCGCGTGAACACGATCTCGATGACCGGCTGACCCTCCTCGGGGTGCAGCCCGACCGGGATACCGCGGCCGTTGTCTTCTACGCTGACGGCCCCATCCTTGTGGACCGTAACATCGATCCGAGACGCGCTGCCTGCCAGGACTTCGTCGGCGGCGTTGTCGATCACCTCCTGCACGATGTGCAGCGGGCTGTCTGTCCGGGTGTACATGCCCGGCCGCTGGCGCACCGGCTCCAGCCCTTTGAGGACACGGATCGACGCTTCGCTATAGTCGCGGCCTTCGGGGCGCGTTCGAGACATGAGTGTGGGCGGACGTGGCTGGGACGTGGCTGGTGCGGTGGCGCAGGCAGGCGGATTTTATCCACAGTCCGTGTGGATAACATCCAACGCGCCGGCCACAAACGGCGCGGGCACGGCGCCTAGCTGCCCTGCCCGCTTGTTGAGCACACCAGCTCTGGGCGCCTGCACATTCACCGCGCCGCACGCAGCGGACCGATTTCTTCACCGCCAGCAAGTACCATCACGCCCGTCGCCATCATCGGCATCGTGATGATGTTGATGATCACCGACGGGATCACGTCGATTTTGATCATCATCGGCGCCATCGCAGCTTCAGGGCCCGGTTAGGAGCGCACGAACGCGAACAGCGGCTGATAGTCCTTCGCGTCGGCGGCGCGCAGGACGGCAATGTAGCGCTGCCTCACTTCCCCCGCTGCGACCAGATTTCCGCCGCGCCACGTGAAGCGCGCGCCCCTTGCTGCACCACCAGCAGATCAGCCATCGTCCGCGACAAGCGGCCGTTGCCGTTGGGGTAAGGGTGGATCCATACCAGCCGATGGCTGAAGCGCGCGGCGATTTCGTCGAGCGAATAGCTCTGATGTTCGAGTTGCGCCCTCACGTCCTCGCAGAGGTCTTGCAGCCTCGGTTGGATCTGTGCTTCTCCGTGATGCGAATGTCCCAGCCCAGCGCCAAGTGTCGCCGAACATGCGCTCATGCAAACGGCACACGAAGCGATTTGTGAGCAAGTCTCTATGCCTCCGGCCGAATGCCCACTGCTCCGCCTTTAGAATATTTCTCAGCTCCCACTCGTTAAGCTGACCCTGAGTGCTGATGTGAGACGGGATCAGCGCTGCCGCCTCCTCTGGGTCAAGGGGCGTTGCTCCCGGCGGGTAGTGGAAGTTCACTTCCACAGCTTGCGGGGACTGCCTTGCAACAAGTCCTCGGCGAGCAGTTTCCGCTGTCGTTCCCGTTCCGACTCAGAGACACCTTGCGCCTCCAACTTCATGGAGTGGTCGGCATGCTTGACCAGTTCTCTCGCTACTTCGTCGGCACGGCGACGGCGCAGGTCTTCGAGCGAGCCCCCGTCCGGCACGAGTGCGTAGACCAAGCGACAGCCCATGGCTCGCGCGAGGCGGTCAAGACTGTCCAAGGTGATGTGCCGCTGTACCTCGGCTTTCTCGAATCGCTGCGCGACTTGCCGACTTACCCCGACACGCGCGGCTAGTTGCGCCGGCGACATACCGAGCGCCTCGCGGATTGCGCGCACCCAACCGCTCCGGGGCGAGGTCATTTTCGCGGAACGGAACGGACGCAGGGCATCGTCGAGTTGCATGCGTCTGAGGCGAGTATGCTGATCGGTCATTTGTAGGTCCAAAGAAATGCATCCTATAAGATGCAGATTGGCTGTTATTATGCATCTTCTAAGATTCATATGTCAATGCATATTGCATCCTATAAGATGCATGACACGGCGCATTTAGTTCCATCTGGCTTTGCTCCCGGTAGCACAATGGATAGTGCACGCGCCTCCTAAGCGTGAGATCCAGGTTCGACTCCTGGCCGGGGGACTTCTAGAACCTATCTCAAAATCGTTGTCTTCGCGCAAGTGAGTTCATACAATCGCGCGCATGGTTCGCCTGACCGACGAACAGTGGGAGCGGATTCGGGGGTACTTTCCCGAGGAGAACATCCCCGAAGGTCGCCCAGGACGCAAGCCGGTACCGACGCGACAGGTACTGGAAGCCGTGTTGTGGATCCTGAACACGGGCGCGCAGTGGCGCATGCTGCCGCAGAGCTATCCGAACTACAAAACAGTGCATCGACGCTTTCAGCAATGGTGCGAGCGCCAGGTGCTGCGCGATGTGCTGACGAAGTTGGCCAATGCGCTGCGAGAGCAAGGCGACGTCGACGAGAGCGAGTGCTACATCGATGCCACGTTTGCCTCGGCCAAGGGCGGTGGTGCGGACATCGGCAAGACCCGGCGCGGCAAGGGAGTGAAGATTCTGGCAATCGTGGATCGGCACGGCCTGCCGCTGTCGGTCAGCACGCATGCGGCCAATCATCACGAGGTGACGCTGGTGCAGCTGAGCTTCGACTTTTACATGATCGAGGCCAAGCCGGAGAAGCTGATTGGCGACAAGGCCTACGACAGCGACGCACTGGATGCGCAGCTGCGTCGAGCTGATCGCGCCGCATCGATCCAATCGGAAGATGAAGACGCAAGACGGACGTCGGTTGCGCCGATTCGCGCGCCGGTGGATCGTCGAGAGGTTCTTCGCGTGGTTGCAATGGAAACGCCGCCTATTGGTTCGGTGGGAGTACTACGCCGAAAACTTCCTCGGTTTCGTGCAGCTCGGCTCGATCATGATGCTGCTCAGGCAATTTTGAGATAGGTTCTAGTAGGTGTCTCGATGAATCGTGGATGGTTGCACTGATGTTGTGCGCGTACTGCCATTCGGAGCTCTCCGAGGGTGCAGAGTCCTGTGCCCACTGCGGCGCAGAAGTAAGGATGTCCGCGACATCTGGCTCGCCTGTTGGAGCTGCTGCAGACCTGGGCAAGTCGCTGAATCCGGGACTTTACAAACTGCACACCTTCTTTTCGTATCTCTACTTGCTTATAGCGGTCGCCGTTTTATTGGTCGCGATCGCGGCCTCCCGCGGCCAAGTGTTCGTTGGCGTATTCATTGGCTTGCTTGCAGGGCTCATTTTCCTTGGACTGGCTGCTTTGCATCGCTATGCTGCCAAGGGCGCGCGTTTCGGTAAGGACTATGGGCGGGCCACGTCGTTCGCTATCGCTTGCCTCTGGCTGTTGGGCTTTCCGATTGGAACGATATTGGCGATCTACGTATTTACGAAGATCTTCAAGTCCTGGGAAGGAAGTGGTGAGCCCGAAACGGCTGCTGCCGCCGGTTCAGTCGGGTAGCGCCCGAAAGGCCAGCGGTCGGCCAAACAGGTGTCCCGCGCGAATCGACACGTCGGCGGCGTCGCCAGAGGTCCAAAGCGTCAATGTCTCGATTCCACCCGGGGCGCGACTCGCTGCTGGCTCGGCGAACGCGGGATGGCGTTGCAGGTAGTCCATCAGCGCCAGGGCCACTTGACGCGGCTGCGACACCAACTCGATACCGGCATCGAGCTCGGCCTCAAACAGGTCTCGCACCAGCGGGAAATGGGTGCAGCCGAGCACAATCGCTTCCGGCCGGACGGCACCCAGGCTCGCTGCCAGTTCTCGGGCGTCGGCCGCGATCGTCGCCGCGATCTGCTCGCGCGGGGCCCCGTTTTCGATCTGACCCACCAGTTCGCGACATGCCTGCTGCGCCACTCGGATGCGGGGTGAGCGTCTGGCGATCTCGATCGGGTAGACCTGGCTGCGCACAGTGGCTGGCGTGGCGAAGACGCCGACGACGCGGGGCGCCCGGATGGCGGTGCGTTCGACGTGCCCGACTCGGTCGGGCACGGTGCGGTGGCGCGCCAGCCATGTCACGCCGGTGATCGCTTCGATCGTCGGCACGATGACTCCCAGGATCCGGTTTTCGGGCCAGTGCGTGGCAAGCCACTCCGTTTGAAGCCTGTGCAGAGCGATAGTCGAGGCCGTATTGCACGCCAGAATGACGAGGCGGCATCCCATTTCGAACAACCGCTCGACCGAGCGGCGCGTGAACTCGTAAATCTCGGGGCCAGCTCGGTTGCCGTACGGCGCGTGGGCGTGATCGCCCAGGTATACGAAAGCCTGCTGTGGTAGGGCGGCGGAAAGCTCGTTGAGGATCGTCAATCCGCCGTGCCCGGAATCGAAGACACCAATCATCGAGACCGAGCCTAGCATCATCGCCCTGACGGCGTCAGGGATCGGGCGGTGCCCGGGGCACCGTCCCAAGTGAATGGAAACTCACGCAGCGACTTTGCCGGCCGCGAGAGCCTGCACGTCGGAAGTTCGCAAAGCCTTGCCGCCGATCGCCCAGTCTCCGCTCTCGAACTCGTTGATCCGGACCCAGGTCACCGGGCGCATGTTCTCTCCTTCGACCTCGACCATCGCCTCGGTCACGCGCGCAATGAGGCTCTTCTTGAGAGCCGGCGTAAAAACGTCCTTGATTACATCGATCGTAACGAGTGGCATCTCGTAGTCCTCCGGTAGTCAGCCAAGGCCCATCCGTGGCCGCGTGCGCAATCCTGACATCCCCGCATCGGCTAAGCTTGTAGGATTCCTGGAGAAAGTCTGTAGAAGGCGGCTCAAATCCATTCATGATCCGGATACCGCCATGATCTACCGCTTCGGCGACTTCGAGCTGGATCCAGCCGCAGTGGAATTGCGCGGTGGCGGTGAAGTTTGCAGCCTCGAGCCGCAAGTCTTTGCGCTTGTGACGCTGCTGGTCGAGAACCACGACCGACTGGTCTCGAAAGACGAGATCATCGAGAAGGTCTGGGACGGTCGTGCTGTCTCCGATGCGGCCATTGCCAGCCGAGTGAGATCGGCACGCCAGGCGCTGGGGGACAACGGCCAGGCGCAGCGTTTCATCAAGACTGTTCACAGTCAAGGCTTTCGCTTCGTCGCCCCGGTTCGCGCCGCGCTGGGCTCGAAGCGTTCGCCAGCGCTGCAAAGTGGAGAAGTCAACGACGGCGAGCACATCGCGCCGCCGGCGAGACAAGCGGATCGGGTCGGTCGCCCTTCTATCGCGGTGCTGCCCTTCGCGCGTCGGTAAAGGAAGAGCGCTTTGCAGCTCTTGCCAGCGCTCTGCCCGACGAGCTGATTTCGGAGCTGTCCCGCCTGCGATGGCTGTTCGTCACCGCGCGCGGATCATCTTTTCGCCTGCGCCTGGCCAATGCCGACTTTGGCGACATCGGCACAGTCCTGGGGGTGCGCTACTGCCTTACGGGCGCGATTGAAATCTCGGGGCGGCGCCTCGTCGTCGTCGTGGAGCTGGTCGATACGCTGGACAGCGGCGTCGTATGGGCCGATCGCTTTTCAGGGCACATTGACGATGTGCACATGATGCGCGAAAACATACGCGCTCAGGTTCTGGGAGCGCTCGACATTCAGATACCTTTTCATGAGGCAGCGTTGGCGCGCTCGAGCGCCCCTGACGACTTGGATGCCTGGTCTGCGTATCACCTCGGCTTGCAGCACATCTACCGCTTCAATCGCAGCGACAACGCCGCTGCTGCGCATCTGTTTCAGCGTGCTGTGACGCTCGACCCTAGTTTTGCACGGGCTCATGCGGGACTGTCGTTCGTTCATTTTCAGACGGCATTCATGCGCTACACGGACGATGTTGCAAGTGAAGCCGGGCAGGCGCGTCATTTTGCGGAGCGCGGACTGGCTCTGGATCCACTGGACCCGTTCGTAAATTTCACGATGGGCCGCAGCTTCTGGCTGAGCGGAGACCTTGATAGCAGCCTGAGCTGGCTGGAACGCGCCACGAGCATCTGCCCGAACTACGCGCAAGGGATTTACGCACGCGCTTGGACCGAGGTTCTCGGCGATCGGGGAAACGACGCGCGCGGGCACGTCGATCTTGCCATGCGGCTGAGCCCGATCGATCCGCTCTACTACGCGATGATGGCCACGCGGGGATTCACCCACATGGTCAGGGGCGAGGATGCGGAAGCGGCGGACTGGGCCGAGCGCGGTGCTCGTGCGCCCGGCGCGCATGTTTTAATCGCGATGATTGCGGCGGCCGCGCAGTCTCTGGCCGGTCATCCGGCGCGCGCTGAGTGGTGGGCGGCGAACGTTCGCGAGCGAAACCCCGCGCTGAGTCGGAATGACTTCTTTCGGGCTTTTCCGATGCAGTCCGAGCCGGCTCGGACGAGGGTGCTGAACGCTCTTGTGCAGCTCGGATTTTGACGACGGCCAGGTTTGGAGCCGGCGGATCTCAGGCGGTGCCCATTTGGTAGCCCGGCGTCGAACGCGACAGCGCCAGCTCCTCCTCGGTCATGTCCGTGGCTATGGCCTCGAACAACGGCGTCGACAGGTAGCGCTCGCCTGTATCCGGCAGCATCGCGCAGAGCACTGAGCCATTTTGCGCACGCTCAGCCACCTGCGCAGCTACCGCCACCGTTGCACCGCCTGAAATACCGGTGAAGATGCCTTCCTCGACCGCAAGCCGCCGCGCCCAGGCGATTGCGTCCGGGGCAGACACGGCGATCAGCTCGTCACAGTACCGCTTGTCGATCGCTTCCTGCAGCACATAGGGAATAAAGTCGGGTGTCCAGCCCTGGATCGGGTGGGGCGTGAAGGCCGGATGGCCGGCCGTAGGCGAATGATCCTCGGCGCGCTGCTGCGCCACGCCGCTGCTCACCAGCGCCGCGATCGACGGCTCGCTCAGGATGATTTTCGTCTGCGGCCTCTCGCGGCGCAGCGCGCGCCCAACGCCCGTGATCGTGCCACCGGTACCGTAGCCCGTGACCCAATAGTCGAGGCTTTTGCCGGAGAAATCGGCGAGCAGCTCACGCGCAGTGGTGTTCTCGTGGATGCGTGCATTGTCCGCAGTCTCGAACTGGCGCGCCAGGAACCAGCCGTTGGCGTCGGCCAGTTCCTTGGCCTTTTGATACATGCCGAAGCCCTTGGCTGCACGAGGCGTCAACACCACCTTGGCTCCGAGGAAACGCATCAAGCGCCGGCGCTCGATCGAGAACGAATCGGCCATCGTCACGACCAGCGGGTAGCCCTTTGCTGCGCACACCATGGCCAGCCCGATGCCGGTGTTGCCGCTGGTGGCCTCGACAACCGTTTGCCCCGGCTTCAGGTCGCCGCGCCGTTCGGCCTCTTCAATAATGCTGATTGCCAGCCGATCTTTTACGGACCCGGCCGGGTTGAAAAACTCGGCCTTCACGTACAGGCTCACGTGCTTGGGCGCGATCCGGTTCAGTCGGATGCACGGCGTGTTGCCGATCGTGTCGACCACGCTGTCGTAGAGGCGCCCTTGGCCTTTGGTTGTGCGTGAGGCGTTGCCGCTCATGTTTTCCCTCTGCAAGCGCCTCGTTGGAGGCACGACGCGCACTTTACGCGGATAACCGCCATTGTGCCTGCAGGCAACCCCTGCCCGGTCGAAGACACTGTTCGGTCTACTGGGTGCCGTGAGATGAGACTTTCGGACCGCCTCCCGTACCCTATGCGTGGCAGCACCTTTGAGCAATATCAAGGAAGGTCGCTCGCGGAACGGGAATGGAATGCGATCACGTTGGCACCTGCCGCACCGCACACGGCCACAGCCCGAGTCGCAAATGCATCGTTCAGGCGGCATCTCCCGCTACGCCGCAGCATGTGAATGGTTAGCAGTCTGCGCCGCGCGTCACGTTGAACATGCCCGTCGGCGCGCATAGGCTTTACAACATGCGGATTGTCTGACAACGCAAACCCGGCGCGCGGACGCATCGTCGCAGGCTGCTGCCCCCATGCTAAGCATGCGGTGACGCGTCGAGCGCGCTGGACGGAAACTGCAGTCGGCGCTTGGCGGCAGTCGCAAGGTTTCGGCCTTGGGACGGCACCGGGGAAAGAAGCAAAAGGAGACGCGAATGAAGGG
>Ga0187846_10001022_pt1 | contig 16007 bp, 11 predicted proteins | sample TC_taG_FD_161473 | JGI IMG/M metagenome (GOLD analysis project Ga0187846, IMG submission 161473) | Biofilm microbial communities from the roof of an iron ore cave, State of Minas Gerais, Brazil - TC_06 Biofilm (v2) | ecosystem: Environmental > Terrestrial > Deep subsurface > Cave > Wall biofilm...
CCGAACTTACGAGGTGCGCCTTTTCGGTGATGTCTGTGAAGGTCCCGTCGCGATTGTTGTGGTAGAGATGGTTGATGGGTTCCCTCCCCTTGGGAAAGCCCGCCAGGGTAGTCCCGTTGACCATAAAGATGTCTAACCAGCCGTCGTTGTCGTAGTCAAAGAACGCGATTCCACAACCCGTGGTCTCGATAATCCACTTCTTCGCCTCTTCCTCACCGAAGACGCAGACCGCATCCAGACCTGCCGCGTGGGCGACATCCACAAAGCTGACGGTCACGGGCGAGCCGGGGGCCAGTGGAGCACTAAACTGATCCCCCTTCGAAGATCTCGCAACTGTTTCCGGCAGCATCCGCGAGAAAACAACCTCTGGAACGAGAAGTAAACCGGTCCTGGCCAGAGACCTAAGAAAGTATCTTCGCGAACCTCTTCCTGCCTTCATTCCACACGTGAGAAACGGAATCGCCGGCTTGGGCTTGCTGCCGGTAGTTGGCTCTCGGAACCTATATTCCATGCTCGTTCCGACTGCGCGCTCGCAGATTCCCTCCACGCGTTCTGCAATCCGCCCCAAGTTATTCGCTTTCTCCCTTCCCCGAAGACAGCGGCTCTATTGCATGTCCGCCCAACGGGATTACACCTAGCCGCGAACCAACATGCCCTTGATGTAGTTATCCTGCTGGAAGTCCTCGGTAAACGCTTTTTGAAGATCCGACAGCTCTGAGTACCGATGACTAATCAGTGATTCGGCATCAACCTGTCCGTCCCGGATATACTCTATAGAACGCAGATAGGTGACCGGGGTTCCATCCTTTTCAAATCCACCCGAAGCACCCGCCGAAGTCACCAAAATGTTCTCCATCACCTGGAAGGGTGTCAGCACCCCGATGTCACGGCCGGAGTGGCCGGCTCCGTAAATTAATATCGTCGCCTGCCGCCGAATCACTGAGGGGATCCAGTCGAATACCTCTCCGCTCCCGGTCGCCTCGATCAGGTAGTGCACGCCTTCGCCATTCGTGCGGCGGCGGACTTCAGTGATCAGATCTACTTTCCTCGCGTGAAGGGGTGTTGCTCCCAGCTTCCGCACCAATTCCAACTTGCTTTGGCGTACGTCCGCGACCAAGATTTCTCCGTCGAACCGCTTAATCTTGCGGAGATACTGAATAAATAGCAGACCGCTGGGTCCAGCGCCCATGATAAGGATATAGCGAATTCGCCGCCGGCCTTCGAACGTATATCGGTTCTGCGCATTTTCCATTCTGCTGCTGGCATGTAGCACGCAGCCCAAAGGCTCGGTAATGGCGGCTTTATCAGCGGGCAACTGGGGAGGAAGCACCACAATGTTGGTTTCGGTCACGGCCACATATTCGACAAAACCGCCAGGTATGCCCGTGATGCCCAACTCTTGCTGAAACTCACATTGGTGGGAATCACCGCTCAGGCAATACTCGCACATCGAGGTCCGGCCCTGGCTCCAGCAATTGAGTACCTGGTCTACTACCACACTATCTCCGGGCTTGCACTTTTTCACATCTCTTCCTGCCACTTCCACGGTGCCGCAGAACTCATGGCCCAGCACCTGGGGATGTTGGCGCAGCGCAATCGGCTGACCGCGTTGATCACGGTTGTAGTTGGCTAATCCCTGAAAAATATGAAGGTCTGTCCCACAAATGCCGACCGCTTTGACCTGGACCAGGACTTCATTCGCCTTTGGTACGGGTACCGCGACTTCGCGGATCTCAAATCTCCTCACGTCCTCAAGAACCAGAGCCTTCACGCCTTCCTCTCCCTCTCGCGCGATGCGTTAGCTTCCTGAACAGTCCAAACTCGCCTTCGTACCTCCGAATGGTTCACCTCGCTGACATCGGTGGTGCCGATGTACTTGTTGTAAAGCCCAGCGTAATCCTCGCGAACCGGACTGAAGATATCGAGCGCCACCACCGGGCCCCTTACAGCCACGGCTTTGTGGTACGTGTGCGGAGGTATGATGAACATGGCACCCGGTTCCACAATTCGAACCTCGTCCCCGATTGTCAGTTCCATCTTCCCCTTGAGAAGGATGCCGCCCTGTTCATGGGGGTGACAGTGTAGCGGTACCACCGCTTTCTCATCCATTTCCAGGTAAGACAACATCAGATTCTTTCCAAAAGGCGCTCGGATTCTAACACCCGGCAAGACTTCAAATTTTGGAACAGCGTCGATGTCGATGAACGCCATTTCGCCTCCTTTCGCTTTCGATGACAACTTTTTGAGCGCGCACGGTCCACCATCAGGCGAGTTTCAGGCGGCCGCAATGTAGCGCTCGACCGCAGGCAAGGTAATGCGAGTCTGCCCTTTCGTGTGTTCAAGCATTAGATTTTGAGAGCTTCGCCAAGGCACAGTTTCGTTCCTCGATTCAGCCACGAGCATGTCACTCTCATTTAACATGAGATTGCCGCCCACAGCGCCTCGGCCGTTTTCCAACACGGCACGTTGAAGGAGATCTTGGTCTCAGGGTTCACTATGCCAGCTTGAGGTAAAGCGCCGTATAGCGAGGCAATGTGGGCAGCACGATGCGAGTCCTCCCATCCTCGCTCGAAAGCGACAGGTCGCGTGTCTCCGGCCAAGCAACTTGCGCTCCTGTCACCTTCAGCCCTCTTGGATCAACGAAAATATTGATATTGGATTCCGGCCGAACTTCGCCCTCAGTCACAAGCTCAGCGGAGTTCAACACTTGGACCAGAACAAACCGCTTGGTCTTATCGAAGAAAAAGGTACCGTGCACAAAGTGCGAAATGGGTTCGGGCCGAATCTCGGCAATCGGTTTGGGAACCAACTGCCAGACGAGTTGAGGAATCCAATTCCGGATCCAAAAAGGCCGGCCGCTCATCGCCCGGAACAATGGCGGTCCCATGTACACGGCTTGCCCCTTTCCGAACCTGTTATATGCTACGGCGGGACCACCCGTTTCCGGTCCGGGAGGTGGCGGCCCCCAGTTAAACCACTTGTTATGCGCCAGGTCTTCGAGCATGAGCGGCAGACGGTAATGCATCACCTCCTCTGCTACGGTTCGCTTCAAGTAGAGGAAGGGGCCGGGCAAACCGACCGTACTCACGGCCAGTGGTTTTGCGAGTGGGTGACCGGAGGACTCCAGGTATGTCGCCGTAAACCCTTCCTTAAATTTCCCCTCGGCATCGTAAGCGTATCTCCGTTCCTCGGAAACGAAGTCCACGCCGAAGACATCCGCCAAGGGGAAGTTCGACCGCGGGCGGCGGTTCTCATCCAACAGCCCGCACCTGTAGGTTGCCAGCAGGGTCCCACCGCTTTCAACCCACTTCCGGATTGCTTCGACCCTCTCGTCAGAAAGGACTTCCACTTCCGGTAGCACCAACATTTCGAATTGACTGAGCATTTCTGGAGTGAGGCGAAATTCCGGAAGACTCTCCACGGGCCTTCCGGAAAACGTGAGGACCTCCAGCGCGCCTACGGTAGAGTGCCGGAAATCTACCGGGCGCTTCTGGCTGGCCAATTCCTCCCGCGTGGACTCGCTGTACAGCATGGCTACACTGTAAACCGGTTCGATGCCCTCTAACAGCGCGTCGACATTCCGCACGTCTGCCCAGTGCTCCTTGGCCACTTGAAACCAGCGCTGGGAGAATCCCTTGCCATCCAAGCCCCCGACGATCGGAGCGTTGCCCACGAAGAACGTTCTTGCGTTCTGGACAACCAGCCCGTCAGCAAGCACTCGAGGAATAGACCCCGGGTAGGTGTCCAGATAGCCCTGCCGACTGAACACGCCAGCCTGGTAGTCCGGTCGACCCCATCCCCTCATCAAAATTGAACCAACGGAGATGCCTTCTTGGGTTGTGATGGGCTCAGCGTAAATAAAGCTCACTTTTTGCATGACGTCATCGGGAAACGATTCAGGACCGCCGTTCAGAGAGATCAGAAGGTTGGGACGATGCTTGCGAGCAACCGAGATAATCTCGCTTAGCATGTCGCTCATCGTCCGCTTCTTGTGCCACTGATAGCGTTTCTCCCAGCCCTCCCGTGTGCTGAAACCTTCGCGGTAAGCATCATCTGGATGATCTTTCTTCCACGCTTCTTCTGTGTACCTACAGAAACAGAAGGGATCGCGGCCGGAGCTGTGATAAAGGTAGAATTGAATCCCGAAGATGTCGAGAAACAACTCGTCAACCTGGTAGCGAGAGAAGATCTCATCCATCATCCCGAGGACGTATTGTCTATACGGGCTGTCGAGGCAGGTGATGTACCAGCGCAGCTTCTGCTGCTCCCCCTTTTCGTTCACCCAGCCCCAGTCCGGATGACTCAGCACGCACTGGTTGTTGAACTGCAAGCTGTAATAGCAGACCACCGACATCCCTAGGCGTCGGCCTTCGACCGTCTCTTTGCCGAACAGGTCATAGTCCAAACGCGGATGGCGGACCGCCACCTTGCTGGGGTAAAAGGCATATCCCCAGTGATCCTGAGAATAGAACATCATGCTCTCGGCGCCGGCGTCTCGGGTCGCCTGGAGAGCAGCGTTCACATCGATATTGAAGCTCCCCTCCGGTGGCGTATGAAATTCCCACTCCATCATTCGGTAGGTCTTGTTCGGCGGAATGATTCCCCGTCTCTCATGCTCCGCGCGGAGTTGCGCGAGGTTAGGATAACTCGTCTCGGCGATCCGTCCCGGAAGACCCGGCACGAGGGCGACAACTGCAGATCCTGTACTGACTGTTGTTAGAAACCGGCGACGGCTTTCGTTAACGTGGGGTCGTTTTCCTCTGGGCATTTATGATGTCTCCTTGGGCCGGCATTTCCCAGGCTGGTTGATGTGCACTCCGTAGCGAGCAGCTGTTTCGGCTATCTGCCGCCAAGCCTCAGCATCAACTGTGATTCCTTTTTTCCCGCGTTGTGCTTGCTCTCGCACCTCGGGCTCTCCCGGGATTAGAATTTCCGTGAACCCGGGTGCCAACTTGCTGCTCTTGATGTAATCGATCAATTGCTCGACATCAGCTTGGAATTCGGCCTCATCCCGGAACTGCCGCACATCGATGACGACCACCAAGAAGCTGTTACCAACTCGCTCGGTTGTGGGACGGCTGCAGCCGGCGCCCGAGATTGCTCCTGCAAGGATGTCGGTGACCAGCCCGAGAGCAAAGCCTTTGTGCCCCCCGAACGGAAGCAAAGCTCCGGCAGGTGGGCCGTAAAGATCCGCTGCGTTAACTGAGGGATGACCCTGGGCGTCGATAATGCACCCCGAAGGGACTTGCACCTTGCGGTGGAGCATGTGCCTTCCGCGATCGCGCTGGTCGAAATATCGACAAGGATAGGTGGGCCGGACGATCGGGGAATCGCTACTGAAATCGGGTTCGCCGAGAGCCGCCGTTCGGAACCTCCCCAGGGTGCTACTAACTTGCCGCCGCCGTGGGTATTGACGAACATGATCGCCGCCATTCCTCTCTCGGCAGCAATTAATGGATAGTCGCCAACCCTTCCGACATGGCAGCTCTGAAACACAGACACCGCACCGACACCGAGCCGGGAAGCTTTCTCAATCGCAATCTCCATAGTCTTTCTTGCGATCACTTGGCCGAAACCCCACCCACCATCCACCACCGCGACTGCTGGTGTCTCGCGGACAATCCGAATTTGAGCACTCGTGTTCACGAGGCCTTGTTCCATGGATCGGACGTACTCGGGAATACGCAGCACGCCGTGAGAATCGTGTCCTACCAGGTTTGCCTCGACTAGGGCGTCGCTGACAATCCGGGCCTCCTCGGCTGCTGCCCCTGCCGCAATGAATATGTCACAGGCAACCCTGCGAAGTTGCAAGGCAGTGAAAATAGGCATCCAAATTCCTTATTCCTCTATCGCAATCGCGCGTACAGGTGAAGCCTCGCGAGCTGTAAGTGCCAGAGGGAGCACAACCAGGGTGAAAAGTTCAGACTCAATGGAGTCCACGTTCGTTAGGTTCTCGACGATGATCGCTCCATTCCCCAGCAAAACCAGATGCGCTGGGAATGGCGGTCGGTCGACCGAGGGGGCATCAATTCCTACCAGTTCAACGCCACAGTCGACAAGAAACTGCGCTGCGTCTCCAGACAAGACGGGATGATCAGTGAAATACTCCGGCTTCCCCCATCGCCTCGACCAACTCATGTTGAGAATTACCTTCTGTACCCGGCGAAGCCTTTCCCGTTGCACTTGCAAATGGCCGACTTCGATCGTGCCTGCCCGCGAAGCCTCCCCAAGGTCAATCACCAAGGCGGGGCCCATACACTGCCCAATCGGAACTTGGTCAATGGTTCGGCCTTCTTCATAGAAATGAAACGGCGCATCCATATGGGTGCCGCAGTGGAGCCCAACGGATACTCGGCTGCTATTGAGCGCCCGGCGTCCGTCAACTTGGCCAAATCGAGTGGTTTCGAGAAGCTGGATTTCCACCGATGGATAGCCCGGGTACGTCGGTGTTCTGGAATCCAGCCGGTGGCTCAGATCGATGAGCCGCGGGGTTCTCATCGGGTCGCCTCTTTCGGAGCGGGTCGATCAGCCTGCGGGCAGCGATGGCGAGTCATTAACGCTGCCAACTTTATGGCAAATTCCTGACGATTTACCTTGGGCCTCACCTTTGTTGAAGGTTCTATAGGATTTCCAACCCTCAACTGCCGAACCTCCGCCAGAAACTTGGAGATGAACTATTCAACGAACGTGTTGGCCTTCTCCGACCTTGCGACGAAGGTCAGCAAGAAGGTTTCTTCCGGCATCCATGAACATGTCGACTTCACATCTCAGTGTGATACAGTGGAAACCCTGCCGCGCTCTTTCTCCAGCTTCGATGAGGTTATAAGCGTTGATACACGCCAGCCTGCCAGCGGAGCGGCAAGAATCCAACGCGCGCTGGATCGCACCACGATGCCGAGGGTCGTTTTCGAAACCCACCTCCGGCAAGCTCATCGACAATGCCAAATCGGTAGGGCCCATCAGGCAGCCATCCACGCCTTCCACTGCGAAAATCTCATCTGCTGAGTGGACCGCGTCGATGTGTTCGATCTGGACGAGCAAGTGGGTCTCGGCATTCGACCTGCAGACGTGGTCCGCTCCAGTGTGGTACCGGAAATCACCCCCCACCGACCTGTTACCCAAGGGCGGGTATTTTCCAGCCCGCGCGGCCTTTTCGGCATCCGTGCGAGAATTCACCATTGGCACTACGATCCCCTGGGCTCCCAGGTCCAGCGCCCTTTGGATGGTCGTATAGTCTCCAATGGGAACCCGAACCAGCGGCGTCAATCCTGCGTCACGAATCGTGTGGATGCACTCATACGCCGTCTCGAAGTCAAATGATGAGTGCTGCATGTCGAGAATAATCCAGTCCCAGCCCTGCCGGGCTAAGTAACGGGATATCCTTTGGAGCGGGAGCGCCTGGAAGATTCCGAGGATGATCTTGTTGCTGGAGCTATTCGCTTGTGCTTGGCCCATGCCGTTATCCAGCTCGCTCCCACTTTAGTGCACCCAAGCAATAGCGCGTATCAACGACGGTCCGTTCCGGTTCGTTGCCAGCGTAGACCCAGATCATAGCCATAAGGCCTGGAGCTTGATTGAGAAACCGATGAGGCCGCCCCTGGGGGACGAAGGCCGTGTCGCAGCCGCCCAGCTGGTATCTTCGACCCATCACTTCACATATAGCTTCCCCAGAGACAATAGTAATCGATTCGTCATACTCATGAATGTGGCAGGGAAGCGAAGACCCAGGATTGAATTCGCCATAGCCTCCACATATTCCTACGGACCCAAGCCGCCCAGCGAACAAATCCCAGAAGCGCGTGCCTTCTGCTAGTTCGTACATCGGAGCGTCGCTCATCCTGACGATGTGCTCCGGGTCTCCGGGCTCTGGGTCGCCGAATCCGCGCTCCCGATAGACAAACCGATCCTTAACTGGTTCCCGAACAGGTGCGGGCGTTGCAAAGGCCCAGTGCGCCACAAATTGTGAGTTTTCCGAGCCGTTCAGCACCCGATGAGCCACGCGTGCTGGAATGTGGATACAGTCGAAGCGACGCAAACGGTAGGTTCGACCTTGGACTGAAAAAGATGCCTCGCCCTCTAAAATGGTTACGGCTTCGCTGACCTCATGAATATGGTAGGGGAGCTCGGAACCAGGCCTGAACGTAGCTGTCCCCGTACTCATCCCCTTCGCCCCGCATTTTTCGGAAGCAATTCACGGAAGGCGATCCCAGGGAATACTTCAGGCAGCAGCTCGCAGCTGCCCGAAATCATGGACTCCAGTCTGAATTTGAACGTTTCGTGGCTTGACATTCCCGATACCTAAGTTGCTTGCTGGCCGCGAGGGAGGGACAACAACCTTGCCCTGCGCCTCCAATCCTTTGATTGACCATTGAATACCGCCCAAAGCCTGCTAGTTCAGTTTTCGTTCTGGAAAAAGACTTAATCTCCTGGTTACAACTGGCTCTTTAATTGGGGATCAAGCTCTTCCGCCTTCCTGAACGCCGAGCGGGCTGCTTCCAGATCCCCAACTTGCTTCAGGGCTAAGGCCTTGTGGTAATACGCCGTAGCCCAGTCTGGTTTCAGCTTAGTAGCCCACTCAAGCTCTTGGATCGCGCCTTTGAAGTCTCCTTTGCGAGCATATGCTATGCCCAGATCATCGTGACACTCCGCGGAGCCGTTGTTTAATTTCAAGGCCTCCTGGAATTTGCGGATGGCACTGTTCAAGTCACCTTTCTGTCCGAGAGCCAAGCCCAGGTTATAGTGAGCCAAAAAGTAATCGGGCTTTTGCTGAAGGGCTGTGGTCAACTCCGCAACGGCACCATCCAGGTCCCCTTTGCTGATAAGCGCCGCACCCAGAAATTGATGCGCTTCGGTGAGATCTGGGGCTGTCTTAATGGCCTGTCGAAAGTATTCGATGCCACCATCCAGGTCACCCTTCTTGACTTTCAGCAGACCTAGGTCAAGCATATTGGCGGCCACTTTCCTATTAGTCGCCGTTGTCCGGACCGCCTGCGACCTCTCAAATTCTTTCTGCGTCTCGGCCAGATTGCCTTTGTTTCGGAGGGCTAAGGCGAGCTCGTAATGAGCCTCGGGCGCGCCAGGATCTAACTGAACAGCACGTTGCAGTTCGCCAACCGCCTCTCGGATTTCGTCTTGCTTAAGCAGCGCTCCGCCCAGCAAGCGGTGGGCTTCAGCCGAATTGGGACCTTGTTTCACTGCCTCGCGATAGGCCCCTATGGCCTCCTTGAGCTCACCGGTTTGTTCCAGGACACGGCCGAGGGTGGTCCAGGCTAGCAACGTTCCGGGATCGAGCTCCGTGACCTTCCTCAATTCTCGGATTTCTTGCTCAAAGTCAGCCTTATCATGGTAAGCTCGGGCCAAATTGTAGTGGGCTTCAGCGAAACCGGGCCCGAGTTCGAGCGCCTTCTGCAATTCCAGGGTGGCGTTGTTCAAGTCTCCAGTTTGCCTGAGGGCCAATCCGAGCTGGTTATGCGCCTCCGGGTAGTCGGGCTTGAGGCTGAGAGCCTCCCGAAACTCAGCGATGGCGTGGGAATAGTCTTTCGTTTGCATCATAGCTGCACCGAGGTGGTAATGACCTTCGGCGAAATGGGGTTTTAGTTTTACTGCTCGCTGGAGCTCCCGAATCGCCGCCTCGAGGTCGCCTTTCTTGCCGTACGCAAGACCCAGGAGATCGCAGGCCTCAGCATACCCACCTTTCAGCTTAATGGCCTCCTTAAACTCGCGAATTGAGCCCTCCCAATCACCCTTCAAGCTCAACGCCCGACCGAAATTAAGATGGGCCTCCGGATAATTCGGCCTCAGTTCCAACGCCTTGCGGATCGAATCGATAGCCGGCTGAATCTCTCCTTTTCGCGCCAGTGCCTCTCCCAAGCAGTTGTGAGCTTCGGCAGAGGATGGACGCAAGCCAATCGCATTCCGAAAAGCCGCTACTGCTTGATCCGAATCTCCTTTGCCGAGCCAGGCCAGTCCCAGGTTGTAATAAGCTTCGAAATAATTCGGCTCCAGCTTTAGCGCCCGACTGAATTCCGCAATTGCCGGCTCAGTATCTCCTTTCTTCAGCAACGCGTTGCCTAAGTGCCAGTGGGCGTCGGGCCAGTCCGGTCTCGTCCTCACCACTTCTCGAAACTCGTCAATGGCCTGATCGATCTTCCCTTCACCCAGCTTGGATTCAGCATCGCTCATGCGGACGTTCGCGGCGATATCCTGCTGTTGCCGAGCGCGCAGATCTGCAGCTCTCTCAAACTCCTGTGCAGCTTCATCGGGCCGCTCCGCCCGTTTCAGCGCTAGCCCCAAGTTTTGATGGGCTTCTTCGAAATCAGGATTCAGTTTCACCGCGTTGTGCAAATGCTCGACGGCAGCTTGGATCTGCCCCTCTCTGAGCAGACTTTTGCCCAGGAAGTAGTGAGCTTCGGCAGAATCCGGATGGAGTCGAACCGTCTCCTGAGATAGCGCAACGATTTGGTCGAACTTCCCCACTTCTTCAAGCCTTCGAGCCAGGGTGTTCCGCGCCAGCAAATGACTCGGATCGACTTCCAGAACCTTGCGTAACTGCTCTATCTCGCGCTCAACTCCATACTTACGTCGATATGCCAAAGCCAGGTTGTACAGCGTCTCAACGGAGTCAGGCCGGAGTTTTAGTCCTTTTTGATATTCAGCAATCGCCTCGTCAACATTTCTCTCAACCAACGCTAGACCAAGGCTATTGTGGCCGTCTGCATAATTTGGGTTGCACCGGACGGCTTCACGAAGTTCGGCAATGGACTGTTCGACCTCGCCGATTTGCGCCAGAACCAAACCTAAGTGATTGTGAGCCTCCGCATAGCACGGCCGCTGGCGGATTGCTAGTCGAAATTCGGAGACGACCTCTATCGGATCTTGACCCTTCCTGCCCAGCAGAAGGCCCAAGGCATCGTGAGCTTCCGGAAAGTCCGGCTTCTGCAACGTGGCCTGACGAACTTGGTTAATGGCCCCATCCAAGTCTCCTTGACGCCATGTGAGAACACCCAAGGCAAAATGTGCCTCTGGGAAAACGGGGCGCAGCTTTAGGCTCGTTTCCAACTCTCCCAACGCTTCCGCCACGTCACCCACCTCACCCAAGAGCATTCCCAGTCGATAGTGAAGTGCGGGATCACTCGGATGAAGTCTCACCCTTGGTTGCAACTGTTCGATGGCAGCTTTCGAAGATTGGCGCCCGTTGGGTGGGGATGGAGAAAGCCGAGCCTCCTTCTCAAGCTGGGGCGTTTGTTGGCCACGCAAAACATTAGGTGAGCCAACTAATAACACGGCCAGGACGAGGACACGCTGATAGTGCCGATTGTTCATGAACGCCGATACTCTGCCCGGACAAATACACGCGAGAGGCAGAGTGTTCGGGGGGAGGGAAAGGCTCTGTCCTTCCCTTCATCTGCAGGATCCGCAGGGCCCCTACCAAAAACGGTTCGCGCTCTCAACGACCAGAATCATGCACGCGCATTCGCATAGGTTCTTCAGAAGTTGAGCTTCAATCCGAACTGTATGATTCTTGGTGCGTTGGCTTGGCTTGTTATGACCCCAAAGGAGCCGCCGTTAAATGTTGTATTTGGCGCCCCGAGTTGAGGTCGGTTGAATGCGTTGAAGAATTCGGCGCGGAATTCGCCGTTGAACCTCTCCTTGATAGGGATAAACTTAATGAGGGACAAGTCGAAGTTTTTCTGTCCATCCGCCCGACAACCGTTGAGCAATCGAGTCGCGTTGCCGAATGTGTAGGGAGGGGGAGCAGCGAATCCCGCCGGGTTCAGGTACCCCTCGATCTTCTCTCCCCGTGAACGGCCGGTATCCAGGCAAGGCGCGCCAATCTGGTTGGGACGATCACCCCCGCCGAAGGCACCTGTGGTATGGCCCGCTTCGCTGATCGCATTCGGGAAACCGCTCTGGAAGGTGGTCAGGCCTGAAAACTGCCAATGGCCGAACACCTTATCGAGCGCGGACGACATGTTCGCACCCAGCTTCTTCCCCCGGCCAATAGGAAGATCATAGACATTGGCAAGAACCAGCCGGTGATTCACATCCGCCGCTGAAAGCGACCACTCACCCTTGTAATCCACGTTGTTCTGGTATCCCACTGCCGGTCCGAGATAACCAGCTTCGAAAGAATCCGTGTTTGTGAGCGTCTTGGAGTAGGTGTACGCGGCAACAAGTGTGAGTCCCTCTGAAAAGCGCTTGTTGAATTGTACCTCCAAGGCATCGAACTGGCTTTGGAAGGTGTCGCCATCCGGATTCGGTCCCTGCCATGGCGGCAGCACGGCCGTCCAGTTCGTGTAAGCGGGCCATTGTTTGAGTAACTGCCCTTGTTCGACGGTTGGATAGTGCAGGGCCGCCGTGGGGTCGGTAATAATCCCATAGAACGGGTTCGGCACGCTGTCGAAGACGTGAGACCCATATCTCTGCACCAGGTTGCGGGGGATCTGGTCGCCGCAGAAGAAGAAGGCACAAGTCAAACGATGCCCCCGGCTCCCTGCGTATGCAATGCCGATTAGGCTGTTGCCTGGTAACTCGTACTGAAAGCCCGCGTTCCACTGGTAGGCATAGGGCGTCTTTTGCCCTGTGGCCCCTGCGGTTACGCCGGTCCCCAGTAACGAGGCCAAACCAAGACTGTCGTAGGTAGGTACATTGAAACCTGCTGGAAACGGATCATCGATGTTGATAATGGGCGTAATACCATCCAGCGTGCTGGTGATGTTCGTCGCAGCACCGAAGGTCCCATTTCCTGGAGTCGATGGTCCGGGAGACGCGGGCGAAAGCATGTAAAATTTGGAGAACCCGGTACGGAAAACCAACTTCGGACGGATCTGATATGCAAGCCCCAGCCGTGGGGACCAATTACTATAGTCGGTTGGAACCATGCCTCGTCCTTGAACTCCTGGAGAAGAGGGGAATATCACTACGCCTTGTAGTGCTCTGTTTCCCAGTCCTTGCAGGACTTGATCAATGGTGCCTCCGCCAGTGTTCGGTCCGACCGCGCTTCCAATCGGATTAAGCCGGTTGGGGTCGAAACGGAACTCGTGATCGAACCTTTCCGTGAAAGGTGTTGTAATCTCATACCTGAAGCCGAGGTTCAGTGTAAGCTTAGGAGTTACCCGGAAATCATCCTGGAAATATCCTGCATAGTACTTGCTAGTGTAGAGCGAAGAGAAAGCGGCATTCATGGAACCACTGCGAACGAGTCCCAGTTCCAAGTCAGCCAGGCCGTTGCCCGTCAGTGGCGAGCAATTCAACGGATTAGGCCCACAAGTCCAGGAGCCATCAAAGTTGAATGTCCCCCCAAATCCTTTGAACAAGTTGTCCGCAGCTTGCAGCAACTCAAACTGAAAGCCCGCCTTCAGGGTGTGCTTCCCACGGGTGTGATTAATTCCAGCCCAATACCCATAGTTGGAGTACGGCTCCTTGAAATTGTTCCCGAAACCGTTACCCATCGTGGCGTAACCTCCTCCAACCGTGAAATTCGGGAACGCCCCTCCTCCGGTGTATTGGTTAAGGTAGGCATCAATCGCTCCGCTCGCAAAGGGGCCGCCAAGTGTGGTGGGGTCGAACTTGGGTTGGTTCGAGTCGTCAATAAACCTTGCCCAGCTAATCGCCTGTGTGACGACGGTTGAAGGGGAAGCTGTCCAAGTCCAAGATGCGACGAGGTTGTACCCATTCTGCGTGTTGTCACGCGTGCTATAACTCTGGGAACTCGCTGGATTGTTAAAGACATTAAGGGGAGTAACTTTGTAATGGGTGTGTGAGTATCTCCCCATGAGCCGGTGAGCCGAGCCAATGGCATGGTCAAACTTCATATCGTACCGGTCCCAATCCAAGGGAGCGGAACCGGCCAATTGGTAGTTCCCTGTGCCTGTATATACGTCACCGGTACCAAGAATTCCCGGATTATCCGATGACGGGTAATACCCCAGGACGTTCTGGGCAAAGGCAGGATCCGCACCCGAAGCTAAGGGTATCCGGTTGTTCGGAAACGGCCTGCGCAATGTGACCTGTTTGGTCGGGTCGTTTGGATCAGGGGCTTGATAGGTGTCAAATGGATTGTAGAGGGTGATAGGGTGTCCGTCGATCGAGAAGTTATTCGAAAAGTCGCCTGTCCGTTCGGCAGCATCGGGAACTCTAAGAGAAACAGGCAAGGCCCGCCTCTGCCTCAACTGCTCCCAGTTGAAAAACCAGAAGGTTTTGTTTCTGCCATCATAAGCATTGGGGATGTAGACCGGCCCACCCAGGGCGAACCCATACTGGTTTCGTTTAGTCTCTGCTTGTTGCTGCCCCGCCCGGTTGCTGAACAGATCCTGGGCATCCAGCTCGTCATTCTGGATGAATTCAAAAGCGGTCCCATGCAGTTCGTTTGTCCCGCTCTTGGTCACAATGTTCAGAACGCCTGTCCCGCGTCCGAACTCGGGTCCGAGGTTGTTGGTTTGTACTTTGAATTCCTGGGTGAAATCGGGGCCCGGAACGATAGGGTTCGACGAGAAGCTTCCGGCCACAATCGTTACATCGATGCCGTCCACCATGGCGACCGCCTGGATCGATAGCCACCGTTGATTTCGAAATCCAGGCGACCTTGGTATGACAGTCCCGAGGAATCTGCTGCTGTCGTCATCCGGTGGTCAGAGGTTATACCCGGGACCAGGTTCACGAGTTGTGTGGGGTCCCGAAGAATTAGAGGCAATTGTGTGTTGACCTGCTCACCGACGACGGCTCCCAGCGATGAACTTTGGGTTTCGAGTGCCACGGCGTTGGCCGAGACTGTGATTTGCTGCACGACCGCGCCGGGTCTCAAGGCGACATCGATGTTCGATGTCTGATTGACGTTCAGTGTGATGTTAGGGACAGTGACATCGCCGAACCCCTTCATCGTCGCAGTCAGTGTGTAAGTGTCCGGGCGGAGGAAGGCGAATCGGTAGTATCCCGTCTCATTGGTTGCGGTGCTGATAGGCTGCCCGCCGGTCGTACTTACCAGGCTGAGTTGTACGCCCGGAACCGCTGCACCGGACTGATCGGTGACCTGGCCGGTGAGCGTGGCGGTGGCGCCTTCCCCTTGGGCACAGGCAGGGCGCATAGCTGCAAATCCAAAACCGATAACCAGAAGCAAACCCAGTAGTGAGCTGATGTACCGTCTCATTTCAAGCCTCCTCGTCCTGATCTCGTCCTGAGAAATCGATCCCTCAACCCGACGCGCTAAACAAGCTATTTCCTAAGTTCCTCAAGAGACGCTGGGGGGCCTACGCTTGCCCTCGACGCAACGTAAGACTTCGCGCACCAGTAAAATGTTCTGGACCTGCAAAACCTCTTCCCGCCGCTTAGATTTGCAAGAGAACGAGCCCGATGTCCGACATCGGGCAGCAAGGTTTGACGAAAATCTAGTGGCCTTCAAGACCCCAAAATGGAGTTCTTTCTTGGAGCCAGCCGCAAGCTAAAACCGGGTATAAGCCTAGATGCTGTCCGACATCGGACATGAGTTTCTCGCACATCGGACACCGTATGTCAATAAAAAAACCCTGATAGGCACAATAAAAAAATCTGATAATTAGTATCTGGACCAGTTGCGGTTGGTCGACAAGCCAATGACGAAGGTCAGCGGCCCGATCACTCAGGCCCTAAACCACATCAAGAGGCGGTGGCGCGGCTGGCGGAGGTGCCCGGTTTCGGACCCGACTCAGCGCAGCAAGTGATTGCCGAAGTGGGCGTGCAGGCCAGTACGTTTCGCTCGGCCGGCAACTATAGGAGCATCACTTAGGGGTGATTTTCGAGAGAGTGTTCTATGTGCAGTGCGAGGCTACGAAGCTTGAACTTTCAATGTCCCTCTTCTTTTCTTTTCTCGAGTTCCTTGGTCATCAACCATAGCTTTGCGGCGTCCGATAAGTGGCGGCTCATCGCCTCTCGGGCGACCAGTGGTCTTCGGCCCTTGATTGCTCTGAAAATCTGCTTGTGGAAGGGCTGGGCTTGCCGTGCAGAGTCCGGGCCCTTCACTGCTAATGAAACGA
>Ga0187846_10001023_pt1 | contig 16004 bp, 15 predicted proteins | sample TC_taG_FD_161473 | JGI IMG/M metagenome (GOLD analysis project Ga0187846, IMG submission 161473) | Biofilm microbial communities from the roof of an iron ore cave, State of Minas Gerais, Brazil - TC_06 Biofilm (v2) | ecosystem: Environmental > Terrestrial > Deep subsurface > Cave > Wall biofilm...
CCGACCTTGAAAGCGCGCAGCGTGCCCCGCCGGAGCAGGCGATAGATGGTCGAGGAATGCAATTGCATAGAGGGATGCAAATCGAGGAATTCGGCGAACTCACTGACCATCATGAGGTCGCCGTGCAGCGCCGGTTTTACCTCCTTGTTCATTGTCAAATTTCAGCGGTTTCCTATTGTGTGATTCTGCCACGAGGAGACCCGAAAAAAACAGGGTCGCACTGCATGAACAAGCTTTGGCTGGGAGTTACTCTGAATTAACATCGTGAGGTTTTTGACCAGCTCGCTCTCCGCGTTAGTGGTTCCCTCACCAAATGCCGCGAGGTCACTACTTTTTCTGCCATGCCCTGTCCAAATTTATCCCGTATGCAGTTCCCAATGGGCGGTTGACTCTGACGTAAGCCCAGTCATCGGGGTCATACTGCGACGAAGATGCTCACGTCGTCGCAATCGATTAGCAGTCATGTGCTGGCTGCGGCTTAATTCCTTAAGTCGTAAACGTGCCAGGGTGGGACGACCGGCCGAATTGGCCCGGCGGACCGTCAATACGCGCAAGTGCGAGCGCAGCACTTCTGAGTCAATCTCCAGGGCATCACACACGCTGTCGAATGAAAACGGATGGCGGGTTCCGCGGGTATTCACCCATTGCGCTGCTTCGGCAAAATTCAGGCGTTTGCGCGCGCTCCCATTGCCCTTCCAACTCTGCAAAACGTTGATCGCATCGACCAGCACTGCCAGCATCAGACGCTGCTCGCCTGAAAGTCCTACGCTACCGACGCACCCAAAGTATTGCGACGGCAAAATGATGTCCGCCTGCGACAGCATGTCGTCCGTGCGCAACCTCGACTGTTCTTCACGCATGTGGCCTCCCCCCTTGTTCAATCGCTCGTGCTGAGAACCTGCTCTTGGCCGTTCAACATCTACCTGGCCGTAGATGAGCTACAGCGAATTAAGTTCACCTATACCATTATTCACAAAGTCAAATCAACGTGTTATAACTACTCGTGTCAAAGCAGGACACCAATGTGGCGTCGTTGTCACTTCAAACCAATTCAGACTGGGTCACCGGCTAACTTTAAAGCAGTCTGCCGTCGAATTGCCGCCCCGCTGCCGCGAGGCTTGTACTAATCAGCGGAGGGAACTCGGCTGACGAAGAAGGGTCTGGTGCTTGTGAACGTCAGGAGGGGAGTTAAAGAGGAAGATTCGTCCATCCATCAACGAGGGAGCAATGACTTGCTGTGGTCGCCAGAGTCGGATTCTGAGCAAGGGAAATCGGCGCCGGTCTCAGGCGACCCCGGTGCGGCAGCTCGCATAGCGCCCCGACCTCTCGCGAAAGCTGGTAATGTCGCTGTTCCGCAATTTACGCACAGCGTGATTTCGCGCGACCCCAGGCTCCGCCGCCTGGTGTTTCGATCCGTATACGATCACCGGGCGCGAGCTGTGCATTGGCTTTACCTGGCAGCTTTGTGTGGGTGCCGTCGTGGATCATTGAGTTCACGCCGACTTCGCCGGCCTCACCACCGTTAAGTCCCCAAGGTGCGGTCACGCGCCGCTCGCTCAGTACGCTGACGTTGGATTCAACCAGGCATTCGAGTTCCCGCACGAGCCCGTCACCGCCGTCGTATTCTCCGCGCCCGCCGGAACCACGCCGGACGCGATATTCGGTAATGCGCATCGGATAATAGGCTTCGAGCGCCTCAATCGGGGTGTTCAGTGTGTTGGTCATGTGGGTGTGCAATCCTGATGCGCCCGGATGGCCGGGCGCCGCGCCCGCGCCACCCGCGATCGTTTCGTAATAGGAAAAATGCCGCGCGCGGAATGTATCGTAGCCGCCTATCGTGAGATTCGACATCGAGCCTGAACTTGCCGCCGGCACCCTATCTGCTGCTGCCTGCGCCATCGCGCGAAAGAGCACGTCAACGATGCGCTGTGAAGTCTCGACGTTGCCGCCCGCGACTGCGGCCGGGGGAAGAGCATTGACGATGGTGCCTTCGGGCGCAATTAGCCTGATCGGCCGCATCATGCCCTCATTTGCGGGAACAGCTTCGGCTGCGAGACACTTCATCACGTAGAACGTTGCGGACAGCGTAATCGCATAATTTGCGTTCACTGAACCTCGCACCTGCGGCGAGGAGCCGCTGAAATCGACGACTGCACGCCCTCCGCCGATTTTGATCGCGACGCGAAGTGGAATCGGACCGGGGCCGAAGCCGTCGTCGTCTAGAAAATCTTCCGCACTGTAGGTTCCGGGCTTAACGTTGCGCAGTGCCGCGCGCATCAGCCGGTCGGCATAGTCCTTGAGCGCGTCCATGGCGGCGGTGACCTCAGTACGTCCTGCAGCCTCCACCAATGCACGCGTTCGTTCGGCACCGACCTGCAGAGCAGCGACCTGCGCCCGCAGATCACCCTCGCGTTCCTCGCGAACGCGGGTGTTGGCGAGGAAAAGCTCGAAGATATCCCGCGCAGGCTCGCCGCGTACCATCAGCTTGACCGGCGGCAGCCGAAAACCTTCTTGGTAGATTTCGGTCGAGAGCGCCATCGAGCCGGGCGCCATTCCGCCGATATCGGCGTGATGAGCCCGATTAGCCACGTAGGCGAAAGCGGTTTTTTGAGCGCGCAGGAAAATCGGCATGACTACCGTCACGTCGGGCAGATGGGTGCCCCCGGCAAACGGATCGTTTAGTGCCGCAACGTCGCCGGGTCGCAGTTCGAGCCGCTCGATCGCAGCCCGTACCGAGAGCGGCGTCGACCCAAGATGAACAGGAATATGCGCCGCTTGCGCCACTAGTTCGCCACGACCGTCGAACAACGCGCACGAATAGTCACGCCGCTCCTTGATATTGGGAGAATAAGCGGTCTGGCCGAGTACCACTCCCATCTCCTCCGCAATCGCAGCCAGGCGATTATTCATCACCGCCAGCGCTACAGGGTCGAACCTCTTCTGCCTTCGGCCGGCGGGCCTGCGCTTGCGCCGGAAGACCGGCTCTGGCGTCTTCATCGCAACTCCAGGTGCAAGTTGCCGTGATCGTCGGATCGCATCATGAACTCCGGTGAAACGTACGCGGTCGAACTCAATTCGATCACAATCATCGGACCGTTAAGACGCACGCCGGCGCCGAACGCGTCGCGCTCGTATACCGGTACTGCGCGATGCGACCTGCCGACAAGAACCCGCGCGCGGCCGAGCGCGGGGGGATTAGGTCGCCGCGCCGCGCGTGGCTGCGCTAAAGGCGGCCCAGCGGCGTGAGCGCGCAGCCTCAGATTCACCACTTCGACCGCGGCATGGGGCGCCGAATGGCCGAAAGTGCGCCGGTGCGCTTCGTGGAATTCATTGATAAAATGCGGACTGAGCTTAACTTCAAGCTCATATGCCTGGCCGCGGTAGCGCATATCTGCCCACAATTCATTCTGAATCGCGGCAGGGCTGGCGCCGTCTTTGAGCAGTTCCGCCCGGGCCCGCGCGATCATCGGACGACCACGCGATTGCAGCCGGCGCAATTCGGGCTCAGTTTCGCGAATCGTCAACGAATATTCACGTCCCAGCGGGGCACCGAGTGCTCCCCATGCGCACAACAATCCTGGATTGCGTGGTAACACGATATGGCGGATACCGAGTTCAAGGGCCAGTTCGGCGGCGTGCATCGGACCCGCTCCGCCAAACGCCACCAACGCGAAATCGCGCGGATCGAACCCGCGCTCGACCGTGATCACTCGAATCGCCCGCTCCATATTGGCGTTAACCACCCGAATCACGCCGTGCGCGGCATTAGCAGCATCGGTTTTCATCGTGTGAGCGAGCTTTTGGATAGCTCCGGCTGCGCGCTCGGGATACAGCCGCATGCGGCCGCCGAGGAAATTCTCGGCGAGCAGCCTCCCGGCCACCAAATCCGCGTCAGTCACGGCCGGCAGATCACCCCGTCCATAACATGCCGGCCCGGGGTCGGCGCCGGCGCTTTCTGGGCCAACCCTCAACGAGCCGCCGGCATCGATAGAGGCGAGGGAGCCGCCCCCCGCGCCCACAGTATGAATGTCGATTACCGGTGTACGCACCGGATAGCCCCCGGGATAGCTAAGTGTGCGAATCCGGGTGCGCCCCTCGAACAGTGAAACGTCAGTCGAGGTTCCGCCCATATCGAACGTGATGAAGCGTTCGACACCCATCGCTTCAGCCAACGCCGCCGCGCCTACAACGCCGGCCGCTGGACCAGACAGGAGCGTGCGCACGGGCTCATCGCGCGCCAGATTAGTTCCGATAGCGCTGCCATTCGATTGCATTACGTGCAGATGGACGTCCTCTAATTGCCGCTCGAGGTTGCCGAGATGCGCGACCATCCTCGGTGCGACGTACGCATTGATGACAGTCGTCGACAGGCGCTCATACTCGCGATATTCGGGCAGGAGCCGATGGGAGACTGAAAGCGGAAGGCCGAGCGGTTCGAGCACGCGTGCAATAGCTTCTTCGCTGCCAGGGTTGGCGTAGGAATGCAGAAGGCAGACCGCAATCGCCTCTGCGCCCGATTGTCGAGCAATTTCTCGGATTTGCACCAATGCGGTCTCATCAAGTGGCAATGGGAGCGTGCCGTCGAAATACGTTCGCCCGCCCACCCCGAAGCGCATTTCGCGCGCGACCAGTGGTTCCGGCCGGGAAGGCGCAAGCGCGTATAGCTGGGACCGGTTTTGGCGCCCAATTTCGATCAAATCCTCAAAGCCGGCATCCACGAAGAGCCCAACCCTTGCTCCTTTTTTTTCAAGCAATGCGTTGGTGGCGACAGTTGAACTGTAAGTGACGAAATGAGGCGCGTCTTCTTGCAATAGTGCTTTTATTCCGTCCACCACCGCTTGGGCAGGATCGTGCGGAGTTGACAGCAGCTTATGCACCCGGAGTTCGCCGCCAGCCATCGCCACCAAGTCGGTGAAGGTGCCGCCGGTATCCACGCCGACGATGATTCCCTGACGACTCAGGCTGCGGTTGGTCTTCCGCACAGCATCACAAGATAGAGGCAGTAAGGCGAGAATGCCGCGTCTTCGCTACCGATTCCGGCTCATCGAGCCCGCAAAAGCCAGAACTCGCGAGCAGCCACGATTCGCAACCGTTTGGACTTTTCACGGAGTCGAGAATGTCCCTAATCCATCTTTAACAATACTTTGAGATTCTGCGGATCGCTCGCGGCTTTGAAGGCGGTAAGTGCATCGGCGAGAGGGTACATCGCTGAGATCAGTGGGCGCGGGTCCACTTTGCCTGATGCGAGCGCCTCGACCGCCGGCGCAAAGCGGCCACAGCGCGAACCGATTACGCTAACTTCGTTAATCACGATCGGCGCCAGATTAAGGTCCGCGGAGACGGCGGCAGTGCTCTTGAGAATTATCCGTCCTCGCGGCCGCACCAATTCCATTGCACGCCTGAGGCCGTTAGAGTGCCCCGTGCAATCGACTACTGTGTGAAAGCCGGGCTTCAGATGTTGCTCCAACTCGGTTTTGAGACTCAATGCGGCCAGCAAATCGAGCTTCTCTGCGTGATGTCCGCCAATCACGGGGTCGTAGGCCTCAGCCCATAGCACAAGCCCCACGAGCGCGCCCAAGCGTCCGTCGCCCAGAATCAGAATCTTCTCATTGCGGCCCAGATGAACCTGCTCGAAAATTTCATAGGCGGCGGCCATGGGTTCAACAAACACGCCGAGTTCGTCAGGAATCGAATCAGGCAGTTCAACGAGGTTGCTCTCTGGAAGCGTCAAATATTCGGCGAACGCGCCGTTACGCCCAAGGATCCCTAGAACGGTGCGATTGGGGCAATGGCGTCCGAAATCAGCCTGGCACAGATTGCAATGCCCGCAGCCAGAATTGATCTCGCCGACGATCCGCTTTCCTATTAATGAGCTTCCAGTACCCTCGACCACTTCTCCAACAAATTCGTGGCCGGGAATACCACGATAAGTCATGTAGCCCCGTGTCAATTCAAGGTCCGTCCCGCAGATTCCAGCCATTCGCACCCGGATCAGGCTTTCGCCCGCCGACGGAAATGGCTCCGGATAGTCCTCGCGGAGGACAGGGTTAGGATCAAGAACAAGAGCGCGCATGTGTCTGTCGACGATCGGATAACAGCCGCCCACTAGACTGTTATTGAAACAAAAAAGCCGCAAGATGCGCCAGCATCCTGCGGCCCGTCGGTTGTAAATTCTGCGCTAGTCCGCCGGTTTGGTCGAAGCGCTCTTGTCGGGGCTGGATTTCGCCGGTTCAGGCGTGGTTGTTTTCGCCGAATCTACTGGGCTCGCGGCAGCCTTATCGACCGAGCCGTTTGCGGTTGCCTCCTTGCTGCCGGAATCGTCGGCCGCTTCGCTCTTGCCATTCGAACGCGCATAGTCGGTCGCGTACCATCCGCTGCCCTTGAGCACAAAAGACGTAAGCGAAATCAGGCGGCGGACATCGGACTCGCAGGTCGGACATATGGTGAGCGGTTTTTCCGTGATTCGCTGCGAGACCTCAAAGACCCCACATTGTTTGCAGTGATATTCGTAAATCGGCATAAGGTCGTAACTTTCGGCAGTAAGAGGCAGCTCGAAAAGCCAGCAACCTCGAACTACCTAAAGGTAGGTAACCACCGAGGGCGTCTTTGTCAATGCCATGCCCTCATACTCGTCTCAACCTCCGAGCCTGGTCAATGCCGCCCGCGCTTGGCGCACCGCTTCCGGATCGGCGTCGGCGCCGCTGGTGCTCGCCGCGATTCGGTAATGTGTCACCGCCTGTGCCCGATCACCGACCGCCTCGTATGCGCGTCCCAAATTCAGATTCGCCTGTGCGCTCTTGGGACAGGCGGTCAGCGCGTCCTGGTAGTAGCCGAGTGCACTACTGAAGTCGTTGGCGGCGAATCGTTCACCACCCTTGCGGGTGGCCTCGCGCATGATGGTCGTGTCGCATGAACCGGGGGTCTGTGATGAATAATTATATGCTGGATGCTGAGTCTGGAGGGCCGAAACCTGCTGCTTGAGCTGGTCGAGTTGGGCCTGTTGATTTTCGAGCTGCTGTTGATTCGCCTTTAGCAACGCGTCGTTTAAGCATCCCGCAAGCAGCGGTGCGGCGATTATGTAGACGAGAGGCGTGATAACCTTTAGCATCTGCTTAAATTCAATTTTCAAACGTCAATCATGCTGAGCAAACCAGATACCCGGGTCCGCGCGCACCAGTTCGTCGCAACTTTAGCCGCATTCTGTATGTTAGCATTGGCTACCGCCAACGCTGAGGATGCCACTCCGTTAACGCCGCCGGCCAAGGCGATGCGGCTATTGCTCGAGGGAAATCAAAGATACGTCACCAATCGAGTCGAACGTCCTAACCAGCGCCCTTCGGACTCGGCTCAACACCCACTCGCGATAATCCTGTCCTGCTCCGATTCACGGGTGCCGCCCGAGTTCATTTTCGACCAGGGGGTGGGGAATCTCTTCATCGTGCGGGTGGCCGGTAACACGTACGATCGTTTGGCGTTGCAAAGTATCGAGTACGCGGTCGGCCATCTAGGCACGTCGCTGATTATGGTCATTGGCCACGACCAATGCGGCGCGGTGACGGCGGCGCTCAAGGCGTATCCCGATCCGCACGCCGGCCCGATGCTCACAAACATCTATGCGGCCGTACGTGAAGCTCGTGTGCAACCCGGCGACGAACTCTCAAACGCGATTGATCGCAATGCGGTCCTAGTCGCCAGGAAGCTGGCGCATGAGCCGGAGTTGGAGGAAAAGGTGAAAAGCGGCCAGCTCGCGGTACAGCCCGCCCTTTACATTCTGAAAACCGGCGAGGTGAAGCTGCTGAAATGATCCGCTAGGTTATGGGATCCGCACGATTTGGCCGGCGGCATATGGAAGCCTCCTGCGAGGGAGTCCGATGGCAACGAGTGCAGAGTTCGACTTGACCGGCAAAGTCGCTGTCGTGACTGGCGGCAACACGGGGATTGGCAAGGCGATCTCTTGTGGCCTGGCGAAGGCTGGCGCGGCGGTGGCGATCATGGCGCGGAACGAAGAACGCAACACCTCGACGCTTAAAGAATTGCAGGCGCTCGGCTGTCGTGCGACCGCTCTGAGAGTTGACGTGTCGCGCCGGGCGGCCCTGAAGCCGGCGCTGGAGGAGGTAGAACGGCGCCTTGGCCCGATCAGTGTCCTCGTCAACAATGCGGCCTTCGCAGTGCTGAAGGGGCTGCTCGACCACACTGAAGAGGATTGGGATTCAGTGTTGGCGACCGATCTGACTGCGTGTTTTCTTCTGTCGAAATACGCGGCGCAATCCATGATTCGGCAAGGTCACGGCGGCAAGATCATCAATGTCGCCAGCATCGCTGGTTTCAAGGGCACCGGCGTGTTTCCCTCCTACGCAGTCAGCAAGGGGGGATTGCTGCAACTGACCCGCTGTCTCGCAATTGAACTCGCACCCCACCGGATCCAGGTTAATTCATTGGCGCCGGGCTGGACCACGACCGACATGACGGCTTGGATCCGGACCGAGCCACAATATGCCGAGCTCTTCAAGGAAATGGTCACGCGCACGCCGGCCGGCCGTTTCGCCGAACCGGAGGAAACTGCCGGCGCGGCCGTGTTTCTCGCCTCGCGAGCGTCAGACTTCATGACCGGCGCCGACCTCATAGTCGACGGCGGATTCTTCATTCGCTAAGGGCGCACGCGTCGCTTAGCCGGAACGAGGCAATCCACGTGATCATACAACCTATGTCGCTGCTCGTTCCGGCTTAGTTCAGATGGGTGATTAGATCAGTTCAGGCTTACTCCATACAGTCGTAGAACGTTGTCGGCGACGATGGCGGGCTTATCCTGTTCACTAACCGACTTTATTTCATTCTCGATGAACTCGCGCGAGCGCGGCCACGGCGAATCAGTGTGGGGATAATCCGATGACCACATCAGCTTGTCGCGCCCGTACTTCTCGGCCGTGAACCCCACGTTTTCGGTTTCGAACTGGAATGTCGCCCATACCTGGCGCTTCATATATCCACTGGGCTTCATCGGCACAGCCGTGCCTTGCTCGAAGTAGCGCAACCGGTCGTAGGCGTGGTCGATGCGATAGCAGAAGTGCGGCAGCCATGAAATGTCATTTTCAGCCGAGACCAGCTTCAGACGCGGGAAACGTTCCAAAACTCCGCCGAGCACGAGGTCCGCGAACGAAAGCTGGATTTCGTGCGGCAGTGCCATGTACCCGCGCAGCACGTGGCGGCGGCTGAAGCGGGGACCGCGCCGTCCGGTGAGGATGTGCAGAGAGAGCGGCATGTCGAGGTCCTGGGCGGCGGCCCAGAACGGATCGTAGACCGGATCGCTATAAGGTTTATCCTCCGGCGGCGAGCCCCAAATCAGCACGCCGCGCAGGCCCTTTTTTGCACAGCGCTGAAGTTCCTTAACGGCCTCGTCCACATTCTCCAACGTTACGGTACCGGTACCGATCAGACGCTTGGGGTTGTAGCTGCAATACTCGCCCGCCCAATCGTTGAAGGCCCTGAAGCACGCGCCTCGCAGTTCGGGGTCGTCGAGCCCAAACAGCAGCATTCCCATTGAGGTGTATAGAATCTCGCCACTGACGCCGTCGCGATCCTGTTCTTTGAGCCGTTCGGAAGGATTCCAGACACTGCCTGGGGCGACGTCAAATCCCCGCTTGATATGCTGAGGCAGCTCTTCCGAACTTTTGCCCGAACCGAAGAAGCCGGCCACCGCGACGGGCTGAATATTCTCGCACATGAAAAACTCGCCCTCGCGGTCCTTGTAATTCTTGACAGTGTGCGGCGCATGATCGCGGAAACGCTGGTCGATGCGCTCCGACCACATATTTGGCGGCTCGACGAAGTGCGAGTCCGCCGAAACGATCCGATAGCTCGCCATGACTCTTACCTCCCTGTTACTACATTACTTGTGCAGGAGAGCGGGCATCGCTGTCAAATGCGGCAATGGCACCGCATGCTGTGAAAAGGAAAATCAAACAGTCTCACAAGCATGAGTGAATGAAAGAAGTAAAGCCGGCTTTGCAGGCGGCATGCAGTTCTTGAGCAGAAATCCGACCAGCCCGCGCTTCATAACACCCTGCTAGCGCGTCAGCGGCATCACCAGTTCCGCGAAGTCCCGGAACACTTTGCGCTGAAATTCAGCCGGCGGCAGCAGGCAGACGCCGCGGATGCCAACCTGCTCAAGCTCGGCGAGTTGCTCCACGATCTCGGACGGCGTGCCGACCAGGCACGTCGCCCTGATCGCTTCAGGCGTGACGAACTTGCGCTCGGCCGGTTGCATAAACGTGCAGTGTCCGTCGTGAATCTGGCGGAAGCGCGCATCCGCAGGCAGGCTGAAATCATTCACTCGCGCCAGGTATTCGTCCCATTTGTTGGCAAAATGTGGTGGTATCAGCGCGGGATTTTTGCCAAGGTCTTTCCAGATTTCGTAGGCAAAATGAAGTGCCGCTGTCACCAATGAACCGGTCTCGTCGATCACGCGATCGTCAGTGAGTTTCTCTCTCGGCCGCAGCACACATCCGCCGAGCAGCGTAGTGCTCAGGAAAGGCTCTGGGAGCGTGCGTCCTGCCTTGCGAGCGCCTTGCTGAATAAGAGCGAATTGGCCTTTTGCTTCCGACGGCGAACCAACAGCCGTGACCCACCCGTCGCCGTAGGCACCGACCGCCTCGCATGCCAGCGGCCCATTGGCGGCCACGTAAATCGGGATCGGGTGTTCGAGATTGATGAAATGCAAATCGCGATGAAGAAATTGAATCTCACGCGTACGTCCCCCAAAGCCATACTCGACCGCTTCACCGTTAAGCAGGGCGCGCACCACTCTGAGATATTCACGAAAATCCTTGATGCGCATCGGATGTTGGCCCATCACTCGCATCGCGGTGTGGCCAGTGCCGATACCGAGGAAAACGCGGCCTGGCGCGATCTGGTTGATAGTCGCGATGGAATGGGCAGTGACCGGCGCGATGCGGGTACCCGGAATCGCGACCCCGGTGCCAATTTTGATACGCCGGGTCGCCTGCGCAGCGAGCGCCAGCACCGCGTAACAATCCGACCAGATCATCTGGGAGTCCGGAACCCACGCGCGATCGTAGCCGAGTTCTTCAGCGTAGCGGATCAGGTCCCATTTGCTGATGTGAGTATCAAAGCAGATCCCGAATTCCATTTGTTTTCACCGCAGAACCCTCAAATAACTCCTTGCTCACGCAACTTTTCTATCTCGTCGTTACTATGCCCCATTTCGCCCAGAATCTCGCGGGTGTGCTCGCTAAGTAGCGGGGACGATTTTACCTCCACTGGACTCTCAGATAGCACGATCGGGCATCCTACCGTTTTGAAGCTGCCACGTTCGCGATGCTCCACCTCAACGATCATCCCCCGTGCTGCGAGGGACTCGTCTTCGATTAGATCTTTGGTTGACAGCACCGGGCCGCAGGGGATGTCCGCGTTCATCAGCGCGCGCATCACTTCATGTTTCGAATGCCGCATAGTCCACTGTTCGACTATCTGGAACACCTCGTCGAGATGCTGGAGGCGCGCGTCGGGGGTGCTGAATGCGGGATCATCGGTGAGTTCTGCACGGCCAATCAATTGCGTCAGGGCCGGCCAAATCTGCGGCTGGATAATCACATAACAGTAATCGTTGGGACCCCCCGGCCGGCAGCGTAGCGCCGCGCCTGGTTGTCCGCCACCCGAGGCATTGCCGGACCGCGGCACTTCATCACCAAACTTGCGGTTCGGATATTCGGCCAGCGCGCCATGCTGAAGGCGCTGCTGGTCGCGCATTTTCACGCGGCAGAGATTGAGCACTGCGTCCTGCATGGCGACTTCTACACGCTGTCCGCGGCCGGTATGGGTCCGCTGATACAATGCAGCTAGGATTCCAGCGACCATATGAATGCCGCTACCCGAATCGCCGATCTGTGCGCCGGTGCTGGTCGGCGGACCGTCTTCAAATCCGGTCGTACTCATCGCCCCGCCCATCGCTTGAGCGATCGTCTCATAGGCTTTGCAATCCAAATACGGTCCCGGGCCGAATCCTTTGACCGAGGCGTAGATGATACGCGGATTGATTTCCCTGATTCGTTCCCAATTGAAGCCCTGGCGGTCGAGCACTCCGGGACCGAAGTTTTCGACCATCACGTCCGAAGTTTTGAGCAAGTCAGTCAGGATCTGTTTGCCCTTCTCGGCCTTGAGATTGAGCGTGATGCTGCGCTTATTGCAGTTCAGCATGGTGAAATACAAGCTATCCACGCCGGGCAGATCGCGCAGTTGGGAGCGCGTGATGTCGCCGCGTCCGGGCAGTTCGACCTTGATAACGTCGGCGCCCAGCCACGCTAGTATCTGGGTGCAGCTCGGGCCGGCCTGAACATGGCTCAGGTCCAACACGCGAACGCCCGCCAATGCCTTATTCATTGAGTCCTCGCTCCAAGGTAAGAGTCTAACCAGACGAGCGGCTGAAACCTGTGCTCCCGATTATATCGCTAACGGCGCGGATCGCGCGCCTGCACGGTTTTTTCAGGCACACTCATCATGATCGCCAGTCTTCCACCGTCAGATGTTCTACTTGTTTGAACTCGCGCAGATTGGAGGTAACGAGGATCAGCTCGTTTGAAATTGCCGTTCCCGCAATCAAAACGTCGTATGCGCCAATCGGCCGCCCACGCCGCTTGAGGCCGGCACGTGCGCTGGCGGTAGCCTCCACCGCTTTGCGGTCATAGGGTAGGATCCGGATCGCACTGAAGAAATCGTCCATTACCGGCTTGAGTCGGGCTGCAAGTCTGGGATTAAGCAAGAGGCCGTAGGCGACCTCCATCTCTGTCACAACGCTTGCTGCAAGGTCCTGGGGCGCGACAGCCTTAATCCGCGCAAGCACCTCGGGACGGCCCTGCGCGAAATCGCTCACTACACAGGTGTCAAGCAGAAAGCGCACGTAAGGCCGGTTTCGGCGGTTTGAGCTCTTTACGACTCTCCTCGAATCTAATGATTCCTCGTATGCCGCGGAAGCTCATGACCGAGGCCGGCCACATCCTCGGCCGGCGGCGGTCAAGCCACTCTCCCACCGCTTCGCGAACCAGCGCGTTTCGGGTTTTTCCGTTCTCCGTCGCCGCGCGATCGAGGCGCTCAACAAGTTCATTGCTCAGGTGAACGCTGAAATTCATGCTCTCGTATATAACACGTTAGGTTATGTGCAATAAACCGGACGCCCAAATGTGTTGCCAGGCTGCGCTCATCACCTGGCAACTACAGAGGAAGCGTATCAACTAAACGCGGGCATGACGTATTTGGCAAAGCGCTCAAGCGAGCGCATTACGTAGCTGTGCGGCTCGCCGCCCTGGGCCACTTCGAGAATAAGATAGGTGGCTCCGTAAAAATCCTGTGACCAGCGCACCCGTTCAATCAGGGTTTCGGGCTCGCCGATCAGCAGCACGCGCATCGCGTCGAGTTCCTCGTAGTTGTATTGGCTGAAGCCGACGCCGCGTTTATATCGCTCGTAGGTGGCCGAGGTATGCACGCTGCGACGGTCGAGCGCCTCGAAGAATTTATAGTATTGCAGGGCATGCACCCCGCCGTGCTCGTGCGCTTCCTTCCATGAATCGCCGCAATACATCTGATAGACGCCGGCAACTTCGTGGGTAGCCGGATCGTGGCCATTCTTGCGCAACGCGTCGTGATAGAGCGCAATGTTAGCCTTGACCATCTCCGGCGCGGGAATAAAGAACGCGGTCCCCAGATGATGTCCACATTGCCCCGCCCATTCGTAGCTCTCCGGGGTAATAGCACCGGAAGCGAAGATGGGGGGATACGGTTTCTGTACTGGTTTGGGGAAGAACGAATAATCCGTTAGTCGCCAGAATTCGCCTTGGAAAGAGAACGGGCCGTTTGAGGTCCACGCCTTGACGATAAGGTCGGTGCCCTCGCGATAGCGCGCGTGGCTCTCATCAGGATTCACCCCGAAGAGCTGGTATGAATAGTTGAGAAAGCCGCGCCCGATGCCGTATTCCAAACGGCCCTCGCTCAGCACATCCAGCATCGCGTATTCCTCGGCCAGCCGCAGCGGATGATTGAGCGGGATAAGCGACACACCCGTGCCGACTTTGATCCGTTTGGTGCGCGCAGCCGCTGCCATCGCGATAACCGGTGGCGCGCCGAATGAGTAGCCTGAGTAATGGTGTTCGCCGAACCAGACGGCATGATAGCCCAACTCCTCGGCGAACTGGGTTTCTTCGAGGATGTCCCCGTAATAGTGCGAGGCGGAACCGTGGACCTCGGGATAATAGTCGGTGTTATACAGCAATCCGAATTTCATAGTCGCACACCTCGCAGGTACCCTGCCGTCCTTACCTTTTGGCACGCCATTGAGCACTGAGCGCATCAGGCCAGGAGTCAAGCTATCTACCTTCAACTTAGCCAATTGGCAACCTTGCAGTACGCTGGCCCTACATCAATATTGGAGATGTCCACTCTTGTTGGTGCGCGTAGTTGGGGTGAATGCGAATAAGCTACCGAGGCTGGAAGATTTGCGGCCCAGGACAAATGTAGAAATGCGTCCAGCTTTCTGGAAGACAGTGGCGCGGAGATAAGCCATGTACGATCTTTTACTCAAAGGCGGCACTGTGGTCGATCCATCGACCGGTCTCAACGGCGTCGGGGACATCGCGATCGAGCAGGGCAAAATTGCGCGCATCGAAACGCAAATCGCGCCCGAGGGGGCGCGGCGCGTGATCGAAGTGCCCGGGACCACCGTCACGCCGGGTCTCATCGATCTGCATGCACATGTCTTTGAAGGCTTCACCAGATTGGGTGTCCATCCAGACCAGGCCGGCGTGTATGCGGGCGTCACTACAATCGTCGACGCTGGCAGCTCCGGATGTGCCACCTTCGGTGGCTTTCCCAAATACATTATCCCGCAGTGCCATACGGAGATTATCCCGTTCCTGCATATCTGCCAGACCGGGCTTTCGACTATCCCAGACATTATCGCCGAGGGCAGCATTGATTTGGATGCGACATTGCGTGTCACCGCTCGCTACAAAAATCTGATCTGTGGGATCAAGGCGCGCATGGTCTCGCCGGCTCTGGAGATTTTCGGGATGGAAATGCCGCGCCTGGCGAGGCGCGCGGCACGCGAGAGCGGTATCAAGCTGATGGTCCATATCGGTGATACGGAAAAGCGCTACGATCCTACCGTCATCCGCCGATTGCTGCCGATGCTCGAAAGCGGCGACATTCTTACGCATTACTTCACCGCGAATCCGGGCGGTGTGCTCGACGGCAACGGGCGCTTAGTCCCGGAAGCCTGGGAAGCAGCCAGGACCGGAGTGTGGTTTGACACTGCACATGGGCAGGGAAATTTCAGCTTCGATATTGGCCGACGCATTATCGACCAAGGTTTGCTGCCGCATTGCATCAGCACTGATTTGACTATCCCGGGCCGTCTGCGAACGGTGCATAGCATGACTGAAATGATGACCCGGTTCCTGGGTCTAGGATTTACGCTGGAACAGGTGGTCACGATGTGTACTGCCAATCCGGCCAGGGCAATTGGTGCAGAAGCGCGGCTTGGAAGCTTTACCGCGGGCCGGCAGGCTGATATTTCGGTCTTAAAGATTGTCGAAGGAGACTGGACAGTTTACGACGTGCTCGGTGCAAGTCTGTCAGTGCGCCAAGCGGTGATTCCCGTGCTGACCGTCAAGCATGGCGAAGTGTTCCGCCCGGAATGGGGGCCGCGCCCATGGGGCTGGGAACCGGATCCCGGTCCTACGCATTTTAGGTCTTGCTGCTAGGACCTTGAGGTGCCCGTCTGCGGTGTCGGGCGAAGAATGCTCATGGCCTCCTATTCTGAAAGTAACATGTTTGACCGACTCTGAGAGAGAGGAGGCACCTGATGCGCCAGCGCTCAGACTTTGTTGTGGTCATCGGTTTCTTAATCGCGGGTTCGCTTCTGGTGGCGGCAAGAGAAGCCGCCGCAGCGAGCGCGGAGACCACGGTGAATTCCATCACCCCCGCCGGCGTCGGCGCGA
>Ga0187846_10001024_pt1 | contig 15993 bp, 16 predicted proteins | sample TC_taG_FD_161473 | JGI IMG/M metagenome (GOLD analysis project Ga0187846, IMG submission 161473) | Biofilm microbial communities from the roof of an iron ore cave, State of Minas Gerais, Brazil - TC_06 Biofilm (v2) | ecosystem: Environmental > Terrestrial > Deep subsurface > Cave > Wall biofilm...
TGGCAACCGGGCAAGATGGTCTTTCAGTACGTAATCGGCGGCTCCTTGCTTGATGCACTCCACCGCCTTCAGTTCGCCCAGCGCGCCTGAAACGACGATGACGGGTATGTCCAGCTGCTCCCGGCGAAGGATCTCGACGGTTTCCGTACCCTTCCAGCCGGGAAGCCGGTAGTCAGCCAGCACGATGTCGAACGTGCGGCAGCGCACCTTGCTCCTGAAGTCCTCTGCCGTTTGAACAATCTCCGCGATGGGCTCAAATCCGCTCTGTCTCAAGCTATACAGCGTTAGTTCCACATCTGAGGCGCTGTCTTCCACGATCAGCACCCGCAGTCCGGTCGCACTCGCTGCTTGGCCTTCCGCCGATTCCGCTCCGGCGACTTGGCTTCCTTCCTCACTCACACCCATGACTTCCACGCCCCCGCCGGCAGGTGCGCAGCCGCCCAAAGAGGCCACCGGGCTCTTTTCGGTGCTCATGTTTGATTGGAGGCAAAGCTGCCGCTTCGCTCTCTTTCTGAGCCATCGGCGCATCATCCCGGCACTTGAGCTAAAGCCGAACCGGAAATGATCCAACAGTCCACAATGTGACTGTGTACCAACGCCAACAGGCGACTAGCCTTTCCGACAGGCGGTTGCCTCTGAAAGGGTCAGAGCAAGCTTGTAGAAATGAATTCTTTCTTAACTTGCGCAGCCGCCTTTTTCCAGGCGAGGTCCTTGGCAAGCCGCGATGAGTGGAGGTGGCTGGCTACGCCGATGCGTTCAAAGTGCACTTGCGAAAGCTGGCCGGCGACAACTACCGGTGCAAGTCGGCAAGGGCCGCGGGGCAAGGTATACGCTGAAGTAGATGGTTGCCCTATGTTGGATCGAGCGGCCTCGATTTACTTGCTGTTTGTCACTGCTCATTCTAGAGTTGACTTCTTAACATGCAGATTGCCCTGGAATCTCTCTCAAAGCGATACGGCAAAGTGCGCGCGCTCGATAAGGTGTCACTCGAAATTAACCCCGGACAGATTGTTTCGATTCTGGGACCGAATGGCGCTGGCAAAACTACACTGCTTCGTTGTCTGAGCGGAATTGTGGCACCATCATCAGGCGAGATTCGATATGACGGAGAGAGGTTCTTTCGGGGCAACATGGCCGTAAGGCGACGAATCGCCTACTTGCCGGATTTTCCCATTGCATTTCCAAACAACACTGTTTTACGGCACATCGGAATGGTTTTGCAGCTTTACGGCGTTGGTGGTTCAAGCACAGAGTCACGCGTGATGGATTTGCTGCGTGGTTTTGATTTGATGCCGCTGATCGAAACTCCCATGGCTAAACTATCGCGCGGGCAGGCATATAAAGCAGCGTTGTCGGCGTTGCTGGCCGCTGATACTGAATTGCTGCTCGTCGACGAGCCATTTGCTTCGGGCATGGATCCAAACGGCATTACTTTTCTAAAACGCGAAGCGCGGAATTCCGTGAAGCGTGGCCGAACAATCATTTACTCGACGCAGATTCTGGATCTCGCAGAGAAGCTCTCGGATCGTGTGTGCGTCATGGATCGAGGCGAGGTGCGCCATTATGCACCACTGGCAGAATTGCAGGCGGTAAATGCCGGCTCCGCGGGGACCGTGCTCGAAGGGTTATTTCAGCAACTGCGGGAGTCAGCACAGTGAAATTGAAATCTCCGGCACTCGAGAAAAGAGTCAGAGAAGTTGCCAGAGACGAGATGCGTCTGGACAAGGCGCTCTGGAAGGATTACAAGCGACATCGAAAATCCTGGCTCAGGCGCAAGCTCGAAGAGGGCAATAAGCTGCTCTTTGTTCTTCTTTCATTGTTTTGGGTTTTGGTCTTCGCGCGCGTACGGGGACACGAAAAAGAGACCATCCTGGTTGCTATTGCCCTGTACGCTACAGCAACCACCCTGTTTCGGGGGCTGAATTTTCGCTTGAACGTGGTTGGGGGTTACGACCGCGCCCTCTTCCTTCACTTTCCTGTGTCAGACAACGACTTCTTGAAGCACGAGTGGAAGAAATTCGTCCGGTCTTGGCTGGGTGCATTTTGCGTGTTTCTTCTGGCTTACTGGATTGTCGCCTTGAGGTCTGATCTCGTGCCCGAGAATCCGGGACTAGTACTGCTGGCTGCAGGGCTTCAGACTCTCTGCGGCGCGTCGCTTTCGATGTGGGTGCCGACGTTCTTCCCAAGACTAAAGATTGTCGCTTCCGCCATCCCTATTTACTTTTTGACTTTCATTTGCCTTTGGCTGCCGGCACCAGCGATCGAGTTCCTGTGGTCATCGGTATTACTAGTACCGGCAGGATGGATCTCGCATGTTTTTGCATCGTCTCGTGACGCTGCATCAAGAGCTGAAAACCTGTTGATAGTCCCTGCTGCCGCCATTTGCCTGACACTGCCGCTTGCGCTTCATATCGCCCGCAAAGCGCTTTCCGCGGAATTGGATCGTCAAACGAGAGCTGGTTCCGATCAGTTGGAGCAGATGTTCGGTGGTGCAGAGACGCCCGAGGAGGCGGACACCGAGCCCATCTCCTCCCAAACACCACTCCAAGTTGCGTATGAACACATTTCGGAGGGACCAAGCTGGGAAAAAGCAGGTTGGATCGAAAAACTCGTAGCGCGCTCGCTAAACGCCCAGGAGCGGATAGTTGCTGATTTCATGCTCGCCCAGAACGTCGGGGACTGGTCGAAGAGATGGCGCACGGCGGCCCTGATATCAACGGTCGGAGTGTTAGTCACTGCGCTTGCACCCCTGCCTCCGTTGACATTGTTTCTACCAATGGTCGCGGGGGGATTGTGGGGAGCGCCGCTATTTGGAGGAATTTGGCCGGGTTTTACCGGCGCGGCGACTTTTGGTGGCGTCATTCCAACCTATGCAGTGTTCCCGGTCGGCTATGTCGAGATCTCGCGTGTCATGTTTAAGGCAAACATAGTCCGCATCCTTGTTTGGGCACCTCTCCTCATCGCGTATGCAACGGTCCTGGCCACACGCTTAGGCAATGGCCCTCGTTATGGGCTCGTGGAGGGCATACTGGGAGTTGCTCTAGCCCTGGCGCTCCAGCCATTGATGATCACCGCTCATTTTTCAGCGGGAACGAATGACACAAGACAGATCAATCTTCACACATTGGCATTCTCCGGACTCGCGATGGTCTTGCTAATACCGACAATCGCTTCGGTGGTTGGCCTCTTTGTCGCGGATTCCTTATTGATCAAATCCGTCGCGGTGACATCTGTCTTCGGGTGCACCATGTTGGCTTGGGCAGCCTATATGCGACTTTTCAACCGTGGTCGAATCGACCTTCTATCAGCGAGTAGATGATCAAGAATCAACTTACCGGGCTACTTCTAGCGCGCGCCAAAGAGTGTGCCGTAAATGTGCCGTACGCCTCGATTCGCTACGCGCTGAATCGAGCGTTTTCGCTACTTCTCAAAAGTGCTTCCGTGCGGGCGTATTCCGGAGATAAGTGATTGATTTGATTTGGCTGCCCCCCAGGGATTCGAACCCCGATATGCTGATCCAGAGTCGTTTTTCGGCCTTTCTTGTAAGTCACTGATCCGCTCCAAGTTTCAGCGCAACCGCCTTAAACACAAGCAGTTGCCAGATTTCGCCTGCATGTGGCTGGTTGTGGGAAGATGTATCAGATTGTCCGTGTACTCCCCACATTTCCCCCCCCACTATCACCGACCCGCCTCCGGCGAATGGAGTCGTGATAGTGAAACGGCAGGATGACGGCACAACACGAAGAACAGGATCTCCCAACAGGACTCCCTCCCTGCTGCTATTTGTATTTACAAGCGCGAGTCGACTACGGTCGCCACGATTGCGGCCTCAGGGTGCGCCACGCTCGGTCGTCGACCTTCAAGAACTTCTGGAGGTGATTGTAGTCTAGCGCCAGGATCGTGCGGACATTCATGTCTGTCCGATAGCCCTCGTCCAGTCGTCGCTCAAATCGATCACGGATGAGGTGACGGTCGCCGCTGTAATATGCAAAGTTGTAGGCGGCTTCGAATTGGCCCACCGTGTCATCAGTTAGCTTTCGCTCAAACTCCTGTTGGCCCTCCCCGCTGCCCAGTTGAGCCTCAGTGTATCGGAGTTGTCGATCAACCAAGGTCCACTTCTCCCCGATTCGATCCGTTCGACTGCGAAGGGATTCGATCCGCAGCGTGCGCACCTCCCGCCAAAGTTCATCCGTCGCTGGACGGTTTAGATTTAGATTGCCGAGACACCAACTTGCATATAGGAGTGCGTTCAAGTCGGTGTCCTGCTCCAGGACGCGGCGAAGTGGCTCGATGAACGCCTTTTCCGGAAGCAGATTAATCAAACGGCTGATCGGGTAAGTGTTTCTTGCGCGGAACTCCGGCACCCACAAGTCTCCCGACTGTTGGTAGCCAAACAGCGACTGGAGCTTATCAAAAGCCCACAGAGTTTCCTTCGTGAACTTCTTGCGGTCCCGTGGGATGCGGTCACGCCATCCTCGAAAACACTCCTCAACGCGTCTAAGAAGGTCCCTATCTCTTTCGGGCAGCCCACACTGGCGGATCAATTCAATCGAGGCGGCGTACGGGGAGTCAACGCCATTGCGTGCTGCTTGGAGCACTTTACGCGATAGCTCGAAACGGCTCTGCCTGCAGCCCATGTAGACATCGAGGAGATCAACCAACTGTAAGCTGACTGGTAAGTACAGAAGAACATCGGGGTCGGCACATACGTCGACCAAACTTTGCGGAATTTCGACACGCCAGCGCGTGTTGCGATCCGGCCACCATTCGCAGAGCGCACGAATCCGGGACACGAACTTTGCCTTAGATGCCTCGTCCGTGACGTCGAGCTCATGCATGTCATGCTGCTCATTCACCGTGGCCGTTTTGCGATCTTTAGTTCCCCCGGTTCTGAAGAGAAACCGAAGCATGTCCGCCCAGTAGATCTTTCGCGTTTCGTTGTCCCGCCACATCAGCACTGTCGGCACACCCGTCCGCAGCCAGTCCTCAAAATGCTTGATCTCCAATTTGCGATTATTCCTGCTCAACTTCTTGGCCTGTACGTGAAAAGGGGCGCTTATCTCTGACAAGAACGCGAGAATATCCGCATGGGTGCGGTCCTGTGGAGTGTCAATTTGTACGACCTGGCTGATGTTCGGGGCGAGGTCTGTTAACGCGCTCCAGATTGCTGCCGCAGCCCTGTTGCCGTCGTTGAGTGAGTCATACGCGCGTGCTTCGTCCATGGTTGAAAGTGCTCCTTTTTCACGCGCCCCACATGCTCTCAACCCTCAAGCTCATCCCACAATTCATTGAACACTCGGTCAGCACCCCACGCTTGGGCTGCAGTGTAGGCCAATCTGCGCAGTTGGTCTGTCGAGAGAGGTTTGCGCGCCTTGTAGCCAAGATCGTGCTCGTCTTCAGACCATGCATGCTGAAAGAGTGTCTTGATCTGAAGTTCGAAAAATCTGGGAACCTTCCCGGGGTCAACGTCACGGGGAACGACATCGCCCGGAAGTGGTAGAACAAAATGTTTCCCAAAATACCCAAACTCCCAATCCGACTCGGGTACCAACTCCCGCTGCTCGATCGGTTGAAAATACCGGGTTACGACCTCAGTAACAATTGATACATCGTCCAGATAAAACACAATCACTCTTGCACCGAGTTGATCCTGAATCTCCGTAAGCGGCTTGTTGTACTTCGGTGAACCATCTTCTCTTTTGCGTCGCGCCTTCTCACCAAAACGCTCAGGATCTTTGGCTCTCGCTATCACACGATCGATGTGAGAAACCCCTTCGAGATAGCCCGCCATGAGCTTCTGCAAATTCTGAGCAATCTTTACTAAGAACGCCTCGTACCGTTGCCGGTAATCAGCGATCGCATCATTCATCTAGTCTTCCTCAACTGTTCCTCAACTACTCTTCCTTGCGTTATATAGCGAACTTGCCCTTCGGGTTCGTTCACTGGCTGCTGCCTAAATACTTCATTGAAGCGCGCATCCTCGGCAATGAGCAAAGCGCCATTATCCAGACCCACAGCCCGATACGGTGCGTGGCGCTCGAATTCAGCGCGATCGAACTGAAATACTTCATCCAACAGGTCTGCACGCGGAATGGCGGCTTCCAGGGCATTCGTAGCGGCCTCGGAAAGACCAAGCCGCTGGATTAATTGGCGAGTGCTCTGTCGGTGCCCATCCTGCCCACGCATCAGGTTGGCAGCAGAGATCAACTCGTGCTTCACAGCCAGATCATCCCCCGAGAGAATAGCGGCGCGAAGTGCAACTGCTAGACGTTTTGTCCCCGCAGGCCCCGTCGTACGCAACTCTGATAGAAGAAATTCTCGAATCCAATAGTCAGACAACTCGCGCGGTCCGGTGATCTGCAGATCTACCGCACGTCCATCCCAAAAACCCCTTGCCGGAGCGTCAGACGAATAGAACGCACTTTTGTATGCTTTAGCACTTTTCATAAACACACGTTCGACGAACTCGACGGACAGCTGCTCATGCTGTTCTTCGGCGATCACTCCCTGGTCAGCCGGAAAGCGTGAAATCACCAAGCGGTGTTCACCATCGACATTCCCTTTAATCAAGAACAATAGTCCTAACCCCGAACGATGAGTACTCACGGCCTGCAGGCGTCTCGCGATCAGTCGTCCTCTCTGAATGGTAGGCTGCTGTACGTAGGCGACGAGAAGATCACGGCATTCGTTCTGCTGTTCGCCTGCAGCACTAGGCCGAAAAACGATATCGATGTCGCATTCTTGGGACGCTCGATCAAAAACTCCGGTTAGCATCCTAAAGAGAGAACCATTGTGTGGAATCCTCGTTCCGCCGATGTTGGGCTGTTCCTCTTGATTTTTCGCGGGATGGACGAGGAAGCTGTGTACTCGCTCAATTGGCATTTCCCCTCCAGACACGAACTGCATTCGCGCAGCTAGGCGCGCCATTAGGGGAAGTTAACGCCATATGTTACCACTCATGGAGCCCCCTGAATCGGGAGTTCTGCTTCATTTCAAAGAGCTATCGCGGCTTGGTTGGACCGATTCATCTGCAGCTGCTGTTCAGCCTCAGCAATTTCGCGTTCGATACGATACCGCTCGATTCTCCCCTGGGCGTCCATCAAGTGTCGTTTCGAAAGATGAACGTAGCGCTGCGTCGTCTTGAGGTCCGCATGACCCATTACGCGCGCGAGTGTGAGCGGATCCACGCCGCTTTCCGCGGCGCGAGTGCCGTAAGTATGGCGTAGGTCGTAAAGACGGAATGGCGGCTGAATCCGGCTTTCCTTGAGAGCATTGCGATGGGCTGGCTGTAGTTGCTTCATCGGTTGCTTCCAATCGTGGCCGCCGCCTTTACGTAGCGGGAACAGGTACTCCCCTTTTGCCAATGAAAGGCGCCGGTGTAGTACGGGCATGGCTTTCTTTGTGATCGCCACATCCCGCACCGAATTGACAGTCTTTCCTTCTGGCACGTGGACGTAAGCGGTTGCCGCCGAAAGATGCACGTTTGGGGCGCGCATCTGGAATACTTCCTCTGGCCTCAATCCCATTTCCAAGATGATCGTTGCCACATCGCCCAGCAGCGGGGACGAGCAATCGAGGTATTTCTTCTCTTCCGAGAATGTTAAGACTCGCTCGCGTCCGTTCTCTGGCAGGAACTCCACCTTGCGCGCGAGGAATGGGCTTGTAGCAATAACGTCGATTTTGATTGCTACACAAAACATGCGCCGCAAACATTCCAGGTCGCGATTCACAGTCGCTCCCGAGCGCCCCTCTCTTAGCCGTGATTCCTTGAACAGCTGGATTTCATTGGCGGTAATCTCATCCAGCCGTTTTGCACCGAACCTGGGCAACAGGTTGTTTACTGAGATGGCGTAGCAACGGTGCGTGTTGGGCCTACGCTCCAACTTGACGGAGCCAAGAAACTGGGTTGCAAAAGATCTCAGCAAAGGGGTGGGCTTGCGCTCCACGATGCCGGCTCTGGCCTGCGCGAGCTTCGCGTGATGAATTGACTCGGCCCGTTCTGCGGCTTTCTTGTTCCTGAGCTTAGTCGTCCGTCGATATCGGACACCTTCGAAGATGAACTCATACCACCAGTAAAGCGAATTGGGACGCTTGAATAGGCTCACCTGTCCTCCTTTTGCCAGCGGGCCTGTGCTGCTTTCCTGGCGATCTTAGTTCGTTCTGCTTTGTTGAGTTTCTTAGCGCGGGCTTTTCCGCCGCGCCTGCCGAGTGCAACTGCTGCGGAGAGTTTCCTAGTCATGGCAGCAAGCTTACCGCTAAGCATACACATTGTCAATTGCGAGTTGTCACACTCCGCCCTTGAAGGTAGGATTCTAGGTCACTCACCCGATAGCGCACCAATCGACCTTCGAGCTTTATATAGTGTGGCCCTCGCGATTGAGAGCGCCACTGTGCAAGCGTTTCTGCAGAAACGCTAAGGTACTCGGCAGCCCGACCTGGCGTAAGCAGTGTTGACTTTGATTCCATGCTCGCCATTAAGACCCCCTCAATGCTCGGCTCTGAAAACTAGGTTTTCCGGCTCGAAACCAATGAAATCCCAGTTGGCGAGCCTCTTCACCACGTACTTACTCAGGTAGTAGGTAGCGCCACGTTGCGGGTCGTAAGGATAAATTCGCGCAATTCCACACGGCCACCGATGCACCCAACAGCAGCCTTTACCCCATTCGCCCTTTGGCAGCAGTGTGTCACAGTAAATTCGCAAATGCCCAACATTCCCCACCAGTGCGTGCAAGTGGTATCGCCCATGAACGGGACCGTACTCGTCGGCTCGAAATGCATACGGCATCGCCGCGCCAGATGCACCCGCTTCGTCGAGATAGCGACGAAACCAATAGGCAGCGCCATGGGGTGTGACATCGCCACGGCTCACGGTCCTGCCGCGCGTAAAGCGCTCGTGTGCAAACGTGAGCGTCGCAAACCAGTCCCACGGATAGCGCTCGTGCAATTCGCTGAGCCAAGCGCCCAGAGCATTTATGACCGGATCGTCTGACCAACGATGCCCACAGTTCGTGCAGATGAAATAAGGCCGGTGAAACTTGCCCCGCTGATATGGGGCCTGGCAGTTCGGACATGCCGTGCGCCCCAAGGCGATCACTTTTGCAATGCGTTCCACTTCGTCCCGCTGCTTATCTTTCACCGTCAGCAAATCAAACCTCCCTGTTGGAGACACCTCACCCCTACAAGCAATCTGTGCGGCTCCGCATCGCTCCGCCGCACCTGGGGCCGCCGCCCCAGCCCCGCGCACCTCTCTGCCCCGCTCTGGGCAGGGGCCGGAAGGCAGGGCGGTCCAGCGGACTCCCCCTGCCCGTCGCGTCGCCGTCGTGAGGGTGCGATCCGCCACGTCGCGGCAATCTGGCCACAGGAAGAGCCCGCTCGACAGCTCGACTTTCGTCGGCCTTGTGCGAAGGGTTGGAAAACTGCGGTAAGCTAGAAGTGTATTTTGGGAATGTGCTTGCCGCAGTTCTCACGTCAGACCGAGTGTTGACCGCACTCGGTCTAGTGAACCTGTCAAAATGGGATCTCTTCGTCGGTGATCTCGGGACCGAGGAGTTTTACGCGCCTGTCGTTCTCATCGAGCCGAAGCAAATACTGAGTCACGGTTCTTGCACGCACGGTAACTTTGTCAATTGACAGAAGAACGCCAGCGATTGAGTCACCTGGTGTGTTGAACGTGTACATCGCGGGAGCTAGGATTTCCTCCAGTTCACGGCCGTCGGGTTTTGTCGTGATGTTTTGGCGCATTGCCGTTGCTGTGTTCATTCTTCCTCCTGAACGTTGAGTTGGGTTTACACTGCCTGATCTTCGGAACGTGCCCATGCCCGGCGAGCGACCGGGGCTGTATCGCCGGTGCTCGGCGTTCGGCAGCAGAAGTTGCCGACAGCGGCGCTTTACTTCCGTCCACGACCATCTTTCCTCCGTCGTGCAGGAAACAGCTTGGTTTCGGGAATTCCCAAGACCGCAGCTATGCGTCGGCGGTCTCGCGCGTGGGGCTTCACATGTCCACGTATGAGTCGGGAGATATGCGCTGGCGTTCTACCAACGGCCCTAGCGATTTCGACCTGAGAGATTCCGCGCCGCAGTAGCACGATCTTTAACTCGACAAGCATCTTCTTGCGAACCAAGGTGAATTTGTTGCCAAGATGAGACAATGCGGCAAGAACGTATGTACGAAAAAGGGGCTGGGAATATAGTTGGCCCTCGAATTAACAAGAGAGATTTCGTGGACCGTGACTCTACCTCACCCGGTTAACGGCGTTGTAAGCGAGTCACACCGCTGCGTACGCGCTCACGTTCTGCGCGTCTCTGATGGGCGCTCATCCCTGCATAGGCTGTATTTAAGTGAAGACAAATCTTATGGTAACTCGTTGGCGGATTCATCTTCCTGAGTTTGAGCGCCTCTGCAAAAATGCTCTTCCGTTTGCGTCCGGGCGGACGTGCAGTAAGGCCCTGCAGAGATTTCAGAAGTGCCCCGGGGTCCATGGATTGGATGTTCTCAGGATGCGTCAGAAGGTCTCCCAGGTTTAGCTGTGAAACTATGTGCAATTGTCGTCGTGTAGCGTTGCGCGGCGGATTAAACCATTCCTTTCCTTGCAAACTTTCACAAAATCGAACTGGGTCATTCTTGCACCGACGGGCGAGGCGTTGGAACTTCTGTCGCATGGTGAGGAGCTCGGCGTAGGCACGATGCAACAATGCGATCTGTTCCCAAAACTTGTCTGAAGCAAAGTATTGCTGGTATGCACGTGCCTGGGTGAGCTTAAACTCTGCTAGTAGTCGGTCATCGGGCACAGACGTTTCTCCGCAATGTCGCGAAAATAAGACGAACATTGTGCATTTACGAACCCAGCGACCTGAACTTCGCGCGGCAATAGTTCCATGTGTAGGCCTTCTAGGTGAACAGGATCGAAAGCAAGGGACGAAAATCGCGAGTGCGCCGCCACCTATGACCTGGCCTGCTTTCCTGAGGCGAGATTCGGAACCGCTGAAGTGTACACCCGGATTCAATATCCCTTCCTACAATTTGCCGCCAACGAAAATACGGGCAACAGCAGTGTCAATTTACAGCTTGAACTCTCCGCGAACAAAGCCGCGGAGTAGCACGAGCACTTCTGTGCGCGTTTCCGTGCCGGTCAGATGCTGATCCAAGTGCTTGCGGACTCCGGTCTCCAGGCCACTAGCAACATCTCCGACAGTTTCGCCACGTTCCAGTTCAATAGCTTCATCCCTCAGAAGCTGCCGGACATAGCTTGACAGCTCCAAACGTAGAAACCAGTGATCAAGGTACTGAGCCTTTTCATGTGCCAACTTTTCTGCGCGCTGTTCCGCCTCATACTCTGCCAGTACCGGCTTGACAGCGAGGATAGCGGCAGTGCGGATTTGTGACAGGCTGGCTGATTCTCCCAAACCGGCGATCGCGGACATCGCGGCTTGCTTGGCTTTCAGGTCCCAGCCTGTGGGTGACCAAGAGAAGCCTCGCCCGGTACAAGGAAGCATTTTGTGCGCCTCCTCGATGATCGCTGCAATGTCCTGTTCTCGCCTCCACGGAACCAGCACGTTGCTGACGGTCGCCCTCACCATCTGCAAGATCAGTTCTCTTTGCTGAAGACGGCAATCCTGCAGGAATGCGGTGAGGTGCTCTGTAATTTGGAGCCGCAGGTCTGGTGGCACGCCAGGAGGAATTTCCTTCTTCAGGCCGACTTCGAGCCAGCCAGAAACAAAGCGCTGCCTTTGACTTTGTTCCTCTTGCTCCGCCTGGCGCCGCTCCTGTTCTTCTCGTTCCTGCTTCGCGATGCGCTGCTGCTCGATTAGGGTAGCGCTTGCAAGATCCTGACGCTCTTGTCTGAGTGCTGCTGCCTCTGCCCGTTTCTCGGCTTCTTCTTCTTCTTCCTCCCGGCGAAGTGCGTTTAGCTGCCGCTGGGCCCTAAATTCCTGGGCCTCCAGGTTAAGCTCTTCAACGCGCTCACGGCGGTTTTGCAGAACGGATGACGAAGATGCAGGAGTGAAGGCAGCGGGGGCTGTTTCTCCCCTGATCGCCTTAACACCCTCGGCGGGAATGCGCAGGTGCCCGCCGGGCGTGCGGAAGGCCGAAAGTTCCCCGTCCTCGATCATTCTTTTTACGGTCCGGCCAGAGACTCCGAGCACTTTGGCTGCGTCAGCAACCGAGAGAGCCTCAGAGTCGAGGCCGGATGGACGGGGCGGGACAAATCGTGGCAACTTGCACCTCCGCCAATGGACAAACCCTGAAAAAGTGGGCGGACAGATCAGGACTTTTCTGCCGGACAAACCCGGACAATCCGACTTATCACGGCACCAGTGTTGCTTACCGAACGACCGGCCCTGTCGGTCAGTCTACCGGCAGGTTTGCACCACTGTGCGCCGGACATCCAACTACTCCGTCTCCTCTTCTTCCTCCTCGCCTTCATCTTCGACCGGCGCAACGATATCGGCGACTTGGTCAACCTGATCCTGCAATTGTTCGTTTTCCTCTTCCAGTTCGCGAATCCTCTGCTGGAGCTCCTGTCTGCTCTTGGTTCTCTGTGCCATAAGATTTCCTTTCTTGGGATTCAAAAGCTGAATCCTGCGCCTTGCGGCGTAATCGTCAAGCGATTCGCTCTCGATTTCCTCGGCCCGGTCATCGTCGAGCACATCACGCACGAAGCGAACGGCCCTTTCTTTCCGCGATGCGAGTTGATCGCGACTCAGCTTCACGCTTGCAATCATGTGCGGGAGTCCGGTTTAATGCCAGACGAAGAAAATGCAGTGCAGAATCTTAGCGAAGAAAGTCAGGTAGCTTTTCTTCCCATAATTCCAGGTGACCGCCTTGGGCGGGGCTGGATCGACGCTCGGGCCTTACCCTGTACGAGGGTTCGAATCCCTCCCTCTCCGCCAGCTCTATCTCGTTGTAAACAATCCCTTTAATCGAAGGTTCCATGCCGCTGTGCCACTTTTGTGACGTGGCCCGGCCCTCCGCCTGCTCCTACTCTGCCTTTAGGACCCTGGTTTGTGGAGGCGGAGGCCACCATGGAAATCACCGTTTACAAGCGCCACAGCGCCGCTTGCGCGCACCAAGACGACCGCAGCTACAAGAAATGCCATTGCCGCATGATGTTTGAATGGTCCTCGAACGGCCAGCGCTTTCGCATTTCCGCCAAGACCCGCTCTTGGACCGAAGCCGAACAGCGTGCGCGGGCGATGGAACGCGCCCATCACGAAAAACTGGTGGGAGAGCAGCCAACTTCGGTTGAACCGGTCACGCTCGACCAGGCCATTGCACTGTTCCAAGCCAAGAAATCCAGCAAGCACAAGGAAACCCGGCGCAAATACAGCTACACACTGGACCGCTTGAAGGACTTCGCAGCCCGCAATGGCCGCTTTTATCTGGCCGATATCGCGGAGTCGGACTTACAGCGCTTTCAGTCGGAGTGGACCCTACAGTCCAACTATGCCAAGCGCAACGAGCAGGAACGGCTGCGGGCGTTCTTCCGCTTCTGCTGTTCGAGCGCAGAGATCCGCTTAGCCCACAATCCGACGGCTCAGCTGGAGCATTTTGACGTGAGCGACCGCGAACCGACCCCGCCCTTTACGGAACAAGAATTCAACAGAATCTTGGAGACCATCGCGCACTGCGATTTCACGCCCGAAGCCGCTCAAAGATTGCGCGCGTTGATTCTGGTCATGCGGCATGCCGGGCTTTCGATCCAGGACGCAGCCATTCTGGAACGCAGCAGTGTGCAACCCGCTAGGGCGAGGCGGAAACAGTTTTATCGCGTCGTGATTCGGCGATCGAAGACGCGCACCGGGGTCAATAATCCCATTCCCAAAGCCATTGGAGACGAACTGCTGCACGTCGCGAACGGCAATCAGCGCTACGTGTTCTGGAGCGGAAATGGCGAGCCCGCGAGCGTGACCAAGCACTGGCATGCTCGTTTTAAAGTCCTGTTCGACAAGACCGGCATTCCGCAGGCGCACCCCCACCGCTTTCGCGATACGTTTGCCGTGAGCCTGCTCGAAAAGGGTGTTCCCATCCGTGAAGTTTCCCGCGCCCTCGGCCATAAATCCGTCACCATCACGGAACGGCACTACGCGAAATGGACCCCGGACCAACAGCAGCGAATGGATGAGTACATCCTGGGCACGTGGAGGAAACGCTAGCGACCTCGCTCGGAGATTCTTGTTGGGGATCGTGCTTCCGTAATTCAGCGTTGGCCGCGCACTCTGCGCTGATGCAGAAAACGCAGCAGCACACTGCGCGGAATTCGCAGTTGGCGATATCTGCGTTTGTGGCCGCTCGCTGGCCGCCCCAGATCAATGACGCCTGCGATGTTCGAAAACCTCCGCGCGACCGTATACCGGCTCCAACGGGTTGCCTGAGCCACCTCTTCCACGGTGTAGTACGGCTCATCCACTGCGGGCGGACGGTACCGGTTCTGGGAAGCCTCGGAATTGGTTGCGCTGGTGACCACGCTGCGAATGTAGCATCCGAGCCAAAAGCAGCGGTACCCCTCTTCCCAGCACAATGCTCATCACCGATCACTGATCTAAGAACTCTTGACTTTTCGACTTGGCGCTCTTTTCCACTACGTAAGACATGCGGCCACAGAGGGCAGGCCATGAAGGGCCCGAGCTGTGGTCCTCTGTTGGAATCAGAAGTAAGAGGAAAAGAATCTAATATCGTCGAGCGTGCAGCCTGCCGGAAGTGATTTGCGCTCCCTCGGGGTCACTGGAAGCATTTTCTATCGGGGTCGTGAACGGCTCAGTTTCCTTTGGATTTGGATTACGTCGGGGTCAACCGTGCCCTCGACGACTCTGTAATCCCGAGCATACTCGTTGCGGCTGAGGCCGGTTTCTTGCTCGACGAATTCCATGGCTTCTTCCCGGCTGGCAAATTCTACGGGTTCCCCGCTCTCGTCAACACAAAGCGTCCAGGGTCCTGTTCTGGGACCGTAATAGTGGGAACGAGCCAGCAGGTAGACCATATCCGATGCTACCTTGTGACATTCAATTCTTAAGGAAAAGATTTTCTTATTTAAAGGAAGAGGGAGCAAGACCAAGAAGTTCCTTTGAGAAAGCAACGGGCGAGAAGGCCGAAGACTGCTAGCTTTTGGTATTCACGACCTCGAACGTGCCTTATCGGGGCAGAGCATACCCAACGTCGCGATTTCTACTGTCCGAAGAGTCTGGACTCGCGAAAGAACGGGAAGTGCTGGAAAGTTTTGCGCGAGCGGGAAGCACGCCGCAGAAGATTGTGCTTCGCGTTCGCATTGTGCTGGGTTCGGGCCGACGGGATAGCCGACCATGCCCTGGCCGCAGCCGTGCGCACCAGCCGGGCCGATGGTGCTGCGTTGGCGACGGAGTTTCGAGCGAGCCGGGGTGGAGGGAGTGCTTGAAGATGCGCATCGACCGGGCCGCAACCGACGCCTCACCGGGAGAAAGAAGAAGCGAATCGTGGAACGCCACTCTGTACGCCCAGCCGACGGGAGCCCCACACTGGAGCGTGCGTTCGCTGGCCCGCGCCCAGCGGGTGAGTCCGGCCACGGTCTATCGTGTCTGGCGAGCGCATCGCTTGCACCCGCATCGGGTGCAGCACCTCAAGGTGAGACTCCGATCCCCAGGTTTTTCGCAAGTTGCACGACATCTTCGGCCTGTACTTGAATCCCCCAGAGAAGGCCCCGGTGTTGAGCGTAGATGAGAAGAGCCAGATTCAGGGCTTTGGATCGCACGCAGCCGATTCTGCCCTTGAGTCCATGATTCCCGAACGGCAAACCCACGATTACATGCGTCACGGAACCACCACGCGGCTTGACCGCGCTGAACGTGTTGAGCGGGGAGATGCTGTGCGATTGCATGCCCCGCCGCCCCGCCTTCGTCATCAGGAGTTTCTGCGCTTTCTGGAGCGCATTGAGCGCAGCACCGCACTTGGCCTGACCGCACCTGGCCTGACGATTCACCTGATCTGGATAACTATGGCACGTACACCCACCCTGCGGCTGAAGC
>Ga0187846_10001025_pt1 | contig 15978 bp, 14 predicted proteins | sample TC_taG_FD_161473 | JGI IMG/M metagenome (GOLD analysis project Ga0187846, IMG submission 161473) | Biofilm microbial communities from the roof of an iron ore cave, State of Minas Gerais, Brazil - TC_06 Biofilm (v2) | ecosystem: Environmental > Terrestrial > Deep subsurface > Cave > Wall biofilm...
TGCCCAGACGATTTGTTCTGCTTCCGTCGTCGTGATCGGGCGCTGCTCTCGGAACGCCTCTTGCAAGACATTCGAGACACGCTGGCGGAACTGAGAGAAACGGACTTGTTGTATCTCCTGAGAAGGAATAGGCCTGAGTTCAATCTCCTGGAGTGTATAGAACTCCTCTGACGTGAATGCCAGTGTCAAGAGCTCTGTGTATTGCCCGATAAGCTTCTGTCGAAACGGTAAGAAATAACCGGGCTGCGTACTGGAGACAATCAGGCAGCCTGCGACACGCCCTCCCAGGAGTATAGGGTTGGCTACGGCACTTTCCTCTAAAGCAACCCAGCGGACTGGCATATGCGTCTCTTCATTACGACTCTGTACGGTGACAAGATGCCCGACGGAAACGGCGTAACCTGCCAGGGATTCGATGCCGAGGAACAACGGCTCCTGATCGAGATAGGTACTCCAGGGGGGAGTACCACGCCCGGCGATCTGGCGCAGGCTACGTACCTTGTATGCGCTTCCTGCCGGGGGCATGCAGTGGGCGATAGTGATCGCCATCCCCAGGTGGTTGGGGTCGAGTTGCCCCAGGGCTAACTGCATGATCAGGTCGCTCAAGTACCAGAAACGCTGCGCCTCCTGCGAGTTGACATACGTGTTGAGGATACGGCTGTAGATCTCCCCTGGAATCTGTTCAAATGTATTCTCACTCGTTGGCATGTCGAACGCCGGAAATTCCTCTTTGATTAGCCGGATAAGCGTCTGTTGCTGCGCGGGAAGGGCTTCCAGAAGGCGTTGCAGATTCTCATGCCGGGGGTTTGTCTCCTCCCTGGCCCAGCGCACGAGCGTGGCGGGATTGACACCCAGCTCATTGGCGATCCGCTGCTTCTCCTGCGGGTCCGCGATGATGCTTTCCAATAGATTGCGCCAGGTGGTTGCTTCCATTTCCTTCACCCTCTATTCCTGTACCCAGGTAGTGTGGTGCTCTGTCAAAGAGCAGCATAGCATTCCCAGGTAGAGTTGTCAACTTGAAACCTGCACGTAGGGTGTGCCCTAAATTTTTGCAAACCGCTTCGGGGCACAGGCAGGACCTCGTTTCCATGGATGATGGGCTGAAGGACGACAGGAACCAGGCAGTGTTGCCGCAGGTGCAGGAGGCACACGAGAAGGGACTTTCTCCTCAGGAGGAGATTGAGGTGGGGGAGCGAGAGAAAGGGGTTCAACAAGCACGGGGTTAGCAGAGGAGAGCCGAGCCTGCTTACGTTGCTCGGCCCGAGTGGTACGGTGCTGGGCTTGGTGGCGGCATTGTTGTGCAACCGCCACTTGCCAAGTCTCTTGCCAACGCTCATTGCAGATCCCATTGCGCAAAGCGAGCATGGGATTGACGCTGCTTCGTTCCCAATGCATCCCAGCCCCTTTCATACGAGCCTCGACCACGAGTTTGTTGGCACTTTCCACCATGCCAGAACCAATCGGCCACCCATCTTTGCGGAAGGTGGGATACTGCATGAGCTTTTCTCGCTTCTGCAGATACCCCACATGCTCACGAATGCCTTCCAATTCAGCCAGATGAGCAGGGAGGCGATTGCTCAGGCGAAGGAGGAAACGGGGGCCGCGATGTTTGAGGCGATGTAAGCTGCGTTGCAGCAGATCAGGAGGGAAAGTCATCCCAGCTTTCTCCAATGCCTGCAGCAGCAAAGAGAGATGCTCAGCGGCATGCGGAAAATCCAAGATACGCACGGCGTCGGACCGATGCATATCAATAAAGTGTTGTAACCAATCCGCTCCATCGGTCACCGCGCAGACCTGCTCTGCTTGAATCACCTTCCGTCGTCGCGTCTCTACTTCTGCCAGATCGGTAAAGGTTGCCGCGTCCGTCAAGCGCGAAAAATACGAGAGCTGTCTCACATGGATCTCTGAGGAGCCATCAGAGGCGTGTTGTTCTTCCACTTCGCCAATAGCCAGCGTGCGTACTTCGGCCCATTCGCCTTTGACCAGAGGGACAAGTGCCCCATCCGCACTCATGGCGAGGCGAACTGCAGCTTTCTTTCCTCCTGGCTCTTCTTGCCACACTGCCTGAGCTTCTACTGTTTGTGCCGTTTCCACATGGCCTCCGGCTTGTTCGGTGAGTCGGCGCACGGTCTCCTGACCGACCTGCACACCCACCATGCGTTCGAGCATCCGTGCAGCCTGCGCAAAGGGCATCCAGCCTGCCAGATGCACCAGATGTTCGTGTTGTCGGGGAGCTAGATTCCCAGCCAGTAAGCCTAACTCGTCATCCAGAGGGAAAAAAACTCTCCCCACACTTGGGGCACGTCCCATACATTCTGCTCAACGTCACGCTTTGCCCTCCATTGCCTTGCAAGGTGCGCTGGTGTTTTCCTCGTGCCTGCAAAGGCTCCCCACAGGTGGGACATCGCGGCGGCTCCTCACCGGAATCTCTTCTCCACTCTCGACTGCTACTCTCCTGCGCTGCCTCTTGCAGCACCTGTGCCTCTAATTGCATCATCCGCTTATGCACCTCATCTTCGATCTCGACAAAGGTCGCTTTGGGATGCGCTCGGCGCCACTCTTTCATGTCACTTAGAATCTCTGTACTTTTTTGTATCCAGGCGTCTTGGTCCATCGCTGCTGCCACTTTCCCTTCTTCTTTCAAGATGCTGCTATCTTAGCACGTCTTGTTTTGCCTGGATATCCCCTTTGCAAAAATTTAGGGCACACCCCTGCACGTATTGCCCTTTCTTCACTATATTTCTTTCTATCTATTTGTTATACTATGCTGAGTTACAGGGGCGGTGTAATCGCAAGCGATACCCATTGAAGGGTTATCACCTGCCCCCAAAAACAAAGGCACAGCCCATAGAGGTGCGACACAGTGTTATTCGAAGATTACTTGAAAGAACGACCCGTCCATAGCCCGGTGCGAACACAATACCTGCAGGTTAAACGCCAGCACCCTGATGCTCTCCTCTTCTTCCGCATGGGAGATTTCTATGAGATGTTCGATGAAGACGCGGAGATTGTAGCCCGCGAACTTGAGATTGCGCTGACGCGGCGTGATTTCGGGCGCGGAGAAAAATCGCCCATGGCTGGCGTGCCTCATCATGCCGTTGATGGCTATATAGCGCGGCTGGTGAGCAAGGGATACCGCGTAGCGGTCTGCGAGCAGACAAGCGATCCGGCGCTCTCTAAAGGACTCGTAGATCGCGAGGTGTTGCGCATAGTTACACCAGGCACGGTGGTCGACCCGGCCATGCTGGCCGCGAAACGCAACAATTTTCTCGCAGGCGTAGTTGTGGGCCGCAATGCCGCAGGCATAGCCTATGTTGATATTACTACAGGCGAATTTGCCACGACACAATTCAGCACGCGTGAGCCAGAAGTAGCATTGCAGCAAGAGATTGCGCGTGTTGGTCCCGCTGAGGTGATTGTCGAAGCCCATTATAGCTCTCAGGGTGCAGCATCTCGCAAACGACGCTGGCTGGCGGCTGTGATGAGCGAGAAACCTGTCACCAGAGTTGGCAGCAACGGCGACCCCAATGCCAGTATAGAAGCGACCGTGGCGATTACGCATACGACCTTTGGTAATCCGCAAACGCAGCCCGCACAAGACGAGGACGAGGATGACATAGCGCCGCTTGCCAGGCTGCTGGCGGGAGTTGCCGGGCATGTGACGCCCTATGACGCTCGTTATTTTGCAGAGGAGGATGCACGCCATCGCCTGCTCTCACACTTCGAGGTTGCTTCGCTGGAAGGATTTGGCTGCGCTCACCTGCCACTGGCGACCCGAGCAGCCGGTGCTGTACTGGCATATGTGCAGGAGACGCAAAAAGGTTTACTGCCCCAGTTGACTGCGCTTGAAACCTACTCCATTGCCGGATTTATGACCCTGGATGCGCATACACGGCGTAATCTGGAGCTGTTTGAGAGCGGGCGTAGCGGTTCGGTGAAAGGGTCGCTTTTATGGGTACTCGATAAGACACGCAGTCCGATGGGAGGGCGATTGTTACGGCGCTGGATCGGTGAGCCGCTGCTCGATATTGAGGCCCTGCAAAGCCGCCAGCAGGTCATCAGCGAACTCCTGGCAGATACACTGGCACGGGCGCGACTGGTGGAGGGCCTGAAGAAGGTAGGAGATATTGAACGACTGATTAATCGCGTACGCCAGCGCATCGCAACGCCGCGCGACCTGGTGGTACTTGCGAGCGGCTTGCGCGCCGCTGCAGAGATACGGGCAAGTCTGCCCGTCGAGGCCGAAGCCTCTATGCCAACGTTAGCACGACTGGTACAGCGGCTTGCAGACAACGAGGACGTAGTACGCTTGATCGAGTCCGCACTCGTAGATGAGCCACCCCTGAGCGCATCAGAGGGGGGCGTGATACGCCCTGGCTACAATGCTGAGCTTGACAAGGTGAAAGAGGCTTCACAGAACGGGCAAAAGTGGCTGGCAGAGTTAGAGGGGCGCGAGCGCAAACGCACAGGCATTACTGCGCTTAAAGTTGGCTACACAAAGATCTTCGGCTACTTTATCGAGGTCACGAACTCACAACTAAGCCGCGTACCGGCTGACTATGTACGCAAGCAGACACTTTCTACGGGTGAACGGTTTATCACGCCTGAGCTAAAGGAGTACGAGACACTCATTCTAAATGCACAGGACAGGATCGGCAAACTAGAGAGCGAGCTCTTCGCGCAGGTGCGTGCGGAGATTGCTATACATGCTGCTGAGCGCGTGCTGGATACAGCGCACGCGCTGGCAGAGATCGACGTGTATTTGAGCCTGGCTGAAGTGGCTGCGCAACACAATTACTGCCGGCCACAGCTTGACAATGGAGACGTTATTCATATCGTGGCCGGCCGCCACCCGGTAATCGAGCAGGCGCAGGCAGAGGCGCCTTTTATGCCAAACGATACGCAGCTCTCCACTGCTGATGCGCAGATTCTGATCGTCACCGGGCCAAATATGGCCGGTAAGTCAACGTATTTGCGCCAGGTCGCGCTGATTGTCCTGATGGCACAGATTGGCAGTTATGTCCCGGCAGAAGCAGCCAGGATCGGATTGGTAGATCGTATTTTCACACGCATCGGGGCGCAGGATGACCTGGCAACAGGCCAGAGCACCTTTATGGTAGAGATGGTGGAAACGGCTACCATTCTGCATCATGCCACGCCACGCAGCCTGATCATCCTTGACGAGATCGGGCGCGGCACGAGCACCTATGATGGACTGGCAATCGCGCGCGCGGTTGTGGAATACCTGCACAACAACCAGCGCTGCGGCGCACGCACGCTGTTCGCTACACATTATCATGAGTTAGTAGAAGTGGCAAAGATACTGCCTCGCGTCCAATGCCTGAATGTAGCCGTATCCGAGGAGGAAGGGCACGTCGTCTTCCTGCATAAGATCGTACCTGGAGGAGCCGATAAAAGTTATGGCATACACGTGGCACAACTTGCCGGTATACCACGCCCGGTTATCCACCGCGCCGAAGAGATTCTGGCCGAGCTGGAGCAGAAAGGCGATGCGAAGGCGCGTCGCAAGGCTATGCAAGAGATTGTTATGCCTGCTGCCATGCAGATGACCCTTTTTTCAGGCGAGCCACATCCCTTGATCGAGGAGATTAAGCAACTTGCTATTGATGAACTGACACCGATTGAAGCAATTGGCAAGCTATATGAGTTGCAGCAGAAAGCAAGAAAAGGAACGTGATTCGCCTGAATATTCCTGGCGAACAGTCAAGAAATACGTCAAGAAATCACCTAAATAGATACTGAAAATGGACATGGGCCATGCTGATAAGGTACCAGATGATACTGGAAACGGGGGATACCCTCTTTTGCCGTCTTTATCTTTCGTGATATACTGTGATAAATGGGTTGTCTTTTCTTTTTTTGGAAAGGAGTAATGAAGCACCGAGAAGGTGCTTCATTCTCTCACAGAGGCACGACATCCCTCTACTTCAGGAAGTCATGTTTACGTGTATACTAGTAGTCTTATACACTCGTATACTAAGTGGTGCATGCGGGAAATGCGTGAATGTGGACCAGGGCCGATAATGGCTTTTAACAAAATAATCGGGGTCTTGGGAAATCCGCTGAGGGCCGATAAATCGGCGGTGGGCGCGATAAATCGGCCCCTACATTCATTACCGGTTTAATTTGTTAAACTCCATAATCGGCGGTAATACGCATCAACCGAAGCCGCGAAGATAGGGAGAAAGCTGTGTTGTCTGTAGGGGCGAGCGGGGAGTCGATGGGTGGAGTGGGCCTTTATGGTCGCCCGTCGTCCCTTTCGCGTCTCTCGAAGACCATTCCGGCAGGAGCGTTGGCGGCGAAGCGGGCGACCATAAAGGCCCACCCTTGGGCGCGATAAATCGGGCCCCTACACCACCCTCGCCCCTACGGATGGTGATGAGCTTTTCGTTAAGTTGATGTCTATTAGGGCCGATAAATCGGCGGTGGGCGCGATAAATCGGGCCCCTACGGTTTCCCAGGATTGAGCGAATGCACCATTTAGCATGAGGGTATCCTTACGGGATTCACTTCAAAGGAGGCAATGAATGGCGAACCCTTTACTGCAACTCAAGGAATACGGACAAAGCGTCTGGTACGATAATATTGACAGAGCACAACTGGTCTCAGGTCAGTTTAAACGGCTGGTGGACGAAGATGGTGTAGTAGGCGTCACAGCAAACCCCACGATTTTTCAGAAGTCGGTCAGTCATGGCGATGCCTACGATGAGCAGATGACACAGCTTATCAAGGAAGGGAAGAGCACGGTCGAGATTTACGAAGCGATGATCATTCAAGACATCTGTACAGTAACCGACCTGCTGCGCCCAATCTACGACAGGACGTACGGGCAGGATGGCTATGTAAGTCTCGAAGTCTCGCCCGACCTGGCCCATAATACTGAGGGAACGCTTTCTGAAGTGCGCCGGTTCTGGAAGATAGTAAATCGCCCCAACCTGTTGATCAAGATTCCAGCGACACAGGAGGGGATCCCAGCTATTCGACAGGCGCTGACCGAGGGCATCAACATCAACATTACGCTGATCTTTTCGATTGAAAACTACCGCCAGGTAGTTGATGCCTACCTCTCTGCATTGGAGGATCGTAACGCCGAGGGCAAAGACATCAGCCATATTGCTTCAGTTGCCAGTTTCTTCGTCAGCCGCGTCGATACCCTGGTAGACAAGATGCTGGAAGACAAGATCAAAGCCACCAGCGACAGCGCCGAACAGCAGAAGTTCAAGGCGCTCCAGGGCAAAGCAGCCATTGCGAATGCTCGCCTGGTTTACCAGGATTTTAAACAAATCTTTGGCACACCGCGTTTCGAGACGCTCAAGCACAGCGGAGCACATCTGCAGCGGCCTCTGTGGGCCAGCACAAGCACGAAAAATCCGGCCTATCGAGATGTACTCTACGCCGAGGAGTTGATCGGCCCCAATACCGTAGACACAATGCCACTTGAAACGATTGAAAACTTCAGCGACCATGGGCGAGTCAGCCTCACCATCGAGAACAACATTCCACAGGCCAAAGTTGAGCTTGCAGCCCTTGAGGAAGTCGGCATCCACTACGACCAGGTTACGCAGCAACTCCAGGATGAAGGCGTGCAAAAGTTCGCCGACTCCTTCCACGAGCTATTCAAGGGGATTGAAAGCAAGAAACAGGCCATCCAGGAGAGAATGGCCACGCGATGATTAAAAATTTATTCTTAACCAGTTCACGATTGAATGAACGAGGAGATTACGAATGCCTCAACGGAGTGTAGTCGAGGCTCCCAATCCCTTGCGAGAGGGGATACGCATTAAACGCAGCCCTGAACCTTGCGTTATGGTCATTTTTGGAGCGACAGGTGACCTGACGCACAGGAAACTTTTGCCAGCGCTCTACGATTTAGCGGTGGAACACCCGCTACCTGCGGGGTTCTCTGTCGTAGGATTCGCACGGCGTCCCTACAGCGACGAGCAATTCCGCGAGCAGGCACTTGAAGCGATCAATCACCACTCTCGCCAGAAGCCGGCCAATCCGCAGGTTTGGGAGGGCTTTGCGGCGGGTATTCATTACCTGCAATCCGACTTTCACGATATAAAAGGTTATGAGAGACTCAATACGCTGATGAACATGCTCGATCAGCAACGTGGTACCAGTGGGAATCGCATTTTTTATCTTTCGACTCCCCCCAGCCAGTATCCTGAAATCATTCATAACCTTGGCGCGGCTGGCTTGAACAAGAACCGCAAAGGCTGGACGCGCATTATCATCGAAAAACCTTTCGGGCATGACCTGGCCTCAGCATGGGAGCTAAATCGCCAGGTTGCGAAAGTCTTTAAAGAGGATCAGGTCTACCGCATCGACCACTACCTCGGCAAAGAAACTGTGCAGAATATCCTGGTGTTTCGCCTGGCAAACGGCATCTTTGAGCCTGTGTGGAACCGGCGCTATGTTGACCACGTACAAATCACCGTGGCGGAGAACCTCGGTGTGGAGGGTCGCGGGGCTTATTATGAAGAAGCAGGAGCCTTGCGCGACATAGTACAGAACCACGTGCTGCAATTGCTCGCCCTGGTTGCTATGGAACCCCCCATCACCTTCGATGCTGACGCAGTACACGATGAGAAGGTCAAAGTGCTGCATGCCTTGCAACCATTGATCGGGCACGACGTCACCACGCATATCGTTCGCGCCCAATATGGTCCGGGCTGGGTGGGCGGCCAGCAGGTTTGTGGCTACAGGGAGGAGCCAGGGGTCTCGCGTTTCTCGAAAACTGAAACCTATGTGGCGATGAAGGTGTTCATTGATAGCTGGCGCTGGGCAGACGTGCCGTTTTACCTGCGCACAGGCAAGCATTTACCCAAACGGGTCACTGAAATCGCCATTCAGTTCAAGCAAGCCCCTCTCATGCTTTTCAAGCGCAGCGAAGCGTATGGGCAGGTTGAGCCTAACGTGCTTACGTTGCGTATTCAGCCTGACGAGGGCATTTCACTGAAGTTTGGCGCGAAGGTGCCAGGCACCGAGATGCAGATTCGCTCGGTCAATATGGATTTCTTCTATGGATCTTCCTTTGTACGCGAACAACCCGAGGCATACGAACGCCTCCTACTGGATTGTATGCTGGGCGACTCGACGCTCTTTACGCGGCGAGATGAGGTAGAGACCGCATGGACCTTTCTACAGAGTATTCTGGATGAGTGGCAGAATGAGCCTGCTGAAAGCATCTTGACTTACGAATCTGGCTCGTGGGGACCCGAAGCCGCCGATGAGTTCATCTGGCGAGATGGTCGCAGGTGGCGCCGTCCATAACCTGTGAGATACCCCACAGCTAAAGCCAGGGGCATCGCTTTCTGCGAATTTGAAAAGTGCAAAGCTGCACGTCTTATAGTGTAATGTCATCCTTTTTTGCCAGGTTACCGGGAGTATTCGCTATGCAAGAACAATGCCGTTCTTACAAGATCAAAGGAAACTGGAATGACGAATAATACCGCCAATGAGCCAGGAGTACACCTGCCCTGGGCAGGAAAAATGGTGCGTATCGAGGAAATCGAAGACGTACTTGCCACCCTGTGGAAAATATCAGCCGACAACTTGCGCACTGGTGCAAACATCGGGGTACGCACCAGCGTCTTGAATCTCATCATTTGCGCGCCGGACATCGAAACTGCTCAGCAAACAAGCAAAATACTGCGTGAGTTATCGAGCACACACCTTGCCCGTGTCATCATTCTGATTCTTGAAAGCAGCGAGAATACACCTACAGCCATCGGAGCATGGGTTACACTGCGCTGCTTCTCAATAATCTCGGACCTGATGCGCCACTGCTTCGAGCAAACGACGATGTTAGCTTCGGGCGCCGCAGTTCGCTCAGTCGTGAATATTATAGAGCCTTTGCTCAAGCCGGACCTGCCGGTCTACCTGTGGTGGATTGGTGATCCCCCCAGTGAAAGCGATTACACTACCTTTAAAAGGCTCGTTGATATCAGCACCAGGGCGATTGTCGATTCGACCAGTTTTTTCCAACCAGAGCAGGATATTCGCACGCTGGCCAGGCTCCCTCAAGCGTCCCCCGGCTGCGCATTGAGCGATCTCAACTGGGGACGACTTACTCCCTGGCGGGAGTTAATCATCCAGTTTTTCGATGTCCCGCAATACAGATCCTACCTGTCTGGGGTGACTTCTATCGAAATTGAGCATGCCGCCGCGCCGCTTGTCACTCATATGCGTAGCGAACGGGGAGGTGTCTCGCCCAACCCCACACAAGCGCTGCTTCTGGCAGGCTGGCTCAAGGCTGGTCTCGGCCTTTCACTGACAACAGACGCCTATCGTGATTCTGACAGTGGTACCTACCTTTGGAAGGCGGAGCGCATGGCTAATGGGCGTACAACCCGCTCGCTGTCTCCTAGCCCTGGCAGAGCAACAAGGCAGGGGAATCTCGCAAGCATTTCTATTCGCCCACGGGTGAGCTCTGAGATGCGGCCGGGTTCAATTTGCCTTGCACGCCTGGTATGTAAGGTGGAAAACAAACAGGCTATCTTCACAATTAGCCGGGAAGATGATCCGAATCATGTCTTAACCTCAGTCGAGCTTTTACAGGAAATGGGCCCCAAGCGTGCCGTCAATCTTGCAGCGATACATAATGAAAGTGAATTGCTACACGACGAGCTAGAGATACTTGGCCACGACTATCTCTTTGAGCAAACGCTTCAAGAGGTGGCCAACATGCTGGCTGTGGAATAGTAGGGGCCCGATTCATCGCGCCCTGGGGTGGGCAGAGGAGAAATCCATCCGTGCATATCGCAATTTACCCTGATATCGATACACTCAGCCAGCAGGCAGCGCAGTATATCGTACGTATTGCGAACGAATCTATCGTTACCCGCGGTCGATTTACCATAGCTCTATCGGGGGGCACGACACCTAGAGAGCTGTACAGTCTGCTTGGAAGCGAGCCATATCGCAGCCAGATCGATTGGAAGCTCGTGCATATATATTGGGGAGATGAGCGCTGCGTGCCAGCGGATAGCCCTGACAGCAACTATCACATGGCAGACGAAGTACTCCTGAGCAAAATACCTGTCCCCGCGTTTCAGATTCATCGCATGCCTGCCGACCAGCCTGATCGTGGTGCTGCTTCGCAAGAGTACACCGTTGAGATGCGACGCACATTTGGCACAAACGGCATACCCAATTTTGATCTCATTCAGCTTGGCATGGGACCAGAGGGGCACACGGCTTCACTCTTTCCGCACCAGCCATCTCTGCACGAACAACAACGCCTGGTCATGCCAGTATCAGTTCCTAAACCACCGCCTGATCGCCTTACATTTACCCCGCCGTTGTTAAATGCAGCACGAAACATATTGTTTTTGGTAACCGGAAGTGAGAAGGCCGATGCAATACAGGCTGTCCTTGAGGGCCCATACCAGCCAGATGAGTATCCTGCTCAGATCGTGCGCCCAACGAGTGGCGAGGTGGTGTGGATGTTAGACACAGCAGCAGCCGCCAATATACGTGCGAATATATAATGCGTAGGGGTCCGATTATGGAGATAGACAAATTATGGGGATGATTATGGGGGGGCGTAGGGGCCCGATTTATCGCGCCCTGGGGAGGGGAAGACATCCCGCCTGTCTCTTGTAATTGTTATCAGGCATTATCGCGCCCGTGGAAACAGAAACCCAACATCGATATGGAGAAAGATGCAATGACCTATGATCCTCAATATATTATGGATAATCCTGCACGCTGGACAGAAGACGATTTATATAAGGAGGAAGGTTTCCAATTATGATCGGTATTGTTCCCTCCATTTTATCCGCTGATTTCACACGCCTGGGCGAGCAGGTACGCGAGGCGGAGGCAGCAGGCGCCCAGCGCATCCAGATCGACGTGATGGACGGTCACTTTGTGCCCAACATCACTATGGGACCGCTAATCGTCGAAGCAGTACGCCGCTGCACCAGGCTTCCTCTTGAAGCTCACCTGATGATTAGCAACCCTGAACAATACATAGAGGATTTCGCACAGGCTGGGGCCGATGTCATCATTGTGCACCAGGAGGCTAGCCCGCATCTCCACCGCCTCGTCCAGCACATTAGAACAGCAGGGAAAATGGCTGCCGTTGCGCTCACCCCCTCGACGCCCGTCTTGATGCTGGAAGACATCCTTTCCTTACTTGACATGGTGCTAATCATGACCGTCAACCCTGGCTTCGGCGGTCAAGATTTCATTCCTGAAACCCTGCCTAAAATCAGGCGGCTGCGCCAGATGATTACAGAACGGCATCTGCGTTGCGACATCGAGGTTGATGGGGGCATTCACGAGGGCACGGTTCCACTGGTCGTGCAGGCTGGGGCCAATCTGCTCGTTGCTGGCTCCGCTGTTTACAATGAGCACGAAAGCGTCGCAGAGGCGATGGCGAGATTGCGCAACGCAATTTGACGATTGCAGCGTATACAGGTAAGATTATAGAGAGTATCCCTATCGCTATCGATCTCCATCCCAGCGTCATACAATCTCAGGAGGGCTTAATGACTACAGGCGACCTGCTCGGACTCATCCTATCCTACGTCTACGCCTTCTCCCTCCTGCTTATCGTCGAAGCCATCCGGCGCAGGCGCAATTACCCGGTCGATTTCACCCGTAAACTCGTCCATATCGGGGCAGGTATGTGGATCTGGGGCATCCTGTTACTCTTCGATAACTGGTGGTTGGCAATCATCCCTACAGGCAGCTTCATTATTCTCAATGCCCTTTTCCTGCGTTTCCACGTTTTCAGCGCCATGGATCCTAAAGAGGGAGCAACGCCAGGCACTGTCTATTTCGCCTTCTCCTGTACGCTGCTCCTGACGATCTTTCACGCAGGTTGGGAACAGGGTTTTCCCAGAGGATACGAATATTATGCAATGGCGGGCATCATGGCGATGACATGGGGCGATGCCTTTTCTGCCATTATCGGCAAGCGATTTGGGAAGCACTCGTATTCAGTCATTGGCAGCAAAACTCACAAGCGCACCCTCGAAGGCTCGCTGGCAGGATTTGTCTTCACATTCGTTGCTGTTGCAATTACACTGGCTATCCTCTCACCGCTGAGTCTACCATTGATCTTGTTAGCTGCACTCATCGCGGCAGTCGTGGAAACGCTCCTGGAGGCAATCTCTCCATGGGGAACGGATAACCTGACAGTACCGATAGCGGTTTCAATTGCGCTATTCTGGTTGGGGTTTTAAAAGTCAGGCAAGGTTTAATGTTAAGAAAGTCCTTGACAGTTTGAACAGTCACACCATGTCGCCCTGAGCACGTTCGCTTCGCTCAGTGTGAACTCCGCGAAGGGCCTATCGCGATGGGCAGCGAGATGCTTCCCCTTCGCTGCGCTCAGGGCTTCGGCTCACTCGCTCAGCATGACAGGGTTGGACCTTGTTGTAAACAGAACCTGGAAAGGCGTAGCGCTACATGCACGACGATATCACCGATCTACCCGGTATACGCGTAGGACATGATACGAACCTGGAAGCAGGCACCGGCTGTACTGTCATCCTGTGCGATCCCCCCTCGATAGGTGGGGTCGATGTACGTGGAAGTGCGCCAGCGACTCGCGAAACCGACCTCTTGCGCCCCATGAATCTTATAGAGGAAGTCAATGCCGTTTTACTCACGGGAGGAAGCGCTTATGGCCTCGACGCGGCCGGCGGCGTCATGCGTTACCTGGAAGAACATGACATTGGCTATCAGACAGGCGTGGCGCGCGTGCCAATCGTCCCGGCGGCGGCTATCCAGGATCTGACATTTGGCTCCGCTCATGCCCGCCCTGATGCAACCGCAGGCTACCGCGCATGCGAAAACGCCACGGCAGAACCCGTCATGCAGGGCAACGCAGGCGCGGGCACAGGAGCAACCGTGGGCAAGATGGCGGGGCCTCTCTTCGCCATGAAGGGTGGTCTTGGCTCAGCCAGCACGCAGCTAAGTGATGGCACGCTGGTCGGAGCATTGGTCGCCGTCAATGCAGCTGGCGATGTGATTGATCCGCAAACACAGCAGATAATTGCGGGCGCCCGCAATCCTACAGGACAGGGTTTCCTTGCCCTCAACCCTTTTGGCAATACCACAATCGCAGTGGTCGCTACCAATGCCTCACTTACCAAAGAGCAGGTCAACAAAGTCGCGCAAATGGCACACGATGGCATGGCACAGTCTATTCGTCCTGCGCATACCATGTTTGATGGTGACGTTATCTTTGCTCTGGCGCTGGGACCAAAATCGCAAATCATCACGAATTCCACAATAGCTGCTTCACAAACCAGCATGATCGGCGCCGCAGCAGCAATCACGCTCGCGCGAGCTATTGTCAAAGCCGTCCGTCAAGCAGACGACCTACATGGAGTACCAGCCGCCAGCCATTGAGCATTTACTCGCTCAAGGTTGTAACATTAGAAGTAAGACGATCCCTCCACTAATCAGCATGACTACAATACAGGCCAGGATAACAAGTGGGAATGCATAGGTTCGAGCTTCAGCAGCCACATCAGGTGATTGCCCGGTGGCACGTCGCTCCGTTCGAGCAGGCAGCTCTCGCTTCGCTGTTAAAGTTTTCAAACCACCTGTAGCGAGGTCCCAGGAGTGAGTTGCAAAGTTAGTAGCACGCTCATGACTAATCTTGGCAGAGGATTCAACCTCAGAACCAGGGGGCATTGGAGAGGCAGAAGAAAGAGCAGAATGTGGAGGAGTTACGGGCATCGAGTGGGTCGGAGCAGTCGAGTGTGGTTGTTGCGATAGCAATCTCGGAGACTGAGCATCAGGTGTTGGAAAAGTCACAGTTTTTCTCCACCAGGGGACCAGAGGCCAACTGTACCTCAAAGAAACAATGTACATTAAAACGCACTACAACATACGTTACTATCTATAGCATCTATTGTAGTCAACGAATGGGAAGTATCAAGGTAACCATTACTAATTGCTGCATGCGGGAAATGCGTGAATGAGGACCAGGGCCGATAAATCGGCGGTGGGCGCGATAAATCGGCCCCTACGGGTTCCCGGATTGAGGGAATAGACCACTAATGGACATGCACACCGGGTCCTTACGAATCGTCCAACAACTGCAACAGCGCATTGAGTATGCGAGCCGTCGCACCCCAAATACGGTATGAGCCATAATTATAAAAGTAAACCGTACGCCGCATGCCATCCCGCATCCATTCCTCGGTGTGAAAAATTGCAGGATCGGCAAGCCCCTGCAAGGGCAGAAGAAGAACTTCCGCGACCTCGCTTGTTTGCAGCCGTAATAACCCGGGACCCTCCGGCAGGAACGCTACAACCGGGGTAATCAAAAAATTGCTCACGACGGTGAATACCGGCTGCATGATACCTAAAACTTCTACTCTGGATGGGTCTAATCCTATCTCCTCTTGAGCTTCGCGCATTGCCGTTTCGATCAGTGAAACGTCTGTAGGATCCACGGCGCCCCCAGGGAAGGCTATTTCTCCCCGGTGCGCACGAAGCGTACTTGCGCGGCGAATAAATGCCAGGTAGATTTCATTCTGTTGCTCAAAAAGCCCCATCAGCACAGACGCTTTACGAGCAGCCGGGCGAAAACCCTCCAACTCATCAACCAGCGCATCAGCACGCTCTACCGTCTCCAGCCGCTCACGCAGGGCCAGTATGATCTCTTTACTATTGCTTAAATCCATGCAAATATTTTAGCACAAAATGTTCCTTACTCTGCTGTTTGTTCAAAAGCTGGTGGCTCAGCATCCATTAGGGGGACGGCGGGCGACCAGAAAGGCCCACCCAGGGCGCGATAATGCAGATTAACAAAATAATCCGGGAATATTTGGCCGTGCATCTGGCCGATGAATCGGCGATGGGCGCGATAAATGACTCTGTTGGGAAATGGTAGTCCAGACACGTGAACGAGTCCCATCTGCTATACTCAGGGAAAGAGAACGTCGCCATCGGGAGGGAGATGGCCTCCCAGGCTGGAACACGAAA
>Ga0187846_10001026_pt1 | contig 15975 bp, 16 predicted proteins | sample TC_taG_FD_161473 | JGI IMG/M metagenome (GOLD analysis project Ga0187846, IMG submission 161473) | Biofilm microbial communities from the roof of an iron ore cave, State of Minas Gerais, Brazil - TC_06 Biofilm (v2) | ecosystem: Environmental > Terrestrial > Deep subsurface > Cave > Wall biofilm...
GGTTATCCGACCTGCTCGTATAAGGGAGGTGCGCCGGGATTCGTACGCGTGGTTGACCCGAAGACGATCGTATTCCCTTACCTCGGTCTCGTCGTCGCCATCGCCCAGCAGCCGATTCAACATATCCCTCAACTCGATGGCCTCACCTCTCAGGTGGTTGTCGTCGGCGCTGGCGTTCATGCGGGCGACTCGACTCTGAAAGCTGATGCACCCGGCCCGGAAGGATTGGGGGCTGCTGTTGTAACCGCGGTTGATCGGCGTGAACGGCTTCGAGCCTTCGGCTGATTCGTTGGCGGTTGCTTGCAGTGGACCCCGCCTGACTTCGAGATTGGTACCGGGGTCGGACGTCTGGCTGTCGTGCAAGGCGGACCTCCAAGCCAGTTATCTCGCGGGTCGAGCGGGCTGCGGCTTCCCATACATCATCGTCTTCGTCGATGACGGTGCTCGGCAGGATCACTTTCTCTTTCAACTCTGGTAACTGGACGAAATAAAAGGTAATGAGCAGGCAGTATCGCAACGAAGGTGGTAATACAGTCTTCGTCCCGCGACGAAGGTAAAGGGGCAGTGTCCATGGTAGTCGTGCCTCCGCCTGCCGGGCGAGTTGGCTTGTGTCTCGTCTCCACTGCCCCGGGGGCTGCCGCCACGAACCCGCAGAGCAGCGTGCCGCAAGAGCATGGGCTTTCGAAATGCGCTGAATTGCGCTGTGAGCCTTTGGGTTGGGAGTTGGGCGACTGGGGTTTGCAGATTGTAGCGCAGGCTCCTTTGTGACATCGTCGGGTCGAAAGGGCGGAAACAAAACGGAAATTACGGATGAAGAGAACTACTCGGGAGGGGCTATATGAAGTCCGTTCAAATCGGTTTGCTGATGGCTGCAATCACAACAGGAATATTCATTCGATCTGCGCACGCTGGGGTGCAGCAGTATAATCAGGATTTTGAGTCGCCGTCCCCACCCCCGGACTGGTACACGTATGGAGGAGCAGGTTTTGACTATGGGAAGAATCTAGCTCACAACGGGAAAGGTAACGCGTGGGTGCGCGCAACCCACGGCTGGAACGCGGTGAATGTTTGGGTGCCTATGCCTCCGAATAGCGATTGTTACGTACAGGCGTGGATCAGACTCTCTCCCAATCTTACCTACGGCTACATGACTATTCGTGGTGGTGATGGAACGACGTTCGGACCACCTATACACGAGACCCCACTGACGGGGCCGGGACAACCTAATCCGCAGAACGCGAACTACAATCTCTATGGCTTCAAGTTTAATTCCGGAAATAGCAGTCAACTTTTATTCTACGTCGGACTCTGGGGGAATGGGAGCGATGCTTGGGAGCAGGTTGACGATGTCGGGCTCTCGTGCTCGACGCCTTTTTGACGTGAAGCATCATGCCGATCTGTTACCCAGTTTCCCAAACCGCCCAAACTCCCAACCCAACGCCTGGAGTGCACCAATAAAAAACCCTGGACCTCGGCGTCCACCCCCGAGCTACAACGGCAACGGCATGTTCCTGTCGATGGGGAATATCGGCGGGAATCATAAGGTTGGGCTGTTATTTATCGATTTCGAGACGCCCCATCGGGTGCGCGTGCACGGCGACGCGCACATCGACCGGGAGGATCCGCTACTTGCTGAGTTCCCCGGCGCCGAGCTGCTGGTGCGCGTGACCGTTCAAGAGACGTTCATCAATTGCCCGCGCTATGTGCACAAATATCAACGCGTCCAGACTTCGAAGTATGCGCCGCAGGGCGGATGCGCGCCGCCGCCTCCGCCACAGTGGAAGCGTATCGATGCCATGCAGGACGTGCTGCCGAAGCGTGAGAAAGGCGTTGCAGAGAAGCTCGGCGGAACGATCACATTCGAGGAATACGTCGCGGCGGTGAGTAAAGGTGAGGGCTAAGACTGTGCTCAGGGTTTAGCAAAGGGTTTGATGGCGCCACGCTTGATGCCGACTTGGGTCCGCTTTTATCTGATCGGCAGGGTGTTTCGACGATTTCCGGGAAATAGGTACCGTCCGAAAAGACCATACCCAAAAATGCCCGGCGATCCCGCCCAGACTGGCTGAAGCCGCTCAGCCCTTTGAGAGCGCACTCGGATGATTACCTGTTCAAGAATGTGCGTGGCGAACCAATTGAGCCGGCAAATTTCTACGACCTCTTTCGGCATGCACAACGTGCCCTGGAAGTCTGGCCACTCCGGGACCTCGATTCTACAAAAGACACTTATATATATCGCTGGCGCTTACGAATGGCGTGAGCCTGACCTGGCTATCCGAGCAGACAGGTGTGGCGGTCGCGACTATCTTGAAGCATTAGGGGCGTTTTGTGCATTCATCGCAAACGGACGCCATAGAGCTCGCCCGAATCGACCGCGAACAGCCTTCGCTTGAGGCCGTGCAGTTTGAACACCACTTTGGACACCGGGACTTGCGTATTGGAAAAAACCCGCGATTTTCCTCGATTTCAGTGGCGTCCCCGACGGGATTTGAACCCGTGTTACCGACGTGAAAGGTGGAAAGAATGCTGTTCGCAGGTGTTCGCCACTAACAAAATCATTGGGTTTTCAGTCCGCCGATGTCCGCATCTGACGCCCGTATTCATCGCGGTGGCTGTCAAATTGGCTGTCAATCTCAGGCATGGCAGAAAGAACTCTTTCAGCGCAGCTCCCCGGCTGGCTAGCTATCAAGTCTGAGTGTGGATTCGTCCATAGATCAGAACCCGAGCGCATAGATCAGAATTCCGTGATCGCGTCTTCTTTGATAGTCAATGCATACTCCTTCCTCCCTACGCGCAAGGTCGCCCTTCCCCTACCGCCTGAATCGTGATCGGAACGCGCGCAGAATGATCCGCCAGAAGGGCACCGCGCCGGTGTCGAATAAGAACCAACTTCCGCCATTGGTCGGCCAGGAGTACCTGGAGCTCGCGGTCCTTGCCCTCGCCAATCTCGCGAGGCAGCTGAATAGCTTCGCTCATGACGCGATAGTTTTACTTAATTATGGCTGCCTTGTGATATCAGCTAGCCCGCCGATAATCACGGAGGCTCGCGCCCCGACGACGTTTACCGCGCGACCATTCCACCGTCGACTACCATCGGGTGACCGGTGACAAAGGAGGCCGCATCAGAAAGTAGCCAGACGACTGCCTGCGCAATCTCTTCGGGTTTACCCATGCGGCCTATGGGCTCTGCGTTTATCCATGTCTGTTCATCGATATCGCCCTTATCGATAACCCGCTCGACCATCGGAGTACGGATAACCCCAGGGCAGACGCAATTCACGCGAATATTCTTCGCGGCATATTCGAGAGCGGCGTCCGCGTGAGCCCCACGACGCCGTGCTTGGAAGCATGGTAAGCAGGAGCTACGGGGCCGCCGACCAGGCCGGCGACCGACGCGGTATTGACGATTGTGCCACCACCCTGCTTGAGCATCTGCGGTATTTCGTACTTCATGCATAGCCAGACGCCCTTGAGATTGATCGCTATGGTGCGGTCGAAGTTTTCCTCGCTGCATTCGACGGTACCGTGCACGAATGTGCCTTCAATCCCGGCGTTGTTGAAGGCGCAATCGAGACGGCCGTAGGTTTCGAGCGTCTTAGCGACCATCGCCTCGACCTGTTTGGCTGCCGAAACATCGGTATGCACAAAGCTCGTCATACCGCCGGCATCTTTAATCATTCTGACGGTGCGCTCGCCGCCCTCTTGAACATAGTCGGCGATCATCACGCTGGCGCCCTCTTGCGCCGATTTCAGAGCGGTGGCCCGGCCGATTCCGGAACCACCGCCTGTAATCAGCGCAACCTTGCCTTCCAGCAGACCCGGCATGTGAGTGTCCTCCTTTGAATATCGCAAATCACTTAACTTTAGTTCAGACCTTCAGCCGTCTCAAAACTCCGATTCGAAGTCTAGGTCAGATGAGCATCCAACATCAGCGCGTGGTCAAGCTGCGCAAACAGATCCCCAAGATTCATCTGTGTGACCACTGCTTGAATCGCTTCCAGCCATCCGACCTCAGTGATCTATTCTGAAATTTGCCATCACCCCAACTAAGACGGCGGCAGCCTCGAACGCGCTGAGGTGTGACCCATGAACGCAACAGCGACCGCCCGATCCGCGGGGTCACCTCCATGTATAACTCCTATTTCCCTAATGCTCTGTTATTTGCCTGCGTGACTTGTGGTTTAATCTCGCTTAAATGCAACGGCAGTTTGCACAGAGATGAGTCGGCATCGCCATTCTCTTCATGGTGGACCGAGCCGTACGGGAGAGTGGAAGCGGCGGCGTGCACGGCGGTGGAGTCATCAGTTACGCGCTGGTGGTGCCATTGCTCACGTTGCGGCAAAGCGGCTGGCGCAGCGCGGACATGCTCTGAAGTTGGTAGAGAAGCGGCGTCAGCGCGGCGTGCTAGACGGCCACATGCGGATGATGCGGCTTGCCAGAACCCTCAAGCGCGAGGAACGGAAAGAGGCAAGGCGGCTGCCCGAGCGGCTGACAACGGTGCGGGAAGTTAACATGGCACGGGCGCAATATGGCACCGGTCCGGTCTCTGGTACGCGACCTGTTCGGCAGCTGTTGCCGGGAGAGCGTTGTGACTATCCCGTGGTGCCGCTACGCGGGTGCGTGTGCCCTCAATGTCGGTGGACGTTCGGCAAAGATATTGAGCCGCACCCGGTGGGCGGGGTACCAATGGATATTGCGCCCTGCGGTTACCCTGGCTGTCTCTGTGGAGGCTGGCTTCCCGGCCACACGCCACTTGAGCTACGGCGGATCTTAACCCGGCATCGCTTCAGATACTGAGTTTGCAATGGTTGGACCTGGAAGTGTCAGCGCGAGCTGCACACAAATCCGGCGACAGTCTCCCAACATCATGGGGTTGGAGAGCTAGCGCGGTAGCGGGGTTGCTGGGATGGAAAAAACGCGGGGGGGGGAGGCGCCAGGCCTCTTGCTACTAGAATAGCGTCTGAGCGACTCGGAAGGTCGCTTCGCTGGATGGTAAACAACCAGCGTCAATTTGCTTGCTTAGCGTCGGGCTTAATCTGGCGCTCAATGCACCAGCGTTCAAGTTGTTCGACGTTAAAACGCCATTCATAGCCCACCCTGAAGGCGGGCAACTGCCTGGCCTTAATCAGACGATAGACGGTGCTCGGACTTAGTTTCATGTAGCGGGCCAGGTCCTGCACGGTCAGCACCGGAGCGACATCAGACAAACTGCGTCTCATGGCTTTCTCCTGCTATTTTGACGCAGGACTCAGCCAAGAAATTCGCAATCATACTTAACTCCTCAACGACCTCAATCTCTACAAAGACAGCGCGACCGAACCGCAGGGGATGACTCGGGGGGAAGGTAAACGGTACTTGGCTTCTGTGCCAGGCAGGATAGCCAATAGAGAGTGCTATGACGCATACGAATATAGAAAATGTAAAATTTAGTCTTTGATACAATACGCCGACCTTGGCTTCTGATTTGTGTAGTCCTTTGCTGTTATACTGTGCTTGTGACCTGCTCCAAATGTCGCCAGGCCGAGCGACTATCCGGTCAGAGATGGTGCCGGGCGTGTCTCACCGGCTATGCGCGCGACCGCCGAGTTCGCCGCCGCCTTGGAAAGCCTCAGGTACTACTGCGCGAGGCTAAAGACCAAATCGAGGCAGTGTTACGCGCTAACCGCTGTTTCTCGCTGTGGCCGAATTGTTGTAATGGAATCCATCTACGCCCGTCACTGCGATCGGGTCCAGGCCCTATAGATTGCCCGTGCCCCTGCCACAAAGCTCGCGATTGGCTCCAAGCTAAACGCGTTACATTCCTGTTATACGGGATCCGAGACGTTTGAATCCTGGCAGGAGGGTTAAACCATATCAAGTGTGAACAACTTGAGATGCAGAGACTTCGCATAGCAGACACATGAAAACCCTTGTGCTGTGAGGGTTTCGACTCAAAAACAGAAGGTGATGCCCACCTGATTGACCAACGGCCAGCGTCACGGCAACCATAGTGTATGGGCATGCCTCCACATCTCGAAGCTTGGTGGCGACAACATCCCGAGCGCTGGAGTCAGCGACCCCGGCACGCTCACGGATTCCCGGCGGATGGATCTCAAGGCCAGCAGATCGACTGGTTCCGACGGCGATTCCTAAAGCTCGCCGATAAGGCTTCCAGCATCAAAGAAGAGGGCGAGTTTCTGAAGCTCGCGTTCATGGCGACGTTGAAGGGAGAGTCCGCCTTCGCAGCCGATGAAATAGAAGCGAAGGACCAAGAGCAAATGGAGCGTGCGCTCCAGAAGTTCGAAGAAGGCCGGGCGCGATGGGAAGCAGACAAGCGCGGCGCGGAGATCATCAAGCACTTTCAGAATACGACTTATCGGACCAAGGATCGGGACCGGCCAGAGTAGGCGCCTTTCACACACCGAGTAAGCGCGCTGCTCGAATTGTCAAGTAGGGGCTGAACGGACTGGGTCTCATCCCCAAAAATCCTCCCTGAACACTGACGCTCTCCGCTTCCTAAACAAACCCTCCAAACGCGACTCGCGACGACACGGCGCTATAAACGGTTAATTCTTGCTTCTGTTCAATTTCTTATTTTCTGGTCTCAGACTATCTCTAATCACCTAATTGGTACTTGTCATTGCTATGCGCGCCTGTAAGATTTGCCACATCGGGCAGATCTTTATCGCCCGCCAGGGAGGGACATATGCGACGCGCGGTAGCGAAATTCTCGATGCTTCTGTTGGTGAGTGTAAGTCTAGTGCCGACGGCCGAAGCTCGGACTAATCTCAACGGTACATATGTTTTCTTCGGCGACCGAGCGTGTACTCTTTCGTCGACATCGAGCAGCAAACAATAACCACCGATGAGCCTGGCGGAGGCTCATTCACCCAATACCGGCTGTGCGCAAGATCCGGCCTGCGAGCGAGGACGAAATGAGTTTTCTGTGCCTACCTTTCATTCGGTTCCGCTTGTAGCTTAGCCACTAAGGAGGCATCGCGCGCCGAACGTTCAGCATTCATGTTTGTTTGCAGCGATGGGAGACTTGTCAACAAAAGTCTTTCCATCAATCGTACGCATAAGGACCTCAGCGACTAGCTGAACCCGTATGAATTAGAGCGGAAATCCCTATTTCTCAAGAAGCTCGCGCAACCGGGTCTTCAGCGCCATCTCTGCCGGCGAGCGAGCGTTCGATTCAAGCCAGGCCTCGAAATCGCGCATCCGGACCATGTGCTCGATTTCAGGTTGCTTGACCACGACTCTAACGGTCGTCTGACCGTGCCCGATGTCCCCCGCCCAATCGGCTTCGCGCAACGCGGCCAAGCCGCGAGCGACGGCTTCGAACAGGCTGTCCGCAGTGACCTCGACACTATGCTCGACGCCATCGATGTCGCGACCGGTGACTCTGCAAGTCCGAAGCGCCCTGAAGTCTGGTACCAAATTCGTCGTTTATTCCCTAGCAGCAAGCATTCACCCAGTCGTCAACTCCATGCTCAAATAATCTATTGCAACTAACTTGATGATTTGATGAGATTTCTTGTACTCAGCCTATCGAACCGCAGATCAAGGTTATGCGGCGGCCGCGGCTGACGTGAATGAGGTTAACGCCGCTTAAGCCAGACTCGGAGCGCTGCAACGAATGTCGTCGCCGCGCGAGCTACAGAGTTCGAATCCGCAATACGAGTAGAATCTTGTTTTGCAGCCGCTGCGCCGTCCGGCTCGTCGTAGGACTAGTCGAGCTTATCGCCACTATCGAACCGCGGCGTTCCGCCGTCCAGAAGGCCAGACGCAAACCGCTAATTCGTAAATTCTAGACTCGACAGAACTTTAGCCTGTCAGTTCATCAAGCAACGCCTTCGCCTCTTTCAGGTCGGCGGTCTCGAAGCCCTGGTGAACCCAGTTTTAGATTTCGACGAGTAGGGCGCGAGCCTCATCATGGCAACTTGCCAGCAGGCGCGAGAGCCTCGTGGTCGCGCGTAACTCCCACGACCTTGCCGCATGGCGTTGAGCTTTTCCATGGAGGTCCGAAAGCATTGCTGGCCTCTGCAAGGCCGGATAGATCCGCTACCAGCCTAATAATCGCAAAAGACCCAAGTCGTGGTTTGGGGCGAGATGACTGAGATATCCCCGCTCGGTACGGAACTGCCGTCGTAATTGTTCATCAGCATCGACGACCCTGGTGCCAAGTAGATATCGGCAGTGGTCGCCTTATTGTTGGTGCCAATAGCGAAGTTCATCGAACTTGTGCCTGTATTTTGGATAAACATATAGCGCCGGCCGACTCCAGTATCGTTGGCGGCCACAACCTGGCTTGGCGTGGAGATCGCGGTACCATGCGCAGTGCAGACCGCCCAGGCTCCCGCCGGCGCGACCACCAATATCGCCATCGCGACCACCGCGTGAACGAGACCAATCACATAGGTCATCTAGTGCCTCCTTGAGCCGACACCCCGACACACTGCGAGGCTGCTGGCGGCTCGTATCCCGGCCGCCGCCAGTATCCGCGCGGACTCATCGTGCTGGATCTCGAAGATGCGCCCTGCACTGAGCATCAAAATCGGTGGAAGGCTTCACGAAGGGGCTTTGGCACCTCAGTAGATGTCAACAAACGGTGACCAATTTGAATATGTACCTCTCGGGCGTTCGACTGAACAGATGACATAGTCACCCGTAGCAAATACCACCGCCTCGTCGGCAATGATTCGATGATCTCAACGATGGTGTCAGCGACTCTGAAGCTTTAGCGACTCAATTCATCGAGTAGCGCCTTCGCCACTTTCAAGTCGGCGGTGTCGAAACCCTCTGTGAACCAGTTGTAGATTTCTGCGAGCATCGCGCGCGCCTCATCACGACGACCTTGCGAGGCGAGCAGCCGCGCGAGGCTCATCGTTGCACGCAGCTCCAAACTTCTAGCGCCCATCTTGCACGTTAGCGCTAGAGCCTCACGGAAATCTGCCTCGGCTGGCTCACTCTGCGCTTGCTTCAGCCGCAGTTCGCCTCGCAGCCGCAACGCCTCGGGCCGATAGAGCAACTCTTCCGGATGTACGAGAAGTGCTCGCTCAACCGTGTGGAGTGCGTCGTTAAACGCTCCTGCCAGGGCCTGAGCCTCCGCCAGCCGCGTAGTCAAAAGGGCATCACCGATGTGGAGGCCGTGCTCGAACGCTCTCGTTATTCCGTGAGCAAGCAGGTCAATGCCCTCGTTTGTATCACCCAGATACGCTCGTACATAAGCCAGATTGCAGCGATTAAGGGCAATAAAATCGGGTATTTGAAACTTTTCAGACAGTTCGAGCGAGCGGAGGTGCAACCGCTGCGCTTGCTCATACTCCCTCATCCAACAATGGAGTCCACCAGCATGAAAGTCAGCCCACGCTAGTTCGGCGGGGTTGCTTTGGTTGGCCCCCGCGAGTGCCTCGGCTATTCGCTTCCGCGCTAGCTCTGGTCGCCCAAGCAGCCACGCATTCCAAGCCCCCTCGCCAAACGCATTTGGGCGGGCTGTGCCAGCCATGGCCTGGCGGAAACCCGGGTCATCGAAGAACTTCAGCCCCGCCTCGAAATGGTCCTCAGCTCCAGTGAGGTCGCCGCGCCAGTGTCGCACCATTATTTGCAATTCATATGCGAGCGCGAGATTGGTGGGACTGCCGTCACGATGAGCTATTTCGAGTGCCTGGTCCGCGAGTATAGCTGCTGCGGCGAAATTCCCGGCGGCGAAAGTGGTGCGGCCTTTAAAAATCACCAAGTTTACTAGCTGGGCTAGATTACCAGTCTTCTCTGCCAATGCGGTTGCGCGCGCATTAGCCTTTAAGATTTCAGGAGCAGCGTACCCTGATGTCATGGGAAGTATCCCAAGGAGCGATTGGCTCAGCTCTAATTCGCGGAGATCTCGTTCAGGCGACTCTGGTAACAGCTTGAACAAAGCAAGCGCCTGCTCGTAATTCCCCTGTGCCTCACTGAAGGCGCCCAGTGCCTCCGCCCCCTGTCCCGCCTTGGACCATTCGTTAATGGCGGAATGGGCTTCTCCCGCTTCGGTCCAGTGACGGGCCAGGACCTCAGGATGCGCCTGCTTGAGTGCAGAGAATCGTTCATCGATCGCCCGCGCTACCAGCCTGTGCAATTCCTTGCGCCGGCTCTTGAGCAGCGCCTCGTAGGCCGCATCGCGGATCAGAGCATGCTTGAACTCGTAGATCGCCTCGGGCGCTATACCGCGGAAGTAAAGCAGGTCCGCGTCGGTTAATTTGTGCAGCTCACTTTCGAGTTCTGATTCAGTGCCTGGCTGCAACGCATGAAGCAATTCGTAGGAAAACTCCCCACCAATAACTGAGGCAAGCTGGAGCACACTTTTGGCTGAGCCGAGCCGGTCCAGTCGCGCCATCAACGAGTCATGCAACGTCACCGGAATTGCACGCGCGCTCATGCCCCCACTCTCCAGCACCGCGCGCGTCAGCTCTTCGACAAAGAGCGGATTGCCGCCGGTGCGTTCGATGACTGTATCGATACTTTGGTTATTGAGGGCATTGCGCGCCGCGACCTGGGCCACCATTTCGCGCACGTCATGGACGCTCAGGCGGTTGAGCGTGATTTGAGTATGATGCGAGCGCATCGGCCATTGAGGGTGAAACTCGGGGCGAGCCGTGCAGATCATCATGAGCGGCACCGTCACACCCTGCTCGCCCCACAGTTGTACGAGCTCCAACGTCGATGGGTCGAGCCAGTGGAGGTCTTCGATCACCATCACGACCGGCTGCAACCTGGCTGCACCGAAAACCCATCCCGTCAGTGCGGCCAGCAACCGTCGGCGCCTCTGCTCTGGAGCCAACGCGATGGCTGGATAACGCTCGCCTACCCGAAGTGGCAGCAGATCCGCGATCAGCGCCACGGAATCTTCGGGCTTGAGGCCAGCCGCAACCAATACTCGGTCCAGATGGTCAAGTTGTTCTTTTTCTGATGCGCACCTCGCGGGCTCGTTTGCTCGAGTACGCTCCGCTTCGCCTGGTGCTTTAAGGTCCAGCCATTGCGAGAGCATTTCGGTGACTGCATGAAAAGGACTGTTCTCGAAGAATGGTTCCCCCGCGCTCTCCATCCAACTATGAGGCGTATCACGGATACGATCATGGAACTCCGCCACTAGGCGTGACTTGCCGATTCCCGCTTCACCGATCACAAGCACAAGCTGACCTTCGCCGTCGCGCGCATGTTCCCAACGGCTGAGTAAAAGCCGCAACTCCTCCTCGCGGCCAACGAACGGTGTGAGTCCGCGTGCCGCCGCAAGCCGTCCCCGAACTCCGCTTGGACGCAGGACTCGATAGAGCTGGACGGGGTTGGCGACGCCCTTTAGTTCCTGGGCCCCGCGCTCTTCAACCACAAACAGGCCGGAGAGAAGGCGATGGGTCGCGCCGGTTATCAGCACGGTATCGGGAGCGGCGGCGGTTTGTACGCGCGCCGCGATATTAGGAGTTTCTCCGAAGACATCGGCGTCTTTGCCGGCACCGGGACCAACCACCACCGCGCCTGAATCGATGCCGACCCTTAAGGAGATTTTCAGGTTCATTGGCTTTTGGTTGAGTTGCGATACTGCTTCGAGGATAGCCAGGCCGGCGCGGGCGGCACGCTCAGCATCATTCTCGTGAGCCTCAGGCCAGCCGAAATAGGCCATTACGCCATCACCGAGATACTGAGCGACGTGACCGCCGTAGCGAGTTATCGCTTCGGTCGCGGCGCGATGATACGAACCGATGACCTCCCGCCATTCTTCGGGATCGAGCCGGGCGGCGATTTCGGTCGAGCCGACCAAGTCGCAAAACAACACTGTCAGATGGCGCCGTTCTCCCGCGAGCCCGGGCTTGCGCGATTCAGATTCGGTGTCACGCTTGCCGAGAGGGCCAAGCGAGCTCCGCACTGTGAACAGAATTTGGCTTCGCGTACATTGTCGGCCGAGCATTTAGGGCAGGTCCTTCCGAGTGGCGTTCCACACTGATTACAAAACCGCGAGCCCGTTGCATTATCGATTCCGCAATTCGAGCACCGCATCGGCACACCCGAAGGAAGCCAGCTGGATGGTCTTCTGTGTATCACCCGAGGCTGGTTGATGGCTACCAGGCCCGTTAAGGACGTACGAACTCACGAGGGGCTGGGCTAAGGTGACCATCTGAGACGGTCTTGTTGCCAACCGTCCCGTCTGTTGGCTTGGATTCAGGCCTCAGCAATTCACCGGCAGTTAAGTGGCTTGACCGTGCTGACGGAAAGTTACTAGAAATCCAGGCTATGAGAAGATCCTTTCATGTTGCCTTTGCCACTTTGATCTTGCTCTTCTGGGCCTGCACCAGCCTTCGAACACCACCAACTGTTCAACCACCCTCAGTCCCAGTGGCCACTTCGCTGGCGCCCAAGCCTCAAGCCTCACCCACTCCAACGCGGGAGAGTATGCTCGCAGTTCCACCCCGTGCCATCTCCGCGCCCAGTCGCGTTGGCCCCGCAGCTCTATATCCGAGCCAGGAACTCACTCCGGGTAAGGCTGACACGTTGGATGTCGCGGATCTCACCCGGCGATACACGGACAATTGCCCCAGACATATGCAGAGCTGCACCTACTCCGAGGCCCATCGTAATGTGCCCAAAGAGGTGCATGACCAGGTTTATAACGAATACAACGTTCCGGATTCGGAACGGAACAGTACATCGGGAGAGGTTGATCACTTCTGGCCGCTTTGCGCCGGAGGTTCGAATGAGCCCAGCAATCTCTGGTATCAGCCGGCGGAAAATGCGTGGCAAGGGGAAAACCTCGGATATCACGAAAAAGATTGGCTAGAAGACGAAATTTGCAAGCAGATCAAAGCCGGGCAGCTTGATCCCGACGAGGCTTACAAAAAGCTCACGACCGACTGGGTTGTGTATTATCACGAAGAACGGCAGCGGGCGAGCTTCTGACGCCGGTAGCGACAAGGAGTAAACGTCGATAGGCGGCACTAAAACGACTTACGGGGAAAACTTTGGACTGACGGCACCCTTCGGAGCAGCGGCTCATTCTCGAACAACGTCACGGGCCTCCTTGTCACTGCGAATGCCGGCGAAGCGCGGATGACGTAATCGGTTATCCGAGGTCCACTCCAGAAACTCGATGCGGGCGACGATGAATGGATCCAGCCACCGGCACAGCGCCATTTTTGCGGCAGTTAGGCCCTCACCCCAGCGCCCTTCGCCGCGATCCGGCAGATTTGCGAACGGGCATCGCGCCACCTGGAGCTCTTCAAAGTGCGTTAGCAGGACCCGACGGAATTCCGGAAAGAAGCCAGCACGGACGCTAGCGGCGTACATGAGATTGCGACCCTCGTAATACCCGACCAGGATTGAATCGAGTGCATCGCCATTCGGAATGTAACCGCCGATCACGAACTCCTGTCCTCGATTAGCTCGCCACTTGAGCCAATTGGCAGAGCGCTCGCCTGAGCGGTATTGGCTCCCGGCGCGCTTGGCAATGATCCCTTCGAGCTGATGCTTATTCACGGCTCGCATCAATTCTGAAAGCGGTACGTTGAAGGTTTCCGAATAGCGGATTGCGTCGGGTAGTGGTGTGACGATCTCGCAGGAGCTGTTCACGGCGTTCGAGCTGCTGAGCCTTGCGACGATTCGCCTAGATTCGCCCGGAATACACCGCCCACCCTGTGGTATTCTCGATAAAGCTAACAGTGCTAGAACTTGTCAATAGGACAACGTTTGTTGTGGCGCCATAAATGTTGTTGGCGGGAGAGGGTAGCAAGCGGAGACAATTGGCGCGCCGCTTTGGGGGATGAAAATCCAATTTCTTTCAGAAGAGTTTCTTGGTCGGGATGAATGCTTTGGGCTATATATGCAGGCGAGCACATATAAGCTCCCGCGCATTCAAATGGAGTTTGATGCAAACGAGGTTTTGCATATCGTTTGCAGCGAACCGGAGCTAATCGCCCTTCTTGCCGGACTGATTGCCCTTCAGGCTTGGACGTATGGACTAGGAGAGGATGGCGTCCCACTCCCTGAACGGCGACCACTCCTCGTCGTCACTGACACACCCGGTCGATTCGGCGAAGCTTTTCTGCAGCTTCGGCTTCCCATAGAGCAGATCGAACCGCTTTGCAGGAGACGCAGAATCAAACTATTCGAAAAAACCGGCCAAGCCGGAATTGACGCTGCAAGCTACTGGGAAAATCTGGTCCGTGAAGGAGACCCGAGAAACCGATTTCATAATTTCTTTCCGGCTTATGCGGTCCTCCGTTCAGATGCCGAGCCGAAACCGATTTCGGATAGGGAATTCCTCGGCCGTGCAGACGATGCAGGACCGGCCGTCCTCATTTCACGGTGCACCGATCGCGAGCATGTCAGAAAGCTGATAGCCAGATACCGCCCGTTCCTCTTGTTGGCTCATACCGAAGACCCAGCCATTGCATCCGGCTCCGATCTGCCGACCATCATATGCCATTATTCCATCTTCGCCCCCGAAATCGGCGAGTCCCAGCAAGAAGGCGCCATCTATCGATACCTTCCAAATGCTGCTTTCGAGGAGTTTTCCGCGAGATCAGACTTCAGAATCATCCAGCCTGACTTACCTCCGGAATTAAATAGGTTCCAGTCGGATGCGGACGGAGCCCTTATCAGCCTTTCGGAAGAATTGAAAAAGTCAACGCGCCGCGTTGTTCGCGACGTCGCGCGAACTGCCCTTCGCCTCAGGACCCTCCTTTGGAGCTTGCCGATAAGCGTTGAAGCTTATGAGCAGGGACTGGTTGTGTCTCAGCTGCCGGCGGCTCTCCGATTCAATGTGTCCGTGCATCGATTGTTCGAAGCGCTACGAGCCCGTGTACCGGAAATGACGGCGCTCGGAGAGTTGCCGCAGTTAATCATCGAAGTCCTTGTGGGCGATATAGGACAGGTGATTCAGCTCTTGTCCCGGCACAATCCGAAGCTGAGCGGACTCGCGGATGTAATGCGCAGAAGCAAGGAGGGTACGGACCGCACCCCTGCCTTGATCGTCGACGGCAAATCGTTCGGAACTGCTCTTGGCCACGCACTGGCATTTCCCGAACCTGCGGGGTTGGGTCAGCTCGCGAATGACCTGGCCATCTTGTCGGTTACTGAAATCTCGCTTCTTGAGACAGGGCGGGCCTGCGTGATTTCCGGCGCTATCGAACCTGACCAAATCTTTCCAGCGTTGTCGCGCTCCGGGCCGCGTCGCATAACGGCCATCCTGTATCCGGGCGAGCTTCGTTTCCAGCAAGCCAGGCTCGAAAAGGCTCGAGAGCTTTTTCCAACCCATCCGGCGGTGCAAAGACTGGTCTTGCCGATGCTGGCGAATATCGGAACGGCGGACCCCAAGATGCGAGCCCCACTCCACCTCCAAGCCTTCAAGCTCGACCTTGGTACATTGCTGCGAAATCTCGCACGCCAGCGAGAGAGCGATGGAGTTGGAACGATTCTCACGGACGTGGAGAGGGCTCGCCGTGACGACGCAGGTTCGAAAGTCAGGGCGCACGTCGTCGAGCTCGAGTCCGAGGAACAAAGTCGCCGGATGGCGGTGTTCCTCACCAGCGACGCGCACGTTTCGTACGTTCGTGACGATGATTCAATCTGCACCGGTTCGTTGACCGACCTCCTTCCTGGCGATCGCCTCATTCGAATAGATCCAGTCCTGCGCGAGTCCCTGCGCGAAAAAATTTTCGATGCAAATCCACTGCAGCAAAGTGAGCCTGAGCTGAATAGCATCGCGGAGCGCTGGCGAGCGGAACTAGTTGCTTCGCTTCATGCCAATCCGGAGAGCGGTCGCGAGAGGTTGACGCACTCGCAGATTCTTTCGCGCATAAGGGCGCGGGGATCGACGATCATCACAGCAGGCACGATAGGGCACTGGGCAAGAGGCACTGTCCATGGCCCGCTGGACATAAACGACATCTCGCGAGTAGGAGAGGCGATTGGCTCCGAATGGCTCATGGATCACTGGCGTGAAGTTGGATTGGCCCTGATCGCAATACGAAGCGG